>WNFC01007351.1_pt1 | contig 12525 bp, 11 predicted proteins | sample 5400541 | NCBI WGS metagenome assembly WNFC01 (sample SAMN13153342, study PRJNA577476) | soil metagenome | isolation source: 120 cm saprolite under Douglas fir tree site 2 hole 2 replicate 1 | place: USA:California | collected 2015-04-18
CTCTGCTGCGGCATCTCGGAATGGATGATGCCGCGCGCCGCCGTCATCCACTGCACGTCGCCGGGGCCGAGGTCGCCGCGGTTGCCGAGGTGATCCTCGTGGCGCATGTGGCCATCGAGCATGTAGGTGACGGTTTCAAAGCCGCGATGCGGATGCGCCGGGAACCCGGCGATGTAGTCGTCCGGGTTATCGGAATAGAACTCGTCGAGCATCAAGAACGGATCCACATGCAGGCCGCGCTGGCTGCCGAGGCTCCGGCGCAGCTTGACGCCGGCGCCGTCGGAAGTCGGCATCGACTCGATGACGTGGATCAGGGTTCGGGTGTTCATCTTAGGTCTCCTTGGAAACATTTCTCTTGAGCGGCAAACCTCAGGCGGCGAGACGCTCGATCTCGGCCACGGCCTTTGCCAGACCCGCTTCCTTGCTCTCTGGGCTGATGCCGAGGCCTTCAGCGTAGACGAATTCCACGTCGGTTATGCCGATGAAGCGCAGGAAGTCGCGCACGTAGCTAGTCTGTGTATCCATGGGCGTACCGGCATAGAGCCCGCCGCGGGCTGCGAACACGTACGCCTTCTTGCCGGTGAGCTGACCCACCGGACCTTTCTCGGTGTACTTGAACGTCACGCCGACTCGGGCGACGTGATCGAAGTAGGCCTTCAGCTGCGAGGGCACGCCGAAGTTGTACATGGGCAAGCCCAGCACGATCACGCCGGCCTGCTTCAGTTCGTTGATCAGGATATCGGAATACGCCACCACCGCCCGCTGCTCGGCGCTGCGCTCTTCCGGTTTGGTGATGAAGGCGCCAAAGCGCTCGGCATTGAGGTGGGGCACGGGTTCGGTCGCGGCAACGTCGCGCACCACAATCTTCGCCTCGGGACGGCGCTTGTGGAACGCAGCGACGAACTGGTTGGCCAGCTGGCTGGATTGGCCGTTATCGCTGTTGATGCTGGCGTTGATCTGGAGCAGGGTGGTCATGGGCTGAATCTCCTCTATTAAATGGTAACGATCTGCTTGACGTGGGTGTATTTAAGTATTGATTGATTAGATAAAAAAGCAGAATATTTAGGGTCTACCTATCTATTGGTTAGATATATGGCCGGCACCCCGCGAATCTCCCTAGAGCAATGGCGCTCTCTCTTGGCCGTGGTTGATGCCGGCGGCTATGCCCAGGCCGCCGAAGTGCTGCACAAGAGCCAGTCGGCAGTCACTTATGCCGTGCAGAAGATGGAAACTTTGCTCGGCGTGAAGGTATTCGAGGTGGTCGGGCGCAAGGCGCATCTCACGCCGACTGGTGAGGTGCTGTACCGCCGGGCCAAAGCGCTACTCGAGGAAGCCAGTGCGCTGGAGGGGGCTGCCGGCAGCTTAGGCAAGGGCTGGGAACCGGAGCTGCGGTTGGCGGTGGAGATCATCTTTCCCACATGGCTGCTCCTGAGATGCTTCGCGCGCTTCGCCGAGGAGCGACCGCAAACGCGCATCGAGCTGTACGAGACCGTGCTCAGCGGCACCGAGGAGGCGCTGCTACAGCGCAAGGTTGATTTGGCGATCTGCTCGCAGATACCGCCGGGCTTCGCCGGCGATCCGCTGATTCGGCTGCGCTTCATTGCGGTGGCGCACCCGGAACATCCGCTGCACCAGCTCGGGCGCGAGCTGACGCTGCAGGATCTGCGCAAGCATCGCCATCTCGTGATCCGCGATACGGGCAGCCAGCGCCGCGCCGGCAGCTGGCTGGGCGCCGAACAAAGTTGGACGGTGAGTCACAAGGCCACTTCGATCCACGCTGCCGGCATGGGCTTGGGCTTCGCCTGGTTTCCGGAAGAGATGGTGGTCGCCGAATTGGAACGCGGCCTGCTCAAGGCGCTGCCTTTGCGCGAGGGCGGCGAGCGCTTGGCCGAACTCTACTTGGTGTTCGCCGACCGCGACTACGCCGGTCCCGGCGCACTGCGCTTGGCGGAGATCATCCGCGAGCTGGTGGCGGAGCAATGCCGCAAGCTCGGACAAGAACCGGCGCAGACCCCGACGCCCGCCGAAGGACCCTCCGACCCGCCGAAGGATCCTCCGACCAAGAGAGGCGTTCAACTCACCGCGCGCTCGCGTCCGCGCCAGTAGCATTCGCGGATCTCGGCCTTGATCACCTTGCCGGCGGGACGCTGGAGCGCGTTGGGCCCACTAGGCCTCTGCTGACGTCGCAGGCGAACCAGAGAGTGCCGTTGCGCCGGCCGATGGCCGGTGCTCCATTCGCGGGTGGCGCGTCATGCATGCGCACCATTCATTGCCTGCCAGATAGATGAGAAATCTTCACCATCGATCCTCGTACGCCGTTCGGGCCGAGTGATCTGCCTTCGCCGCGCAATGTTTCGATTGAAATGCGGAACGCTCAGTGATGCAACATGCCATCTACAGAACGACGCCAGAATCGTCCCTGCATCAACTACTGAGATACGACGAGGAGGCAAATATGGGTTACCGAATATTAATTCTTATCGCAGCAATTCTGATTACAGGATGCGAAGCGCTGGTCTTCGTCAGCGCAACGGCCGGATTGAACTAACCATGACGGCTCGCACGCGCTCGGTCTGGTACGCGGCCTGAGCGACGTGATAGGCTGCGCAAGGACTCCGCGAGATCGTTACAGGCACGGGCAATCCGCATGGCGGGCACCATTGGGCGACGTCGGTCACGACCTTGCCCAGTGCCTGTCGATTCTCGAGCAGTGCCTATGCCTCGCTGACGGACGTCAAATTTAGTCTCTCGACCACTCGCCGAGCACGCGCTCCGCCGGCGTCGCCGAACTTGACCGCGAGCCCCTGCGCCGCGAGACGTTCGGAAACATCCGCGCTGATGGAAAGCGCTCTCACTACTGCGGGTCGTTGTTTTAGATCCGCGTCGTGGCGCGCCAAATTCAAATAGGCGGACCCGTCGAACTGAGTTCCCGTCACACGAAACCACACCCAGTTGACATAGGCATCGACGATCGACCACTGCTCGCCGTACCACCATCGGTTGCGCGAAAGGCGTTGATCGATGAGCGCGAAGTTAGGACGCATGGCGACCTCCGCCATTTCGAAAACTCTGGCTGCGCCTTCGGGCGTGTCGCAGAAAAATTGCGGTATTCGTAGCCGGGTCACGAGGGGATGAAGCCCCGACGCGCAAAACGCCAAGTCCGAAATCTGCTGCGCTTTGGCGAAGTTATTCTCAGCTGCGGGCAACAAATGCGCGTCGGGGAAGCGAACGGACAGCCAACTTAGGATGGCAACGTTCTCGGAGAGAGCCTCCCCGTCCACGACTAGGGTTGGCACCTTGCCCTTGGGATTGAGTGCTAAATACTCGGGCGACCGATGCTGGCCTTTCATGAAAGCCACCACCTCCAAGGAATAGTGCTGGCCAATCTCCTCGAGTGCGATCAGCGGCACGCGGGCGCAACTGTCAGGTGCGAAGTACAATGTCATCGTGGTCATCTACTTTCTCCTTCGGCGCAGGCGGCGACCCTCGTCACGATCATGCGTGTTCTGTAACTTGCCGTTGCCGCGCGTTCTTGCTGTATGAGCGGCCATGTGCCAAGTACTCCTCAGGTAATGCATGGGATAAGCGCTTCCACTCCGGTGCATCATTCGAGGATTGCGACGGCGCGAGTCCAGCCGGCCGACGCCGCTCTGATCTTGCAGGGAAAGCAGGCAACCTTGAATCCGTCGTTCGGCAATGCTTCGAGATTGTGCAGCTTCTCGAGGTGACAATAACCAATGTCTCGGCCCGCTTTATGGCCTTCCCATATCAGACCGGCGTCGCCCGACTCCTGATATCGCTTCTTGGTGTGGACGAACGGAGCGTCCCAACTCCAACCGTCGGTTCCCGTGACTCGCACGCCCCGCTCGAGCAGATACATGGTGGCCTCGTAGCCGATTCCGCAGCCGGCGCTCACGTAATCGTCATGACCGTACCGCGAACCGGCGCGCGTGTTGATGAGGACGATCTCCAGAGGAGCGAGCCGATGGCCGACGCGGCTGAGTTCTCGCTCGACTTCGCTCGCGCTGACGACATGCCCGTCCGGCAGGTGCCTGAAATCGAGCTTCACGCCCGGCTGAAAGCACCACTCGAGCGGCACTTCATCGATGGTGATGGCGCGTTCGCCCCGGTTCATGGTGGAGGCAAAGTGGTAGGGTGCATCGAGGTGCGTGCCGTTGTGAGTAATCAACTGAATTCGCTCGATTGCCCACGCCTCTCCGTCCGGTAGATCCTCACCCTTGAGCCCCGGAAAGAAACTGACCAGTTCGGGCACCGACATCTGGTGATTGATGTAGTCGATCTTCGGCCGATACGCCGGGGGATCGGACACCACGTCGTTTTCCAGATAGATCGACAAATCCACGATGGTCTGGCTCATAGGCGTATTCCTTGGGCACCCAGTTCCGAGAAGGTCTTCCCGATCCAATCGGCAATGTAGTCTCTCGCGTTTTCCGGATTATCGGCGCTGACGTGCTCTACCCCGCCCTCGCGCGGCGTAAACCATTTCAATTCACGTTTTGGACTGTTGACCGCCCCTTCGTATTGCTGAACGGCGTATTCGCGAGGAATCTGCCGATCGTTCGAGCCGTGAGTGACCAAGAATGGAACGGTGATCTTGTCGATACAATCCGCCAAAGTGATGCGCGGCGCAAAGGCCATGAATTCATCGAGCGACTCCTTGCCCCACACCCACTGTACATGCTCCCAATAGTGAGGCACCGGACGATCGCCCTCGCGGGCTAGGCGCCGCTTCTGCAACTCTCCCCAGTTGAAGTTGGCGCCCCAGGCAACGCACAGCTTGAATCGTTTCTCGAACGCCGCCGCGCGTGGCGCAAAAAATCCGCCGAGAGACCATGCGCATATTCCCAGGCAGATCGGATCGACATCGGGTCGCTTCTCGAGCACATCGACACACGCGCCCGCCCACCTCTCCGCCTCGACGTTCGCCCGCAGATCGTGCAGTCGAAGAGCTTCGCCAACGCCGGGCTGATCCACCATGAGCGTCGATATGCCGCGTCTTGCCAGCTCGTGCCCGATGCGCGAGCCGTAGATCATCTCTTTCGTGCTATCGAGCCCATTGAAAAATGCAATGCAGGGGGCCGCCCTCCCATCGGGGCGGTGCGCGCGCATGAACAGGCCTGCAAGTACCTTTCCCTGGTACGGTATTTCCACCCGCTCGCAGTTCAAGCCGCCCAGTTCGACGTATTTCGCGAAACAATCGAGCATGTGCCGGTACGCGCGGCGCCGCGGTTCGAAATGCCGGTTCTGCATGCGTTCCGCCGTGATGTAATAGGCCGCCGCGCGGCCATACTTGGCGCTCGCACTCAAATGTCGGCCGGCCGCCACATCCTCCCTTGCCAACTCCACGAGGCGATCCGCCTGCTCGCACCACGCCTCGAAGAAGGCCGCGGTTCCCGAATCATCGCCGCTCTTGGACACGTCGATGAGTTTGCGGCAAATGGTGTCCACCTCGCCGATATTGCCCCCCATGAGCAGCGCAATATTGGTCGACAGATTCCACACGTAATTCGTCGGAAAGTATTCCAGCATGCAAATGTCCTTCGAATTCTCAGTCGCTGCGAAGCACCTGATGATCGATCCTGCCAAAAATGGAATGGCCGTCATCGTCGAGCACATCGATCTCGATTCGGTCGCGGAATTTGAGAAAAGGCGTTTTTGGCTCGCCCACTTTCAGTTTTTCCACAGCGCGCAGCTCCACGAGAGTTGCGGATCCGGCGCTGCGATCCGGGTCCGACACCGTGCCGGATCCAATGATCGTGCCGGCGCTCAAGCGACGGGTTTTCGCCGCGTGAGCGATCAGATCGCCAAATGAAAACGCCATGTGTCCGGCATTCGGCGATCCGATCCATGCGCCGTTGATGCGCACCGTGACGGGGCGGTGCAATCGGCCCTGCCGCCAAGAGTTCCCCAGCTCGTCCGCCGTTACCGCCAGAGGGGAAAACACGGTCGAGGGCTTCGCCTGGAGAAACCCGAAACCCGACTGCTGCTCTCGCGGACCGAACGCTCGCAAGCTCACATCGTTGACCAGCATCACCAATTTGATGTGCTCGAGCGCGGCGTCGGCAGAGGTGCCCATGGGAACATCGTCGACGACCACCGCCACTTCTGCCTCCAGGTCAATGTCATGAGATTCATCCGGAAGATAGGACGGTCCGCAAGCAGGCAGCAAATCATCGGAGGCCCCCTGGTACATCAGGGGCGCATCGTCGCTGAAGCGATTGGGTGTCTGCCACGCCTCGGCGACGAGTTCACTGTGCGCGCGGAACGCCGACGCGTCCAGCCACTGAGGGGCTCTCGGGAGGGGGGCACGAACCGCGTTGTGCCTGAAGGGAAATGAGCCGACTTGGGAATTAGCCTCCAGCTGCCCAGCCTGACCTCGCAGCAAGGGTTCGCAAGAAGCCCAATTCTCGAGCGCTGCCAGCAGGGTACGCGCAGCGGTCGCCTCGACGGCCCGCGACTGGTCGGCCGCTACGATCACCAATCGTCCGTCGCGGGTGCCGTCGCTCAAAGTGGCGAGTTTCACTGAGCGCACCTCAATACGGTTGAGCGAGTACGCCACCCGCTTCCGCCATTCGCCCGGCATGATCCGCATTCGGATCCGGTCGTCCCTCAAATGCGGCAACCTCCCATCGGCCGAGCTGCAAGGAGGTGTCCACCACAAACTTGCAACGCTCGAACCGTCGACGCATGAATTCGTCGAAAATTTCGACAAGAGGACGGTCCTGCGGAAGCAGCTGCGCGAGTAGAGCGGCATCCTCGATGGCGATCGATGCGCCCTGCGCCAGTTGGGGCGTCGTCGCGTGTGCTGCATCGCCGATCAAGAGGACCCGGCCCCGGTGCCAGGGCGCGGGGAGAAGCATCGGCTCCATGGGTCGGTAGACCACGCCGGCCGGATCGACGATCTGCTCGCGCAATTCGGCGATGATCCCGGTGAAGTCCGCGAGCCGTTCGCGCATCACGTCGTGCATGCGCTCCTGCGGCATTTTTGGATTCCCGGGCTCCGCGGTCACGACGAACATGTACATGAGACTCGGCGACATCGGCACCAGCCCGGCCTTGGCGCGACGCGCGTAATGTACTGATCCCCAATTCATGCCGTTCGGCCGAGCAAAGTTATAACGCCACACGGCCAACCCATTGAAGCTCGGCTGCGCGCTATCCGGAAAAATCAACCCCCTGACTTTTGAGTAAGTGCCATCCGCGCCGATGAGCAAATCGTAATGGCCGGTAGTATCGTCGGAGAAACGAACTGACACATGATTGCCGCCATTGTCGATGTCATCGACGGTAAGGCCCAGCCGCACCTTCACCCCAAGATGTTTGGCCTCCGCCGTTAGAATGTCGTGCAGCACGGGGCGGGCAATGCCATTGATCGGCGGGTATTTGGATGATGCGACATTGGGATTCGGTACTTGCGCATGGACATGCCCGGCGTCGTCGCAGAATTCCCACCCCATGAACGCGGCGCCGCGCTCAACACACGCGTCGGCCAACCCCAATTCTGCGAGTGCTCGAAGCTGATTGGAGGGCTGAATGATACCGACGCCGTACACCGTCCAGTCGCGCTTGATTTCAATGATGTCCGAGGCGATACCCGCGCGCGCCAGGCCGATCGCGGTACACAATCCACCAATGCCCCCTCCGACGATCAATACTCGGTCAAGTTTGGACATATCAGTTGCTCACGTTACTGGCCATGCGGGCGTAAGAGAAATTGACACACCATTCAAAATCTATAGTCCGCGCGCACTCCTTCGGTTCTCGGTGCTCCAACGGAAGCGCCGATGACACCCATGATGGAGTCGTAAAAGGCGGTGCCGTACGGCCGCTTATCGTTCAGATTATTCACGAACGCCACCACCGACCACCGTGCATTCGAGGGCACGAGCGCTATCGAGAGGTTCGTTTCCGCATACGACTTCTGCACCTCGGCCGGAATCATTTCGAAGCCGACAATACTCGCGGACTGGGCATGCGCGCTGATCGCTCCAACCAGAGAATAGTTGCCCAACTCGACCGTCTGTTGTATCCCAATATTTCCAGTCCACTTTGGCGATTGAAGCGCGGTCTTTCCGGCACAGTTTACCGTGTAGTGGGTCGCGTCGGTCCGACGATAAGGACATGCCGTCACCGGCGGTGCATTGACACCCCCGGCGGGCACTTGATAGGTAAAGCGGTCGTATACGGCACTCAAGTACTGAGTGTCGATGTTGAAGACCGTGTGCGGTGTCAGCAGATATTTCAACGAGACCTCGGCGCCCTTGATTATCGAGGAGCCGGCATTATCCGTATAGAACACGTAGGTGCCGTTAAGATCCGTGCCGCCATGCGGAATTTGCTGGTTGGTGTAATTCCAGGAGAACCCCTCCAGATTGATCTCGAGCGTGTCGTGCAGGAATCTGTTCTTCGAGCCTACGGAGTAAGCGCTGATGAATTCCGGCGCGTACGTGGGTTTGATTTCAGCGAACGCGAAACCGCCGGCGTGATAGCCGGTGTCCCAGTTCGCATAGAGGAGAGAATCCTTGGTCAAATCGTACTCCAGCCCCGCGTGCCAAGTTATCTTCGTGAAGTCCTCTGTTGCATTGATCGGGATATTTATGAGCGGGAAAACGCTCTTCGCAGCCCCCGGAAGGGCCGAACCATAGAGTGCGTTCGGAATGATTGGGAAGAGCTGGAGCTGCGAACTTAAGGACGCGAAGCTGGATGCCGCTGGAAACAACGGCGTTGACGGACAGGCCGGAATGGGTGACGTCACTCCGCAAGCGTTTAAAAGTACCTGCGACACGCCGTCAAAGTTCTTGCGGTCATCCGTATAGCGCAAGCCTGCGGAGATTCGAAACTCATCGACGGGAGCGATCGTAATACGTGCAAAGCCTGCCTTTGAAATCGTTCCAGTGTCCAAGTCCTGTATCGGAGACAGAGCCTGCTGGTTGAACTGATAGATTGCGTCGATGCTTTCGTGAAAATAATATCCGCCTATCAACCACCGGAAAACACCCTCGTTTTCGCTCGCCAGACGCGCTTCGACACTCGTTTGCTCATCGTGTTCGTTTGCGATACTGCCGAATGCAAACGTGGTCGTGAGGTCGCTCAAATTGGACTCGCGATGAGACGGCAACACGGTGAGGGTTCCGATCGGGCTGTGCCAGATTAACTCGATGAGCACCCCCCAAAACTTGTCGTCAGTGCTGGGAGGACCGTCGATCGGCCCAAAAAACCGGCCGCTCAAGAAGCTGTACTGATTGGCAAACAACGCGCTCACCCTCGGGTCCAGATTGCCCACGTCGCGCGAGAGCGGCGAGGGAGTGATGGCGCCCGTGAACGGGTTTTGAAGCGCCACGAGCGTACCGGCCGCGTTACGGCCGCCGTCATGCGCATAGTCGCCGGCGACTCGCACGCTGAGTGCGTCGCTGAGTTGGTACAGGTACTGGGCCCTTCCGGCGTAGCCATTGGCGTCGCCGGTGCGATCGGTCTGATAGCCATCGTGGCGGATGTAGGTGAACGCTAGCCGCGCTGCCGACGAGTCGGTCAACGCCAGGTTCGCCACCGCTTCGGGATGAACCTCGCCATAGTTCCCAACGGTTAACGCCACATCGCCGGAGCTTTCACCGACCTTCGGCTGGTTCGGCACGATGTTGATCGCGCCGCCCGTCGCATTGCGTCCGTATAGGGTTCCCTGGGGCCCTTTCAGTACTTCTACCCTTTGCAGGTCGTACATGACGCCGGTCATCGAGCTTGGCCGGCCTATGGCAACCCCATCAACGTTGAATGCGACAGCGGGATCGGAATATGAATTCGCCGTGAAGGTACCGACGCTGCGCAGGTACAACGATTGTTGCGAATTTCCGCTTTCGCTGATCTGCAGCGCCGGAACAAGATTCGCAATGTCGGTGGCTCGGCTGGCGCCCGCCAGGCTCAGCGCCTTCGGCGAGACCACATCGATGGCAAGAGCTGCGTGTTGAAGGTCTTCGGATCTGCGCTGCGCCGTCACGATGATCTCCTGCAGTGCGTCGGTCTTCTCGCCGGACTGCTGATTCGCCGTTTGCGCTCCAGCCGTGCCCGCGAGAGCGCCGATACCGATCGCCACCCACAGGTTCTTATTTGGTTTCATCTCTCCCCCTCTGCTTGTTCACCAGAAATCGCCGGCTTTAGGTCGGTAAGCGGTCACCTCTGGCGATAAAAGCTCGAGTTAGTGATCTTGCGGTTCATCGTTTGGCTGTTGTTCGAGATAAGCGAACTTCCACGGCGGTGCATGGTGGAAGAACGGCGGCATGTTGTGCGCAAAGGTCAGGTAACCGAAAAGCGGTTCCTCCCAGAATCGCGGTACCCAGCTGTCATCCACATAGTCTCCATCGGCACCGTACTCAGCCTCGCCACCCGTAGGGCAAGGAAGGTAGTAAAAGAGCGCGGAATCGATGCGATGACGCCCAAGTCCAAGCACGGACTTCGCCCATCCGCGGCGCTCCATGTGATTGGCGCCGATCATGATTTCATCGATGTCCTCGACTCCGAAGTTGGCATGATGGAAACGCGGCTGCCCATCAAAATCTGGGAATGGAAGGGCTGCATTCAACAGCAGCAAATTGTGATGATTGATGGCTCCTTCGGCGCGCAGGTACGCGCCGTAGCCTTTTTGCAAGTCGGAGACCCGAAAATTGAGGCGCTCGCAGAAGAATTTGTAGGTGCTTTCGAATGACACCGCGGTGAACACCACATGTTGAATCGTCCGCGGCCGAGCCCGTTTGCGCCACTTGCGATGAGTGTTCATCCGATTGACTACCCCCGGTGCATTGACGGCATCGGGCGCGCCGATGAGCGGGCGTTTGCGAAAGACGCGTAGGGCCATCGGAAGGCCGCAGTCGGTGAGAAAGTGCACGGTACCGTCCGCATCGCGCATCACGTCGCGATCGCGCCCGACGTTGTCCGCCAGAGCCCGCAAGTTTTGCTCGGTATCTACGCCCCAGGCTACTTCGCGGACGCCCGTGCCGAGCAGGGACGATCGCGGCAATGCTGGATCCGCGGCCGAGCGCAGGATGACGCGCGAACCTTCGTCGACTTCGAACTCAACTACGCTTGCCGAAGTTGCGAGCGTTTTGAGGCCGAAATCGTCGAAAAAGCGCCGGCAAGTCTCGACGTTGTCGACCCCGTAGACCAGTGATTCAATGCCAATGATAGCCACGACGCGATTTGCTCCCCAGCATCCAATCGGTGCGCCCGCGCTGCGGGCACGTTCGCTGCATTGGCGAACGTCGAGAAGCCTAGGCCGGCTGGGCGCCGTCGGGAAATGGTTTAGACCGATTTTGACTATCGGTCATACCGATTTCCGGGAGAGCTACCGGCTCAGGCGCCTGCAGGTGTGTGCCTGTAGGGGGCCGCTAGAAGTGGCGAGCCACCTCGATAAATAGATTTCGCAGCCACAGGTGGCCGGGCTCGAACTCGTGTCTTTCATGCCAGAACAGCGTTTCTTGGATCGGAGGGAGCACGAGGGGCGGCGGAAGCAGTTTGATTGGAAGGAGTGGCTCCACAACGCGCGCAAGTCGCCGTTGGATGGTGGCGATCATGGAAGTACCGGGAAGCATGAAAGGCAGTGTGGAGAATCCGCCGTAGGTCAACACGCTCGCGACCGCGAGGCTGTCTCGCCGAATGGCCAATTCTTCGATGGTGCTCGTCCCGAATCCGAAGTCGGCCGATGCATGCGGCAGAGATAGATACTGCGCCAGTGTCAAAGTTTCGCCAACGGTGGGATGCTCCCGCCAAACGGCACAGACCCAATCATCCGTGAACAGTTTCGTCCGCCGAAGGGATACCGACTTATCCGCTTCGTTGATCAGCTGCACGTGTCCAATGAGCTGTACATTTTCTGGAAGCAGGCAGAAATTGACTTCTCCGGCCTCCAGCCGCTTGACACTGGACGCATCGAGGGTCTCCACCCGGCAAGTGACGCCGGGCGCTTCTCTTTGGAGCCGCAACACGACCTCGCGCATGAACGCGACGAAGCAGTAATCGGACATGACAATGGAGAACACGCGCTTTGCGGTGGACGGATCGAACGTAGGCTCCACTTCCAGCGCCGCTTGAATTCGGAGCAGGATACGCGGCGTCAATTCAAGTTCACGTCCCGCGCGCACCAGCAGGTCGTCGCCGAAATAATCGCGCAGGCGCTGCAGTGCGCCGCTCATCGCCGACTGGGACAAGTAAACCCGCTCACCGGCACGCGTCACACTTTTCTCCCGAAGGAGGGCGTCGAGCGCGATCAGTAAATTCAAATCGAAGCGGTTTAGTTGCATCGCCTTACAATGTATTCAGACAGGGCGCCTTTATCCATGATAGCTTTCCATTTTAGCTCCTGAAGTTGTCACAAGCCCAATTCAGAAGCGGGCCCATGTTCGGCTCACCTCTGCTCTCCGGCGCCGGCTTTCCCTGATGGGATACCAACTGCCGGGCCTGCCGAAGTGGATCGCCCACACGATACGCTGGCTAACACGTAAGATGACTTCGATTGGG
>WNFC01006878.1_pt1 | contig 12523 bp, 7 predicted proteins | sample 5400541 | NCBI WGS metagenome assembly WNFC01 (sample SAMN13153342, study PRJNA577476) | soil metagenome | isolation source: 120 cm saprolite under Douglas fir tree site 2 hole 2 replicate 1 | place: USA:California | collected 2015-04-18
TCCGGAGGATTAGGCCTTTCGAGTTCGCCCGCGATTCAGCACCCGTTAGAGCCGCTGACGGCCGAAGAGCTTGGTGCCGCGGTCGCCCTCGTTCGCGAAAAGCGCCAGCTGAGCGAGCACTTCCGCTTTGTCTCGGTAGCCCTGCATGAGCCACCCAAGGACGTTGTGCTCAGCTTCAAAGAGGGCGAAAAGGTCCATCGCGAGGCATTTCTCAAGCTGCTCGACAATACCGACGGCGCGGCATACGAGGCCATTGTAGATCTCACAGCGAACGACGTCACCTCCTGGAAGCATCTTCCAGGTGTGCAACCCTCCGTTATGTTAGATGAGTTTTTCGAGTGCGAGCAACTGCTCAAGCGCGACGAGGCGTTCCAGGCTGCACTCGCCAAACGCGGCATCACGGACATGGATATGGTGATGGTCGATCCCTGGAGTGCCGGGTATTATGGCCCCGAAGAGGAGCCGACGCGACGACTTGTGCGAGCGCTCACCTGGGTGCGAGTCGGATCTCCCGATGATAACGGCTACGCCCATCCCATCGAAGGAGTACGCGCCGTCGTCGATCTCAACCGGATGGAGGTTGTGCGGATCGAGGACGACGGCGTCATTCCCTTGCCACCGGAACCAGGAAACTATTCGGTGGAGGCGGTTGATAAGATGCGCACCGACCTCAAACCAGTGGAGATTACTCAGCCTGAGGGACCCAGCTTTACGGTGCGGGGGCACGAAGTCACCTGGCAGAAGTGGCGCTTCCGCATCGGGTTTACGCCACGTGAAGGGCTCGTGCTCTACACTATCTCCTACGAGGACCAGGGGCGCATCCGTCCCATCCTGTACCGGGCAGCACTGGCAGAGATGGTGGTGCCCTATGCCGATCCCAGTCCAAACCAGTGGCGCAAGAACGCCTTCGATGTTGGGGAATACGGTGTGGGTATGCTCGCGAATGCGCTGGAGCTTGGCTGTGACTGCCTGGGTGAGATCCGCTATTTCGATGCCCATATGGTCGACAGCCGCGGCAATGTTGTGCATATGCCAAACACAATTTGCATGCACGAAGAGGACTTCAGCCTTCTCTGGAAGCATATCGACTGGCGCACGAATAAGACGGAGGTACGCCGCTCGCGCCGCCTGGTCATCTCATTCATCGCTACGGTTGGCAATTACGAGTACGGGTTTTACTGGTATCTCTACCAGGATGGGACCATTCAGTACGAGGTGAAACTCACCGGTATCATGAGCACCGGGGCAGTTCCGCCCGGCGTGATTCCCAAGTACGGCAAGCTGGTCGCACCAGGGCTCAATGCGCCGAACCACCAGCATATCTTCAATGTGCGACTCGATATGATGGTGGACGGTCTCAACAACTCGGTGTACGAAGTGCATTCAGAGTCCGAGCCACTCGGTTCCGAGAACCCGCACGGCAACGCCTTCTTCGCGAAAGCAACGCTGCTTTCCCACGAGTCGGAGGCCCAGCAGGTGATCGACCCCCTCTCGGCTCGCTATTGGAAGATTGTCAATCCTGCCGTCAAGAACTGGCTGGGCGAGCCGGTGGGGTACAAGCTCATTCCTGGCGAGAACACGCTCCCCTTCGCGCACCCCGAATCAAGTGTCATGCAACGTGCCGGGTTTGCCCGCAAACACCTCTGGGTCACCCCGTATGCGCCAGCAGAGAACTTCCCGGCAGGAGACTATCCAAATCAGCACCGTGGTGGGGACGGGTTACCTGCCTGGACAAAGAACAACCGGGATATCGAGAATACCGACGTGGTGGTCTGGTATACTATGAACGCTCATCATGTCTCGCGTACAGAAGACTGGCCCGTGATGTCCGTGTCTACGATCGGCTTCACGCTCAAACCAACTGACTTTTTCGACCGCAGCCCTGCTCTCGACGTACCGCCTCCACCCGTGCATGGAGATCACTGCGTCCACGAGCGCTAACACCTGCGATGCCGCTGTGCGCGTCCACACAGTGGTATCTGCCTGTTATCCTTTGGTCGCCTGTACCGGACCACAGACCCTGTCGACGAAAAGCAAAGGAGATACGCAATTGTCTACGCCAAAGACCACCTCCGTTGAGGGTGGAGGGACCACCCTCAGAAATGACGCTATTGGCTTGCCCGGTGTGTTATTTCAATCCATTACGGCCATGGCACCAGCCGCGGCGGTCGCTACTGCTCTATCGCCCGCCATCCTTTTTGCCGGAGCATCGCTCCCGCTGGCCGTCCTGCTGGCAACGATTGCCTGCGCCTTTATCGCATCCAGCATCGGTCAGCTCGCCATCCATATCCCCTCGGCAGGGGGCATGTATACCTACATCAGCCGCAGCCTGGGGGCCAGGTGGGGCTTTCTGTCCGCCTGGGTCTTCTTAATCGCCCAGCCACTCTTGCTCCCCTTAGTGGCAATCATCTGGGGGCCCTATGCCGAAAGCCTTGTTCAAACCCTGACGGGTGTCGATATCCCCTGGTACGTCTATTCCATCCTGGGAATTATGCTCGTCTTCTCCCTGACCTACTTCGGGATCAGGATCTCGGCAAATGCGAGCATGATCCTGGGAGCGATTGAAATCACCATCATCCTTGCCCTCTCAATCACCATGATCGTAGCCGTAGGAACGCATAATGACCTGAAGACCTTCACCCTCGCTTATAGTGCGGAGAGCGGGCTTGGTGGCCTGACCGGCATCTTCCAGGGCCTGGTCTTTGCCTTCCTGGCCTTTGTCGGCTTTGAAACCGCGGCCCCCCTGGGCGAAGAAACGCATAATCCCAAGCGCAACATTCCGCGCGCCATCGTCTTTAGCGCCATCGCCATCGGCCTGCTCTACACGCTGGCCGCCTTTGCCGGTGTGAACGGCTGGGGCATCCCCAATATCCAGGGGTACCCCGCCTCGGCTGCTCCCTGGGCGGACCTCGCCAAGAAATACTGGGGAACAGTAGGCCCGGTCATTATCTCGTTTGCCATCCTCAACAGCGCTCTCGGCAACGGGAACGCCGGCATCAATGCGACCTCGCGCGTCGCCTACGCCATGGGTCGCATCGGGACGCTGCCGCGAGCCTTTGCCCGGCTCTCCCCTTATCGGACGCCCAGCGTAGCTATTATCGTCCATAACGTGGCAGCGCTCGTCATCGCAATTGGCCTGGGCCTGCTCTTCGGCGTCACCACTGCCTTCGGGCTGATTGGAACCATCCTCACGCTGGGGTTACTGATTCTCTACTTTGCCTCCTGCGTGAGCGCGTTCGTGTTCTACCGGCGTGAGCGGCCACAGGACTTCAGGGTGTTTCAACATGTAATCGTGCCGGTCATCCCGGCGATCATCCTGCTCTTTGTGTTCGCCTCGCAGATCTATCCGCTGCCGCCCTACCCGCTCAACCTGTCGGTGCCTGTTCTGGTCGTCTGGATTGTGTTGGGCATCCTCTACCTGCTCTATCTCAATCGTACCAACCCCAAAGGCCTGGAGCGAGGTAAAGATGTATTCCTCGAGGATCTCGAACCGGAACCCAAAAATTTGCTGAGCGCGCTGGAATAGCTTTTTTCCACCTTTTCTCAGCTCGTACGCTCTGTCGTGCTAGCGCGAAGCAGGGACTTCACCAGCAGGAGAATAAAATTATGGTAAACGAAAGTGACGCGACTCGCGCCTATTCAGCAGAGGTTCATATCCTCTTTACTGGCTATGCCGAAGACAGTGAGACACCGGCAGTAAGCCGGGTAGCATCTACGATCGGCTTTGTCCGCGATGGTGCTATCAAAGTTATCATTGATCCAGGTATGCTTCCAGATCAGAGTGCAATGCTTGCACCTCTCGCCGCGTTGGGTGAATCGCCTGCATCCATCACAGATGTGGTGTTCTCTCATCACCACCCGGATCATACCCTCAATGCTGCGTTGTTTCCAAACGCCCGTTTTCATGACTACTGGGCTATCTACAAGGGCGACTCCTGGGAGGATCGTCCCGCTGAGGGGTATGATCTTTCTCCTTCTATCCGACTGATAGAAACGCCAGGTCATACTCCTCAGGATATTACGACGCTTGTTGGCACGAACAATGGTATTGTCGCGTTTACCCATCTGTGGTGGTTTGCTGAAGGGCCGGCTGATGATCCTTTGGCGGCAGATATGAAGGCGATTCACGCCAATCGAGAACGAGTGTTAAGAGTCGCAGCGCTGATCGTTCCCGGTCATGGCGCTCCTTTTACTCCAGGTGAAACAACGCCTCGCTAAACACTGTGGTGGCTACTTGGCACATCTGTTCGTAAAATGGATGGTTTGTTCTTGATTTTTTCATTTGTCTCAAACACCGATGAAGGGATGCAACAGCATTTGCGCGTCAATATGCATCCCGCAGAAGCATACACTGGTCATCCTCTCTCAGTGCGAGGTGGTGGCTGAGGAAACGTTTCTTTCAAGCGCTGCAAAAACACGGTCACGCTTGGAACGCGCTCTCTCCAGGTATTTCTACAGTGATGTTGTAGTGCTCAGGCCACTCTTTGGTACTCGTGGTGTAACCCGCCCAAGACCGGAACTGAGATGATTCGATCACCACGCTGATCTGGTGGAACAGAGGTCACTTCCCCTTGCGGAACCTGCTGCTGGATCCCTTGATGTGGCCGCGCCAGGTTGAAATACTCGACGTAGGCACGTAGGACACGTTGCAGCTGCTTCTCATGGAGGACCAGCATGTGTTCAGGCACTCTCGTCGGACACTCCCCAGAAAGCGTTCACAGATGGCATTGGCTCGTGGTGCGTGATAAGGTGTTTTCAGTATCTCGATGCCGCTCGTTACTGCGACACGAGTGAAACAGGGTCCAAACTTGCTATCGTTATCTCGAATGAGATACTTCGGGCTTGGCCATACGGAGTAGCTTCCCGTAGTTGTTGTGCGGTCCAAACATCGGTAGGTGATCGCGTCACCACTATCTGCAACTGTAGCCTCTTTCTCTGTAAAGTAAGCCCTTGCGCAACGAACACTTTTTGAGATAGGCTTTCAAAGGCTGCACATCGGACCATGAAATGTGTGTGATAAAAAACACTGACGGAGGAACTATCATGATGAACCTGGACGAGGTGGGAGCGCATGTCGATGTAATCGGACGGCTGTTCGTTCGCTTCGGCATCTATTTGCCCAATATCACTGTAGCCAAAGGCTATCAACTCATCGTGCGCGTCATTCACGAGAAGGACCAGTTCGTAATAGAAATTCCCGCGAAGAATTTTCTCCTCACCTTTGACGAGCGGCACCCGCTTGCCCTGTGGAGCGGAATGATTGATCTCACGCAGTACAAGGATTCATTGAGCCATTTCGGCATGCCTGGCACGTACCTGTACCGCTACACGCTCTTGCAGCAACAGCAGCCAGGTGGCGACACATCCAACCAGATGACGTTGTCGGTGTTCGACCCGGCCACGACTGTGCAGCGCGATCTGATGGCCAACGTGGTCACGCTGTTCGTCACCGACCCTTTCGCCAGGAACACGGGCATCGGGAAGCTCTCGGCCTTTACCGTCAGCGACCAACCAATGCTGCCGTTCCGGTGGACGGATGCCGACTTTGTCGTCCCGGAACTGGATGACCTCATTGTCTACGAATTGCAGGTCGAAGAGTTCGATAGTACGTTCGATGGCGTGGCCCAGCGGTTGGACTACCTCCTCGGTCTGGGCGTCAATGTGCTCGAGCTCATGCCGATCACGTCGGTGCCACAAATCTTCGATTGGGGCTATGGCCCGCTGCACTTCTTCGCGCCGGAGGATCGCTGGGGCGGCCTCGATGGCTTTAAGCGGCTGGTTGACGCCTGCCACAGCAAAGGCATTGCGGTCATTCTGGACGTGGTCTACCAGCATGTGAGCGCCGATTTTGCTTACGACCTTGTCTATCAGAACAGCCACGAAGTTGGACCAATGGGCACGTTTCCCAACGGGGACTATGGTCCCAAGACCACCTTCGAAGGTATGCCCTTCACCCAAGAGTTTTTCCGCACATCCAACCAGTACTGGCTCAACGAGTGCCATATCGATGGGTTCCGTTACGACAATGTTGCCGGCTACTACGATGGCCCCACCGGTCAGGCATACGCCGAACTGGTCTACAACACCTACCAGGACTCGCTGCCGATCCCGCGTTTTCAGAGCGAACGAGGCTTCAGCCGTATCATTCAGTGCGCTGAGTACCTCGTCGACCCTCCAGCCATCCTGCGCGAAACCTACTCCAACGCGACCTGGCAGGATGCCTTGCTCGGCAAAGCAGAGGATATGGCGCGGCGCAACTACGTCGACGACGCGTTTGTCAACCTGCTCAACCCCTACATCTCCGGCTATCCCGCGACGCGCGACTTTAATGGTATCCAGGCTCCCGTCGCACCCTTTCAGTATTTCAATTCACACGATCACGAGCACCTGATTACTAGCTTCGGCACGATGTATGGTATTGGCGGCACGGGCGACGTACAGTTCGGCATTCGCGCCAATTTCGCGAAGTTGCAACCGTTCGCCATCGCGCTCTACACGTGTCAGGGCGTTCCTATGCTCTGGCAAGGCGAGGAGTTCGCCGAGAACTATACCCTGCCTGCTGGCGGAAATGCTCGCATCTCCTTCAGGCGTAGCGTCCACTGGGAATACTTCTACGACCAGTACGGCCAGCCGCTCGTGCGCCTCTACCGCATCATGGCCAGCCTGCGCCAGCGTTACCGCGCTTTGCGCAGCCGTAGCATGTACTATTTCAATGAGCAGTCCAACCTTACCGCGCAGATCGTCGCTTATCAGCGCTACGCAGCCGCTACACAACAGGATTCGGAACAGTACGCGATCATCTTCCTCAACTTCTCCGACAGCCCACAATCGATCGCCATCCCATTCCCCAAAGCCGGCGCCTATCGCGAAATGATCGACGACAAGGCCCGAGCGGATCACCTCGACCTCTTCGTGGCGAGCGCCGGAGAACTGGTACAGCCGCCGCAGCCCGTACCATCGCACTACGGGCAGGTATGGATATCTTTGTAGAGACGACCCTTTTAGTAGCTCATTGGCAGCTGCTGAAGGAAGATGGGGAATGCCAGGGAAACTACTACTATTGTCGTTGGCGCGCTCATCCAAATCCTACGATGGTGATGGGACTTCGCGCACGCAGTCGTGTAAGGAGCGGAGCACCAATAGAGCATGCCTGGGGGGTCATAGGAATGTGAGCCTGGTGTGACGTCTACTGTAATCGTGGAATTAACGTGAATTCTATTCTTAGCGTGGAAAAAGTACACTGATCTGTTTGAAAACGTCTACGCTAACTGGGCTACACGGTTGCCCTGACGCCAAAGGACGCAGCCTACCCTTCGGTATTAAGGGGGCATTTTCGTAGGACTGCGCATGAAAAAGTGCTAGAATATCAGCAGGAGAAGGGCAACGTCAGAGATCGGCTTGATACGAGCGAGACGCCCCTGTCCGCCAGTATCGAATAGACAAGAGCCATTTCATCCTGACATGTACACATTGACCCACTTTGGAGTTGCGATTCATCATGTACATGTTCCTTTGGTGAGGAAATAAGGGACAATGAAGAGGACACCTTCATTGTTGAGGGTGATTGATTCGTGTTGAAAAGGAGACCTAATTATGCCAACACGTACAGCAGACGCCGAATGGCAAGGGGATCTTCGGCAAGGTAAGGGTACCATGCGCGTGGGGAGTGGAGCCTTCGAGGGCAGCTATTCGTTTAAATCACGCATGGGCGATGAGACAGTCGGCACCAATCCCGAGGAGCTCATTGGCGCGGCGCACGCCGGCTGTTACTCGATGGCGCTATCGAACGCGCTCGCAAGTGCTGGCTTCACGCCAACCAGAGTGCACACAACCGCGCGCGTACACTTCAATCAGGTGCCCGGCGGCTTCGCCATCAACCCTATCGACCTGGAGGTCGATGCCGTTGTGCCAGGCATAGACGAAGAGACCTTCCAGAAGCTAGCGCAGGATGCCAAAGAAAATTGCCCTGTATCCAAAGCGCTCGTGGCCACACCCATCAACCTCAAAGCCACCCTGACCAAGTAGTACTTATCAGGGGCAAGCTTCTCGCTGAAGTTTATTGCCTGGTGAATGGGAGGGGAACCATTTTCCCCTCCTACGCTTTATAGACAAAGTTCAGATCTCTTTCCAGCACCTGGGGGAGCTTCATTCCCTAGGACGTTGAGAGAAGGACGTCAGGTGCTATTCCACAGACCCATCGGGGCGCCCGATCCAGACGAGTTGGGGCATGGCATCAACCAGGGCACGCAGTTCGTCTTCGGCTTGTTTGTGCGCGGTAATATCACTGCCAGTATAGATGAGTTAATCGACGCTTCCGTCACCATCCAGATAAGGAGAGGTGTCGAGGTGTACAACGTACTTTTTCCACGCTCAGCGTTTTTTTGCGTCCTTTTTCTACGTTGACTGTAGGGTCATTCCACGATTACAAGGGGCATTTTCGGCCTTTCACGCTCATTCTATTCCACGATAACAGTAGACCGCACACCTGGACTTTACGAGACTCGACAATCCTATTACGAAACTATCTGTGCTGGATCACTATCACCACGAACGTGAACGTCACGATGCTCCTCTTCAACCTGCGTTGGAATGGTTGGGGGATATCACAAGAACTCTGGACTAGCTCTTACTCGTTGTTGGGACGGCTATAGATGGAAGTGGGCACATACTGTTCCAACAGCTATGCCCACAGCATATGTTTTCCCTTCCCTGCGGATGCCATAACGAAAGTTGTGTAAAGAGGAGCGCCTCGAAGAGGTGCATGTGAGTAGATAATACAGGCAGAGATCGTTCGTCTGGAACGACCTCATCATTTTCTTCCAAAGGAGGGAACAATGCCTGTATCCAAGGAAAAGCATACCACATCGACTCCTGACGCTTCAACAGCAGAGCCATCGTCCCCCGTATTCCCAGAGCAGCAAGTCTTCCATCAGTACTTGCGAACACTCGCCCAGAGCGCCGTGCGGGTCGTGCTCGAAACCGTGATGTGTGAAGAGCTCGACCAGTTCATTGGAGCGGTCCGGGGAGAAAGGAGCCCCAAGCGCAAAGGATACCGCAACGGCTCCTACAGAGGTGATCTGGTGACCTCGACTGGTCGACTCCAGGACATCCACGTGCCCAGAGATCGTGAAGGTCACTTCCACACGCAGGCCTTTGAACGCTACTGTCGCTATGAACCCCATATTGCCGACGGGCTGACGCAGATGTTCGTAGCTGGCACGAGCACCCATAAGGTGGGAGAAGTGGCTCAAACGCTGCTGGGAGTGGCTCCCAGTGCCAGCACGATCAGTCGCCTCAACCAGAGCCTCACCCAACAATATGAGACGTGGCGAGAGCGTCCTCTGCGAGAGCACTGGCGTGTGCTGTACCTGGATGGCATCCACTTCAGCATTCGTCATGGCGACCAGGCTGATTCCACGATCATTTTAACGGCACTGGGAGTGGATCTGGCAGGCAACAAAGAGGTACTGGCTCTGCGCGCCTGCGCCGAGGAGGACAAAGAGGGCTGGGCTTGGAGGCTCGCAAGACCTGCGCAAGCGAGGAGCCACCCAGATCGACCTCATCGTGACCGATGGGCAGGACGGGCTGCTCGCGGCGGTCGCGGAGTGGTTTACGGCCACCCCTCGTCAGCGCTGCCTGGTGCATAAACAACGCAACGTGTTGCATGCCATCCCCAGGCCCACGAATTGCGCAACGAGATGTAACCAGTAGCGAACCAGCTTAAAAATATGCCTCCTTGATGAGGAAGAACAAAACTGTTCCCAACAAGGAGGTAGATATGACTAGTATCGCCGATGTCTCGGTGTGTATCCAGACCTCTTCGGAGTCTGTCCCCTCGACGCCTTCCTGGTTCGGGGAGGTCGCGCTGATCATCCCCTATCTTGGCAAGCAGGGCGTCCTTACTGCCATCAGCTCGCAGGTGCGCCTGGCCCGCCGCCGTTTCGGGCACTACGAGGTCATCGATTTTCTTGCCGTGCTCTTCGGCTACGCCATCAGCGGCGAACGCACGCTGGAGGGGTTCTATGAGCGGCTCTTGCCTCTTGCGCACCCCTTCATGGCCTTGTTCGACCGCGAGAGACTGCCCTCCCGCTCGGCGCTCTCGCGCTTTCTTGCGAGCTTGACCTGGGAGGCCACAGAAGCCTTGCGCACCCTCTTTCTCGCCGATCTGCTCGCGCGCCCTCTGGACAACGAGCGACACACAGGCACGCTTGTAGATCGAGCAGGCAACGAACGCGTGGTCTTTGACATCGATGGGACGCGGGAAGCCGCCCGGCAACGTGCCTTGCCAAAGACAGAGGAGCTGCCTGCACCACAGCGTCGCTTGAACAAGGTCTGTGCGCCTGGCTACACGGGGCGCAAGCGCGGGGAGGTCGTCCGTACGCGCACCGTCGTCTCGCAGGCCCATAGTTACCACTGGCTCGGCAATTTCGGCAACAGAGGCAATGGACGCTACCGGGAGGAACTGCGCCGGGGGCTGGTCGCCATCAGGGGCTATCTGGAGGCACACCATCTTTCGCCTTCGTGCGCCCTGCTGCGGCTGGATGGGCAGTATGGGACAGGGGCCGTCATCGCCGATCTGGCAGGCTTCTCGTTCGTGATGCGCGGCAAAGATTACACCGTGCTGGATCGGCCAGAGGTGCAGAGCCGTCTGCACTTGCCTGCCGACCAGCAGTTCAGCCGCTCGGAAAGTGGCCTGGTGCGACAGCTCTACGACTGCCCCGATGTCCCTGTGGGGCCTGAGGGCGTGCGCTGCCGCGTCGTGGTGGCCACCCACCCGGCTGCCGAGAAAAAGAGCCGCATCGGTCACACCCGCCAGGGCGTTGTCTATGAACTCTTTTTCACCCATCTCCCGCAAGACGCGTTCACCGCCTCCGATGTGGTGGCACTCTACCTGCATCGTGGCGCCTTTGAGACGGTGCTTGCCGATGAAGACCAGGAGCAGGACCCCGACCGGTGGTGTTCTCATGCGCCCGCTGGACAAGAAGCCTGGCAGATTGTCTCGCAATGGGTCTGGAACCTGCGCCTGGAACTGGGTCATGTGCTTGAGCCGACTCCGATGCGCACGACCGAGTTTGCTCCCCCCGTCAAAGAGACCACAGCGGAGCAGGCGCCTGTGCAGGGCTACGGCAAGCCTTCGGTCGCCTTGCCCTGGAAAGTGGGGCGTTTCTCCGGGCAGGACTTCGCCCTCCAGCCCGACGGGGTGCTGCACTGTCCGGCTGGCAAGACGTTGCGCCCAACCGAGCAGCGCCGCGAAGCCGATGGCAGTCTGCGCGTGCTCTACAGCGCCAGGATACTCGATTGTCGCGGCTGCCCTTTGCGCAAGCAGTGTCAGTGGCACGGGGAAGCAACCACGAAGCCGCGTCGGATCAGTGTACTGCTCCATCCTCTCCGGGTTGGTCCCGCGCCGCTGCTCTGGCGGGATTGGAGCCGGAGAGAGCATCGGCGCGCCTGTATGCGGCTCGTGCGACACCAACGCATCGAGGTGAGCCTGCCGCCTCCCGCCGCAGCTTCGCTTTGCCGCGCGGAAGTGATCCTTTCCCGCGCGCAGCGTGCCCACTCTCGCCTCTCGTGGGCAGAGCGGCTCGCTCGCAACGCGCGCGTCCCAACAGCGAGCCAGATGACGATCAGACTGTTCGGCGTCCCAGAAGGCTTTGCCGCCTCGCTCGGTTTGGCGACAGTTTAACACCGCCTTGACAGCCGTTGGGTTCCCTCTTCTCGGACAAGCTTGCTTCTCCGAGTGGAGCCTCATGGTCTCTTTTCCTGGCTGTTTCTCAATTCTTCCCATCTTCTGCCCTTTTTGCTCTCCATTCCGCTGTTTCTGCCATCTCTCACGGGCGGGGCGTCCCGTTCTGTGCGACTTTCGCTCATCAGATCAGGATTAGCTCTTCAACAACCTCGTTGCGCAATTCGTGGGCCAGGCGGGAACGTGGCGACGTCCAAGCCGAACTCGTTGGCATCTGGGAGCAACCGAGCAAGCAGGAGGCAGTAGCCCAACTGGCGGCCTTCAAAGCCAAGTACGCTCAGCGCTATCCAGAAGCGGTCCGCAGCCTGACTGAGGATGAAGAGCATCTGCTGACGTTTTATGCGTTTCCTCAGATGATGCACCGGCATATTCAGACCACCAATGCCATTGAAAGCCTCTTTAGCAATGTACGGCAGCGCACCGATCAGATTGATGTGTTCACGACGGAGACCAGTTGTCTGACCATTGTCTGGGCCACCATCCAGGATATCCGCTTGCACAAAATCTCGGTATCATGAACGTGAGAGCAGCCCGGCGCACGTAAGCACGTAACCAGCCATACAGGGTGGTTGAGGGGGAGCTGGTTTGTCCCAACGGTTCTGGGTCACAACCACAACGTGAGGACGCTTTTTTCCGCAGCTCACTTCTTTTTCTGCAGACGACTTGCGCAAACATGCGCGCATTTGCTGGTTTGTTAGATCAGGCAGAAAGGCTGTGCCTGTTTCACATCTCTGCCCGCTTGTTTACTGAACAGCTTTACACAACTTTCGTTATGGCATC
>WNFC01006880.1_pt1 | contig 12522 bp, 13 predicted proteins | sample 5400541 | NCBI WGS metagenome assembly WNFC01 (sample SAMN13153342, study PRJNA577476) | soil metagenome | isolation source: 120 cm saprolite under Douglas fir tree site 2 hole 2 replicate 1 | place: USA:California | collected 2015-04-18
CGGGCGGGACTTCGCCGCGCCCCGCGCCCGGGCCCGCGAGGGCAAGCCGGGACCCGCCTCCGCCGACGGCGCCCTGTGCCGCTCCCGAATGCGCCGGCATATCGCTCGAGACTTCCCTGACTGTGCCGTCACCGGTGTCAGCCGCGGGGGGCTCAGCCCCGGGCGACGGAGCCGTCTGATCGGCAGGCGCGGCCTCGCGGGAGGCGGAGAAGGAGGACGCAGGCACCGGCGCCGTCTCGGCGGGAGGCGCCGGAGCGGACGGTTCGGGTGCCCGGGGAGCCTGCCCGCTCATCCGCCGCGCCTCGCGAGCGGGTGGGACTGCAGCTTTGCTCCCGCGAGTCTCTCCCGCGCGCGCCGCGCGCTCGTCACCGGCCGGGGAGGCGCCAGTAAGGTCGACGAAGAGAGGCTCGGGCTGGCGAAGGCTCGTGGCCAGCGCCAGCACGGCCGCGACCGCGCCCACATGCAGCGTGGCGGAGCCCAGGAATGCCAGCACTCGGGCGCGGCCGATCATCCGTTCCGCTCCTGCCAGCCTCGTATGCCGGCCTCAAGAGCCCTGCGAGCGGCCTGGGCCACGCTCCAGCCGAGCTCGCTGGCCGGCCCGCCAAAGCAGTGACGGGCACCGCGGCCCGTCGCCGCGATGACTACCGCGTCGGTCGAGGTGCCGCTGACCAAACCGCCGGCGGCGTCCCGGACTCCCGCTTCCAGCAGCAGGAGCGCCTTGACCTCGGTGACCGTCATGATCGCGTTCACGAGCGCGGCCGGCTCGGGGTCGGCGTCCACCACGACTATGGCGTTGATCGTGCCGTGCGTCCAGCGGCTGACGGGGGCCCGCCCGGCGGCGACGCGGTTGCTCAGGCCCACGGTGGCCACGGCGAGTGCAGGAATGCCCGCGCCGTCCTCCTCGCCGAGCGCCGCGAGCTCGGTCCATGCCCCGGTGAGGAGGCCCACGAAGGGCTCAGGCACGCCCGCCCGGCGCGCGTAGGCGGTCAGCATCGCCGACGGATCGACGCACGTGTCGTTCTTGTCGACGTGCAGGTTCACGACGGCGCGCGCGGACGCGAACCCGCCGCCGTGAACGGCCGAGGACAGCACGCGGAGGGGCAGCGCCGAGACGATCATCACCGACTCGGCGCCTGCCCGCACCGCGATGCCGTCGATCGTCATGCCTGCCTCAAAAGCCCGCCCGCAGCCCGATCAGGAAATTGGCGCCGAGAGCCGGGAACCCGCGCACCTCGGCGTACTGCTCGTTGAGGATGTTCTGCGCGCGCGCGACCAGCTCGAGGCGCTGGAGCCACCCGAGCTGGTCGAGCAGCCGGTACGTCCCGCCGGCGTCCACCCGCGTGTGGCCGCTGTTGTACACGTCGCCATACGAGTCGAACTGGCTCCCCACGACGTACACCTGCGTGAAGAGCGACAGGCGGGGGATGGGCTCCCACGTGAGCCCCGCGCTGCCGCTGTGCCGCGGAATGCGCGCGATGGGCCGGTTGGTCTGCAGGTTGTCAGTGTCCGTGTACGTGTAGGTGAAGGAGGCGACGAGGTTCGGTAGCACGTCGATCTCGGCGCTCGACTCGACACCCTTGGAGCGGGCCTTACCGGCATTGACGGGCCCGCCGAACGGCGCGGTCGGCGAGACGACGCAGCACGTGATGAGGTTGGTGAAGTGAGTGGCGAACCAGGTGAACTTGAGCCGGACGCGGTTCTGCCAGAGGCTCTGGTCGAAGCCCGCGTCCCAGGTCTGGCTCCGCTCGGGCACGAGGTCGGGATTGCCGAAGTCGGGGAAGAAGAGGTCGTTGAAGGTGGGAGCGCGGAAGCCCGTCCCGGCGCTACCCCTGAGCCGGGTGCCGGTCTCCTTGACCACGAACGCGACCGATCCCTGTCCCGTCGTCGCCTGCCCGAACACGCTGTCGTCCTCGATCCGGAATCCGCCGGTGATGAACAGCCGATCGAAAAAACGGAACTGCTGCTGGCCCAGGACCCAGGGCACGTGGCGAGCGGTGCGGAACACGCCTTTGTTGTCGCCCTCCTCGTGGCGGTAGCCGAAGCCGATCGTGCTCGTGCTCCACGGTCCGATGAGAAAGGAGTTGAGCCACTCGGCCTCGCGACGCTCGACGTCCACCTGGGAGCGGAACGGGAAATCGAAGTCGAATCCGGGATCGACGGGGTCCTGGAAGCCCTGGTTGTTCGTGTAGCGCGAAATGCGGGCGCGGCTCTCCCACCATTCCACGGGCCGCGTCTTGGCCTCGAGGCTCATCACGGTCGTCTCGGTCTGCTGCTTGGCGTTGGGGTTGATGATGGGCACGATGGGCTGGGGTGGGGGGAAGACGCTCTTCACCGGCACGCCGGTATCCGTCTTGTTGTACCGATAGATGAAGGACAGCGAGCTGTCGAAGGGCAGCGTGACCCCGATGCGCCCGCTCACGGCGTTGATGTTCGAGTTGTCGTTCTGGAACTGCCCGTTGCTCTCGAGATGCGAGCCCGTAATCGAATAGTTGAATATCTTGTACGCGCCGCCGACGGTCAGCCTGTTGTGAAGGGTGTCGTAGTTGCCGCCCATGTTCTCCAGGGTGGCCGCGAAGGGACCCGTGCCTTTTTTGGTGATGATGTTGACCACGCCGCCGATGGCGTCTGCGCCGTAGAGCGTCGCCTGTCCCCCGCGGATGACCTCGATCCGCTCGATCAGGTCCGGCGAGATGTCCGACAGGTCGGTCTGGCCGAGCGTGGGGCTCGACACGCGCACTCCGTCCACGAGGATCACGACCTGGCTGGCGTTTGCGCCGCGGATGCTGAGCGTTGACAGCTTGCCATAGCTGCCCTGCTGCGTCACGGTGACGCCGGGGATGCTTCGGAACGCGTCGTCGATCGCGGAGTACTGGTAGGTCTTGAAGTCCTCACCGGGAATGACGTTCAAACCCACGCCGAGCTGCTCGGCGCGCGTCGGCACGGTGGTTGCCGTCACCACGACCGGATCGACCTTCTTCGTTTCCTGCGCCGCCGAGGGCGCTACCGTCGCCAGCATCAGCATCAACCCCATTGTGATTGTCTGTCTCACGACCGCTCCTTCTCTCTCGAAAGGGGGTGCCTGCTTCCATGTCGCGGACAGGTCTCCTGACTCGTGGCTCTTCGCCGCCGCCCGGCCTTCCCGGGATCGCTCCCAGTGGCTTCCTTGACGGATACGGGCGTGGCTCCCCACTCACAGTGGCGGGACCGTGCCGGCTTCTCACCGGCTTCCCTTGACCGCGACTCGTCAATTCGCGCTTGCGGGTATCACCTCCCGTCCGGCCACAAGACGTTGACCGTGGGCTTGCGGGTCGCCGGGTGCTTGTCCACCACCACGCGGCAGCCGTAGACGGCCTCGAGCACGGTCTCCTGCATGACCTCCTCCGGTGTTCCCACGCTCACCGCCGAGCCCGCGGCCATGAGCAGGAGCCGGTCCGAGACTTCGGCGGCCAGGTTCAGGTCGTGGGACACGAGGAGGATGCCGAGGCCCTCGTCCCGGTGGAGTCTTCGCAGCAGCGCGACGCACTCCGCCTGGTAGCGCAGGTCCAGATGGGCGGTGGGTTCGTCGAGCACGAGGAGCCGCGGGCGCTGGGCGAGCGCGCGCGCGAGCACCACCCGCTGGCGCTCGCCTCCGGACAGACGATCCATGGGCTCCGCGGCAAGCGCCTCGACCCCAGTGAGCGCCATCGCCTCGCGGGCGATCTCGAGGTCTTCCCGGCTCTCGAAGAAGCGGCCCGGCGCGTGCGGGAAGCGGCCCATGAGGACGAGCTGCTCGACCGTGTACGGGAAGCCCTGCGGGACATCCTGGGGCACGACGGCGACCTGCCGTGCGATGGCCGCCCGCCCGAGCCGTGACGCGGAGCGGCCGGCAAGCAAGATCTCGCCGCGCAACGGTTCGAGCACCCGCGAGAGCAAGCGGATGACAGTCGTCTTGCCCGCGGCGTTCGGTCCGATAAGCCCCAGCACCTCCCCCGGCGCCAGGGCAAAGCTCAGATCGCGGATCTCGAAGGGTGGCCGCCCGTGGGCGCCCGCGGGGTAGGCGAATCCGACGTGCTGGAACTCGCACAGCGCCGTCACGGCGTTGGCCGCCCCGCTCGCGAGCGAAGGAGCCAGATGAAGAACGGCGCGCCACAGAAGGAGGTCAGCACGCCCACCGACAGCTCGGCGGGCGCCACCACGGTGCGCGCGAGCGTGTCGGCCGCGAGGAGAAACGCGCCCCCCGCGAGGAGGGCGGCGGGGACGATGATCCTGTTGTCGGGGCCCAGGAGCATCCGGAGCGCCTGCGGCACGATGAGGCCGACGAAGCCGATGGGCCCGACGAAAGCTACGACGGTGCCGGTGAGAAGCGCCGCGCCCGCGAAGATCCGCCGCTTCACGCGCAGCGCGTTCACCCCCAACTCGCTGGCGCCCTCCTCACCGAGGGCCAGGAGGTTCAGCGCGCGGGCCTGGCCAAGGACGAGCCAGACGCCGGCCGCGGTGGCGAGGGCGAAGACCGCGAGCGAGGCGGGCGGGATGGGCGCCACGCTGCCGAGAAGCCAATGGATGACGCCGCCCAGGCGGTTGGTGTCCACGATCGAGATCAGGACGGTTATCGCGGCCGAGAAGAAGATCCCCACGATGACGCCCGCGAGGAGGAGCGTGTGCACCGGCAGGCCGTCCGCGGTGTACGCGATCAGGTACACGGCGATGCCCGCGACGAGGGCACCCGCGAAGCCCAGAGCAGTGAGCCCGAGCGCCTCCACGATGCCCTGCCCGAGCCCGGAGACCTGCCCCAGCACCACGCCGAAGGCGGCGCCGCCCGACACGCCCAGGATCGAGGGCTCGGCCAGCGGATTGCGCGTGAGAGCCTGAAAGCCCGCACCCGCGACGGCGAGCGCGCCCCCGGCGAGCAGGGCGGCGGCGATGCGCGGCACCCGGATCGCCAGGATCACCGTGCGGTCCGTGCCCTGGGACGGGCCGCGGCCAGTGATGAGATCGAGAACGGCGCCAGGGGAAACGGGGGCGGCGCCGACGAGGAGTGATCCCAGCGTGACGGCTGAGAGCAGAAGGAGCAGGCCGCAGCAGATCCACGCGAGCCGGACTCCGCCGGTCATCTGGATGTCACCGGCTGCGCGTAGGCCTCAGGGTGAATCAGGCGCGCGAGATATTCGAGTCCATCGACGATGCGCGGACCGTAGCGGTGGAGGAGATCGCCGTCCGCCGTATGCAGGCGCCCGCTCCTGATCGCGGGAAGGCTCTCGAGGCGCTGCCACTGCTCCTTCGCTGCGGGGCCGGTGCCCGCGCCGTGGCGCGCGAGTATGATGACCTCCGGCGCGCGTCCCACCGCCGCCTCGAGGCTCATGCGCGGATAGCCGTGACCCTGATCCGCCGTCACCGACTCGCCGCCCGCCTCGGCGATGAGCTCGGACACGAGCGATCCGCGGCCCGGGACGATCAGGGGCTCCGGCCAGAGCACGTAGAGCACGCGCGGGCGCTGGCGCCCGGCGACCCGCTCCCGCACCGCGGCGATGCGTCGCTCGAGACCGGCCGCGACGGCGGCGGCGGCGGCACGGCGGCCCGTCAGCTCGCCCAGGCCGGCGATCAGCCGCTGCACGTCGGCCATCGAGGGCGGCTCGTCCACGAGGTAGATCGGCAGGCCCAGCCGCTTGAGCTGATCGAACGTTTCTTCGCGATTGCCCGACCTCGTCGCCACCACGATGTCGGGCTTGAGGCTGACGAGAGTCTCGAGGTTCGGGGCGAGCATGTCGCCCACGCGGGCCTTGCGCCTCGCCGCTGGCGGGTAGTCACAGAAATCAGTGACGCCGACCAGCGCGTCCTGGGCGCCGATGGCGAAGAGGATCTCGGTCACCCCCGGCACCAGCGAGACGATGCGACGAGGCGCCGCCGCGAGGGTCACCGCCTGCCCCGTCTGATCCACGACGGTCAGCGCCTGCGCAGTCCCCGGCAGCAGGCAGATGGCCAGAGTCAGGATTCGACAGAGCGGCGTCACGGGGAGCGGTCGGTCACCCCGGCCGATTTGAATGTCGCCATCTCGGCCAGGATCTTCGTGGCGGCTTTGGCGAGGCCGATGCAGAGCGCCGAGCCTGTGCCCTCGCCGAGGCGCATGTCGAGCTCGAGGAACGGCTTGAGCTCGAGGGCGTTCAGCACGTAGGAGTGGCCGGGCTCCGTCGAGCGGTGTGAGGCGATCAAGTAGTGGCGCGCGTCGGGCTTGAGGCTCACCGCGGCCATCGCCGCGGCGCTCGCGATGAAGCCGTCGAGCACGACGGGAATGCGCCAGGCCGCGCCGGCCAGGATGACGCCGCAGAGCCCCGCGATCTCGAAGCCGCCCACCTTGGCCAGCACGTCGATGGCGTCGGAGGGATCCGGGGCGTTGACGCTGAGCGCCCGCCTGATGACGGCGACCTTGCGCCGGCGTCCCTCGTCGTCCACGCCCGTTCCCGTGCCCGTCACCAACTCGGCCGGCGCGCCGGTGAGCGCGGCCACCACGGCGCTGGCGGCTGTGGTGTTACCGATGCCCATATCGCCGGTGCCGATCACGTCGAGGCCGTTGCGCCGCTCCGTGTAGACGAGGCCGATGCCCGCCTCGATGGCCGCCAGGGCCTCCTCGCGCGTCATGGCGGGGCCCTGTGCCATGTTGCGCGTCCCGGGGCCTATCTTGCGCGAGACGAGCCCCGGGTGCACGGGCAGCGACGCCGCCACGCCCAGGTCCGCCACGACCACCGGAGCGCCCACGTGGCGCGCCAGCACGTTGACCGCAGCGCCGCCTTTGAGGAAATTCTCGACCATCTGGGCCGTTACGACCTGCGGGTAGGCGCTCACGCCCTCGGCGACCACGCCGTGGTCGGCGGCCAGCGTGAAGATGACGCAGCGCCGCGCCTGGGGCGGGAACTGGCCGGACATCTCGCTGAGCCGTCGCGCCAGCTCCTCCAGGCGGCCGAGGCTGCCCGGCGGCTTGGTCAGCTGGTCGAGCGCCCACTGCGCCTGAAGCCCGGCGGCGCCGTCGGGTTTGACTATACGGTCAAGGAGCTTCTGGAGCATGTTCACGGGACGGCTCGTGAGGCGGGACATCCTTGACGATCATGGACAGGCCCGCGACCATGTAGGTGACGCGATCCACGGCGGCGGCGATGCGCTGGTTGACGCCGCCGAGCGCATCGCGGAAGCGCAGCCCGACATCGGTAGCCGGGTGCACGCCCGCTCCGACCTCGTTGGAGACGATGACGATCGTGAAGCGCCGCTCGGCAAGGAACTCCGCGAGAGTGTCGGCCGCGGCGAGGATGCTCTTGTCCTCGTCGCCGCGGAACAGGAGATTGGCGACCCAGAGCGTCAGGCAGTCGAGGACGACGACATCGACGCGGCCCGCGAGACTCCCGCAGGCCGCCACGACATCGTAGGGTTCTTCGAGCGTGGCCCAGCCCCGGGGACGCTCCGCGCGGTGGCGAGCTATACGGGCCTCCATGTCGCCGTCGAGGGCCTGGGCAGTGGCGAGGAAGGCGCCGCGCGAACCGCGGGGCATCGAGGCGGCCACGTGCAGGGCCTCACGGCTCTTGCCGCTTCTGACGCCGCCAAGGATGAGATCGGAGCGTGGCACGCGACTCACCCGGTTCCTCCCGCGAAGACCGGTTGGAGTAAAACGCCCGGGCAGGTCTCCTGGCTCTCGGATCATCCTACTCCCCACGCCTTCCCGGCCCCGAATCGCTCTGGCCAGTGGCTCGAACGTGGGTTTCGTCCCCGATTACAGTGACGGGGTCGCGGCGGATTCGCACCGCCTTCCCTTGGGCCCGCACCCGGCGGGCCGCCCGGACATCGCTAACGCCAGACCGTAGCAGACCGGATGCGACGGGTCAACCGCCCGCCCGTGCGTCACCGTGCGGCTCCACCGGAGGCCGGCGCGATCAGTAGCGCTGCAGGCGGTCGATCAGGCGGCGCTCCCGCTTCGTCGGACGGCCGGCCCCGGGCGGCCGCACCGCAGGCGGCGCGGCGCGCGCCTCGCGCGGCGGAGGAGGCGGGGTCAGGTCCTCGTAGAGGAGCTTCGCCTGGGCGCCGGGCCCCCGGCGGTCGGACAGCGCGGTCACGCGCACGATCTTCTTCGCCCGCGGGAGCGTGATGTGCAGGAGATCCCCGGGGCGCACCGCGCGGGACGGCTTGGCAGCCTGCTCGTTGACGTCCACCTTGCCGCCGTCGCAGGCCGCGGTGGCCAGCGTCCGACTCTTGAAGAAGCGCGCGGCCCACAGCCATTTGTCGAGCCGCAGATCCGCCATGACCGGCTTACCGTAGCACAAGCGCTGGGCTATACTCGCGGAAGGGAACGTCACCACACGAGGGCGCGCGGCCCGAAAGGGTTGAGGACCTAAACCTGAAATGCTGAAGAAGAAGATGCGCAGAGGCTGGCTCCTGTTCCTGCTGGTCGCGATCGCCCCGGCCGCGTCCGCGCAGGGCGCGCGCTATGTGGTCGAGGACTGGTCCAAAACGCCTGTCGGGCAGACGGGCGTGCCCACCGGTTGGCGCACCCAGAGCTGGGGCAGCCCGAAATACGAATTCGAGGTCGTCGCCGCCAGTCCCCACCGCGTGCTCCACCTCGTGAGCAACGGCGACAGCTCGACCATCAACAAGGAGGTCAAGATCGACTGCAAGGACTACCAGGTTCTCCAGTGGAGCTGGAAGACGGTCGAGCTGCCCAAGGGCGGCGACGCCCGCAAGAAGGCGACGGACGACGAGGCCCTGCAGATCTACGTCACCTTCCCCCGCTTCCCCGCGGCGGTGCGCTCGCGCGTCATCGGCTACATCTGGGATTCGACCGCCCCCGCCGGCGCCATCTTCAAGAGCCAGAAGACGGGGCTCGTGACCTACGTGGTCATGCGCTCCGGCGACGCCGACCTGGGCAAGTGGATCACCGAGACGCGCAACGTCTGCGAGGACTACAAGAAGATCTACGGCGAAGAGCCCGACGAGAAGATCGAGGCGATCTCCATCGGCATCGATTCCGACGACACGCACTCGCGGGCCGAGGGCTATGTCGGCGAGATCGTCTTCCTCCGGAAGTCGTGAGCGCCTGCGTGGAGGGGAAGGACTAGCGGTGGCACGAGGCGGGCTCGAGCCATACGGCGCGCTGGTGCTGCGGGTGGTCCTCGGCGCGGTCTACGTCGCCCACGCCTATCTGGCGCTCGTGGTGATCGGCCCGGCGAAGTTCATCGAGGAGCAGCACGCGATGCACATCCCCCTGCCCGAGATCGGCGCCTGGTACGTGATCGTGGCGCACGGCCTCGGCGGGATCCTCCTGATCCTGGGCCTCATGGTCCGATGGGCCGCGCTGGCGAATATCCCGATCATGGCGGGCGCCCTCTGGTTCGCGCACCTGCAGCAGGGCTTCTTCATCGTGGGCAACAAGTTCGGCTACGAGTACGTGCTCGTGGTGCTGGGGGCTACCGTCGCCCAGGCGTTGCTCGGGCCCGGCGCATTTACGCTGAAGAAATAGTTTATTTATCTGCGGGGGCCTCGAAATGGCCCCCGCGCTCCCCCCTTTTCGCGCTGGCACACCCTGGCGGGCGCGCGCCTGCTGCTGACCGTGAGGCGTAGCTCCACACGTTCACTTCGTCACGCGGCGGACCGCGTCGACAACGTCGGCGGCCCCTGGCGTCGCGAAGGCCTCGAGGGGCGGGCTGAACGGGATGGGGATGTTCGGCCCCGCCACGCGCGCGATGGGCGCGTCGAGATCGTCGAAGCAGTCTTCCATGATCACCCACGCGAGCCAGGCCCCCACGCTGCCGCGCATGGGCCCCTCCTCGGCGATGACCACGCGGTGGGTCGTCCGCACGGACGCGACCAGGCCCTCGCGGTCGAGCGGCACCAGGCTGCGCGGGTCCACCACCTCGACTGAGATCCCCTCGACCGCCAGCCGGCTTGCCGCGTCCAGGCTCTCGCCCACCATGCGCGCCGTCGCGATCACGGTGACGTCTGTGCCGCGGCGCTTCACATCGGCCCGGCCCAGCGGCACCAGGGTCTCGGCTTCCGGTACCTCTCCCGTCACGCGATAGAGTCCGCGATGCTCGAAGACGAGCACGGGGTCGGGATCGCGGATGGCGGTCTTGAGCAGGCCGCGCGCGTCGGCCGGATCGGACGGGATGCACACTTTGAGGCCCGGGATGTTGACGAACCAGGCCTCGACGGAGTTCGAGTGATGCCCGCCCGCCGACCTCCCGATGCCGTAGGGCATGCGGAGCGTCAGCGGGCACGAGATCTGGCCGCCGAACATGTAGCGGCTCTTCGCGATCTGGTTCGCGACCTCGTCCATCGCGCAGGTGACGAAGTCGGCGAAGTGCATGTCCACCACCGGCACGAGACCCGTGATGGCGGCGCCCATGGCCGAGCCCACGATGGCCGCCTCGGAGATGGGGGCGTTGCGCACGCGCGCGGGGCCGAACTCCTCGGCCAGGCCCTTGGTGACCCCGAAGGGCACGCCGAGAACGATGTCCTCGCCGATGCAGTAGACGCGGGAATCGCGCCGCATTTCCTCGCGCAGCGCGAGGTTCAAGGCGTCACCGAAATCCATGACCGCCATCAGAGTCGCCTCCAGCGCTCCGCTGAAACCCGCTCGGCAGGATGACGAGAAGGGTTCAGATGCGAGGCGGCGAGCGCCGCGGCACCCCGAGGCGTACTTTCTGTACGTTGAGGGGTGCCGCAAGCTCGCCAACGAAGCAGATGGGCCCTTATCGTCATCCTGCTAGTCGCGCCACGGATACTGGACGAAGAGGTCCTCGAGCGCGGCCTCGGGCGCCGGCAGCGGGCTCGATTCGGCGAAGTCCACGGCGTCCTGGATCTCCAGCTCGACGGCCGCCGCCACCCGCGTCGCGTGGGCCGGGTCGAGCAGCCTCCGATCCTCGAGGTGGGCCCGCAGCCGCGCGATGGGATCGCGCTGGCGGCCGGCTTCGACCTCGCCGCGCGAACGGTAGCCCTGCGGGTCACCCTCGAAGTGTCCCAGGAAGCGGACGGTGCGCGCCTCGACCAGGCTGGGCCCCTGCCCGGCTCGCGCACGATTCACCGCAGTCTCCATTGCCTCGTAGACGGCGAGCGCGTCGTTGCCGTCCACGGTCACTCCGGGGATGCCGTAGCCCGCTGCGCGTGCCGCGATGCTGCCTCCCGCGGTCGAGAGGTCGTGCGCGGTGGTCGATGCCCAGAAGTTGTTCTCGCAGACGAAGACCACCGGCACCTTCCACAAGGCGGCGAGGTTGACGCCCTCGTGAAAGGGGCCGCGGTTGGCGGCACCGTCGCCGAAGACGGTCACGGCGACCTGGTCGGTCCCGCGCATCTGGATCGACTGCCCGACTCCGGGCGCGAGCACGCAGCCCGAGGTCAGCACGCCGTTGGCGCCCAGATAACCCACGGACGCGTCGGCGATGTGCATGGACCCGCCCTTGCCCTTGCAGCAGCCGGTGGCCTTGCCGTACAGCTCGGCCATGAAGCCGCGCAGGGAGCCGCCCTTGGCGATGAAGTGCCCGTGACCGCGGTGGGTCGAGAGCAGGTAGTCGTCGCGCCTGAGCGGCGCGCAGACGCCGGCGGCCACGGCCTCTTGGCCGATCGAGAGGTGGATGAAACCGGGTATGCGTCCCGCCGCGTAGAGCTCCCGCGCGCGCTCCTCCGCTCGGCGGATGCGCAGCATGGTCGCGTACATCTGGAGGAGGAGATCGGGGCCGGGGCGCGCGCTCACGGGGCCCGATCTTAGCCCCGGCTCAGCGGAAGGGCAATCTCGCTACTTCGACGCGGGCCCCGGGAACTGGGCGGTGGTGACCTTGCTGTTGCCCGCCGACAGCGGCAGCTGCGTCACCTGCCCCGCCTCGACGGTCACGGCCTGATCCCACAGCTCCACAGTGGGAGCGCCGTCCTCGGCCTTGGCAACGAGCCGGTACTTCCCGGGCGCCAGATCTCCGAACTCGTAGCGCTCGCCCAGCCGGAATGGTCGGGAGAGGTTCACGGACTTCGTGGCGGCGTCCTCGCCCGTGAGCGTGACGCGCACCTTGATCAGCCGCTCCCGCGAGTTGACGCCGGGCCACTCGAGAGGGCCCCCGACCTTGCCCCTGGTCGGGTCTTGGGCCTGGCTCGCGACGGCGGCATCCGTTCCCGTGGAAACGCCACGCCCGTCCAGGAGCATGCCGGCGCTGACGAGCCACTTGCGCGCGGCCCGGTGGTAGTCCTCGATGGGATCGCCACGCTTGACGACCCATTGGAACTGCTCCGCCGCCTCGGCGCGTCTGCCGAGGAAAGAATAGGCGGTGCCGAGCCCATAGCGGAGCGACATGTCCTCGGGCGCGAGCGTCACGGCCTCCTGATACTTGCCGGCGGCCTTTTCGTATTCACCGCGCTCCATGAGCCGGTCGGCTTCCCCGCGCGCGACCGCCACCGGCGACACCACGGGCGCCGCCGCCGATCGCGGGGGTGCCGGAGACTGCTGGCAGCCGACGATCAAGCCCAGCGCGGCCAGGCCGAAGAGGAGCGAGTAGTCCCGCATGTCAGTTCTCTCGCCAGCTGATG
>WNFC01017133.1_pt1 | contig 12522 bp, 13 predicted proteins | sample 5400541 | NCBI WGS metagenome assembly WNFC01 (sample SAMN13153342, study PRJNA577476) | soil metagenome | isolation source: 120 cm saprolite under Douglas fir tree site 2 hole 2 replicate 1 | place: USA:California | collected 2015-04-18
GTAATGGCGGGGGCCTAGGCGGGTCGCGGGCTCCACCCGGAGCGGTGCGTTGGGAGTCAGACGGCCGGTCTGGGCGTCGAACTGTAACTGCCAAATCGCATTGGGGCCCGTGCTCTCCCGCAGCGGTTCCAAGACATTATCGTTGAAGCGGGCGATGTGCGGCACGAAGGCAAACTGGTTGGAGGGGTCGGTCTGGATGGCGTGAGCGCCCATGGCCGTGGCCAGCGAGCCGAGGGGGGCATCGCCCACCGCGCCGTCCGCGCCGAGGGGATGGACTGCCACATACCCGCCTTGATAAACCTACTGTATCTCTGACGTAATTTAATCGTATAGGAAATTCCTTTTTGGCTACCCTCCATGCCGCATGGCTGTTGGGTGAGCCGGGGGAGTAACCATGCCACTGTGAAGACGCATGGTGGGGTAGACATGGCTGGCTGGACGTGTCCATGGTGAAGGCTACGATCTTGTCCTCGTCTTGCAGGCAAACGTACAGCACGTATGGCATCTTGTACCCTCCTTGAGGTTCCTATCGCCGGTGGTCACCACCCAATGATCCGTCCTGTCTCGAGCACTGGTGAGGCCGTAAACGCCGGGAGGCATCCACACCCAGCGTGGAGGTAAACACGCGAGGTGTCCCACGTTGCGCGTGGCCGGTCAGGCGTCCACACGCTTTGCCCCCCTACCCCATGCGCTGGTCGGGACGACCAGCGACCAGGTGATCGCTATCGATCATCTTTCCACAACGATCCTCCCGTGTAAAGGATCGACGTGTTGGGCTCCTTGCCTGCGGGCACCCCTCCGTAGGGCGCACGTGGACCGCATCAAACTTGTCGCCCCTTCCTTCTCGCCCGATGAGTCCATCCTGTACGTAGCGATCAGCCGGCTGGACGAGCGGTGCTTTCAGGCAGAAGCGCGGGGCGACGTCTGCACCCACCGCCGTATCCGCGCGTTTGACGTGGCCCCGGATGGGACGTTGAGTCACAACCGGGTGTTCTGCGAGATGGCCTCGGCGGTTCCCGGCGTCCCGGACGGCCTCAAAGTCGATACGGCGGGGCGGGTGTGGTGCGTCGGCTCCGGCGGCATCTGGGTCGTCGCGCCCTCTGGGGAGGTCCTCGGTATTGTCCAGACACCGGAGGTAGTGCGCAACTTGGCCTTTGGCGGGCCAGATTTTCGGACCTTGTATCTCACGCCTGGCGGGTCCCTCGCCACACTCGAGGTCAAAACACCAGGGATTGGGGCGCGGAGTGCGTGAGCCACTCTCGCCGTCAAGGCCCACGCATCGTACGGTTGTGGGGTGAGTAGCCCTGGGGAATTGTACTCCAAGGCCCTCGCAGGGATGCCGCCGCGCGTTGCCAGCGCGGCGGCAACCGCGGTGCCCCGACAGCGTCCCACGGCCATGCCGTCGTTCTCGGCCAGTCTCTGCAGATTGTAACCACCGCTCGTCCGTCACTTGTACATCGAGTAGGGGCATCCTGGTTTCTGGCTTGTTTTCCGGCACCATCTGTACGACAATGCGGGCTGCGCAAGACACGTCGGGCCCCATGGTCTGGCCACGGGGGTCCTGTGGGCCTGTCACGCGTGTCATCGTTGACAGAGGACCCGTGCGGGAGGGGAGGCCCACCTCCCCTGTATCGAGGAGAGCCCCATGGCAGAGTACATTCCCAGCCCCAGGGAGTGGGTGCGCGACCAGGTCGAACTCTACGAGCGTAGTGCTGGGACTGACGGCACGACGCTCCGCGACACCGGGCTGCCCGTGATCGTCGTGACCCACACCGGCAACAAAACCGGCGCCATCCGCAAGACCCCGCTGATGCGCGTCAAGGATGGCGCCCACTACATCCTCGTCGGGTCGATGGGCGGGGCGCCGACGCACCCAGTCTGGGTGTACAATCTGCGCGCCAACCCGGTGGTCGAGATCCGCGACCAGACCGTGGTGCAGGCGATGCGGGTCCGCGAGGTCGAGGCCGAGGCCGAGCGAGCGCGGCTCTGGGAGATGGCCGTTGCGGCGTATCCGCCGTACGCGGAGTACCAGACGCGGACCACACGGCAGATCCCGCTCTTCGTCGCGGAGCCGGAGAGCTAGCGGGACGCGCGGGCGCCTGCCAACTGCACCCGACGGTTGTGCAGGCGCGAGCCCACGGCGCGCGGCCCGCCTTACCAGGGGCCAGGCGCGGCGAGCAGGCCGTTGGTGTGGGAAGCAGCCGCAGCAGCCAGCGCGGCGAGCATTACCCTCGCCCCGCAGGCTGGCGACAGGGGTATGGTCACGGGAGCCCAGAGGGCCAGTGGGTGGTGTTGCCCACCCCCCATAAACGCGTCAAAACCTTGTGAGGAGGGCATGTCATGCCAACCGTGCATACCGTGTTGGGGCCCGTGGAGACGGCGGACCTCGGCTTTACTCTGAGTCACGAGCACGTGGGCACCAACGCCGCCGGCCTGCGCCACACGTATCCGGAATTCCTCGACCGCGCGGGCCTGCTGGAGCAAGCGGTGGCGGCCATGTGCGAGGCGTACCAGGCCGGCGTGCGGACGATGGTCGAGGTGAGCACGTTTGACCTCGGCCGGGATATCAGCCTGATCCAGGACGTCTCCCGGCGGAGCGGGATCCAGCTCATTGTCGCTACCGGCAACCATCTGGCTGTGCCGCGTCCCTTCGGGGAGGTCGCGCCGGAGGTCATCGCGCGCCTGTACAGCTGGGAAATCGAGGAAGGGATTGAGGGGACCGGGATCAAAGCCGGCATCATCAAGGTCGCCAGCGACCGAGGAGGGATCACGCCGCCGCAGGAGGTGATCCTGCGTGCGGCGGCGCGGACGCACCATCGCACGGGTGTCCCGATTTCCACCCATACCTGGTCGCCCGACCGGGTGGGGGACCAGCAAGTCCGGATGCTCGAGGAAGAGGGCGTGGACTTGCACCGTGTCTACATCGGCCACAGCAACGACGACACCGATCTGGGCTACCTGCTGGGGCTGCTGGAGAAGGGCGTCTGGTTGGGGATGGACCGCTACCCTGGCGGACGGGTCCCCGGCACCCCCGACTGGGAGCAACGGACTGCTATCGTCAAGCAGCTGATGGACGCGGGCTACACCCATCGCCTCATGCTGTCCCACGATTACTCGGTCCCCAAAGCCCGCTATGGGGCGGCAGTCCAGGAGGCGCGTCGCCGGGCGAACCCCGATGGCTATACGTTTATCTCCCGGCGGGTGCTCCCCCGTCTCAAGGAACTGGGCGCCTCAGACCAGGACATCTACCAGATGACGGTGGAGAACCCGCGTCGGTTCTTTGAAGGGAGCTAAGTTTCCCTCACGGGTGGTGTGAGCAAGGACAGCGACGCATGATCCTGGCCCAAACGCTCGCGGTAGCGCGTACCTAGCGCACGCCGCATGTCCTACCGGATGGCCAAGGCATCTGGGTGTCCCGGGTGTTCCCGACGTCTGAGGCGATGTCAGACACGCCAACGGCGTCGTTCGTGGAATAACTCGCGCCTACGGTGATCCCCTCGCATTTCCATGCCGTCAACATCACCTGTCAATGCCCCTGGTACCAGTGATCCCACGCGGCCGCCTGCGCGGGATCCGTGAGACCACTAGCAGCACCTGTAAATCCGATGGAATGTGAGATTTTCCGGAAATGTGCCTATAAGGCTTCCCCTAAGAATTGGAGAAATTTTTCACGCTAGCGTGACCAGCTCAGCCATGGAGCACGGTCACGCCTCTCAGGAGCCCTCCATCGCGTTACGTGTTGTTTGTCGGACGTCTTCCCAAAGCGACATAGCGGTAGCATGTGGCCGGTGAGATGCGTAAGACGCGGCACACCTCCAACACGGTACGACTCTGGTCCGCATACAGCGCGCACGCCATCCGCACGCGTGGCTCCTCGGCGCCGAGTGGTGTGCGCCCCCCGTGCTTGCCGCGTGCCCGTGCAACGGCGTGGCCAGCCCGTGTGCGTTCCTGAATCAACCGTCGTTCGAACTGCGCCAGCGCCGAAAACAGATAAAAGATGAGCTCGCCGGACGCGGTCGTCGTCTCAATGGCCCCGTCTCCGAGGGACCGCAAGCCCACCTGCTGCCCGCGTAACGCCTCAATTACGGCGACTAAACGGGCCATCGACCGGCCCAGGCGATCCCGACGCCACACCACGAAGGTGTCCCCAGGCGCTACAGCTTGCACACAGGCCTCCAAGCCCGGGCGGGCGGGCCGGGCCCCCGACACGAGGGCACAGAAAATGCGCTCGTCACGGCACCCGGCACGCCGTAATGCCTCGCGCTGCAGATGCAGGTCTTGCTCCGCGGTACTGAGGCGTGCAGAACCGCTCAAGGGTCCCATCCCTCGCTCCTTGCCATAGGCTGCGCTCTCATCAAGGTGGTCTCGCGAGGAGTGTATGAGAGGTTGGTTCCTGCGATGGCACACTGCGAGAGGCTCAGGCCCTCGGGCGGACCATGCCGCTGCCCGTGGGCAGGGTGTCAAGACAGGGCCGTTTGATGCGAGGAGGAGACGAGGCCCATGGGCTTGCTCACCACCAGCGAGCGCGACCGGCTCAACCGCTTTCCGGTACAGATTCCTGACGAGGAGCTGCGCGTCTTCTTCCTGTTCTCAGACGCCGATCAGACCGCCATCAACACACAGCGCGAGGCGCATACCCGCCTCGGCTTCTCGCCCGACGCCCTCGCGGCCTATGGCCGCCGCATTCCCACCCGCACGCTCCACCTCCAGCACGTCCAAGCCCACCTGGGCTTTCGCCCTGCCGCCCCGCTGGAGCTCTCTGCCCTGCACATGTGGTTGGTGGAACGGACCTGAGAGCATGACAAACCGACGTTGCGCCTCCACCTCGCGTGTGCCACACTCCGTCGCGCGCAGAGTGTGCGGCTGGGGATGACCCGCCTGGAGCGCTTCGTCGCCACCGCGCGGCAGCCGGCGCACGCGGAGACGTGGCACCGTCTGACGTCCCTGATCACGGAGGAGCGTCGTGCCGTGCTTGAGGCCCTCCTGGTCCCCGCCCCCCAGACCGGCCGGAGCGTGCTCCAGTGGCTCCGCCGCGACGCCACGGCGCCTACGGCGTCGCCGCTGGTCGAAACCCTCCAGAAGATCACGGGCCTGCGGGCGATGGCGGTGGAGCCCTGGGCCCTCCCGGGCCTCCATCCCAACCGCGGGACAGGGCTGGCCCAACTCGGGGGGAAAGCCCCGCCGCCGCCGCGGGGCTGCGGCCCGCGTTCTTGCCCCCCTTCTATGCCAGCCTGCTGGCGCAGGCGTGCACCTTGGGGGTCGAGCACATGGCCCATGTGACCGACCTCGCCTATGACCACTGGGCCTGGTGCACCCCCTGGTACCTCCGCGCGGACACGCTGAAGGCGGCCGGCATGGCCCTCGTGCACTCTCACCCTCATCTCCCCCTGAGTCAGCACGGGGGCAGTGGGATGCTCTCGTCCTCGGATGGCCAGCGGTTTCCAGTCTCCGGCAAGACCCGGCACGCCCGTCGCATGCCGCCGCCCCTGGGCTACGGGATCGGCATTACCTTCTCTCGTTGGAGTGCGGATCAGCTGTCGCAGTAGGGGACGAGAGACGTGCCAGTCACCATCCGTAACTCGACGTATGTGCTCGACGAACTCTGCAAGAACGAAACCGAGTTGCCGATTCGGGCGCATACCACCGAGACGGCCGGGGCCACCGAGATCATCTTTGCCCTGTTTGCTCGCTTGGGGTACCGCTTCACGCCCCGTCTACGCGACCGGGGCGACCGCCGCCTCTTTACGTCCGGGCCCATTGACAGGCAGCCCTCTCCACACCTCCAGCCCCAGGGCACGCCCCGAATCAATCGCCCGCGGATTCTGGATTGGTGGGACGACATGTTGCGGGTCATTGGGTCCATGAAACTCGGCTGGGTGACGGCCTCCCTGTGCGTCCAAAAGCTCCAGGCCTCTCCCCAGCAAAACGCCCTGGCCGTGGCCCTCCAGGAGTACGGACGCCTCGGGCGTACGCTGCAGAGCATGCGCTGGTATGCCTACCCCGAGGAGCGGCGGCGCCTGCTGCGACAGCGCAACAAAGGCGAAGCGCTGCACGCCTGACGGGCGGCGCTGATGAGCGCCAACCAGGGGACGCTGCGCCACCCCCGTAGCGCGGTGCTCGCCCATCAGGCCAGTTGTCTGAATCTGGTCACGCATGCTGTCATTGTCTGGCATACCGTCTCTATGGCCGCTGGGGTGGAGCAACTCAAGCAAGCAGGCTAGCCCGTGCAAGAGAGTGACCGCGCGCAGGTCTGGCCCACGCGGTATGCGCAGGTGAATGTCTATGGCAAGTATCACTGCAATATCGAGGATGCTCACGGGCGGCAGGGGGTACGGCCGCTGCGGCAGCCAGGACGGCGAGGCTAGCGTAAAAAATTTCTCCAATTCTTAGGGGAAGCCAGCTACGGGCATGCGGACGGCAGGGTGGAGCACAAGGCCCAGTGCATCAATGGCGTCAGGACCAGAACCGCGATCGTCACATCGCTCACTTTGTCTGCTCACACCATCGCCATCGTCGGGAACGATGCGATCGCACGCCATACGTGGGTGTCCGAAAGCGACACCGACGGCCAGCCCACCAGCACCAAGATCGGCGTCCTGCAGGTCTGGCAAAAGCAAGACGGAACGTGAACATTGCCGGCCCGTCAGAGTTGCAGGACGCCGCAAGCGGCGTCACCGCCCGCTCCGGCATCGGTAAGGCCTTCAAAAAGAGCCGCACCTCGAGCAGGTCAATCAGGCAGTAGTGCAGCACCTGCACCCGGAGCACGTGGAGATGGAGATGTGTCACGCCGAGGAACTTGCTCAGCGTCGAGGGCTCACCTTAGCGCTTGATGCGATGGGGGGTGACGTGGCCAAGCAAGCGGAACCGCGGTGGCTCTGGCACGCGATGGCTCCTCAGCGTGGGACGGTGTGAGCGTCCGGGTTCTGTCGCAAAGTTGCTTTTTCGAGAATTTGGGAGTCTGTAAGTCCTTGAATTCCTGAGCTCCGATTTTTGGATTTTGCCCCAAAAATCGAACGTTGTGACAGAACTGTCCGCCGCGGCTCACCGGAAGAACTCGACTCGTGCCTCGCGAAACCACACAGTGTTCGGCGGCGCCGCCGAAATGGGCCCGTTGATGCCGAAGACCGCGATCTCGAACGTGTCGCCGGGCGCAACCGCGTCGCTCAAGACGAGGCGGTTGGGCATGTTGAAGCCCTGGATCGTCGCCGGGCTCGGCCGGCCTGCCGCGCGCGGCAGCGCACCATTGACCCAGATTTCGGCGTAATCGTCGACGCACAGCGCCAGCACCGCCTGCGCGCCCGACGGATCGAAGGCGCTGATCCGTGCCGGGATCGTGAGCTGCGTGCGAAACCAAATGAACGACACCCGGCCGCCGCCGCGCTTGGCGCCTAACGCAGTCGGGGCGATCGTCGGCCACGCGGCATCGTCGAACCCGCCTTCGCCGGCGTGCGGGTCGATGTCGTAGGTGGTGGTGAATTCCGGCATCGCGTCCGGGATCGCCGGGACTTCGACGATCTTTGCCTCCCGGGTCTTCCACTGCGCGCCGAAGAGCGCCGACCCTTCCCGCGTCATCAGATCGACGGCATGCACGGGCGGCAGCAACGGCGCGATGGCGGGTGGCGCGCCCTGATCTTGTTGCGTCCGCATGGCTGGTCCTCCCATGTTGTCCCCCCTCGTCGTCCCCTCGGCGCCAGGAGAAAGTGTACCTCATCGCAAATGCGGGCATACGGCATACGGTCAAGATGGTCCCCTGCCCCTGCCAGGAGAAGCGTCCTCGGCCGTTGCCCCTGCCAGATCCCCATACACTCTTTGCAGACTTTTTACAAGACCTCCCGCATGCGACCGTACAGATGGCGTGTGCATGCCCAGCGTGTGTGCGGGCCAAGCCAGTCAAGACACCCGCGCATCTCTGACATCTGGTCTGCTTCTCTTGCGTTTTCGCGAACGTGCCGCGCTGGTGTGCGTCAGGAGGCGGGCGCATGTTCCACACGCGCCCACGGGCCGCGCGGGCCTGTCGACGCGGGCCCGCCGTTACGGCTCCATGTGGATGGTCGCGGTGACCCGGGGCACCTGGCCGACGACACGGGTGGTATGGCCGTGCCCGGTGAGGTCTTCCGCCATATTCACGTCGCCAGGTCCCAGACGGCGGATAGTGCCGTCTCGCAGGCCGATTTCCGCCTCCCCAGCCAGGGTGATAATGTACTGCCGCCGGGGGGCGGTGTGCCAGTCACTAAACGTGCCGGGGGGCGTCGAACGGAACACCACGCCCTTGGTGCCCTGGAGGGCGGTCAACTCCGGGTGGGACGCCAGATCGAGCTCTTCCATATGCGACTCGCCATCGTCGCCCGTATACAAGCGGAAAATACCCATCGCGCACTCTCCTCCGTCTGTGGTCGTGTCTGCCGTGGCGCCGCGGGGGTGCCCGGCCGTGGTGATCCCGCGTCGGCGGCCACGTGCCGCCGTCGTCGAGACACCCCGACACCCCCTCCGCACGGCCATGCGCACTGTAGCACACTTGCGCGCGCAGCAAAACCATTGGAGAGACGTGCTGCGGCTCGGTGCCGTTTGCCCGTGACCACCGTGATGGCAACTCTCGACCACCGTCCGCACGACGGGGGAGCCTGTGCACCACTATGGAGGCAACGGAAGGACACAGAGATTGGTGACGTTTTCGCGCAAAGTGTTATCTGGTGGCAAACGAGAGAGTAAGAATAACGGGCGGTATATGGACAACGCCTTTCGACCCTACTCGTCTCATGTGGTTTTTGACCGCTTTGCGCTCCGACGATTCGCCGGCTCTTTCACCTGAAAGGTGTAAATAAGACGATCTCTTCCCCGTACATCGTACGATGCCGTGCGTTGCGCAGGTAAAATTGGAGCTGCTCCTCATCACTGGGTGCGACGGCGTACGCCTCCGAGGGTAAGGAGGTGATGATCCCGTATTGCGCCTTCGCCAACTGATAGCTGTCGTTGAGCCCGCGGGTGATCCCACTCCCGAACAAAAGGTTGTAATACCGGCACTGGCCATCATAGGTGATCTGGTTGTGGAAGGGCAACAGCATCGTGTCAATCAGGCGGGGGACCTGGGGAAACAGGTCGGCAAAATCGTCATGGAGGGCCAGGACTCCATAGGCTCTCGGGGATTCATTGGTGTCCAGGAACACTGTATACCGTTGCAGATGCCGCCAGACATAAAACTGCCGTTGGACACCGTGTTTCCAGCCGGCCACAATGGCTAATTCCTCCGCGGAGAATTGCTGGGGATTCTCCTGCACGAAGGCCTCCAGCACCTGCCTATGCTCATAGAAGGCAGACCGCAGCTCGTACTGGGCCTCCTCGGGCATGGACATAAGCTTGGCGATGGTCGTCACGTGACGGGCGAGACCGAGCTGTTTATTGGTATACAACAGCAAGGCGGGATAGAGCTTAAAAAAGAGCGCATCAAAGGCGCCTTCGCAGACCCACAGCGGCCCGGCACCGGCCAGCAGCGCAGCGGCATTGAAGTAGCCCTTGGCCCCCGGGAGATGGTCATGGCGTTTGGCTTTGGGCACCTGCTCTGCGGTACCCACCGCTCGTCCGCACAGGTTCACCAGACGCCCGTCTGGCGTGGTGTGGGGAAAGACCACACGGCCGCCGCGCTTGCGCGCGCACCTGCGCCACCGTGAGCTGGCTGCTCCCTTCCATCACGGCCAGCCGCTGTGCCACGGGTTCCCACGCCTCGGCGGCACTGCGGAACTGCGCCAGGTCGGTATAGCCGCGCTGTACATCGCGGAGGTTGACGCCAGCGCGCGCGCACAACAGCTTCAGGGTCAGGTTCGCCGGGGCATGCTCGAAGGTGACCACCACGACCGGCACATCCGTGGCCGCGACCGCCGCCATCTGCAGCGCCAGGGTCGTTTTCGTCTGCAGCCACCGCCAGGGGAGTGCTCGGGATAGGCTCGGCCGTCGTAAACCACAGCGTCAGTCGTTTCAGGAGCGCCGGTGAGCACCGCACTTGGCCGCGTTCGAGTCGGCTCCACGTCGCCTGATGGACCTGGAAGTGTTCGGCGGCCTGGATCTGGGACCACCCTAATGCCTGCCGCCGTTGCTTGACGCGTTCGCCAAGAGCTGCGGTCGCAAGGTGAGCCATGGCTTTGGGAGAGGGGGTTTCGTGGCGTTCCAGCCGCTGATACGTGGTCCGAATGACCTCGGGTGGCTCGACGAGAATCGTGGTTTGGAGCCAGTGCTGCGCCCAGCCGTGGCGCGTCGTGAGGATTTCGTCCCAGTGATCATACTGCCACGCGGCAATGACAGCGTCCCGGAGGAGCGTATCTAAGGTCTTTTCCAGATGTTCACGGGTTTTGGAGGGTTTCGCGTGTCCAGTGGAGCACCTACAGCTTCCAGGAGGGTGGCGACGCGGAAGGGTTGCCAGTAGTGCCCCGCATGGGCTTTGCAGCGCCACTGGTAACTCAGATAGCGTGCGAGGCGCTTTTCCCAGGTCTGCCTGTAGGGGTCATAGCGCAGCGCTTGGGCAGCGAGCAGCGCTGTTTGGCGACCTGGTCCGAACAAAAAGTGCGCGCAGACCGTCCCCGGCCGGAAAAGAAACTTTTGAATGTCGAAACCCCCATCCAGGCGGGTTTGGCCCAAGAGATCGGTGATGGTAAACGCGCGACTCTGGATCGCCTGTCGCGTGGGCGTGCGCCGGCGCGTCCCTGTACGAGTCACTTCGCAGACCTCAAGAGTACTCATATCGAGCCAGAGGTTTTGGAGGTGTGCAAGGGCCTGCAGCATGGCGGTCCGTTGTTCCAGTTCATAGCCCCCACGGCGACCCTGGCCTCCACGTTTGGCATGCAGGCCACGAAGGGCCAACAATTCATCGATGTCTGCCACGACCTCCTCTTGGGGTGCTCCAACCCTGCTTCACCCAAAGTGCGGAAGAGCCAGCGTCAGTGCAACAACTCGCTGTGCTACAGGACGGAGTACAGTGCCTATATTGCCAGTGTGCTCACCAGCCTGATAGCGACCTGCATCTACGCGGGTGTCAATGTCCTGGAGTAGCTGGTGGCGTTGCAAGAGCATCGTGCCGAGGTCTTTGCAGAGCCTGCGGCGTGGCTGCCTTGGACCTCTCAGGCTCGTCTTGCTCCGCCTTAGGCCACGCGTCGCCAATCGGCTGCCATGTGGGCCCGCTCCGGATCGCCATTCCACAGCACAATGATGAGCTCGCGAGCGGACAGAGGCACCTGTGCGTCTGCGGTCTTCGGCCACCACGTAAAGCAACCCTGCGATAATCGCTTCATACACAGCCAGTAGCCCTGCCTGGCGTAGAGTAAGAGCTTACGCGCCGTGCCGGCGCGGTTGCGGAAGACGTAGACCGCGCCCTCCAGCGGGTTGTCCCGCAGCACCTGCCGACACACGGCCGTGAGGCCATCAATGCCTTTGCGGAAATCCACCGGTTGCGTGGCGAGCAAAATACGACTTTGGGGGGTCAGTTGCAGCATGAGCGGCCCTCCACAACGGCGCGCACCACCGTGTCCAGCGGCAGGAGGGACGCCGGGGCGTGGATGCACAGCCGGGTGCCATCGGCGCGGGACAGCTCGATGTGGGGCGCGGCAGGGGGCAGGGGGCACTTCCACAAAGCTCAGGGGCAGGGGGGACGCCGCGGCGGGCGCCACGTGCCGGGTCACCATCTGTTTTTTGAGGTCGGCCAAGCGCACCCGCAACTGTTTGGCCACGCGTGAAGGCGGCAATGTCGAGGCCAACGCCACGGCGTGATTCCATAAGGCTTGGGGAATGCGCTCGTAGGGGTGCGTCCGCGTCTGACGCCAGTGGGCAAACTGGCCGGCTAATTGGTCAAGTTGGTGCTCCGCGTGCAACGGGGTCGTGATCGTCATCATAGCCTCCAAGTCATCGGGTTCTTTTCATAAGGATGACCGTAGGCCAGTGCAAATCGAAATTCACGCACGCTGATCGGAAGCAGACCGAAAAGCGCTACTGCAAGGGGAAAGCGTAGCGGCGCAGCAGGCCGAGGGCCTCCGCCCTCCGCCCCAGCCTGAGAAGGAGAAGATGATGGGGTTCCAGGAGCGAGCGGCGGATGATGGCACATGTTCCATCATGGCTCGCATGCTCCTGGGACCCCATACGCGTTCGCTGCCACAGGTCGAGTCACCCACGGAGAGGGGATCAGCCACGATGGGGCAGTCCGCGACGCCGGCAATGGCCGCCGGCGTGACCGATCGGGTATGGACGCCTCTGGTGTACAAAGACGGGAATATGTGCTACAACGATGACCGGGTGGCGTGCGCGTCTTGCACAGCTGCCAGGTACCGAGAGGAGCGCATCGATACGCGTGACCGACAGGAGGAGCCCCATGAAGATCATTCAACCCAGTGCCGTGCCCGCCGAACCTGCCACGAGTCCGCTGTTCACGGGCGAGGTGAGCCGTCAGCCGATTCTGACGCCAGAGATGAGTCAGCATTTTAATTTAGGGATCGTCAACTTCCCGGCTGGGGTGCGCAATAAAATGCACACCCATAGTAGTGATCA
>WNFC01045777.1_pt1 | contig 12521 bp, 8 predicted proteins | sample 5400541 | NCBI WGS metagenome assembly WNFC01 (sample SAMN13153342, study PRJNA577476) | soil metagenome | isolation source: 120 cm saprolite under Douglas fir tree site 2 hole 2 replicate 1 | place: USA:California | collected 2015-04-18
GCCTTCCATAGCTTGCCCTTCTTGTCCCATGCAAATGAGAGCCACGCATCCCAGTTCTGCGCGTCCCAGAACATCACGACACTGCTATAGGGATGACGCGGATCCTTGGGCGTGCGCTCGATGACTGCGTAGCGGCGCAGCGACCATACGTCGTTGGGGATGATCCCCTTAGGTCCGTACAGGTGGGTATAGTCGTACTTCGAATCGACTACGCCCAGCACATCCTTCCAACCCAGGAACTTCCAGTTCCATTCCAGTGGGCGACCAGAAAAACTGTAGAAGTCCTCGATGGTATGATCCGTCCCGAGCAGCGAGTCGGATTTTACTTCTGCTGAGATACGACGTACGCGCCTCAGATTGGGGATGTACGCCCAGGCATCATCCGCACGCGTCGGGTCCGCATATCGATACACGATGAACACGGTTCCGCGGATGTCGAACGGAGAGAAGAATCCGGTGAACTCTTTCCAGAAGAAGTCCTTGGCATCCGAAACCGGAAGAGCGCCACCCTGATCCTGCATCTGCGCCAGGTCGGTGTAGTAAACCCTTGAGTAGAACGAACCCAGACTGCGCTGGAAGGTGCCGCCGCCGCCATAAATCTCCCGAGTGTCGGTTGGACCTATGGATGCCGACAAGTTGGCGGCTCGCGTCCATTCTTGCGGTGGCTGCTGATACTCGACCGGCGTATGAGTTCCGCCGTCGAAACGATCCCAGGTCGCATACCCGCCGGACATCAGGAATCCGAAATTCTGCCAGCGATGATCGAAGTTCCATGCCGCCTTCATGCCCGCTTGCGGGTCGCCAGCGGTGATCTGGGAATTCAGGAAAGGCTGACCGCAAACGTAATTTTGCATCGAACCGTCAGACTTCAGCTGAGTCTGATTTTGATGCTTGGCCGAACAGTCCTGGTAGTCCTTGCGGGGAGTGTGATCGACCGGTGCGATAACCGTAGCTTTGAAGTCAGGGAAATCAAGCTGCTCAAGGTAGCCGGGCGGAATGAATGGCCGCATCCGTTCGATGTCCTTATTGGTAAGAACATCTCCCGGTTTGAAATCCGGTTTGGCGTTCACATTCTTCTCCAGCCACTGGTCGAACGTCTGTCTCGTGTAGGTCTTGACGTCTTGAGCCGATGCTGCAGACGCGAACAACCCCAGGAACACGAGCAAGGCGATTGCGGCTGCGATCGGGCCTTTCTCGCGTGCCGCAGACGATCCCCCCGGCCACAATTGTTTCGCTCTTGTTGTCATCATGTCTTTCTCCTTACTCGAGCACAGCTCTCTATATGTTGGGACCGCGACCTTCCGTTTTCTTTGCAAGCAGTCTGCTTGCGGTTCTATCCAATGCATCGGCCGCCGTGTATCGAACCGCAGGGTCAGCCTCAGGTACCATCGCCATCAGCTCTGGAATGCATCCGGCCCGCGCGATCCTGCCGAATGCCCACGCAATACCGGCGCGTTGAATCGGATCTTTGGTTGAGCGCCGCCCTTCGCGAAGCACCGAGATCTCGCTCTCGCCGCCGAGCAGCCCGATTGTTCTGGTCGCCGACATACTAAGGTTTTCGTCCGGCGAGGCCATCGCGGCGAGCACCACGGGACGGCCTGCCGCGAAGTCAATTCCATCGAGCAATTGACTTATGTGCTCGCGCGTTAGGCCGTCGTCATGCAATACCGCCGCTTTCAGATATGCAACAGCCGCAGCCGCAGCGTCTTGGTAGTGCGTCAGCGCGATCGCGGTGGCGAGTTTCACGTCGGCATCACCGTCAGACATCGCCTGGCGCAACTCCGGCACAACTGCAGGATCTCTCGCCTCACCGAGCGCCAACGCTCCTATCGCCCGCACTTCCGGGCGCTTGCGGTTATGTAGCGAACTGGTCGCGATCTCGATGCCGACCCTTTTGTTGCCCAGCCCGATCAACGCGCGCCCGATCTCAGCTCGTTCAAGAGGATCCTGATTACTGGCCATCAGGTCCGCCACTTGCGGCGCGGCTCTTCTGTCGCCAGATTTAGCTAGACCTCGGATCGCCGTGAGGCGCGTGACTTGATCGCTGCCGGCAGCCGCGTCCAGCAACAACCCGATCACTTCCGGATCGCCGCTGCGGGCCAGCGCTTCCAGAAGAACGCGCCGCTCAACTACCTGCGAAGATTGGTACAGGGTCTTCAGCAAAGCCGTCGACGCGGGAGCCTTGATCTCACCCAGCCCGTCGATTGCCGCCATTCTTAGCGTAGGCTCCGGCGCATCATACGCTGCGCGCAGCAACGGAATTCCCGTCCCCTCGCCAGCCTCCGCAAGGGCAGCGGCCGCGTAGCAACGCTCGTAGGGGTCGCGCTCCTTCAATCCCTGGCGCAGGATCAGTACCGAAAACCGCTTAACCGCTTCCAGGTTCTTGGCCTGGTTGAATCCTTGCTTGCTGACTTCTTCGGCCGCACCTGAAACATCGCCAACTTCAAGCTTTCTCTCGACCTCGGCCATCGATGGACGGCGCAGCATCCTGGTCCCGATCAAAGTCGCGACGAACAGGAGCGATCCGGCCGCGACCACAGCTATCGATGTTCTTGCCCTGGTCATTTGCCCAACGCCTTCCCAGCTAAACAGCACTCCTAATAAGTCCGATCGTCAAGACGTTGTTTTTGTTATCCGTATGTCCTTCTCTTCGTGAAAGTGACTAGAAGCGATAGCGTACCCTGAACCAGAACTCGTCCATTTTGTTTCGCTGAGCCCCGCCGGCCTGCTCGTGGGCATAACCGAAAACGGTTTCAGAAAATGGATTTCCGCCATTGAAAGCAGCGTAGGGTCCGACGTCGTGCGTATGCTCCTTGCCCACGAATGCATCTGCTCCGACCCGCGCCGACCAGTGATCCGAGTACAAGTATTCAACGTCTCCTCCGATCGTGGCATCCGTGCCCTCGGTTCCGAATGCCGCAAACATCAGCGGGATGATCTGGTCTCGATAGTAGTGAGTCTGAGTAAATGCCGTAAAAATGAAATCGTTAACCCCGGTTACTATTCCTCGACGCCCACCCTGGGTGCTGCTGGCGCCTGGATAGTAGGTTTCAAAAACCTGGAAGCTGGTGAAGAACGTGCGCTCGGGATTCAGCGGTTTGATGAAGTGCTGCAGATCGGCGCCTAGCACGTAGGCCAGGATGTCATTGTTCGCCGTCCAGTCGATCGAGTTTGTGTTGTTGGTCAGCGCGTTGCGCGTCCACGACGATTCCAGCCTGAACACAAGACCGCTGTTCGCATCGAAGTAGTCAGCTGAAAGCCCCAACGTATTCACCTTGTGATACACGATCTCGGCATTCGCTCCGAAAGTGCATTTGTTCAGGAACGTGTCTGGCCGAACCCCCGGGCGAACGTGAACATTCCCTGAGTTGACCACCGTTATTGGCAAGCCGCCGGCTCCGGGACCAAGAGTTATCGGGGTGCCACCGGTAACGGTCGCCATCCCGGCGCACACACCTGCCGGTTGCAGACCTGGTGCATAGTTAAGTTGCGTCAGCGCGAACGTCGGAACGTCTCGGTTGCCCCAGTAATCGGTGAGCGAGAATCGAATCTGCGGATCGGGAACCTCCCAATCGATTTTCATTCCGATTCCGGTGTTTTGGATATTCCAGGTCGGAGTCCGCTCGGCTGAGAGCGCAAAATTCACCTTCCTCACGCAGCCCGGAGTAGGACTGCCCGCGCACAGGCCGGAGTTGAACAACCCGTTGGAAAAATCGAAGGAACGCTTCTCATCGCCGAAAGCGACCGCCCATGGCTGACCTGATTGCCCAAGACCTACCGGGATGAACGGGTTGAAATTCCAGACTATGTTAGCCGCGACATCGCGGAACCAGCCGACATCACCGAACTTGTGCTGCAGGTTTGCCGACCATTCAGGAATTCGGATGTCTTCAAACGGCTCGATGAAGAAGTGCTGCGCGAAGTCGACCGGGTTTACGATGTCCTGAAGTCGGAAAAAGTCTGCCTTACCCCAGACCGTCTGCTGCTTTCCGATTCGCAGCCAGTTCTGACCCAGGAAATCCCACCGCACGTCGAGGTAAAACTCGCGGATGGGATAGTAGTCCTCATTGCTGGTGTCGCGTTCGAACCTGAGGTTGTTCTCGGAAACGTTAGTGTCCACGCAACCAGCGCAACGCTTGAGAAAAACCGTACTGGGGTCGATTGGATCCGGAAAGGCGAAATTCCTGGAACCGATGAACTTAAACCGTTTCGGATCGTAACCAAACGCGTTCAGCAGCGCGAAGCCGGGACCCTTGATGATCGGCTGGTCGAATGGCGAATGACCGATGCCCGAAAAACCAGTCGAGCGATCGCCAAACCGGTCGGTGACGATGTCATAGGCGCCCTCGTAGCCGGGCCGCAACTCTGCGAAATACTCTATCGAACCGTTTTTGAAAAAAGGTAAGTCCAAGCCGTGCACGATCGTACCCGACGGTTGAAGGTCGAGGCGATTGCGAATCGAAGCTACATGATAGTCTCGAACATAGTTCTCGTTGCGGATGATTTCCTGGTTTTCGACGTAACCATGAAGTTGGCTGGTGCTCTTTAACGTGTCCCAGATGTCTTCCGCCTGCACTCTGCCCGCGGTAGCCAGCCCACCTAGTACTCCAAGTAGCATCGCCCCGAACCAGAAACCCCTCCCGATTCTGCCACTGATAGACATTCCGAAGTCCTCCATGCAGAAAGCTATGTGCCCGTGTATGACCCCTACGATTCAACCTGCCTTATCGATAGCGCAGCCTTCGCCGGAGCCCGGGTTGTCGTCGCCTCTGGAGTAATCACAGGTTCTGCTCCACGCTCCACGAATTTTGGCCGTATGATCGAGAAAATCGGGTGATCGCAGCCAGCCAGTGCGTCAACATCAGCAAGCCTAGCAACATCGCCATTTCCGCCGAGAAGCGCAGGTTCGACATCCACACCCAGGGTGTTATCCCGCCTACCAGCGTCGTCGCTGTAAAAGTGACCGCCATGCCTGACGTGGAAATCGCGCGTTTTATGGCTTCATCGTGATCATGCAGCCGTGCATACTCGCGCTTGATACGATCCACTACGTAAAGGATGTAATCGACGCCAATTCCCATTCCGACTGCGGTAACCGGCAGTGTATTGATATTCATGCCGATACCTTTCAATCCGATGTACAGGAAACTTACGACGCCGGCTGCTACCAGAGTTACCAGCACCATTGAGCCGGCTACGAAGGACATGTAGCTGAAGCTCACCAGTAGAAAGACCACCAGCGTAATCAATATGGTGCTGACCTTGTCGGAATAGGCAACTTCTTCATTCAGCGCGGCAGTCGTACCGATCGTCCCACCCGCAAATACATACTTCACGTCCTTGAGTGGATGAGAACCGATAAATATCTTGGCCCGCTCCATCGCCTCCACTATCGTCGAACCTTTTGCGTCTTTGTAGAAAACCACGAATTGGCCGTCTTTGGCCTGGAAGTCCATGTATTCGAGGATGACACCTGGAACCGGTGCGTTAGCCTCGTACATGAAGGTCATGTTGCCTACGCCTGCTGCGTCGGAAGGAACCACTGCCCACTTTGGATCGTCGTAGTGGTAGAGCCGGTTAACGCTTCGCACGAGAGTCGGCAGATCGCGAGTGCCGCCGGCCTCGGGCTGCTCGAGCATGTAGTGGCGCAACTCATCTAAGGTGGCGAGGACCTGAGGGTCTTTGAGCGCGTCACCATGAGCCCCTTCGAGATAGATGACTAGCTGGTTCGATCCGGCGAACTTCGCATTGATGGCTCTGGCTGACTTGTTGAAATCTGAGTTGTAGAATAGAAGTGGCGAGCCGGCCTCTGTCTCGCCGACCGGTATTCTGGCGGCTTCGAAAAGACCCGCAACCACGATCACGGCTGTGATGGCGAAGACGGTCCATCGCCCCCTTGGACTGGTGCAAAATTCGCCGACATCGTGCAGCAGCTTAACCATCAAATGCGGAACGTAGTGCTCTTTGCTTGCCGGCGCCGGAAGAACATCAAGCAGCAGAGGGATCAACATCAGGATCGTAAAGATATTCGAAAATCCCCAAAAGCTTGCGAAAAATGCCAGTTTTCGGATCAGCGGAATCGTAGCCACTGCCAGCACCAGGATGCCGGCCGCATCGGCTAAGACTCCGATTCCGCCCGGCAGAAACAGTTCTCTCATCGAGTTTCGAACGGCCTGATGTTTGTCTCCGGTGAGTTCCAGTTCCTCGAAATATCGCTCTACCATCTGCACGCCATGGCTTGCTGCGCGCGCCGAGACCAGCAGAGGAATAACCAGGACTAAGGGATCCAGGTTGTAACCAAGCAGGCCCAGGAACCCCAATCCCCAAATCGCCTGTGCTATCGCACCCAGTATCGGCAGCAAGACGCCGTAGAGCCGTCGGAAGTAGAATATCAACGTGCCGAAAATGAAAAGGAACGTGACCGCAAAGATCTTCGCCAGCTCACCGGTATAAAACCACACCCAGCCCTTGAGCATCGGCTCGCCCGCCACGAACAGCACGGTATTCTTGTCTTCCACCGCATTCTTGATCTTGGTGATCTGACGATGGATGTTGCCATAGTCCAGCCGTTCCTCGTTAAAGCCCGCCAGGATGAGCGCCGACTTACCGTCCGTGGAAACAAACTTTCCGTACACGATGTCGTTATTGAACATCGATTCCTTCAGTTTGTTCAGCGCTTTCTGGTCGGTCGGAATTTCCTCCGGCAGCACCGGTTTGGCGACAATCAGGCCGCCTGAGGTGGTAACGATGTTGCGAATTTTGACGTGAGCCAGCGAAGCAACCTGGTAGTGATTGACGCCGTCGATCTTGTCGACTTCCTCGGTTATGTAGCGAATCTTTCTTAATGTGTCGGCGTTAAAGATGTCCCCTCGAAACCCCAAATACTGCTTCGTGTCCAGCGTCGCAGTTATGTGAAACCAGCCGCGCCGTGTCGCGACCGGAGATCATCCTCCAGCTTTAGCCAGTAGTCCTCTGTCTAATGGCGTCCAGGAATTGCCGCCGTCTCTCGATATGAGGATCGTTCCCTTCCCCCCAGTTACCATTCCGAGTGAGCCGTCAGGGCTGAAGGAAAGTGTCGTGAGCCAGGTGAATACGCTGCCCGAGGTTTCCGTATTCAACTGCCAGCGCCCGTCCTTCTGCTGCGTCATAGTTCCCAGGATCCCGCTAGCTACCGGCGAGCCACCCTTCGGGAGAGCCATACTGAATAGAGTGTTGCGGGTATCCGCGTGAGTGGCCTGCCAGTTCGCGCCGCTGTCCTTGGTCGACAGCACGAACCCTCCAGCACCGACGATGTACCCTTGCTGCGGGTTCACGAATGCAGACTTGAAGAGATAGAGATCCTGCGCTTCGAGACTAGGGATACCGCGATGACGCGCTTCCTCGTCAGTTACATCTTCGACGTATTTCGGCAGTCCGGAGACTTTGTCCCGCTTCTCCCAGCTATGGCCGCCATCGGCGGTATGCATGATGGTTCCGAACTCGCCGGTGATCCAACCTTCTTTGTCACTCAGGAAGTCGACCGCATTCAAGTTCAGATCCTTCTTCAGACTCAGATCTTCCCAGGTGAACCCGTCGTCTGCCGAGTGGATGATTGTTCCCTCCGGTCCCACCGCCCAGACTTGGCGTGGATCGCTGCCGCGTGCGAAGCCCAGGATGTTTTGTTTGAGACTGCCGGGCAGCTTGATCGGGTTCCAGCTCGCTCCACCATCGGTGGTCCGAAGAATCAGGCCGTGCTCGCCGCCGACGAGGGCGTTCTGCGCCCCATTTTCGCTCACACAGAAGAGCGAACTGTGGGTGCCGCTCTTTTGAAGCGCTACCTTGCGAGCGTCTTCTGTGATGCTAAGTATGGTGCCATAGCTGCCGACCACGATGGCGTGATCCTTATCGGCGACATCGACCCCATAGTAGTCCTCATGGTCGGGTAATATTCTGCCCTCGGCGGAATTTCCGAGCCGCTTGTGGATGCGATCGAGTTCTGCCCGACCTTCACATCCGGCCAACAGGGTTAGCAGGCATATTCCCGACAGGACCTGAAGAATCAGCCCGACCAGACTTGTCGGGCCTCGGTGCCGGGGTAACTGCCCGGCGTGCGGCGCTTTAGTGCAAATCGGACTTGGCGAGTGCGCCTGGAACTGACCAAACCCGCGTAACCCCGGATCGACGCGTATCATTCTCTGTTAACCGCCTGGCCTCGGAAGTTAAGCGGCCTTTCATGGTTGATGCCTTACGGTTCGTCACCGCGTCCGTCTGTTCGGGTTCTCTAGCATTTGCGAAATATCTGTCAAGCGGAATCGTCGATTTTGTTTGCCGACGGGTTGTCATACATTTTTGGATGCACAGCAGTTCCAAATGCAGATCGATAAAGAAAGGCAAATAAAATCCGGACTCTTGAACCGAAGCCGATGTCTTCAGAGACCTCTCAACATGACGGGATACATCCGAGCGCCGCTTAGTGAGCACCTAGGGTTTGACCTCCTTTTCTTGTTATCAGCATTGCCATTAATGCTTTCTCTCGCTTTATCGGCGTGCGGAGCCGTGGAGGCCCAACATCAAAAGGAAGAGCAACTCAAAGTGGCGGAAGGTACGATGAACCGCGAGAACATCTATGTCTCGGCCAGCGACATTCCTTATCCGAAGCGAGTTCTCGGAAAACTGGACTACTCAGAAACTTTCTCGCCGGACGCGATTGAAACCAGGAATGTCAATGAAAAACTCCGCAAGATCGCGATCGAGCGCTACGGAGATGAAGTGGACGCGATCATCGAAGTCCACATCGACGTAGACGACACCGCGACACAGGTGAACGTAGCCGCACAAGCCGTCCGGATCACAACTCCTTGTTCTTTTTGCAGACATAAGAGCAGCGACACTGACGCCGGTCAGGTCAGCACCGGACATTAGGAATGTCATTTTTGTTGTTCTGTTGTTGTGTGGTGCGAAAAACATTCAAGCGATCCTGATCTGGAAATAGAAAGGTTGATCACGGCAGAAACGTCGGCAGGAACCTTGGCAGAAACATCGAGTGTCTGGACCCGCGAAAGTCAGCCTGTTGGCGGAACGCAACTGTCAGTTATCAAGGGAGCGGCGGGCGGGCCGTTGCTTGGTCCTGCATGAAGTTCCCGTTGGCCGCTGGTCCGTCCGGGATCGTTGTCCCGCCATTTTCGCGCGTGTTTCGCCTACAGCTTTGGAATAACGGCTTCGCCGAATTGCCGGATCATTTCAAGCGCCCGCTGGTGCGGCGGGCCACCCGGCTGCCGGAAGCGTACGATCAGGTAGTCGGGCTTGATTTCCTGCTTCCACATCTGAAGCTGCTCCAGGACGGTGGGTGACCATAGTCGGTCCGCTCGCTTGCTCTGCCTCGCGCATGTTGGACGCGATCACAGCGTCGCGCATCAGGCAGACAAATGGTTTGCGCGATGCCTTGGTCGCCGCTTCCCGGTAACGCGCCGCGAAGTCTTTTACGATCTGCAGCGATTGGATCGGATCGGCGATCCAACCATCGGCGAGGCGGCCGGCGCGGCGCAGTCCGGCTTGCGTCCAGGCAGCAATCCATACCGGTGGTCCGCCGGCTTGATAGGGGGCCGGCGAGACCATGACACTCTTCAGCTTGAAGTGTTTGCCGTCGAACGAAAACCGCTCTCCGCTGAAAGCACGGCGGAGAATCTCGACACCTTCGTCGATACGACTGCCGCGCTCCGATTGCGCCACTCCGAATGCGTCGAAATCGGCCGCCTGGTATCCGACCCCGACGCTCAGCGTTAAGCGGCCACGGGTAGCGAGATCGACAATCGCGCAATCCTCGGCCACCTGTATCGGATGATGTAGTGGGAGCAGCAGAACGCACGTGCCGACCCGAATCCGTTTGGTTTTCACACCGATCAGACCCGCCATCAGTAGTGGATTTGGGATGTAGCCGTCGGGTTGCTGGTGATGTTCGGTGATGAAGCAACCATCGAAACCGCTCGCCTCCGCCATTTGGGCTTCTGCGACAATCTCATCGATGACTCCGGCCATGTTCCGACCGGCGGGCGGATCTTGCGAGCAAGGCAAATATCCAACAGGCAGCATATTCCTTCTCCGTTTCTGGATTTGGCGACGTTTTTCGATTTGGCGATTTAACAAGTAGCGAAGGTGAACATCACCCAACGTCGGAGCGAATTGCAATATCTTCGCGATGCCGGCTTGGCGACGGCTCAGGGATTCCCGACCACTCCTTGCGGCACTTTCAAAAGTATCCGCCTTGTTTTAGGTTTCGGAACGAATCGCTGATCTTCAAATCTGAGGGCCGGATTCGGACAGAGGTGAAAAATGGCGACATCGACCGGTGGAAAACGACGGCTCGAGGGGCGCGTCGCGATCGTTACGGGCGCGGGCCGCGGTATCGGAAGGGCCGAAGCGCTCTTGTTGGCAATGGAAGGCGCGAAGGTCGTCGTCAATGATCTCGGCGGCGGCACCGATGGCTCCGGCGCTGACACCAGTGTAGCTGGACACGTGGTCAATGAGATTAGAGCGAATGGTGGAACGGCAGTCGCCAATCACGACAGCGTCGCGACGATGAATGGTGGCGCGAACATCGTCAGAACCGCGATCGATTCGTTTGGGCGGCTCGACATTCTGATCAACAACGCGGGCAACGTTCGCCCACGGATTATCTACAACATGAGCGAAGACGATTTCGATGCGGTCATCGCGGTGCACCTCAAGGGATGCTTCACGACAACCCGCCACGTTTCGCCGATCTTTCGCGAACAGAAGAGTGGAGTGATCGTGAACACCTCGTCGGAATCGGGCCTCGGGCATCTGGGGCAATCCAACTATTCCGCCGCAAAAGAGGGCATCGTCGGATTCACCCGCACGATCGCGCAGGACCTGGGACGCTACGGCATACGATGCAATGCGATCCGGCCCCGTGCCGCGACCCGGCTCGGTACTCCTGAGGCGGTCGAAGCGATGTTGCGGATTCAGGAGACCTACAAGAGCGGCGCGCTTGGCGGGCACCGCGTCGATCAATCCTTCCTCGAAAATAAGCCCGAGCAAGTTGCCGCCCTCGCGGTCTGGCTGTGCACCGACGCTGCATCGGACGTCAATGGGCGCACGTTTCAGGTCGGTGGCGACGAAGTCGGCCTGTATGCCGAGACTGATGTAGCACGATCGCTATGCCGGGATGGCGGATGGGACCTGGATTCGCTCGACCGGTACGCGACTACGTCTCTCATCGGCGACCTGCAAAACCGATTTGCTCCGCCGAGAAAATAGTCCCGCATGTTTCGTGTTGGAGATTCATTCGAGCACGGAGGCTGAGAAGCTTTTCATTATGTCATCGCGGTACGACAGCATCCTCAAGCGGTCACGGATCGCCTTTCCTCTTCTAGTTCTGCTGCTGGCGATCGCGTCGCCCGCGGTCGCGGAGAATGTAAAAAACTACACTCGAGATACGCTCGATGAATGGCTTGCCAAGCCCCAACCCCCACAGGCGGGTCTCAAGCCGGGCGAGGTTCTCACCAGTCGCGACATCGCGCGCATCCGGACGTATCTGCCGCCCGGTTATGTGGACCAACTCGACTTTCCGGAGTTCAGAGCGGAGATCATCGCGACCCGGACTCATCGGCCACGCAAGGACTATTTGGATTGCACCGAAAAGCATCAAGCGCAGGTGAAGCTGAACCCGGATGGCAGTCTGAGCAACATGGTATGTGGGCAACCGTTCTCGTCGGCCAGCATCTCGGCTACCGATCCGCTTTCGGGGATCAAGGCGGCTTGGAACTTTGAATATCGATGGCAAAACTTCAGCCAGTTCGCGCTCAACTTTGTTTATATCTTTGACCGATTCGGCGGCGGACATGCCGCACAGGCGTCTAAGGTTGTAGAGTCTCCTCCCGAGGCTTGGTCCAGTGGAGTGCCAGTATCGAGCAAACTCCCTACCGATGCTGACAATTTCTACGGAGGCGGCGGAACCTTCGACAAGGTCATATCGAGCTTCTATCAGCGCGTTTACCTGAGGGACCTGGCGCCGAGGGCGGAGCGCGGTGGAATGCTAAACGTACCGGATGCCAAGGATTTTTTCTGGAAAGAGTTTACCGGATTTTTGTCGCCCTACGATCTTCGTGGCCAGGTGTTCATAACGTATCGGTATGCCGACCCGCACAGAGCCGACGACGCGTGGGCATACGATCCGAAGCTGCGTCGGGTTAGTCGAATATCGGTCGAGGTGAAATCAGATTCACTGGTGGGAACCGATCAAACTCAGGAAGACTTCTACAGCTTTTCAGGCCGCGCCTTGCAATGGAACTGGAAGTTTCTCGGTTGGAAAGATCTGCTGTGTGTAATGGATTCCAAGTACGACTACGCGCGCCTATCTGGCCCGAACGGCGACATTCCCAACGACGTCTGGTCAGTGCGCCGTTTTGCAGTGGTCGAGCGCACGCCCCAGGAAGCCCATCACCCCTATAGCTCGGTCGTAATGTTCTGGGACGCTGAGAACTGGCATCCGTGGATGACGGTCGCGTTCACCCGGGACAAAC
>WNFC01006884.1_pt1 | contig 12519 bp, 8 predicted proteins | sample 5400541 | NCBI WGS metagenome assembly WNFC01 (sample SAMN13153342, study PRJNA577476) | soil metagenome | isolation source: 120 cm saprolite under Douglas fir tree site 2 hole 2 replicate 1 | place: USA:California | collected 2015-04-18
CGGCTCAGATATCCTTCGCCCAAACCAGACTTGCGTGTACCTATGACACCTCCTGAGCATCTGCTCAATCCGGCCACTCGCGCATGCCTCTTCCCATGCCTCCCTGAACGTGTGTCCCGGCCCTCAGGACAAGCCTTCACGCCCCTGCCATCACCAGCACCAAATGGTCTCTCCTCCCTCGCGCATGCGGACTCTCCATGACCCGGCTCTCCGCCGGTGGTGCTTCTCAGCCACCACTCCGCCTATCGCGGCCATTGAAAACCCATAGACCGACACATCCTGCCCCGACCGCGCCACCGGCTTCCTTCTCACGGCTCTATCCGAACCGCTCCACCTCAACATCCTCAACCACTCCATCTCTTCGGAGCGGTTTCCGATAGAGACCTAACGTTAACCGGTCACTAAGACCTTCTAGGAAAGTATCGTCTGGTTTCCATGTTGTCGCTGAATGCTCGAACTGAAACGCCATGATGGTGAACCCACTCTGTCCGAGAAAGGATCTTGTGAGAGTCGCTGCCTATCAGACTCCTCGCCGCTGGCTCTATGGAGGCGCTCAATCTTATACGGACCCAAGTCGAGTGGTGCGAGGCGGAGGGCGTCACAATTCTCTGTTGCCCGGAGGCCATCTACGATTTGCGTCATACGTTTGCAGCCAATTTGGCGGAATAGGGCCTTTGGGCAGTTGACGGCCTTATACGCGCCGCGCGCAGTTTGGGAGTGCGACGGCACGCCTTGAATAGAACCAGCTGCAAAGGTGGATCAATGGGTTTGAGGTCTCGGTTGTTTCTTTTTTTCGAGTATCGAGTTGAACTGTGCGCGGGACATTTTTAACTTGTCCGGATGCTCGTCGATCCATTTGGCGAGCGCATCGTACTTAGCTGGCGTCCAACCTCCTTCAAATTCTGCGCCGTTCTTTCCTTGACGGTTCAGCTCGAAGTTGAAGGCATCTTCGAGGTTGGTGAATTCCGCGGAGACGATGGCCTGCTCGGCGAGGATGGCGGGGATAAAGATGACGCCGTCGGTTTTGGCGAGGACAAGGTCGCCGGGAAGGACAGTGGCGCGGCCGATGCGGATGGGGGCATTGATAGAGGTGAGCGTCATCTGTGCCCAGGCAGAGGGATCGTAGCCGCGATAGAAGCCGTTGAAGTTAGGGATTTCGCGGTTCTCTTCGGCGTCCCGGATGCCGGCATCGAAGACAAAGCCGGTGTGGGTATGCGCCGCGACGCCGTTGCCGAGGTTCGAGCCAATCAGGGTTCCTTCGACGATCTTGCCGAAGCCGTCGGCCACGTAGACATCGCCGATCTGGAGTTCGTTGATCGGCCAACTGTTATTCCCGCTGACACGGCCTTCCGCCTTGCCCTCGGCGGTAATCGCCTTGATCATGTCGGGGCGCAACGGCATGTATTGCGCAGTAAGCGCGCGGCCGGCGAAGGGCTTCTCCGGATGCAGGGCCTGGAAGCCACCGTCAAACTGACTCTTGTAGCCGAGCTTGCCGAGATACTCCCACACATCTTCGATGGAGACGTCGAGGGCTCGCTTGAGGAGGTCGTCGGGAATCTTCGGGCGGCCATCGGGGAACCGTTCTCCTGTCCAGTCGGACGTGTAAAACAGCATCTGTTCTTTCGTCATCTTCACTTGTGACGAAGCGGGAACGGTCGTGGCAAGTGCGCACGTCAGGATGATTGCGCCGATCAGTTTTCGCATAGGTGGTGTCTCCATAAGAGCTGTGCGTGAAGGTGTGAGGAGCCGGGGGAATAGTACGAGACTTCCCTGCCCAGCAGGTTAACTGAACAACTGATCGTCGAAGGATTGCTTGGTGTCCCACATGGGGGTTGGTTCGAAGTACCCCACACCGGGTGCGAGATGCTGTTTCATTACATCGTCGTTGAGTGTGACGCCAAGACCCGGGGTGTCGGGAACTGCGATGTAGCCTCGGTTGATGATGGGTTTATCGACTTCATTGACAAGGTCCTGCCACCACGGGACATCGAGCGAGTGGTTTTCGAGGGCGAGGAAGTTTCGCGTGGCCGCCGCGCAGTGCACGTTGGCCATGCAGGCGACGGGTGTGCCTGCGAAGTGCATCGCCATTGGCACGCCATATTTGTAAGCCATATCGCCGATCTTGTGAGTGCGCAGAATGCCGCCGGAAGTGGACAAGTCCGGGTGAATCTTGTCGACCGCATGGGTGCTGCAGAGCTTTTCAAAGTCGGCGAGTTCGTAGATGTCCTCACCGGTTAGGGTAGGTGTTGGGCTTGCGTCCGTGATCTCCTTCAGCAGGTCGGTATACCACCAGGGGATGACATCCTCCATCCACTCGAGGTTATATTTTTCGTATGCTCGACCGAGACGGATGATCGACTTTACGCCGATGTGGCCGAGATGATCCGTCGAGAGCGGGGTGTCATACCCGATTGCCTCGCGGATCGTTGCAATGTATTCGCAGTAGACAGCAATGCCCTTGTCGGTCAATTCGTTTCCGGTGAACGGGTGCGGAAGGCGCTTGTCGTACTCGATGGAGTGCTGGTCGGAGGGTTCCATGATGGTGCCTGGCTTGCCCTTAAGCACATCGGTGCCGACATCTACCTTGATCCATGTGAGACCGCGGTCCTTGCGCGCCTTGGCGATGCCGGCAAACTCCTGTGGCGTGTCGGCTTCGGGCGTGTCGGCGTAGATGCGGATCTTGTCGCGCCACTTGCCGCCGAGCAGTTGGTAAACGGGGATGTTGTAGACCTTTCCGACGATGTCCCAGAGCGCCATCTCCACCGCGACGACACCACCGGCCTGGCGCGAGATGCCGCCGAATTGCGCGATTTTCTCAAAGAGGAAGTCGACGTTGAGCGGGTTCTCGCCCATGATGCGGCTCTTGAGGACCATGGCGTATTGATAGTTGGCGACATCGCGGACTTCGCCGAGACCGTACACGCCTTGATTGGTATCGATGCGAATGATGGGGCAAGGACTTGGCCCTGGTTTCTTGACCACGGTGTAGCGCATGTCGGTGATCTTCAACTGGGAAGGGTTGCTATTACGGTTTACGTGTTGCAGTGCGGGCTGGGCTTCGGCCTTCTCGGCCAGCGGTCCGATGAGACCACCGGCTAGAAGGCCAAGGGTGGACTTGAGGACGCCGCGGCGGTTGTACTTGGAGTTGTTGCTGATGTTCATGCTGGCTTGCTCCGATCTGAATAAATTGGTTTAGCTTGGCTTGTCATGTGAGCAATGATGCAATCAGAAAGAGTTTGTCTATCCCCACCAGGTCTCTCCCGGGGCTAGGTGAGCTTTGGCTACGTCGGGGTTGAGCTCGACTCCCAGGCCGGGCTTGTCTTCGATGGTGAAGTAGCCGTCCTTCCAGAATGGGCCTTCATGGGTCACGAGGTCGGGCCACCAGTCGATCCATTTTGCGAGTTCGTGGATGCGGAAGCCGCGCATGGATGCGGCAGCATGGGCCGAGGCGACGGTACCGACGGGGCTTGCCGGATTGTGGGCCGCGGTCCAGATCTCCCACATGTCGGCGAGATCGGAGATGCGTTTCGACTCGAGCAGGCCACCGGATTTCGGGATGTCAATGTGAACACCTGCGCAGGCCTGACTCTCGATGAGGGTCCTGAAGCCATGCACGCCGTAGAGATTTTCGCCGGTACAGATGGGTGTTCGTGTGGCTCGGGCGAGCCTTGCCATGGCGTCGGTGTTTTCCGGAGGCAGCGGGTCTTCGACCCACATTGGTTGAAGATGCTCAAGGGCGTTCAGCAATGTGATGGCGTCGCTGGTGTCGTACTTCCAGTGATTCTCGATGGCGAAGTCGATCACTGGGCCTAGCTCAGTACGCACTGCTTCCATTTTGGTGACGATGCGGTCGATGTCGCGATTGGTGAGGGCTTTGTTGTAGAAGTCGTGGCCTGGTTCGGAGTAGGTTGGATCTGCGCTGACTGGTATGTTGTCGCCTTGAAATTTGAACGCGGTAAAACCGTACTTGTTGTTTGTCTTTGCCTCAGCGGCCTGGTCGCGCCAGGATGAAAGTTCCTTTGGATTGGAGGGGGCCGGCAGGGTGCGATAGAAGCGGATGCGATCGCGGAAGCGTCCTCCGAGGAGATTGCAGACTGGGGTCTGAAGGATGCGTCCGGCCAGGTCCCACAGTGCGATTTCGATGCCGCTCGCGGCTGTGATGGTGATTCCACCGACCGCGCCCACGCCTCCGCTCATCAGGAGCATCTTGTGGTACAGCTTATCGACGTTCAGCGGATCTTCGCCGATGACGAGCGGCTTCAGTTGGGTCAGGACGAGGTCCTTGACCCCGGGGCCCCAGTAGGCTTCGCCGATACCGGAGATGCCGGCGTCGGTCTCGATCTTGATGAGGTTCCAGTCCCACGTTCCTCGCACGATCATGCATTTGATATCGGTGATCTTGACCTTTTTGCGGAGAGATTGCGCGAGCGTGCGGTATGGTTCGGCGAACAGACAGGCGCCGGCGGCGAGATGCTTGAGGAAGTTCCTGCGGTTACTCGACAACGTTAGACTCCGCTTCGTCTGAAGGTGAATGTGGCTGGACGCGAACCGATATCCGGAGATTCGGCAGGTGGTGGGCGTTCCGTTGTTGGACCGCCCACTCGTTAGCTAGAAGGTGAAGGTTGCCGAAGCTTGCAGGTCTCGGTTGTCGCTAATCGTTCCAGTAATCTGGCCGGCAGACGAGGAACCCAGGGCAGCATTCGGGGTGGAGAAGTTTGGAGTATTGAAAGCATTGAAGGCATCGAACCTGAGGCTGATGTTCATGTTTTCGTACAGCCTGAACTTGCGTTGAAGCCCCAGATCCCAGTTCTTGGTGCTGGGGCCGTAGAGGATCGAGCGGCCGGAGTTGCCGTAGGTGTTTGCGACAGGAATCTGGAATGCGCAGGGCGTACCGTCTGCGAGAGTCGTGGTGTTGACGGGGCAGAGAGTCGTATTGAAGAATCGCACTGGGTTGCCGTGATCGATCTTGCCGCGCGATCCGATTCGATTCGGCCAACTGGGTGAGCCGCTGTTGACTCCGCTGTTTAAGGTGGGGGTGAAGGGAACGCCGGAAGCGTAGACGGTGATTACATCGAGCTCAAAACCACCAACGATGTGCGAGGCGAAACCCTGGTTAACAAACTTCCTCCCTCCACCGAACGGGAGTTCGTACGTGGCGCTGGCAACAAGGCGATGCTTCTGATCGAAACCCGAGGCGCCGTAGCCTGCGCGAAGATTGGTGACCGTCTGTGGATTGCCGGCAGAGCCGCCGCCCGATGCGGCCGAGCCGCCGTAGTCGAGCGATTTGCTATAGGTGTAACTGATGAGAGCTGTCAGGCCATGGGAGTAGCGCTTGTTGTAACTACCCTGGAAGCTGTTATAGTTCGACGCGTTAATCGGATCTTCCTGGGCCCAGGTGGAGATGTTATTGAGCGGTTGGATGAGCCGCCGAAGGGTGGTGGAAGTTGGGCCTCCGGGTTGGATCAGACCGATTTCATTCGGGTTGTAGAGATAGACAAGATGGACGTTGTGGCTGCCCGCATAGGCCAGTTCTACGACGCCGCCCAGGGCTTGGCGCTCAATTCCAAAGGCGTAGGTCTGCATATTCGGCGTTGCGTTATGCATGGAATGAGCGACGATAGCCGGTGCCGCTGCGTTGAGCAACGCGGTGTTGGTTAGAGTTGCGATGGAGAGGGGTGTCGCTCCCGTGGGAAAAGGGTTTGCGAGTAAGGGTTGGCAGGTGGCCGAGATGTTTGCGGCGGTGCACTGGTTCGCAGGCGCAAAGGAGGCCGGCAGCGGGAAGGTCGCTGGACTTGCAAAGGTCTGCGAGATGGTGAAGGGCGGGTTTTGTCCCAGTTCATCCGACGCCGAGAATGGATCCAGGAAGTAAGAGATGCCGAAGCCTGCACGGAGCACCGTCGTTCCCTTGCCCGAGAGGTCATAGGCTAGCCCGACACGGGGTCCAACGTTGCCGTAGCGGGTCTGTATGCCGGCGCTGCGACTCACTCCGTTCTGGCCGGCAAAGACGAAGGCCAACTTTGTGAAATCGAAGTTCGCGAGCTTGTTGTTCTTCTCCGTGTCCGCGGTGAATACGTCGTAGCGAAGACCGACATTGAGGGTTAGACGAGAGGTAGCCTTCCAATCGTCCTGAAGGAAGCCGGCGTATTGCATATTGGTGATGTAGTACGGGGTTATCAGGAAATTGCGACTTCCAGCGTTGGGGAAACCCAGCAGAATGGATGCCAGACCGGCGCCTCCGACGGCTGCGGTTCCACTGTTGGTGAAGTTGTCGTTGAAGGTGAGACCACCTCGCGTGGTCGTGTTGGTGAACGGAGAAGCGTAAACCTTGATGAAGCGGAAGCCGGTCTTCAGTTGATGGCGTCCTTTGGTTAGAGATATTGTGTCCTCGAACTGAATGTTGGTCTGCACCGGGTGCGCAGGGAGGAAGGCGGTGCCTCCCTGAAGGCAGGTGAACTCGTTTCCGCATGCACTTCCGATCGTGAAGTTTGGCAGACCGGTCGTGAACTGGGAGATGTTGAGCCCGGCAATGCCGAGCGACGTCGAAGAGTTGTGGCCGAAGTCAGACTGTGTAGTGAAGGGATTCGTGCGGGCGTATCCCATTCGGAACTCGTTGAGAAAGGTCGGGCTGAAGAGGTGTGTCTCATCAAACGACAAGCCCTGTGCGGCGAGTGAAGTGTTTTGAATACCCGCCACATAGGGGCCTAGATCGAATTTTGATGCTGCGAAGGAGGGCGTCGGGAGGCAGCAGGTTCCCTGGCCGCCAGTGAGCGGGTTTGGAGAGGTCTGGATAAATTTTTCGTAGCTGAAGCGGCCGAAGAGCGAATCCTTGCTGCTCAAGTGGTAATCGATGCGCGCGTTGCCGCCGTTGTCATCGATGATCTGGTTCGATGTTGAAGTGTAATTGTTGAAACTGCCCGCAGTCTGAGGCAGGGGGTAGATGCTGGCAACGTTGAGCCCCACCTGCGTGAGACGATTGGGGCAAATTACGTTCGGATGCAGGCCGTCGCAGCCCTTGAATTGCGTTCTAGTGACGGTAGAACCGGTCTGCACCGTGGTCAACGGATCGTAGATTGGAATCAACGCGCCCGCGGCATTCGTGTAAGCGCTGAAGTCGCCCGTGCGCTCAGCGGCAGTGGGAACGCTGTTCAGGTTGGTGATCCCTTTCAACGAGCGTTGGCCGTAGTAGTCGGCGAAGTAGAAGAGCTTGTCTTTCTTGATCGCTCCCGAAATGGCGCCACCGAACTGACCGCGGCGGAGGGCCGGCTTTTGCACGTTCGAGCCCACGCGAGAGAAGTAGTTGCGCGCGTCGACAGCACTGTTCCGGATGTAGGCAAAGACTTCACCGTGAAGACCGTTTGCGCCAGAACGAGTCGATACAGAGACGACACCCGCGCCTCCGCCGAAGTCCGCAGAGTACACTCCCGTGAGGACCTTGAACTCGCCGATCGACTGGACGGAGGGCTGCACCATCACGGTATTGAAGGTCCACTCGTTATCAACAATGCCATCGACCAGCCAGGCGTTCGTGTTTGCCTGGCTACCGAGCGCGTTGAAGTTCGAGGCCGCACGAGGATTGAACGAGCTCGATCCGGAAAGGTTTTCGCCGGCCTGTCCAGCGGTAACGCCAGGGACAAGGTAAACGAGCGACGCAAAATTGCGTCCGTTCAGGGGTAAGTTCTGCACCTGTTGCTTGCCTACGACCTCTCCAAGTTCTGAACTATCGAGGCGGAGCAAAGGGGGAGCGGTGTTGACTTGAACGGTTTCGGTGGCCCCACCGGCTTCAAGATCAAAGTCCACGCGGGCTTTCTGATCGATATCCAGAACGACGTTACTCGAAATGCTGCGTTTGAACCCAGGCATCTCAACCGAAACCGTGTAAGTTCCGGGGATGAGAAAGGGAACGTTATAGTCGCCGCTGGCATCGGTCTGTTTGGTGGAAATTGTTCCTTTGGCTGTATCGGTGATCGTGACGGTGGCATTGGGTACGACGGCACCCGTGGAGTCATGTATGGTGCCGAGGATGCTTCCTGTCGTAACTTGCGCGATGGCCGGTGTGGTGGCGAGAGAAAGGAAGACGAACGATGCGACAAGTGCGGATGCAAAGATTTCTTTTTTGTTTTTAGGCATGGATCAATAACCTCCGAAACATCGAATGGTTGAAGCTCAGGCCCTTGGAATCCTTTTCTTGAAACGGTTCCGCGGTTGAAAAGATCGACGCGAAACTTATAGGCGCAGAATGTACTTCTGTCAAAAGAAATTGAAAATATCTCTTTTCTGAAACGTTTTACGGAAAGCGGACCCTAAGTGAAACGAATCGCTTTCAATGTTTGTTGTAGACATCGGCCTGGCGACCTGGACTGCAGCCAAAATTTTGATAACGATACTTCGCGAATGAGTGCCGATCATGCGCCAAGCATCTATCCCTGTGCTTTAACAAAATGGGCGAGTTTACCCAGGGCTTGCTTAGCTGTTATCTTCTGTCGAACGAAAATACCCTGTTAGCCGCGAAGCAAGGAGATGGAAGTGAAGGAATCATCTTACCGTGACTGGAATCGCAGGAGATTCATCAAGCTGGCGGTTATGCTGCCGGTCAGCGCAAGTTTGGCCCACTTTCGCCTCCTCGCTCAGACCCAGGCGAAGAAGATAAAAATTACCGGCATTTCCGCGATGGCGCTCAATAATATCGCGGGGAATTGCCTGATTCGCGTCGACACCGATAGTGGCCTGACCGGCTACGGCGAGGCTGGCGCAACAGGGCCAATGGCGCGAGCACGCATCGAGACGATTAAACCGCTGCTTCTTGGAAAAGATCCGCTTGAGATCGAGGTTCATTTCCAGCAGATGAGTTCGATGATGTACAACTACATGGCGCACATCCCAACCGTGAGCGGTATCGATATTGCACTGTGGGACTTGGCCGGCAAAATTCTAGGCCGGTCGGTCAGAGAGCTGCTAGGTGGCGGATTCCGCGAAGAGATTGCGATGTACTCGCACGGTATCGGAGTGGACCTTCTGGACAAGGCATCTTGTCGTGCGTGGGCTCAACGTATTCGGAGCATGCCAGAAGGATTCACAGTATTCAAATGCGATGCACACAACGTGGTTCGATTGCCGTCAGGGGTTTACGCAAATACGTTGACTACCAGTCAACTCCGCGACGTGCGGACTGCATACGAGAATGCGCGTGAAGCCGTGGGCGATGACATCGATATAGCCGTGCATTGTCACGGCGAGTTTGACACCCTGAGTTCGATTGGCATTGCAAAGGCCGTGGCGCCGATGAATCCATTGTGGATTGAAGACCCAATGCCTCCCGTGTTTTCGGAGGGCTGGGTGGCGCTTCGAAGATCAAACAATTTGACGCTGTTGACCGGCGAAAAACTTGAGCTTGTTCGTGGCTTTCGTCCGTTTCTCGACAATCAAGTAGTCAACATTATCCATCCAGACCTCGCCTTTGCGGGCGGCATTACGGGCACGAAAAAGATCGCTGACTTCGCTGCGCTTAGCAGAACACCCGTTGCCTTACATAACGTTGGGTCGCTGGTCTTAACCTACGCGAACGCGCACTTTGCAGCGTCGATTCAGAATTTTTATAAGTCGGAGAGCGCACTCGGACGCGAAGGCCATCCTCTTGAGGCAATGGCTGCGACCAATCCGCCGGTGGTGCGCGGTGGAATGTTGAAGGTGCCGAGTGGGCCCGGTCTCGGGCTCGATTTGTCTGAAGAGTTTCTACGGAAGAACGTAATGAAAGGCGAACCGTACTGGAGTTAGCGAGGGTCCTGGCAATTTGTGGCTGTCCAGCTTACGGGGATGGCGCAATGACGAATGGTGGTGGAACCAGTCTGCGGCGTACCCTGCTTTTGCACAGAAGGGCCCGCTAACAGGGAAAAATACAGGGAATTAACGCCGCTGGGCCGCCAATCGTAGCAAGTTCAAACGTGTCGGGTGGCTAGAAAAAGACGCTCTCGAGTTCCGAGAGCGTCTATCAGGGTGGGAAGACGGACGCTTGCTCTAATCGTCGATAGGCCAGTTACTACGGGAACAGCTTTACCAGACCTCTGTTGTGGCTAACGCGTTGCTGCTGTTGTTCACGTTAGCGTTTCCGCTCCCAGGGATTGGGTTGCAGAGAAACGGCGCTACGTATTGCGAGACCTATTCGTCCGTATGGCAAGCCGGCGGTTCTGTTCAGCAAAGTTTGTGCTGGGAGGCTACTTTTCAGAAGAGTCCGGAATACAACCCTACCTATCCGATCGGGCGAGTTTTGACCATTTCGGAGACCCTACTGACGTCCAGTCAGTTCGCGCTGTTCTATTTGCAATCCGACGACAGTTCCGAAGCTAGCTGCGAAGCCCGTTTGAGGTGAACCGCACCCGATTCAATCTCCATCGTGAAGAATTGGCAGAAGATACGAGCTAGCAAGACTCCGGACGTCACCTACGTATACCTGGATTATAAAGGGAGTCGCCCGATCGATGCTGACAGATGAATGTGCCTCCCGTCACTAAACTCCCGGATGGTCGGCAAACCGCACCTTACTCCCCTGAGCTGGAACCGGACATCGTCCCGACCGAACCGCAACAGCGGCACCGCACGGCTCGAGCGTGGACGAGACTTTGCACTCCGTTGGCTGATCGCCGAAGGGTGGCGGCATAACGCTGCACTGGTGGCAGAATTGATTGCATTCAGCAAAGACAAGTAGAGGCCCTGACGGGGCCTCTTTCTCATGTGCAGGATCGCCGGAGCTAACTAGAGCGTCTCAAAGTTGACTTTGTAGTGCCAGGAGTTTCTGGGATATTGCGGAGTTCGACTCTGCATAGGTAACGCCGACCTGATGTATACGTCAACAGCCAGGATGATTGATGATTCAGTCAGTCTGTTCTCCGGTGCTTCATCCCTCAGGCACCTCAAACCCCTCATGCGGTGTTCCCACTCGAGCACCTGGAGACGACGCTCGATATCATCGAAGTCGGGATGTAAAGGATCATGTGCGTCCATCAGAGCACCTCTGTGTTGGAAGAGTAAACAGATTTCAGTTCTCGACTCTGTCAAGGTACTACTGAGGATTTTATCGCGTATGGAGGCGTGGCAGCAGCGGGCCACAGTCGATTCGAACTCTCCACTCCCGAGATACTCTTCAATGCGGCGTTGGCGAGCAAATCAAACATTTAGCCATCAGCCTCTCACGGGGGTTTGCAATAGTAGCCAAAATAGATAATCCACGATTTAGACTCAAGTACCTTGTCCTGTTCGAAAGTAGCCAGATATGGAAAATTCTGCACAGTACGAACACTGCAGAATCCCAATAAAGTGATTCGAAAAGTAACCAGAATAGATATTCACTATCAACTCCTTGAATTGACTAATATTGTGGATATTTTGGCTTATTGCTATGCAATAAATATCGCTATCCGTGACAAAGCGCCGTCGATTTCTTTTCTTCTTCGTCGCATTGTTTCACGCCTGACATCTACTCGAATGCCCATAGTCCAAGTTTGATTACGACCGGTCGATTGAGCGTGGCCCCGTTCAGCGCCGCGCAGTTCACAAAGCATGTACCGTTGGGTCCTGCCTCCTGGCCATAGCCTCCGTGAACGTGTCCGAAGACGTGCAGCCTGGGTTTGATTCTCAGGACGGCTTTGGTCAACTGCTTACATCCCATGTGCGAGGAAAGGATGTCGTCCTTGTCAAGAGTTCCGAACGGCGGCCCGTGCGTGACGAGCACGGCGATTCCTGCGGGGATTTGGTCCCAATATTTCGCTGTGCCTCGCTCTGCACTGAAGGCCCATTGAGGCAGAACCGGCGTTACCGGACACCCCCAAAAGGAAACCCCCTCCAGAGTGATGCCAGCGTTTTCCAGGTAAACAGCGTTCGAGAGGTGAGTTCTGGCTTCGGCCGGGCTGGACTCGAAGAGAAGATCGTGATTCCCGGCGACGACGATCCTGTGTCTGTACGGCAAGGTGCCAAGCCATTCGTTGAAATCGTCGATCTCCTCGGTGGAGCAGCCGTGAACCATGAAGTCCCCGGCGTGGATCAGGATGTCCGCTTCGGGCAGAACCAGCTTTCGGTGGAGCCCGTGCGTGTCGCTGATGCACACGATGCGCATCTCGGAGGTTTCTCGCGGATCAGCAGTCTTCAAAGGGTTCTTCATGGGTCTCCACAGGATATTCTCGCCCACGCTAGGCCGTCCGGAGTCAATTCGCGGCCCGAGGAACTGATCATAGATATGATCTACCGCAGCTGGAGTGGAATGGCAAGGAAGGGGACGCGATGACAAATTAACTCGCCAAGGAGAGAGCATGATGTGTCCCGGTCTCACGGGAAATCCGAGATAACCACACCTTGCCTAAACCGTGTGACCTCGTAAACGAAATATGTGTCCTGGCCGTTTGGATGGCGCCGAAGCCGCAATCTGGCGAAGGCGATGGCAGCCTCTCGAGTCGCGGCCGTGGGCACGTATTTCTGTGATAAATTCCTCTAATCGTGCCGAAGAAGTCTGCGATACCTGCCGTGTTCTTGGCG
>WNFC01006885.1_pt1 | contig 12518 bp, 12 predicted proteins | sample 5400541 | NCBI WGS metagenome assembly WNFC01 (sample SAMN13153342, study PRJNA577476) | soil metagenome | isolation source: 120 cm saprolite under Douglas fir tree site 2 hole 2 replicate 1 | place: USA:California | collected 2015-04-18
GCGCAGAGCCAGTGACCATTTTTCTCCCGGGGTACGCAAAGGGCCGGGTGTGAAAATCCGCTACTGGGTTTCGCCGATGCTGGCCCGTCACGGCAGCTTGAGTACGCGCCTGCGCGAGCAGCAGGTTACCATGCTAGAAAACGACCAGGGGGCTATTGTAGAGGGCTATGCAAAGTCGATCTGGTGGGCTCACCGCCTGCTGCTGGGATACGGAGAGCAGGTGAAGGCCCTGGCCCCGCAGAAGCTGGTGGATGCTATGCGGGAGAGTGTGAGGGCGATGAATGAATTGTATGAGGAAGAATCATAATCCTTTTTGTCATGTAATAAGCAAGGGAGCGAGCTCATGCAGGATAGAAGGCTGGTAGGTATACTCACTTGTCTCTGAAAGCCTTGGAGCAGAAAAGCAGAAATGGAGGTGTTGCTTGATACAAATAGAACAGGTTGGAGAAACCCTTGCTGACCGCATGTCCCTGCGGCTTGGGCCACTCGCTGCGTGCTGGCTTGCCGCGCACGACCCACACCTCTCCTCTGCAACTGCCACTCCTCTTCTCTTCGACGTGATGGCTCATAGAGAAGAGAGAGAATTGATTGACACTTGGCGGCGGCTCAATGCCCTGCAAACACTGCGTACGTTTTCCCGCCGGAAGGAGGATTTTGAGGGAAGCACCGCGACTCGATCGCTCGTGCCAATCAAGCTGCAAAGGAACGAAGTATGGTGGAAGGATGTGCGCCTTGGATGGTTCGAAACTCTCTTTCAGCGTGCAATACCACAGGAGGCACAGACCCGCGTGGCCTACGAGACATTTCTCTATCGCTTTCGTTGCTGGCTGGAAGAGCATTGCCGCATTCTTTCACTGGGCACATTTGATGCCATCACTCTCCTTTTCATTCCGGATCTTCTACCCTCACCCGATGTTACAGCAGAATGGCAGGCGTTTGTCCGACATGCCTTTTCCATTCAAGAACTACAACACACGTTTGTCCTCTTGCTCAACTCGATCCAGCTTACAGATAACGGATTTAGCGTTCCCGATCTTCCCATTGTGACACAAGACCAAGCCGACATACTCCTTGCGCTCCTGGTTGAGACGCTTCAAACCAGTGCTCGGCGGATCCAGTCCCTTGAGCTAGAAAAGAACCGGCATCTGTCCTTGCTGGCTGATCTTGAACAAACTCATGCAGAGACACCTGCCCAGGCACTTGAGAAACAACGACTGAATGCCCATGCGGCGCTCGCCAAGCTCGATACCGATCTTAACAACCTCCACGCCAGGTACGATCAATCCCTGGCTCGCCTGAAAGAGCTCCTTGCGCAACTCCGCATCACGAATCCTGCCCGTGCTCATCGCATCCATCTCCTGGCCCGCGGTTATACCGCTCAGGCAACGAGGCAGTTAAAGGTTACTGGAAGTGTCATCGAGCTCATCGTTGAACGAATTGAAGAGCTCTTAGCACTTTCTCCTGATGACCTGTTCATGCCAGCGCCTATCCTTTCGCGTGAACTCCTCATTGAGGATATGAGGGTGGCCAGTGACGCTGCCAGAGGGATATGCTATGCCTGCGGAGAGGGTATTCCTCTCACACACAAGAGGCATAAGAAGAAATACACCGCGAGCAGGCTCATCTTTCAGGATCCATCGCAAACCCTTCAATCGCGTCCACCAGAGGGGAGACTTCGACAGGTGCAACCGGAGGTCTGTGGCAGGTGTGCTGTCCTTGCTATGGTTTGCCCGGTGAAGATGGTCGACGCAGGTCTGGTTATCAGCCTTCGTGAAAAGGGTATCCCTGAGACTGTCGGTCACCTCTATGAGCATCGACTGCGCGGACTCACTGTTGGAGAACAGCTGACCACGGCAGGGCGGTATCTGATGATTCCTTGTAAGGAACGTGCCCTGGACAACAAGCCTCTGATCAAGCGGCTCGGCCGAAAGGAATACGCCCTCCTCAAAGTCGCTGCTCTCTTCCCGGCAGACGTGCTTTCGCGCTTCCAGGTCGAGGCGTTCTTTGGCACTGATCCCATTTTGCTTAAGTCGCGGCACCTCGTGACTCTGCGCTTTTTACTCGACGTTTTCAGCATTCACTTTTCTTCCTTCCGAACGAAGGAGGATCGTCTACGCTACATGGCGCTTGTCGACGCCATCCGCTACCTGGAGCGCGATCACCTGGTCTTTGCGCTCTACCGGCTCATGTTAGGTTTCCAACAACAGAACACCTATTCCACGACTCAACGTACACAGCTCGAAGATGGGCTCAAGATGTATCAGGAGAGATTAGAGATGGACGGAGAAACAACCATCGCACAACGCTTTCGTGATGTCGTCGGTCTGACAGGAATCCTCTATGCCTTTATCTCGCGGGCAAAGAAGACCCTGCAGGACGCACCAAATTCACGGCAACGAGATCCTAACCGAGAACTAAAAAAACTCATCGAACAGGTGGATCACCCACTGCACTTTACGTACGAGGCAGCCGGTACCTTGCTTGGGCAGATGGCCCAGATCTGGCGGTCGCCGCAAACATACTTCATCTATGATGAAGCCAAGCGCCTCCTTGATGAAGTTGCGCAGATCTCGATCGATGAACGGGAGACCATGCCGTCGAATGAGGACCCCGTCCTTAAACTCTATTACGAGGATATCTGCAAAATTTATACAGGTCTCTTCGAGTGTCGTTATCCTACGGAAAAGGAGCAGCGTGATTTCACCTACGAACTCAAGCTGAGCCTATACGCCCATTTTCCCGAGCTACGACCAGGCAATCAGAAAAGCTAGTCGGCCAGCGATCCTTTGGGGTAACGCCTGCCGGTGGGAAAGCCAACATGCTCTACAGCTAGATGAGAGAAGAAAGGAAAATTATTATGGCAAGATCTACCACCCCCGCACCTGCCAAAACCGGTCTGCTTCCCAGCAAGACACAGCGCTATCACTTTGATATCTATGCTATTCTCGAGGGAACGCAAGAGCTTTACTTTGGGGAGGATGTCGCAGTGAATGTGAACCTGGTTGAGACCGTGAAGGTCCCTCGAACCCTCCCGCCAAGACAAGAGACACGGGAGGGGAATGCTCAGCAAGTGCCGCCAGCCACTACCCTTGAAAAATGTTACATCTCACCAACCAAACGGCGGGGAGTCGAACGGCGCATCTTGATCTGGGCACCTACAGTAAATGGTGTGTTACTCGGCGACCAATACGAGTGCGGAATCCCACAGACCTGTGCAAAACAAGACTGTCCCATCTGTTGCGCGTTCGGTGCCCTCCAGCCCGAGCAGGATATCTCCTTCGTCGGAAGGCTTACTCACGGGGGAGGAGTTGCCATCCAACCGCTTCTGCCCGAAGTCAAACAGCGGGCGAGGCATCCCTCTGTTATGAGCAGGCAAGAAGGAGTTGACCCGATGCCATACAAGAGAGAGTACAACGAACCGGCCCTGCTCTACCCCGTTTATAACCACTGCTTGAGCATGACGGAGCCAGAATTTACTTCAGTCGCTTATGCTTTCCTCAACGCATTAAGTCGCTTGGGAGCGGGGAATCCCAAGGGCGTACGGCTCGCAGAGGGTCAGCTCCTGGCTGAGGAAGAACCCTTGCTCGTGCTGGACCGCTACCTCGCTCCTCTGGGCAAACGTCCCGTTCTCTCGCCGCAGGAAACCGATCCGAATACGGCATTTCAGCACTTCCGCGAGGCCGCTTTCTTTGTGTTCGGGAAACGCGAGGAACAGGAGATCATTGAGCATCGCATTGGGGAGCATCCGGTATTCACACGCTGGATTGGAAACCGGGCCATGCAAGAATTGCAGCGCTACAGTCTTGAGTTTACGGAGCACGTGCTCCTTCATGTAGAGGAGGGGAGATAGAGATGTTCGGCCTGCGTCTCATACTTCGTCCAACGGCACCGCTTACCTTTCGGCGTGTTCCGTTTTCAACACTGGAGATGCTGACCTATCCTTTTCTTCCGCCGACAACACTCTCCGGTTTTCTGGATCGCACACTGCGGCTTGCGCGTGGTCAAGCACTCCCGGACTTCAGCAACGCGGGGGAGACAACTTTCTACGCACTGCCGCAAAGTTACCATGTGCTCGGAGCCCTTGCTGATCCCGGTCCCACGATTGTCCCTACGACACGACACGGCGTTCGGGACCTTGGGCACGTGGCCTTCTCGCGACTGCATCAACCCCAGCAAAAAACGAACAAAGAAAATTACCAGTTGTACCGCTGGGAATACCTCTTCACTGATGCGCTTGTCGGGTATGTCCTGCACGAAGACGAGGAATCGCTTGAGCCATTGTTCGAGATCCTCAATTTTGGATGCAAGCTTGGTAAGGAAGGGTGGGCTTACGTCGAGCACATCGACGGGCCATTTGCCCTGGAAGTGCAGCGGGAGAAAGCGCGCCCATCCTGTCTTGTTCCCGCCATTGAGGCGTTTGGTGGCTCTACACACATGTATCCCTTATACCGCTATGCATGGCGAGAGGCCGGGGCCACTGCCCACGTGCTTGGCGGCGGCCCAGCTCCCATTGATGGATTTGTCCCTTTTCTTGCCGCCGTCGTGGATTCCCCGCTGGAGCTAGACTACTACCGGGGGAACGGCGCAACTATCCCCGTCTCTCTGCTGGCTTACTTCTAATTCGAGAGGAGGAAAGGTATATGAGTGTTGCGCAGAAAGGCGAGCTGCTTGAAACACAAGAAGACACACATCGCGCGGTGGCGCGCGTCTTCTTTACATACGATGGTGATCGGGTAACGGAGATACGTGGACTCCCTCTGCACAATCACTTGAGCAATGTCGCAACGCTGGCACGCCACTGGGACTTTGAAGCGGCCTTTGGATCGCACCAATGCCCACCGGAATTAGCACGCACACGATCTTGGCTCATTGAAGCGGCACGCCGCCATGATGAAGGAAAAATCCGTCAATTTTCTCTTCGTCAAGATGAGCAGGGCCGCTTTACGTATTCCTTTCGGGGCCATCGTTTTATGGTCAGTGATGATCGGCCCTACGTTCACTGGCTCATCCGCCTGCATCATGGCTTCAGTGTTCATGATGTGACAGAAGCCCAGGCGCTCCTGAAATATTCTGATGATGCAACGTTTCGAGCGGTAGCCCATTGCTTCCCACTCGATCTCTATGCATTGGAAATGTGTGATCAGATCGAGGCGGAGGCTGCTAGCAGGGCCTTTGGGCAACCAGATGCGCACCGGGTCTTCATGGAGTTTGAAGCCATCAATTTCCCGTCCAGGAAACCCACTATAGTACGCATGGGGCTCTTTCCGTATCCATTCGCTGAACCCGAGGTTCGCATTGTCCTCGAATCGTTTGTGGTCGCTGTCCCAGAAGAGGTTGTACAGGATGGGACCTCCTTGAAGCACTGGCTTCTCAGTGGAGGAACGGTCGTACGGGAAGAAGCTAAGGAGATTCACCTATGCAAGATGGAGTAAACCACCGGGCAGTGAGCGCGTACCAGGAGTGCGGTCTGCGCTACACACCTAATCCAATGCAGGAGGAGATGTATGATATCGTCACGGCGGAGGATTGTACCGTTTTGTTAAAGGCGCCTACTGGCTCGGGGAAAATGGAGGCGATCGTCGTTCCCGCCTTGCAAGTACAGCGGCGATTGGTCCTGATTTACCCTGCCTTGAGTCTCATCGAAGATCAGGAAATGCGCTTGGCGAAGCTCCTGCAGTATCGCTCATCCATGAACGCTACCCGCACCCATGCCTTGATCGTCGATACGGGAGCAGGGATGTACCGCCGCGCCTGGGTGAGTGGGCAAGAGCAGGGCAAGAAACGGCGCCATCTCTACCACGGTGACGTGATTCTGACGACGCTTGACAAGTTCCTCTACCGTTTTTTTGGCTTTGGGGAACCCAAGAAGAGTTATATCTACCCTCTTCGCCTTCGCTATGGTCGTCAGCCTCTGTTTTGTTTCGACGAAGCACATAGCTATGACGACGTGGCATATACCAACTTTGTGGACTTGATCCGGGCCATTGCCTTCAATACCGACGCTCCACGCGATGTCGTTGTGATGACTGCTACCATGCCGGATGTGTATGAGCAGGATCTCCTGCCACTGCTTACACCCCTTGACTATACCAGGGGTGAGAGGGCAGAAAGGCTTGCTGCATATTATACGTACACTGCTTCACGTCAATTTCCAGATAAAGCACTGACCTTTACGCCAACCCCTGTCAGCGATGTATCGGTATTCTGCCAGCACATCGTCTCGCTCGTCGAATCTCGCTCGCTCATCGAGCAACGCACGATCATCACTGTTGAGATGGTTGAAACAGCTGTGGCCCTGTATGAAATATTGATCAGAAGTGGCAACCCCAATGTCCTCCTCTATCATGGTCGCCAACCTCATGCGATACGACAACGAGTCTATTCGTCGCTCAAAGACCGGGAGAAGCAAGGGCAAGGATACCTCCTGGTGACCACCAGTGCCATTGAAGTAGGATGTGACTTGAACACCCATCTCCTGATCACGCAGCTGTGCAATCCTGAGCAACTCGTGCAGCGAGCGGGACGCTGCAACCGGCAAGGGAATATGCCCGACGCTCGTATTATCGTCGTTGGTGATCGCATTCCGCCTTTTCTCTGCACGCTTGCAACGCACGTTGATATCGAGATCTACTACTCTACCCTTCAAGAGATGGCCCGCCAGGGCACGTTTGATCCGATAGCGCTCATTGGGATCAGGCGGAAATATCCAATGGCTGATTATCGTGTCCAGACGATGTTCACAATGCTGTATGAATATGTCTATCAAGCAGAGCGTGAGAATAAGCCCCTCCACGAGAAAGGACTGGTGATCACACGCAGTTGGGACCCCGTTGTGACCCTCACAACGGGGTGGGATTCGCAATGGACGCTAGAGAATGAATTACAGCTATCCATGCTGCGCTGTAGCACCGCATCGGAAGCTCAACTCGACGACCAGTGCCAGGTTCTAGTCCGATACTTTGATGAGCACGAGGAGTGCTACAAGTTTGAGCAGCCAAAGGCCGGCGGCTGCGCCTATCACCACGATATTGTCATACATGTTCCAGAAACGTATATGGATCCCGTCGCTGGCTATGTCCGGGTTCCAAAGGTCTTCCTGCGTGGGAGGCGCCAGCAGGGATACCAGCACTGGCTCCGTACTCGTATTGAAAAACGGGAGAAGCCAGGGAAGATGCCGCAATCCCAAGCTCTCCCAGGGCGTTCCTCAAAGGCTGCTTCACGGCGTTCATCGACGAGCAGCACGACAATGGATATCTGGTGGTGGTATCTGGATAAACTTCCATCCGCTGGCGAAGATCAGAATACGACCGCGCCTGACGAAGGCCAGGGGGAGTACATAGGCGATGAATAGAGCAGAAGATACAATGCAGACCGCGGAAATGACAAGGGGGCAGAGCTTCAAGGGAGAACATCTCTACGCCTTGATGCTCAAATTGCGTGCGCAAGTAGGAGGTGAATTGCTCCCTTATGCCGGCCAGCTCACGCATGCCGCCTTTCTGCGCTGGTTTGCCCAGGCCGATTCTGCCTGCGCTGTTGAGCTTCACGAACCACATACTCGCCGTCCCTTTACCTGTTCAACGCTCTGGTTTCCCAATGTGGATGCATTGCGCTCAGCTCAGCAGGAGAATCGGCATCTCCCTGTAGTGGCGCACCAAATTTACTGGATTCGTTTCACCCTCTTAACCGAAAAACTTTTCCGCACCTTTGTAGCGCGCTACTTTCAGGATGTATCCCCGGCTGCTGGAGAAACACACAACGGAGTAGTGCTCCCGCAGCTTCGGCTGGGAAGCGTGCTGTTTGATGTCGTAGAAGTGACGACATCTACTCCACATCAGCATCCAGAGCACACCATCCAGTGGATGGGGCACACAACCTACGCCGAATTGGTGGAACACGCTCGAGCTTGTGATCCTACTGCATCGACCGCGAGGAATATCAGCCTGGAGTTTCGTTCACCAACGGCGTTAAGTAATGGGCAAAGAGCTTGGGGCAAGCAGATGTATCTGTTCCCCGACCCTGAACGTGTCTTCAGCGGCTTGGCACGCGCCTGGAATTATTGGGCGCCTGTTCAGTATGCGTTAGATCTTCAGGCGCTTCAAGGCTATATTCGTGAATGGGTGACCGTGGCGCATTACGAATTACGCACCCAAACGGTTCATTTCGATTGTGCTACGCAAGAGGGGTTCACAGGGAAATGTACCTATGCCTTCAAGGATGCTCCGCGCGAATCAACCTATCGTTATGCACAGGCGAAGGTAGTGGGGACAGGTTTAACTTCTGGACAAGCACTGCACCTGTTAAGCAGCTTCGCTTTCTACGCCGGTGTGGGATATAAAACGACAATGGGAATGGGACAGGTACGTCCTCTCGCCTAACTCCATCGACGTATCTGCGAGAGGCAAGTGCTGTGGGCATGCTCAGCACAGCCTCTCGTTATTGAAGTACCTCCCTTGAGAAGAGGAACGAGACACAATGGATAATAGAAGCGGAGCCGCAAAGAAGACAAAGGAACGCCCTAATGATAGAAGCACTCGCAAACGCTTCCTTCGCGCAGCTTGCCATGCTCTGCTATATTAAAGAGGTTGACAAGGCAGACATCCCGAGCAGGGGATTTAAATTCCTATCTCTGCTCGCGCTGCAATCTCTATGAGTTCTGTTGAAAAGGCAGACATCCCGAACAGGGGATTTAAATCATTTTACCAGGCATCCACAGCGCGGCTTTGTTGGGTTGAAAAGGCAGACATCCCGACCAGGGGATTTAAATGGTAATGGGCATGGCGGGGGCGGTATCAAACTCTATGTTGACAAGGCAGTCATCCCGACCAGGGGATTTAAATCAGTACGATTACGGCAACATCAACTCGGGCATCGACGTTGAAAAGGCAGACATCCCGAGCAGGGGATTTAAATATCATGGATATCCTGATCTTTGGCGAGGCGTATTGCGTTGACAAGGCGGTCATCCCGACCAGGGGATTTAAATGAGATCCACAACGCCTGCTACGATGCCTACAACAGAATTGAAAAGGCAGACATCCCGAGGAGGGGATTTAAATATTGTATTCCCGGCTGAGAGCGTGCCTGCCGCGTTGGTTAACAAGGCAGACATCCCGAGCAGGGGATTTAAATCCATCGATAATCCATAGCTCCTGAAGCGCCTGTGGCAGGTTGACAAGACAGTCATCCCGAGTAGGGGATTTAAATTACGGTTGCGGAGGCGCATTCGTGTCGATGTTCCATGTTGATCAGGCAGTCATCCCAAACAGGGGATTTAAATATGGCATCGTTGTGCATGCCAGGTGGCTGTGTGCCTGCCGAGTTGACCAGGCAGTCAACCCGAGCAGGAGATTTAAATGCAACGAGATTGTTGATCATGATAGCATCCTGTGGCGTTGACCAGGCAGTCAACCCGAGTAGGGGATTTAAATGGCGGGTAATCGACGCCGTAGTATTCCTGGTTCAAAGTTAACAAGGCAGTCAACCCGAGCAGGGGATTTAAATGTGCATACGCCGCGCCCCATCCTCATGGGCATGATCGAGTTGACAAGACAGTCATCCCGAACAAGGGATTTAAATATGCAGGATATCCCGCTCATAGAGCGGAAGTCCCTTATGTTTGTAAAGGCAGTCAACCCGAGCAGGGGATTTAAATTGCTGCTTGAAGTCTTTGATCGGTGTGATCGTGCAGGTTGACAAGGCAGTCAATCCGAGCAGGGGATTTAAATAAGATGTAGGTCGCCACGGGGTCGTAGTCCGCTTTGAGGTTAACAAGGCAGTCATCCCGAGCAGGGGATTTAAATCGCTCTTTGGTATCCAGCAACTCCAGCGCCTGGTCGAGTTGAAAAGGTAGTCATCCCGAGTAGGGGATTTAAATCTGTTCATCGTGAAGATGAACACGCCGTCACGTTGACAAGGCAGCCATCCCGAACAGGGGATTTAAATACGGTGACTTTTTGCGCATTGCCTCACGTTGCGTCTTGTTGACAAGGCAGCCATCCCGAACAGGGGATTTAAATAACGCTGACTTCCACCAGGAGATGTGGTATGGTTGGTTGACAAGGCAGACATCCCGAGCAGGGGATTTAAATACATAGTTGGCCCCGGTTGACAAGGCAGTCATCCCGAGCAGGGGATTTATATGAAATCCGTTTAAGTACTGTCTAAAGACGGCCACCAATGGAAGCAGGTGTGAGCACGCACGATCGCCGGGTGATCCTGGAGCCAGCGGCAGCGCTCGGCTTGCACCTGTTCCAACTCATCTAGAGAGGCGAACACCCGATTGGCCAATGGCTCATTGGAGAGCGGCCAAAGCCGCGGAGCCTGCTGGACCTCGGGCGAATACGGCGGGAGGAACAGTAACTGGATGCCTCTGGGAAGCGAGAGCGTGGCACTCTTGTGCCACCCCGCGCCATCCAGCAGCAGCACAATCTGTTTGTCGGTTCCCGCTCCCACTTCGCTGGCAAACAGCGCCAGGGCCTGGGAGAACACCTCCCCATTGACTGTCGGCAAGAGCAACCAACTGGTGCGTCCACTTTCCGGATGGACAAAGGCATACACATACATCCATTGATAGTGCGGAGCTACCGGCGCTTTGACTGTCGATCCCTTTGGTGCCCAGACCCGCCGCAGAATGGGTTTGAGGCCAATGCGGTGCTCATCCATGCTCCACAGTTCGATGGTCGCTTGCGGATGTGCGGCTCGTACGTCCTCGACCTGCTCGGGCAGTTTTTTTAAAAGCCTGCTGGACTTCCGCGTCCGCTTTGGCATGCTGGGGACGCGGCACGCGCGAACTGTAGCCCACCCGCTGCAGGTAATCCCACCCGCGTTGAGGAGCGATCTCACGGCCCAAGGTGCGCTGCATCCACTGAGCCACCTTGGGTCCACTCCACAGCCCGCCATCCTCGGGAGGCTCCTGGAGCGCTGCTGCCAGATCCTCCTGCTGGTGGGCCGAAAGCAAGGGTCTGCTCACGTCGATGTCCTGGCGATGATCTCGGATGCCTGCTTCCCCCTCGGCGTTCCACCGCTGAATGATCGTGCGAACCCACCTGGCCGTGTACCCGAGCAACTCGGCGACCTCACGTGGCGTTTTGCCCTCCTTCGCCTGCCACAAGATATGCCAATGGGTCCGCTCTACAGCATCTGTCGTTTGCCGATACCGCTTCTGGAGCTCTTCTGCTGTCAAATCGGTTTGTACTTCAACTCTTTTTGCCATCCCTCCATTATACACGACTTGGACGGATTTCATATTAGAGGCGTTGCGAGTGCATCGGATACAGCAGGAGCAGATACGGGTAAATGTGGGTGAGAAGTGGCAAGATAAAGGGCTGGTGTTCTGCGATGGATATGGTGGGTTTTTTAGTCCCGACATGGTGCTGAGGCGCTTTGATAAGCTCCTGGATGTGACTGGTCTGCCACACATGCGTTTTCATGACCTGCGTCATAGTGCGGCCACAATTCTATTGGTGGCAGGTGTGCACCCGAAAGTGGTACAGGAGCGGTTGGGGCATAGTACCATAGCGATGACTTTAGATGTGTATTCGCACGTGTTGCCATCGATGCAACAGGAGGCGGCGGAGAAGATCGATGATTTGTTTAAGCACCAGTAGACATTTCCAGTTTTCCATAGCGGAATTGTTGCCTCTTTATGCCCCCCACACCTTGATCGTCTTATCCTGGCTTCCACTGACCAGGGACTGTCCATCGGGGCTGATGGCTACACTCCAAACTGCGTCTGCATGGCCGGTGAGGGTGCGTATGAGCTTGCCGGTGGACAACTCCCACACCTTGATCGTCTCATCATAACTTCCACTGACCAGGGTCTGTCCATCAGGGCTGATGGCTACACTGTCAACTATCTGTTTATGGCCGGTGAGGGTGAGAAGTAACGCTAGTTGCTCGACCGGAAGAGGTAGTAAGACAGGAGCCTTGTTCTTTGGTTGCTGTATGGTGGGTGTGGTGAGACTGGGCTTTGCAGTTGCTTGTGGCATCGTCTCTGCGATAACGGGCGAAGCCGACGCATGAGGAGAGGTCAATTGCTCAACTACTTTGCGGATTCCCGCAGTCACATCATACAATGCACTATCCAGGTCGTACCAATCCGAGCCTCTGACAGGCTTCCCATCGGTTGGGAGCGCTTGCAACTTGCCAAGCGGCTCTCCATGCCAGTCAACATAACGAAGAATGACGGGGATCACCTTCGCCTCACCTCTCGCATGTCGCTCTAAGGCTCGCTTCATCTCGATGCTATAGCAGTAATCGGAGTCCATAAAATCTGGGCTGACGAGCAGCAGCACGATCTGGGCGGAGTTCAGATGCTCCTTGATCTCCTGCTCCCATTCGGTTCCTGCGCTAATGTCGCGATCATACCATACGTCAATGAGCCCCTGACGTTGTAATGGCCTCAAGTGTGTCTTGAGTTTATTCAGCAGCGCCTCGTCTTCTCGCGCATAACAGAAGAAGATGGTTACGGGCATGGCTAGCCATCCTGACAGGTATTTCCCAATTAGTGGACTGAGAAT
>WNFC01033402.1_pt1 | contig 12518 bp, 15 predicted proteins | sample 5400541 | NCBI WGS metagenome assembly WNFC01 (sample SAMN13153342, study PRJNA577476) | soil metagenome | isolation source: 120 cm saprolite under Douglas fir tree site 2 hole 2 replicate 1 | place: USA:California | collected 2015-04-18
CACCTATTTCTTGATCTATACAGTAGTTGCCCTGCAACTGGAGTCAGTGTTCGATGAAGTGGCGGAATGGTGTAATGCTCACATGACGCATAGCAAGGCCGAGGTAATACGCTACACGGGATCGGACGTCTATCCGTATGGTATGTAGGATCAACTCGGATAACTGGTCGTATGTCTTGAGCAGTGCGTGGAACCGTCTATGTTATTCCGTAAGCATCCCGTAATCCGTTCTATGATCCGTACTACATACAATGCCATTTCTCTTGACAGGGGAAGCTGGAGCTGCTCGTCCGGGCTTAAAGGAGTGAGTGAAGGCAGGGATGGCGCGAAAGCGGTGACGGTGCTAGCGGGCTCTATCTGGAGCGCCGAAGTCGGGGACATGCTATCATCGGGCACAGCCTTCAGCTGATTGAGCCCAGTTGTAAACCACGACTTGGGTGGCATATAAGAAGTCATGACGGCGGGGAAAACGTATGAGCATACCACGCTTCGATACAAATTGCAGAGTGCGGAGACATTTCTCATAGGACCAATTAGCTCCTCTTTCTCGATTGGCCTGTCTCTGGTCAGCCGAGCCTCCGCGTTGCGCTCTCGGCGGTGTAGTTCGTTCCTGTTCGTGACAGTTTCCTGAAATTATATAATCAGCGAGGATGGATCCGCACCATAATATTGCCATATCCACCAAAGCATGATACAAATCACTTAGACAAGCAGCTATTTCTGGGATTTGTGCCCACTGTGCCCCAAGTGCAACACGTGGGTCCTGATCGCTGCTCGCTTGGGACGTTATTAAGGTCTGAAAGCGATCACTACAGCGCTGATAGAATTGGATAATGACAGTGAGGACTAGACGGGCGTAATTCTCTCTGTGAAACGGTGTTGTCCTGAGCATTACGCATAAAGAGTTGATGAGGGCCATTATTGTTGTGCTTGCCTGTGGGCTAGTCAGTCGCATTGCTAGGAATCTATCAGTGCACACCCCGACACTCACGTTCACTAAAGGCTCTGTCGATAGCCAAGTCGAGGAAGCATCAGGCATGAAGGCATCGGGTCCTTCAATAATTTGAGCTACTATCGTATCGCATGCAAATGCAATATCTTACGGGTTGTGGCTTGGTGAAACAGTAGAGAGACCTTCTCCTCTAGCTGTGGCAGATAAACGCTCAGGACGAACTCGTCCAAAACAGTACTTGACGCCCGTGCGGCTTCGAATCCAGACGGCAGGATCTCCGTTACGCGGTCGATGAAAGCGAGCGTGGGTTGAAAGAGAACGCTTATATGGAATGCATCGGGCTTGACAAGGAGGCGGTGGTGTTGGTCTGTACCTAACAGTCGCTCGTCCGTCCCAACAGTGACTAAAGTAGCTTGTACAGCAGTTTCTGAGGAACCTTGCACGAGGCCAGGAACTGTGTCCTTGAGAACACGGTTGAGTTCATCTTCGTGTTCGCGCAACGACTTGGTAATGAGTTTGGGATTGGCATCTGCGAACCTGAACATGTGCTACAAAGAAGTTATCTTTGGGAGGCCACAATGAAAAGAGATAGATTTGCATACTTTTGATTTATCTCGTGAGAATCGACCCTCTCGCAAGACATCATTTATCGATGATATCGGATTGCGGCCAGACATGACGCCTTGTTCCTCATCAGCTAGATAGTCGTTTACCAGCGTCCGAACCTAAATAATTGTATCATTAAATGTTAAGTTACACCCTGCTTTGGCACACCTCAGCCTGCACAGGCATCCAAATTTCGGACAGCGGGAACAGAGCACCAGGCCTGGTCCCCGAAGAGTCCTTGAAATCACGCCTCTGGAAAAAAGGTTGTAACGACTCATCGCACAAGTAAACATCGATCTGACTGACTGATCCGATTCTTTTGGCCACCTCGTACACTACTCGCAACCCCTGCATGACAGCGTCCAGTTTGGAATACAATGTCCAGAATAAATCTCGTAAGATTTCGTGGTCGGCGTGTTTGGTGGATGATTCCAGAGCACTGAGGCGTAATTGTAATAACAACGATGTACGACGGTTATACTCGGTGCGTTCGCTGACCTCATCCACGGTGCTATCAATAAGTGCAAAAATTTCACCGGGGAGTCGCTGAGCAACGATATCGAGGCCGCCACCAAGTTTCCCGAGGACTGAGAGTGACTCCAGTAGTGTCTCGATATAAACAAAAGAATCAGTTTCTGGGTTCCGTTGGTTTTGAACGGGACCGACGTTGGCCAAGTTGGACAAGGATGAGAATGAGGCAGTCGATGAAGGACCACCAGGGTTGGAGTATGATGGGACTGCTGTCATGCCCTGTCCTGGTCCTGAACCCCGAAACTTAGAGTCGTCGACATCGTCGGGAGGGTCATTGGGGCGGAGTGAAAGGTCCTGAAGGTATCGGGATAGCCTCGAGTGCTGAGAAGAGGGGTTTCTCATAGTAGGAGAGCTTGGCGAATCAGGATGTTGAGCAGGGCCATTCAAAGATAGCGGCTCGTCTTCGAACTCAGCTCTTGGGACTAATAGGAACGGTCAACTCAGAAGTTGCGATACTCAATGACTCACTTGACTGTTGACCAACAGCGTAAGCGGTCCAACGGTTCTCGCACCAGAAAGACTTCAGGTAGAGGTGGTTATGCAGTTCATCAATAAGAATGTCTCTCAAGGCCTGATCATAATCGTCAGTGATACTCGGCACGTCTGGTAGAGGGAGAAACAGGTTGTACGGACAGATTCCTGCCCAATGAGGTAAGCACGAAGATCGGCGACGGCACCGATATCAAGCATGTCCTGATTCTTAATTGTCTTTAAGCTTCGAACGAGCAGGACCGCCGCTTGCAATAGGCGTTTCTCGGAAATCAAACTCTCCAGTACATCAGGGACCAGTCTGAGACGCTCACTAGGTTTGATTAAGCGAACTGCAGGCTATTCCAGGAAGTGGTGTGTGAACGAAGACTTACATTTGGTCAAGAATCCGTAACATCTCTTCCAACGTCTGTCCTCTTGTCCACATCTGGACGAGGTCGGCACGTTTGTTGCCCAGTGAATCCTTGGCTTCTTGGAGAACGGCCCTTGCATTCTTGATCTGTGTCTGAGTGTCTCCAAGGTGACTCAGCAAAGAAGCATGGTGTGGTAACGCAGCAGCAAATGCCTGGAAGTGTTCTGTAAGAGATTAGCACATCATCGAACAGAATGACAATGCCACGTACTATCCACGGAACCCTTGAGAGCTTGAGAGAGCATAAGTTTCGTTCTGCGAAATGAATTCACATCTTTCCCCACTGATGAATCATCAAGAATCTGAAGGGCCAGGTCGACGGGGTTGAACTGGGAAGTGGTATATCCATTACAATCGCACTAATTTTCGCTAACAGTAGAAGATTTGAATCTTACTTCTGGATCAATTACGAACTCCCAGTCATCTTTTATTCGGTCTAACACGGCTGAGCAGAAAAATCAGCCAGCGATCACAAGAGAATTCTATCACGTACCGTCGATGTCACCAGTCCTGGCGGGGCCGGTTTGTTTGCGGCCAGGCATCCGACGTTTGATGCGTTCTTGTGTAGCGTTTTCCGTTTCGATAGCTTGCTGACGCTCTTCCCACTGATTGCCACCATTAGCCTTCATGGCCCTCTTACGCAGTCCGCTCTGGAAAGCGGACATAACAGCGGTGAGAGATGCCGGAGATGTCGTATCTGAGTCCTCAGTACCAGATCGGCCTGTCGATCTCGTTCTGGGATTCGATGAATTTCCGTTGACGGTACGGTAAATATTGGGGCTAGATATATCTGATCGCGTCGTACTCGCACTGCCTCTGCGGTCCATAGAAGCTCGCGCATCGACGGCGGCATCAAGGGCTGGGTAGTCTGGAGCCTTGTTTGCCCGAAGATCGGATCTTTGGGGACGGGAGGGTCCTGTGGAAGAGCCATTAGAGACGACTGAGGCATTGCTCGACGTTGTGAGCCGAGGGGGACGATTTATTTGTAAAGGCTTTGTGGCGGGGGATGAGTACGAGGACGTGTCGATGCTGGGAAGCCCCGTGCGTTTAGATGGAAAGGGAGGCGTTTGACGGGACATGGTTGGGTTGTCGTCCTCTAGTTGGTCTCCTCTTTCTGGCGCTGGCAGGACCCGCGTTTATTATGTAATAATTTGACCGAAAAGACCGAAACTGCTGATGCGCGACACGCGACTGTCTGTGAATACCGCGTTCTTTGTCTTCAACCGTAACGAGGGCCACTGCATGCACTATGCTCACCTCGGAATGGCCCAGTCCTTTTACTATAGAGACGAGCCTCACGCCGGTGCCCCCGTCCGTTGGTGACGTCTCTATAACTAAAAATGCCCGCAGAGCCGTTCCATACATTGAGGCACCTCCTTTAGACCCTGCGGAACGCGTCAAACACGAAGCCGTTTTTGATCGCGATCTCCCGCAAGATTTTGACTATGACCTCCCGCTATCAGATCGTGTCATTATTGGAGAATATCACGATGGTACTACCCTTTGGTATTACGTAGAGAATGCCGACGGTGTAGCACATAGAGTGAGTGTACTGTTAATTGCGTTTATGCTTGTTGGTCATGATTCCCCTCCAAATTTACTTCGCGATATCAGTTTGAAGCGTCTGCCTTCGCGGAGGCATTCCCTTATTCCGTCTCCGAATATAGTGAGCAATTTACTGTTCCGCTTCGGACACTGACTTAACAGATCCATTCCACCGTTGCGTATTAGAATACAGGAGGAAGATCGGCTCACTTTCCGCTTTCGACCCTTCCGCTTCGAACGTCCATCCCGACTCCCGTCCCAGGATCTTCATCAGAATATCCACGAAGCAGCGCACAAAACTAAATAGGCTTTCTAAACGACGTGCTCTCTCTGTCGAGTCACTCTCGCATGAAGAATGGGAGGGCGACGTCGCAGAAGGAGACGATGTCTCTGATCTGACTAGCGATGAAAACTTTTCAGGTGATGCATCAACCCCACCTCGGATAGGTAAAAGGCGTTCCACCATAACAGGTCGCCAGGGGCGCAACGACCTTCCTTTCAGTCCCAAAAAGACGAGAGCCCGCAAGCCTGCTCTTAGCGAGAGCGAAAGCTCAGAAATGGGTATTTCTGATGGTGTGGGCCCTACTCGGAGGTCCAATCGCATCCGCAAGTCGCTTAGAACTAATATGATGGACTATGACTACGAAGACGACGAATCGGACTCACTCTCTGATAAAAGCGTTTCTCCCGTTCGTAAATCTGGATCGAAGGCCAAAATTAACATCCCCAAGCGCGGAAAGGCTTCCCGTGCCGCCTACGGGCATATTCGTAGCATCGCAGACTTAGAATATGACGAACTTGAGAATGGTCCTTTGTCCGCACACAGGCACACGTGCGAAAGGTGTCAACGTAAGCCGACGCATATCCTACTCGAGCAGCAGAGAAAATTAGCCAAGAGGCGTCAAGTTAAACGAAAGCCTAAAGACGATCCCGAAGAAGACAGTGACAGTGACAGTGACAGTGAAGACAAGTTAGCTGGTTTGGGCGGATGGGTCCGATGGTATGTTTGTACCTTCAGGCCCTAGAGTCATGCTAATCATCCCGTCATCCTAGTTTGAAATGCTCTCTAGCCGCACATTGGCGATGCCTGGCCGGTACCCAGCGAGACGAAATACTCAAGGCCATTCAAGCGCGAGACCTTATGGCGCTGAATGAAACACGTGGGAAGGCCGCTGTGGATACTACGAATGTGACTGTCGATGGCAACAAGGCTCCTCCGAAGCGGCCTGGTCTTGAATGCTACCAGACAACGGAGTTTATCTGTTCCATGTGCTCGAAGGGGGGTATTTGCATGGGTTGCAAGAATATCGCCCTCGAATCCGAGTCTTTAGGACCCCAGAAAGCTGACGACCATACTCCCCCCTCGGCTTCTGTGGCTGTCACCGGCACGGACACTGTGGTACCCGAAGGAAGAGATGTTCTCCCTGAGCAGAATCTTCCGATTGGGAGCCAGCGCAAAGAAGTCGCAATACCTCCCAATGAACTTCTGTTCCGCTGCAAGCTCTGCAAGCGTCTTGCGCACTATGCGCACCTTCCGCCTCCTGACGGTTTATTCAAGGACACTGCCGAAGAAGTTAACGTCGAAGCAATTGCTGAATATTATCAGCGTGATCAAGACTGGTCGTGTTCCGACTGTGCTTCCTTCGTGTACCGCGCGGAAAAGATCCTGGCTTGGCGCCCATACCCGGCCAACGCACAGCAACCAGAATTGCCTCATGGCGAGTCGATCGATCCTAAAATGCACTTGCCCCGGGAATACCTCGTTAAATGGCAAGACCGAAGTTATCGTCGAGTGCAGTGGGTTCCCCATGGCTGGCTAGCTTCTATCCATGCAAGACTCCTGCGCAATTTCCTGTTAAATGGGCCAAAGGTTGAGCTTTTGGAGCATGCCGTCCGAGAAGACCAAGTTGCCAATGCTGTCTCAGAGGGGGGGGTCGGTGGGCCAGGCAAGGAATCTGACGAGCCTCGATCACATACCGAAGTTCGCTCGGCATTGTTACCCTCACTCGATGCTGAGCGACGAATTCCCCCAGCATGGAAAACTGTAGACCGTGTCTTGGATGCCTTGATGTGGTTCCCCCGTGAGCAAAGGTCGAATGCGAACAAGAAGAAGAAAGTCTTGAAGGAGACGATGGCCTCTGCAGACGCTACCACTAACCCTGACACCCAGAGGGAGTGGAATGAAGCCTTTGGATTAGGCGAAGTACCATCAGCGCAGAACACAAGAACGCTAGAGGAGTGGGAAGCTCAAAGTGAGGACGAGCTCTCCGTCGATGACATTGATCACGTCGTGTGGACTTTCATCAAATGGGACGACCTTGGGTATGATGAAGGTGAGCACTACCGTCTCCAAGTTCGGTTTCAACATCACACTGAAGAGAATAGCTACCTGGGACTCTCCCCCTCGTCAGGGCGAACCAGGATATTCGGCATTCAAAGTAGCGTTCGGGCGCTTTCTGGATTCTCGGAAAGTTCACATCAAGCTCCGGAGCAAGAAGCAGGTCGAGGCCTTCGAAAATCGTCGAAAGAACGAATTCCGGCAAAGATACGCCTTGAAACAAGACCGACAGCCGGATCTTGGCCAGCAAGAGCATCTCAAGCTCATGCCCTTCCAGGTAAACTTTCCTAACACGGGCCTCATTTCTCTGACCTGCTGACCGTTTGTAGATTGATGGTTTTAACTGGCTTTGTGATAACTGGTGGAATCATCAACCGTGTATTCTCGCGGACGAGATGGGGCTGGTATGCACTTTAACGCCTTTTCAATCATTTGGTTCATGACCTATTCTGCTAGGGGAAAACGGTTCAAATCGTCACATTTATAGGCAATATCATCAAGGCATTCGATGCCGCCCCCATTCTAGTCGTTGTTCCCCACTCTACGATCACTAACTGGGCAAGAGAGTTTTCATCTTGGGCACCCGGCATTCGTGTAGTCCCTTTTTACGGCGAAGCCAAGTCCCGCGAGGTCATCAAACGCTATGAACTAAAGCATCCGACAAAGATACAAGGGACGACTGGCGCGAAATTTCACGTCCTCGTCACTACATACGACACTATTACCTATTACTTCCAAGGATTTCAATCCGGTGATAAAGAGTGTCCCCAGATGGGAGGCTCTGATCGTTGACGAAGGACAACGGCGTAAGTAGTATGTTTCAAACAACGGCTAATGTTCATGGGTCCCGTCAGTCAAGAACGACCACGGGCTCTTGTTTAAGAAGCTGAACGAACTGAAAGTATCACACCGGGTTATCATGACCGGTGTAAGTGTTCTGTCATTTTGGAAAGTCCGTCTATACATTCTTACACAAAGTTTCCAGACACCATTGAACAACAACATCCGGGAACTATTCAATCTGATGAACTTCCTCGATCCGAATGAGTGGGGGGATCTTGAGCAACTCGAAAAAGACCACAAAGAATTGACTGAGGATCTCGTGAAAGAGCTTCACAACAGATTGCGCCCTTACTTTCTTCGGCGTCTTAAGGGTCAAGTTTTGCAACTGCCCCCTAAAGTTCGTTATCGTTATAGAACGTGGAAGTATGTCTGATGCGTGGTTCCAGAATGAGGTTATTGTGCCTGTATCCCTGACACCATTACAGAAGGAGGTCTATAAATCCGTGCTCGGTGTGTGAATTTTCTGCGTACATCATCTCTGGTACTGATCACCGATCTATCCTACAGGGAAGAATATCGAGATCTTGAAGATGTTAATCTCCAATGACGCACAGACCTCTTCGAAAAAGCCAAGGACAAGTAGCATGAACAACATTCTCATGGAGCTCCGGAAGTGTGTGTTCTAACTGTAAAGATAACAATTTCTTACGAACTCTATAGATGCATACAGCACCCCTATCTTGTTTCCCGTGACATCGAGCCAAAAGGATTGAGCGCGCTCGAGGCCCACTCTAAACTTGTAGATGGTAGTGCTAAGTTGCGTCTCCTACAAGCAATGTTGCCCAAACTCAAGTCCAGGGGGCATCGAGTCCTACTATTCAGCCAAGTACGTAACGCTTATCATAGAAACTATTACGTTATTGAGGCAACCTGCGCAGTTTGTTGTTGCCCTGGATATTGTCGAAGACTTTCTAGAGGGTGAAAGATTCAAGTACCTACGCCTAGTGAGTGTGACGAGCACATGACGATCCGGTCTCTTTTTACTCTAAGTCAGGACGGAAATACGAAACAGTCGGAACGACAGAAAGGCATGGACGAGTTCAATCGCCAGGGATCCGATGTTTTCATCTATCTTCTCTCCACGCGAGCTGGCGGGGTCGGAATCAACTTGTGGAGCGCAGACACTGTCATTATTTTCGACCCTGATTTCAATCCCCATCAGGTATGTTCTTGCATATCTCTGTCTGTTCTCAGTATATTCATCTTGCCCAGGACCTTCAAGTATGATGTCCCTGTCTCGTATTCTGCCCGTCCATTCTGATTACGTTCAGGCGATTGCTCGAGCCCACCGCTACGGCCAAATGAAACCATGTTTAGTGTTCAAATTGATGGCTAAAGATACAGCTGAAGGTATGCGCCAAGATGGCATCATCATCCAGTTGCTGGCTCATCCTACTTATAGAACGCATCATTCAAGCCGGGAAGAAGAAACTGGTTTTGGATCATGTCATCGTCCAAAAGATGGACGATGAGGAAGGCGGCGGTGATGTCCGATCCATCTTGACACATGGCGCACGAGCGTTGTTCGATGAGGCGGCCGCTTCTCGTGACATTAATTGTATGTTTAGAATTGTTTGTTCGAAAATTGCCTACTCATGCTCCTCAGATTCTGACCACGATCTCGACAAATTGATCGAGAAGACAGAGACAGAGGAAGCCCCACGCGAGGAGACAGGCGATGATACTGGCCAGGCCTTCACTTTCGCGAAAGTATGGACCGCAGAGAATGAAGAGCTGGAAGAGCTGGAAGATCAGGCACTTGACAACACGGAGATAACTGATACCTGGGCACAAGCTTTGGAGCTCTTTGCGAAGGAACAGGCCGAGGTGAAAGCAACAGAGCGTACTGGACGCGGCGTCCGTCGAAGAGCTGCAATTGCTGCTGAAAATCAGGTAGAGTCGGTTGTCCTCCCCTCACGAACAGACGCACTCACTACCTTCCAGCAGAAATTAGACCTTTTGGACACCCCAGTCAAAGACAAACCCCGAGGAAGGAAGCGAAAGCCATCTAGATCTGCAGTGTCCGAAGAGTCCGACGTCTATGTCAACAATCTGAGTCAGTCCGAGAACTCCAGCGACGAGCAATTAGGCGACGAGTTCAGGCAAGACATCGTTGAACTAGGCATTCCCATGATGGAAGGCCCAGAAATGCAGATGCAGCCGAGTCTATCGAACAAGCATTTTCATCCCCCTTCCACCTCCAATCCTGTCAGTCGGTCGAACCCCACGTATACTTTGCACAAAAGGCCTGATCTGACTGACAATTCACTGGAGACCGGCGTCTGTGCCATGTGCGGGAATATTCATCAAGGCACCTGCGGTATGACCGAGCGCTCAGAGAACCTTGCGCATTACCGCCAGATACTGTTCACTGATCAGACAGGCGAGCCGTTCGAAGAGCGTGTGCGTCCTCTCAATATATATCGTCTATGTGATCCGTAACTTTTTTTTTCTTTGGCAGCGCGATGCAATTGCAATGATTGACCACACATTGGAGAAACGGGGACAGCGGCATCTTATCTATAACCAACCCCTGCGGCTCATTGAGAGGGGTAGAGGTAGCGCGTCAGGTTCTGCGAAGGGTGTCAAGCCCAACACTCAGAAGGCGCCCCCAACGCACTTGTCTTCGTATCCCAAAGTACCCCGGGACCCCCAAGTTCCCCATACAGAAAAGGTGTCGTATGGTAACGTGCCATCTTCCAGCATCTCCGCCAGAGGTGGGCCAAAAGAGACGCCACCACCGCCGAAACGTCCATCCGATACTCCAAGTAGCGCAAAGAAGAGGCAAAGGATGGACAGTTATCCGAGCTGTCCCGTTTGTGGAGGGCCGCATCACCTTGTCAAAGATTGTCCCATAATTGCGGAGGGACCGAAGAGGTATTGTCTTTGGCTGGTGACTTAAAACGTCGTCGCTCATCACATCGTGGATAGTATACGTGCTGCCATCGCACGATTGGAGTCCCAATCTGGACATACTGCCACCGTCGCTGCTCTCCGTGGAGTTCTGAGGAAGTATGAAAAGCGCGCACTTAGTTAGATACTCGGTGAAGATGAGAGAGCGTATAAATCAAGAACTATGCATACTACGCGGTAATCAGTGCTCAGTATACCATTTCGCGTAATATTTTTATAATATCTTGACACCCCGTAGTTATAGCGTACATACATATCAGAGACTATGTGTTCCTATTGTTCCCGTGCAGAGATCTCATTGACTTGCGAGTGAAATCCTACTATTGTAGCTTTCACTCTCCGCAAGCTCCGTTCTGCACTCCACGAATGCATTCAGTTGCATTTCTCCAAGGCTCAGCTTTTGCAGCCCGCCACTGACACGCGACTATCAAGAATTAAGCGACACGATCGTGCTTTTCCCTATTCTGACACCACGGGACCTGTACTTGTGGAAGCACAGACACGGGGCCGTGTGACTACTGATATCGATGCCTCCTTTGTCGGCGCAGTCGAACTCTTCTCAGACACCCACTCGTCGACCCCTCAAAAGGTCTTTTAGTAGTACTTTGCCTGCTTCCGGCTGGGTAGTGTCTAAGAAAGTGCACAAGCAACCCGATATCGAAACAAGGATGCCCCCACTCCTCCCGCCCGTGCAAAGTGACACCGCGCTCGCGATATTTATACATTCGTCTCTCAAGTCCTCGGAGCAAAACGATCGTTTCGGAGATGCCGAGCGTCTCGCTTTCATGGGACGAAAAGTACTGGAAATGGCGATCGCGGAAGTACTCTTTGAGAAAAGACCGATGTTGGATGCAGTTGAGCTGAACGTCAGTGCTCGTCTACCTCGATGTACATATCGTTCACATATCGAAACTACTTTGCCACAGGAGGAGTTCAATGTTACGTTATCGACGGAGTCTTATGAACAATGGGTATCTCTTTACGGACTTCGAGAGAAGGTGGCTTGTACTCCTGAGCATCGCGAGGAGCTGAAGGAGCCCGGGGTTAGGTTCCGAAAACTCGAGGTCGGTGATCAACTTATACTGACTCGGGAACACAGACGACACAGCATTTATTTGACGCCTACGTGGGTGCTGTGTACGTAGAACAAGGCTACTCGGGCGCCAAAGCTTGGATCCAGCCGTTGGTGGACCCGAATTTCGCCTCGACACCCGTCGGGTCGTCTGCGGGAGCTTCTCCGGGCAATCCGCCACCACCTACGACCGCTCCGCCACCTCTTCCAACTAACCCGCTCGGAGCTGGAGCGTTCCTAGCGCTCTTCAATCAGACTGCTACTCAGCGCGGGGTCAAGGTCGAATGGCCTGCGGGGCAGTCCGGACCTGGCCACGCTCTGACATGGAACGTTGATTGCGTTGGTGAATACAGTTGATTGTCCGATGGCTGAGCGGAGACGCTAAGATATTGTCCTATAGTTGATGGAATAACGAAAGGCACGGGGGCAGGAAAAAGCAAGCAACACGCGAAAGAGGAGGCTGCGCGAAAGGCATACCAAGCGATGGGCTGGGCCAGGGGCGCAGCTGGTCAATACCATTGTACGTTCTCAGTCGTTAATGTAACGTTGGGGAGGGGCTGACAAGGGAACATGAACCCATCAGGACGTGGAGTGGGTGTGTTATGTGTTATGTGTTATGATAGATTGGTAGCATCGATGTCAATAAGATTGGAAATGTGGACGGAAAGGGAACGGTTGACTAAGCAGTTCTCTGTGATGTGAGCGCGGCGAGGCGAGGCGAGAGAGTGCATATATGCACCCGACCTGAGTACGACTCTCCCAATCCCCTTCCTAGGTCCCTCAACATGCAACATACCCACCTTGCACAACCTCCACA
>WNFC01039435.1_pt1 | contig 12518 bp, 10 predicted proteins | sample 5400541 | NCBI WGS metagenome assembly WNFC01 (sample SAMN13153342, study PRJNA577476) | soil metagenome | isolation source: 120 cm saprolite under Douglas fir tree site 2 hole 2 replicate 1 | place: USA:California | collected 2015-04-18
GCGATGCGGCGGCCGCGCAGCCGGCGCATCGCCTTTTCCGGCAGGCTGAGCACGTCCTTGCCCTCGAACAGGATGGCGCCGGACACGACGCGCGCCGGAGGTGCCTCGTTCAGCCGCAACAGGCTGCGCGCCAGCACCGACTTGCCGCAGCCGGTCTCGCCGACGATGCCCAGCGTCTCGCCGGCCTCCAGCGACAGGTCGAGGCCGTCGAGCACATGCAGCGTGCCGTCGAACGTATCGAAGGCCAGTCGATAGTCGCGGATCTCGAGCAGGCTCATCCGCGGTGGCTTCTCGGATCGAGGATGTCGCGCAGCCCGTCACCCAGCAGGTTGAAGCCCAGCACGCTGGCGTAGATGAAGGCGCCCGGGTAGATCGCGTACCACCACCAGTCCGGCAGGTAGCTGCGGGCGATCGAGATCATCGCCCCCCACTCCGGCGTCGGCGGCTTGGCGCCGAGGCCGATGAAGCCCAGCGAGGCTACGGCCAGGATGGCTTGGCCGATATCCATGCTCATCTTGACGATGATCGGCGAGATGCTGTTCGGCAGCACATGGCGCCACAGAATGCGAAAGCCGGGCGCGCCGGCGACACGCGCGGCTTCTATGAAGGGCTCCTCGCGAATCGACAGTGCCTTGGATTCCGCGAGCCGCACGTAGCCCGGCCACCACACCAGCACCAAAGCGATCATGGCGTTGACAATGCCCGGCCCCAGCGCCGCGACCAGGGCGATGGCCAGCACCAGGCCGGGCACCGACAGGAACAGGTCGGTGAGGCGCATGGTGACTTCCCGCACCCGGCCGCCGGCGGTGCCGGCCAGGATGCCGAGCGGCACGCCGATCGCCGCCGCCGCGAAGGTGATGCCGATGCCGACTAGCAGCGACAGGCGCGCGCCGATGATGACGCGGGTCAGGATGTCGTTGCCGACCTCATCGGTGCCGAACCAGTGGGCGGCGCTGGGCGATTGCAGCTTTCCGGTCAGGTTGACCGAACCCGCCACGTGATCCGGATAGGGCACGATCCACGGACCGAGCAAGGCCGGCAGCACGATCGCCGTCACCAGCCCGAGGCCGAGCGAGGAGGCGAAGCTGCGGCGGAAGTGCCAGGCGGCCAGCCGCACACCGCGGGAGGCGGCCATCAGGCGTCCCTCAGGCGCGGATCGAGCACGCCATACAGAAGGTCGACGACGAGGTTCACCAGCATGAAGTTCAGGCCGACGATCAGGGTCACGCCCATAACCGGCTTGAAATCCCCGGAGATCGAGGACGAGACGGCGTAGAGGCCGATCCCCGGCCAGTCGAAGACGGTTTCCACCAGCACGGTGCTGCTCATCATCCAGCCCCAGCGCAAGCCGATGATGGCGAGTGTCGGCAGCATGGCGTTCTTGAGCGCGTGCACCGTCACCAGCCGCCACGGCGACACACCATGGGCGCGCGCGGCGGTGACGTAGTCGGCGCGCAAGGCTTCCACCATCTCGCTGCGGTTCACGCGAAGGATGGAGGCGAGGCAGGGCAACGAGAGCACGAGCGCCGGCAGGAGGATGTAAGACAGGCTCTGGCCGAACAGCGCCGCGTCACCGCGCAGGACGGCGTCGACCAGCAGCAGGCCGGTAATCGGCTCGCCCGGTTCGGTGGACACGCCGATCCGGCCGCTGGTCGGCAGCCAGCCGAGCCAGACAGCGAAGCCGAGCTGCAGCAGCAGGCCGAACCAGAACGGCGGCAGCGCGATGCCCGAGACGGCGAAGATGCGCGTCACATGATCAAGCCACCGGTCCTTGAACAGCGCCGAGAGCATGCCGAGCGAGATGCCGAAGACCAGGCCGATCGTCATGGCCAGAAGGCAGAGCTCCAGGGTAGCGGGAAAGTAGCGCGCCAGATCGCGGCCGACGGACCGGCCGGACGCCACGCTGCGGCCGAACTCGCCGTGCGCGAGGTCGCTCACGTAGCGCACAAACTGCGCGGGCAGCGGCTTGTCCAGCCCATACTCGCGGCGCGCCTGCTCGATCTGCGAGCGGCCGGCGTCGGGCCCGGCGGCCAGCACTGCCGGGTCCGCCGGCGCGATATTGGCGATGGTGAAGGTGAGGCAGATCAGGCCGAACAGCATCAACCCTGCCAGCGCGAAGCGGCGCAGCAGGTAAAACAACATCAGGCTTCGATCCACATCGGATACAGGTCGACCTCACCGGTGAAGCGGATGGGGCTGAACTCGAATCCCTTCACATAGTCGCGCATCGCCCAGGTGCGGTTGGGGATCATGCCGAACAGCTCCGGCTGGTCGGCCACGATGCGGCGCTGGATTTCGGCATAGAGCGCCAGGCGCTTGGGCTTGTCGGTCATGCCGCGGGCCTCGGCGATCATCGCCCAGACCTCTTTGTTCTCGTAATGCGACATGCCGTAATAGAGGCCCCAGGATTCGCGATGATACTGGTAGGCGACCGTGTCCGGGTCGATGCCGACGGGCGTCACGTATACGGATGTCATGTTCGGCGCCGTGTCGGGCTTGGAGCCACGCGCCACCATGGTCGTCCACGGCTGGCCGACGATGTTGAGCTTGATGTTCAGCGGGCGAAGGCAGTCGAGCAGCACCAAGCCGATGCGGCGCGCATCCTCGAGGCCCTGGACGTGCACGTATTCCAGTTCCAGGTCGCCGTCGGGCATCTTGCTGCGGGCGAGGAAGGCCTTGGCCTTGTCGAGGTCCTTGCGCGGCATGTCGGGAACGGCGATGTGGCTTTCCATGTCCGGCGGGAACGGGCTGTCCATCAGCCGCGCGCCGCCGTTGTGGATGGTGATCAGCGCCTCGTAATCGAACGCGTAGGCGATCGCCTTGCGCAGGTTGACGTCCGCGGTCGGGCCGGTCTGGCAGTTGAACTTGATGCCGAAGGTCGTGAAGCCGGGATGGTCCTCGTTGCGGATTCCCGGCAGCTTGGCCAATTGCGACATGTCGTCGGGCGACATGTTGGTGCCGGCAAGGCGGTTGGTCTCGCCCATCGGCCAGCCCTTCCAATAGTCGGGAACGGCGTCCATATGGATCAGCGTGTTGGCATCGAAGCGGCGCAGCTTGAAAGGTCCCGAGCCGGCGGCATTCTCGGTCAGCCACTTGCGGCCATAGTCGCCTTCGCTGACGTTGGCCATCACCTGTTTCGGATTGACGATGTACCACCACGGCACATAGCTGATGAACGGCGCGAAGGGCTTGTCGAGCGTGAAGCGCACGGTTCGCGCATCCACCGCCACGATGTTCTCCGGCTTCAGAAAGTCTTTCAGCATCCAGGCGACGCCGGCGTTCAGCTTCAGCCCGCGTTCGAAGGAGTACCGCACCGCTTCGGCATCGACCGCATCGCCGTTGTGGAATTTCGCGTTGCCCAGGAGGTGGAACGTGTAGGTGAGGCCGTCGGGAGCTGAGTCCCACTTTTCCGCCAACCAGGGGATGATGCGCGGCGGGTTGCCGACATATTTCAGCAGGCCGTCATAGACCGACTGCTGGATCAAGCGGGTCGACCAGTCATAGCGCACATGGGGATCCAGCACCGGCACCGCCTGGTTGCCGGAGAACACCATTATCTTGCGGCTGCCGTCGCGATCGAACGCCCATGTCATGCCGGGAGCCAGCGTGGACAGGGCGGCGCCGTGGACTACGGCGCGGCGTGTGATGTTCATCTTCATTTTGCCCCACTCGGCGTCAGTTCGCGTCGACGCAATGTCGCTTCGATGTCGATCCGGCCGTCGGCGGTCATCACGCAACCGTAGTCGCGCGCGGCCCCTTCGGCAGTGATGTAGCCGTTCTCGAGATCGGCCGCGATGTCTTCCAGTGCACGCTCGTGCGGAGGGCCGAAGCCGGATCCGCCGGCGATGGTCGCGTCGATCTCGATGCGCTTGTCGGTCATCGAGACCATCTCGCCCGTCGTCACGTTGTGAGCCGGCACGTCCGGCCGCTTCACGATCCCGATCGCTCCACCGCCCGGTAGGCCACCGAACAGGCCCTGCACATGGATGCCGTGGCCTTCCGGGAAGAGGCCGACCGTGATCGCGTCGGTGCCGCTTTCCAGTCGCCGCGCCCGCATGCGTTGGCCGAGGCCGCCGCGCCGCATGCCGGGCCCACCGGTGTCGGGGACCAGACTCTTTTCCAGGATCACCACGGGCATGCGGCTCTCCAGCAGTTCGACCGGCGTGTTGGCCGCCGAAGTCGGGAACAGCAGGCCGGACTTGCCGTCCTGGCGTTGCGAGGCGCCCTGCCCCCCGCCCATGAAGAAGTGATCCGACGCGACGCGGCCCTGGAGGTTGCGGCCGTAGAAGCCGAACGCCTTGGGCATGCCGGTGAAGGCCTGCACCTTGTCCGGTATGGCCGGCGCCAGCGCACGATAGAGGTTCGGCCCCAGCCACCAGGAGATGCGGGTGCGGTAGGCGACCGCCGCCGGCGGATCGCAGTTGAGCGACGTATGCGGCGGCGCGGTGACGGTGAGCGGCGCATAGCAGCCCGCGTTGCCGCGCACGTTCGGGGTCAGCATGCACTTAACCGGATAGCTCGAATGCGCCGCGGTGACGTTCATGGTGCAGTTCACCCCGCCGCGTGAGACTTCAGGCGGCGGATCGACATGCTCGATGTGGATCGTGTCGTCCTTCTTGTGCACCCGCACCTTGAAGCGCAGCAGCTCCTCGCCGATGGGGCGCGCGTCGAGCTCGCTTTCGTAGACCCCATCCGGCACGGCGCGGATCGCGGCCCGGGTCGCGGCCTCGCTGCGCGCGCGCACGACGGCGGCGAGCGCGGCGAGATCCTCCAACCCGTACTCGGCCATGAAGGCGAGCAGCCGCTGGGCGCCGAGCGCATTGGCGGTGATCATCGACTCGATGTCGCCCAGCACCTGGTCCGGGTTGCGGACATTGCTGTGCAGCATCCGCAGCAGCGACTTGTCGGGCTGGCCAGCGCTATAGAGCTTCATCGGCGGGATCAGCACGCCTTCGTCGAACAGCTCGCGGACCGCGCCGGGATCCTTCACGCCGCCGATGTCACTGACGTGCCCGACCGTGCCCATCAGCGCGACCAGCAGGCCGTCGCTGAACACCGGCGTCACCAGCGCGATGTCGAACAGGTGCCCGGCGCACAACCACGGATCGTTGGTCACCAGCACGTCGCCCGGCTGCAGCGTGTCCGGCGGGAAATGCTCGAGCAGCGCCTGCACGCAACGCGTCAGGGTCAGGTTGAACAGCGGCATGGCTCGCGGGCTGTGCGCCAGCGGGTTGCCGTGCGGGTCGAGGATCTCGTTGGCGAAGTCTTGGCTCTCCGAGATGATTAGCGAGTAGGCGGTGCGGCAGACGGTCTGCCACATCTCCTCGACGATGGAGATCAGGCGCGACCACATGATCTCGAGCCCGATCGGATCGGCTTCGATCAGCGCGGTCGCCTTGGCGAGCGACATGCCGGGGGTCACCAGCGCCTGCGCGTTCTGGGCGGCGGCGACGGCGATCCGCAGATTGCGCGCGGCATCCACCGTCACGCTGTCGCCGGGGGCGATGACGGTCGTGGCCTCGCGCTCCTCGATGATCGCCGGGCCGGGGACGGTCCGGCCGGGAGCGAGCGCGTAGCGGTCGTAGACCGGCGTGTCGTGGAACTTGCCGTCGAAGTAGGCCGGCCTATGGCCCTTCAGGGCCGCACCCGACACATTGCCGGCAACGGCGCCCGAAAGAGCGATCTGCGGTTCCGGGGAACTCACCCGGACACGGAACGACAATACCTCGATGTCGGCGTCATCGACCACGCGCGTGTAGAGCGTGCGGTAGGTCTCCGCGAAAGCCTCGGTCAGCGCCGGCAGGCTCTCGGCAGCAAGCGCGCCTTCTGGCAGGCGCACCATGATCTGGTGAAGCTGGCCGACCAGGCGCATCTCCGCGTAACGCTCGACCTTCACGTCGGCGTCGGCGACGCCGGCCGCGTGGAGCCGGCTGCGGGCCTGGGATTCGAGTTCGGCGAGATGCGCATTGGCCTGCGCCCAGTCCGTGCCGCTGCCGAGCGACGTCAGCGCGCTGCGGGACTGCTCGAAGGCGAGCGGTGCCGCGAGAAAGCCGAGCGCGGAGGCCGCGCCGGAGGCGGGCGGAATCAGCACCTGACCGATGCCCAGCACGCGGGCGACACGCACGGCATGCGCGGGGCCCGCGCCACCGAAGGCGACCATGGCGTAGCGCCGCGGATCCCTGCCCTTCTCGATGAGGTGCACGCGGGCCGCACCGGCCATCGCCTCGCACACCACGGCGTGGATGCCGGCGGCGGTTTCGATCGCCGGCAGGCCAAGCTTTTCGCCGAGCCGCGCCAGCGCCGCTTCGGCGGCCGGCTTGTCCAGGGGCATGCTGCCGCCGAGGAAGAAGCTCGGATCGTAGTAGCCCAGCAGCAGGTTGGCGTCGGTCACCGTGGATTCTTCGCCGCCCTGGCCATAGCAAGCGGGACCCGGCGCAGCGCCGGCGCTGCGCGGGCCGACCTTGAGCAGGCCGGTTTCGTCCAGGCCGGCGATCGAGCCGCCGCCCGCGCCGATTTCGATCATGTCGACGACCGGTGCCTTGATCGGCAGGCCCGATCCGCGCCGGAAGCGGCGGACGCGCGCGGTCTCCATCATCGGCACCACGGCAGCGCGGCCGTTCTCGATCAGGCAGGATTTCGCCGTCGTACCGCCCATGTCGAAGGCGATCGCGTCCGGTAGCCCGGCTTCACGGGCGAACAGCACGGTGGCCAGCGCCCCGCCGGCTGGGCCGGATTCCAGCAGACGGATCGGGAAGGTGCGCGCGACTTCCGGCGCGCAGAGGCCGCCGTCGGATTGCATCAGCCGCAGCGTGCCGGCGAAGCCCAGCTCGTCGAGCTCGCGCAGCAGGCGTCCGATGTAGCGATCCATCAGTGGCTGCACGAAGGCATTGGCGCAGGTCGTGGCGAGCCGCTCGTATTCGCGGATCTCCGGCGCCACTTCCGACGACAGGCTGATCGACACGTTGGGGAAGGCTTCGCGCAGGATGCGGCCGGCCGCCTGCTCGTGCGCCGGATTGGCGTAGCTGTGCAGGAAGCACACCGCGATGGCCGAGCAGCCGTCGGCGACCAGCCTGCTGCCTTCGGCTAGCACCGCCGCCTCGTCCAGCGGTTCGAGCACGCGGCCGTCATGGGCCAGGCGTTCGGTGATCTCGAGCCGGCGATGCCGCGGCACCAGCGGATCGGGGAAGCGCAGGAACAGGTCGTAGATGTCGTAGCGCTGTTCGATGCCGAACTCGAGCACGTCGCGGAAGCCGCGCGTCGTCAGCAACCCGAGCCGAGCCCCGCGTCCTTCGATCAACGCGTTGGTGACGAGCGTGGTGCCGTGCAGCAGTTCGCCGACGTCCGCAACGGCAATGCCGGCGGCGGCACAGATGGCCCGGATGCCTTCGAGCGCACCGTCCGCCGGATCCTCCGGCGTGGTCAGGCATTTGTGTAGCGAGATGCCGCCCGTCGTGGCATCGAGCAACACGAAGTCGGTGAAGGTGCCGCCGATGTCGAAGCCGAGCCGATAGCGTGCGGTAGACGGATCAATGGCCATGTTGTTCACCTTCCGACAAAAGCGGAGAATACAAAGTCACGCAAATCCTATGCCGCCGCAGACGAGAGTCACTTGCTGTATTCCGCTGTCCCTACCGATCAAGCCATCCGAGCGTATTGGTGGTGCAGGCCGCCCAGAAGAGGGATGTTCACGACTTGTCCAATCGCATGTACAGGCCGGCCTAAAGGAGCGTCCTTGTCGAGCGCGAGATGGGTGCGGGCACGATTGTAGTAGTCAGCGTAGGCCCTAACGATCCGGCGCAGATGCGCTTCGCCCGGGCTTAAGACGTGGTCCAGGCATTCTCGCCGGATCGAGCCGATCAGCCGCTCCACATGCCCATTCTGCCAAGGCGACCAAGGTGCGGTTGGTCGATCGCGGACGCCGCCCATCGCCCGGATTCTGCTTCTGACTATGGCGCCATAGGAATCGTCTCTGTCGCGGATGAGGTAACAGGGCGCCTGTTCCCCGGGGGAAGGCTTCGGTGATCTGGCGGGCGATCCACTCCGCCGTCGGGTTGGTTGTCGCGTTGGTCCAGACCAGGCGGCGTCGCTCGAGATGGATGATCGCCAGGCCATGCAGTCGACTAGGCGACCTCGATACCGAGCTTGAGCAACTCGCCGTGGATACGCGGCGCACCCCAGAGAGGATTTTCCTGACTGATCCGGCGGATGAGATTGCGAATGTCGGCCGACACTGCAGGTCGGCCAGCCCGATAAGATTTTCGGTAGGGACAGGTCCTGCTGGAGGTGGTTTTGGACGCGTCTTCGGCACTGGAAGCGAAGCGGCCAGCGCTGCCACCGTCGCGCTGTCCAAATCGAAGGTCCGTTCGGACGCCCAGCCTGGATAGTTGGTCGTCGCTTCGGCCGCCACCGCAGCGGCCAACTTTTGGGCGTCGCCCTTGTCCTCGAACGCGAGATGCACTTCCGGCCGACCGGCATCCCGCACGACCGTCGTTGCGTGGTAGCTCGCCGGTTTCTGGATCCTCACGAGACGCTCGAGCACTACTTGTGCTTCCGAGCACTACTTGTGCTTCCCTCGGATCGGGATCGGCGCCCGTGGGAACGGTGCACAACACGGCGGCCAGGAGATGGGCTCGTGGTTGGTGCTCCTTGAATATGTGCCACGGCACCGGGACATCGGCGCTTCCTCTTCGTCACTGACTTCGACCGGGACGTAGAGGCCCGCACCCGATAAAAAGGCCAGCTCCGACTTCAACCGCTCATCCCTCGGTGGGCTCGCCCGTCCCCTAACGCGTCGTATAGACAGTCGTCGTTGCCGGGGCAGGCTGCGTATAAACAACCGAGCCGGAAGGCACCGGCGTTACCACCGCAGGAGGGGGCGCAGGCTGCACCACACGTTCCTCCTTTATGCTGCACGCGACTACCGAGGCAACGCAGACGCTAACGGCAACAAATGGTAAGCATTTCATAGCGGCCCTCCCTGTCGAATGCTTAGGCGATAACGGCGACGAAGCACCCCGGTTGCGGCGATCGCTTCCAACTGTGCCACTCGGCGTCAGCTGCAATGGGCTTCGGACGCTGGATTTCCTTGCCCTTGTGCGTTTGTTGGCCCTGCTCCGACTTTGGTTCGTCCTTCTTGTCGCTCGACGAGCCAGATGACTTGGTGCCGATCATCGGTTTTCCTCCTGCTCCAATCTCGCAAAGCACGCTAAATCGCCCTGCTTAACGCGAAGCAAGGAGTTGAGTTGCGGGGTGCTGAGAGCGGTTTCGAGTTCGGCCACGCATACTGGCTAGAGGTCGCTTCGACATTTGAACCGGGCTGATACGCTCAGCCAATTGCAACTTTAGAACGGCCAAGGACATTCATCTGACGCCGGTTGTCCGCCACAATCGACCGGCCCCCGCCTCATTTTGCTTCTCCCCCATGAATGCACGCGAGGCGGGGTCACTTCGTTCTTGAACCGCGTGACGCCGTGCCCAGCGAAAGCGAGCGTAACCTTCCTCTAAGCGTCGTCACCTTTTCGCATTTGATCGCTGATACACGACGACACCGGAAATACAGCCAGCGTCGCCTCGCTCGGCTTGCCGGGGTCATCCAGTCCTGGATTGTTGCGGTCGAGCGCGGCAAGGCCAGAATGGATCTAACCTTGGTGCTTCGCGTGCTTGTGGCGTTGAATGTCCGTATCACGCTGGAGGTCGAGGAAAGGCCTCATGACGAAGTGGCGACTGTGCACACACCGGCTGAAGCGGCCACCGATTAGCTGCCGAAGCAGCCAGCAACCTCGACACTTGCACAGATTGCCATGTCAATCGGCCTGCCGGCGCGCACGCCGGGGGCTGTCACATCACGATGGGGTCGATGGGACAGCTCGCGAAGATCGACGACCTCGACTCCTATCGAGCCGGGCTGCGGCGCGGCAAGGCGCTGGGCCTCACCACGGCCGCCTGCATCCATCCGGCGCACGTGCCGATCATCAATGAAGAGTACGGCGCCTCGGCCGCCGAACTCGATCGCGCCCGCCGGCTGCTCGCAGCCTTCGACGCCGCCGCGGCCGATGGGGCAGGTGCAGTGGCCTTCGAAGGCAGCATGATCGACTTGCCCGTCGTCATTCGTGCGCGGCGGTTGTTGGAGCGCGCCGCGTCCTGGGCAAAACACCAAATCGTTGTTCATCTGATAGGCCTATGATATTGACACGCGATTCCTCGCACGAGTGACGTGGGAAATCTGTCGCGAGGAATGGCGGACTTGGCGGCTCCAACGACGACCGATTAACGGGTCGGGTTGCGATACCCGCCCGACGAGGCCGGCTGCAGACGACACTCGCCGGCAGGCAAGGGGAGTGCTCCATGGCGATGTGGAATGATCTGCTGCTGCGTCTGAATCTATCCGACGACGGTACCTATCCGAATCGTGCCGGCTCTCCCTGCGAGTCTCCGGACATCATTCCGTACGGGGTCGCGCCGATCGCCGACTGGCAGACGTTTTTCCCCGGCAACTACGGCGCCGACGTCGGGACAAATCCGTTCGTCAACCAGGATAATTTCGTCTATGCGCGCGCCAAGAATCTCCCGGGCAACTCGGCGACCGGGGACTGGTCCGGCTATTGGTCCCCGGCCAGCGTTCTGATGTGGCCCAAGCCACCGGGCGGAATCGCCGTTTGCAGCGAGCCACTGAAGTGGAACCCGAGACCGATCGGGCCGAATGACCACTACTGTCTGGTTGGACGCGTGTCGACCGGGTCTCATCCCAATCCGATTCCGAACGTGACGAGGCTGCCCGATTTCGCGCAGTACATCCGGAATAATCCGGACATGTGCTGGCGCAATGTGGCCCTGGTCGACGGCAACCAGCCGGAAACCGTCTTCAACGTGGCCTACGGCCAGGGAGACACGGCCGGGCTGATGATCGTTCAGGTCGCCGGCACATCTCTACCCGTCGCAGGGCCGGGACAAACGCCGGAGCAGGTCGCCTTCAACTGCTCGTCGCCCGGCCCGCAGCCGCTGATGCTCCTCAATCCGACGCCGATCACCGGGCCCAGTCTGGCTCTCGGCATCAACACATACGTGCCGGCAAATTTCCAGGCGCCCGTGACGGTCAGCTTCTGGAACAATGGCAATCTTCCGATCGACGATAATTTCAGTCTCGACTTTCAGTGGTTTCTCGTCCCGGCAACGACGCCGGATGACCTCATTCTTGCACGAGGGCGGCTATACGGCGCCGTATGAAAGTTTCGCGATATCGAGGCGGCTGATGCACAACGTGCGTGAGGACATGCTGGCGCGGAAGCTATTGCGGGGAGCGAGCCTATCCAGGTCATCCGTGTCGGCGGCTTCACAATGCGGCAGTCGATGTTGGGGAAATAGAGCTGGCGCATCAGCCTTCGGAGATGCCGATGCGGGGAAAGCGCGGCAAGGTGCGGCCGCCATCCATGACGATGGCGCGCCCGGTGACGAAATCGAACGCGGGTGAACAAACCAGCGCTACCATGAGGGCGATCTCCCGTTCGGTCACCAGCCGGCCGAGCGGCGTGCCGGCGATCGCGGCTTCCTTGTACACGGGCATGGTGTCGGTCCGGGCGCTGGCGATCTGGCTCGGCACCACGGCGTTGACCGTGATCGCGGGCGCGAGCTCCAGCGCCAGGCTCTCGGTCAGCGTGAGCAGGGCCGCCTTGGCGAGGCCGTAGACCGAGTGCGTACGCACGAAGCCGGATGTGGCGCCGAGATTTACGATGCGACCCCAGCCCAGCCGCTCCATCGCGGGCGCCAGCTTTTGCGCGAGCAGCCAGGGCGCCCTGAGGTTGGCCGCCATGATCGCGTCCCACACCTCCGGCTTCAGCGTGCGAAAAGGCGCATCGGCGTAGGGGCCCGCATTGTTGATGAGCAGCTGGACCGGACCGAGCGCGCTTTCGACGTCGGCGGCGAGTTGCTCCGGCGCGCCGTCCTGCGCGAGGTCGGCGCGGAAGGCCTGGGCCTTGCCGCCCGTCCCGGCGATGCGGCCCGCGATCGACCGGGCCTCGCCTATATTGGTGCGGCAATGAACGGCGACCGCGGCGCCCAGCCGCGCCAGCTCGAGCGCAATCGCGGCACCTGCGCCCGACGAGGAGCCGGTGACGAGGGCGACCTTGCCCGCGAAGGGAACGGCGTCGCTCACGGATCGACGAGCTTGGTCCAGATCGACCTGGTCTTCGACTTGTCGAGATACTTCTCGTACAGCTCCGTGATCAGGTCCTTGCCGAGCATCGCGATCTCCGCGTCGTAGGCGGCGCGGTCGGTGATCTCGATGCGCTCGATATAGTCCCACGGCCCGCCGCCCAGGTTCGGGCTGACGCCGGTCAGCCGATGGGTGCGGTAGGAGATGATCGACTTCAGCTTGGCCGCCACGACGTAATCGACCTCGCGCTCGTAACGCTCATACGCGTCGCGGTCGACGCCGGGCTTGAGGGCCGCCAGCACATATCTCACGATTGCCATTGTTCTCTCCCGTGCCTGTCTTCAGGGTTCGATCCGCTCGGACCACATCG
>WNFC01008237.1_pt1 | contig 12515 bp, 8 predicted proteins | sample 5400541 | NCBI WGS metagenome assembly WNFC01 (sample SAMN13153342, study PRJNA577476) | soil metagenome | isolation source: 120 cm saprolite under Douglas fir tree site 2 hole 2 replicate 1 | place: USA:California | collected 2015-04-18
TCGTTCTTCTCTCGCGAGCGCAACAAGATTGCTGTACTACCGAGCGATCCCGCCGCCAATACAACCGTCTTGGCGGTGGGGTGATACGGTGTGTCGTTTTCGAGCCCTATGTAATGAACTTTATAGCCCTCCTCGACGGGTTCGATGAAATCAACATCCGCAAGCGGACGAACGAACACGCGATTTTCCGCCGCCAAGGGTAGCTGCTTCAGGAGCGTCTTGTTCAGCGTATGGCGCGCTGCCGGCAGACACCCTAGGAAACAGCGCCCCTGACGCTCACAGAAGTTCTTATTGGTGGCAGTATTCGCAGGATCGGCTTCAGTTATCTGCAGCTTCAGCGGCTGCCAAGGCTCCACGATTTGCGCTCGCAATTCTGGAGCGAGGGTAGGACTGCTAGAAGCATCTCTCAGAAAGCGAGCACGACCCAGTAATCGCGGATCGCTAGTGTTCACATTCTTCAACTGGTCTTGCGGTATGGCCTGAGGATATTTTGTCACCACCTGATTCGGTGCGGCACGGTTCGTCGTCATCCAAGCCCATCCTTTAGCGTAGTCAGTGGGCGTGAGCTTTGCCGATGCCGGCCAGCTCTCCATAACCGGATACTGATTCGCCGGAGCGTCGAAGAAGGGTTCGAGCGTTACATTGGAATAAATGAGTGAGCCGCCGCCAACACCGCTGGCAGCGATGACGTCAGCCTCGTCGAAGACGTAGTACATGTACAGCGGCTGCGGACGTTTCTGATCCGTAAAAAAATCGGCTACGCCATTGGCAAAGTCCTGAAGATCGCCTAAGGGACCGTTCGCTTTTACAACGGCCAGGAAATCGACTAAGCCACGGCGGTGATCGGGTCGGGGCCAGTATTGAACTGGTTGAGTTTCCGGGCGTGCCTTGAGGAAGGGATTCATCGGGTTCTCGGCAGTAAGTTCGGGCGTCAACCACCAGACACCGCGTTCCAGAATCAACACGGACTTACCTTTTGCAGTCTGGTCAATCGCCAGAACTGACGCACCAAATCCGGAACCAATCACGATTACATCAAAGTCGAATGCCATGATTTCACCTCGGTCTTGAGTATCTTTTGGGTATCTTCCTTCCAAGCAGGTCAGATGGACAGCAGAGAATCTGTGAAATATAGCCTCACCTTACTGCCGCACTTGAAGATACGCTCTGCGGCGGCGTGCGTTTGGAGCCGCAGTTCATCCCGGAAGTGGCTACCGGGCCTATTGGACCAAACGAATCCATCACACCGCGTTGAAAATCACGTCGTAACGAATTCTGTTCCTAATCTACTATTCTTCCCCCCATGGGGCTGCGTCAGCTTCTCCAAAGATCACCAACGCAAGTGGAAAAGGAACTGGTGTCCAGTCAGAGATCGCCTGCCAATCCTTGCCTCTCGGATGGACGACCTTTTCTATCGAATAGTAATCGTACGTGAAAAGCCCATGCAGTAATTTCGGCGAAGCCAGACCAGAGGTCTGGGTGCCCGCTGCCGCCAACCAAGAGTCTATGCTTGATGGAGAAAGAGTGTAGAGTTTGAGGGTGACTGTGGTTCCTCCATCCGGGCTCACTCGGGCGATCGCCGAATGCCCGCCGCCGACGGAGTAGACCCACTTGGGATTGAGGGCTTCCACCTCGATGACTGCAAAGTTACCGCACCGTCCGCCACTCTCACGGAACTCATACTGCTGTGTGTCCTTGTTGAAGCGAACCTCAAGCTTGCGCTCGGTGATGCAAGAAGATGTTGTAGAGGGAGATATGGCCCGCATGCCCGGAAAAACCTTCAGAAAATTGTCGAAGGAAATATTCTGATCTCCGCAGCTGATCGAGAGTGCCGGGTGAATCTCAAACACATGATTAGGATTCGAAGCACCCGCCGCACCCGTCGCATGTTCAGTGAAGATCCGCGGAAAGCCTGTTACTTTACACTGCTTGCCCGAGAGATCATCAAAGACCGAAAGCCAGGAAGAAGTGTCCTGAGTTTCATTTCCTTCCGGATCGAACTGACACAAGTTCGGCGGCTCGACGACGACCGCACCGGGCCAGCCCAAGTCCGGCCCCACGGCTTTGCCCACAACATGCATCTCGCAGTCCGATTTAAGAGGGTGGATCGAGGAATGGTTGCCCAGGCTCAAATCGAATGTCGCCTTAATCGAGTGTGCGTTTTCCAGTTTCTCCAAAAATGACTTCGCCACAGCGAAGTCGGAAATATTTTGCGGATCAGAGAACGGGCCTGGTCCTGTCGCGGGAGCGCCTGCAACTAATAGTGGTGGCGGACCAATCGGTAAAACTAACTGCCAAACTGGATGCAGCTCCCAGATCGTTCCAACCATTGCCGTTCCATGGCCATGTCCTCTCTTGGGGTTGGCGCGCGAATAATGGAAAGCGTCAAAAAACGCAAACCCAGTAACTTGAATAGGAATCGACTGAGATAGATCAATAGTTGCCCTGTGATGCAAATCTCCTTCGCCGGCTGCGATGAGTGCCTGGATCAGGGAGTCTCGTATTTGAACAAAATTGGAACCCTGCGGAATTTCTACGATGACACGATCTGCTCCGCTGCTATCGCCAGGAGCCGAGAGCTCAAGATGGAAGTCACAATCGTTGCCTTCGATTTTCACACGCCATAGATCACCCTTGATTGTGAACGCCTGGTTTTCCCGTGGGTCGATAGGCGAATTGGAAGTCCTGGAGATCGTCGCGGGATTCGGCCAGTTGAGCATATCGGTCACCGAGGTCTGATTCAGGGAAACGCTTTGCAAACCCGATCCACGATGTTTCATGTCAGTGCGGCTTTGGTTGCCAATTGGTGTTGTAGGTGCGCAGGTAACGTCTGCCCAGCTCCTGCAGCAGAACAGACAACCACACGCCAGAACGTTCAGAAGAATGGAAAGGCGATATTTCTTTGGAATGATGTTTGCCATAATAATCTCCTACAGGCTTGCGAATGCTCGATCAATTGAGGCCGAAACTAGACGACTACCCGGGTATGAATCAGCTTGGAGTATGATCCGCAGTCTTACTTGTTAAGTAACCGGCATTGCTGATTCCAAGCAACGCCAGTAGTCCATCCGGAGGAATCGGCATTGCGAATTTGTCAATTCCGTAGATATCTGATAGGGAAGCGGCAATGGCGTAGGTTAAGCTAATCAAGCTGACCACCGTAAAATAAAACATTTGCAATTTGGCGAGGTCGATGTGAGCAGTGTTGCCTATCTCGTCGCCTTGAAACATGTCGCTGAACGCCGCGTCTGCAATCCGACTGTTCGCATACAGCGTGCCCTGGGAATTGCTCTTGATGTCCTGCTCAGGTTCGGCCAACTGCGCGGCTGCTTTACTAAAGCTCTGCTCACTCGGATTCTTGGTCATTTTTGGGGTAAGAAGCAGTGGCGTACCCACCAGCGACGTGGTGCTGATTCCCATCAAAGCCCACAAATGCCAGTCCATTTGGATGTTTAGTGGAGCTGCTCCCGACACGCTCCAAAACGTGTGAACTCGCTTTATAGCGATGGTCATAAACGCCGAGAGAAGAAGCAATGACCACGCCAGCGTTTGGAATCGTGAGAGACTCATTAGGTTCCGCTCATTGATGAGGATCCCCAAGGGGCGTCCACAGATCCAGCGCCCGAGGAGTAAAAAATAGATGAGCATCGACAGCGCAGTAATTGGCCAGCCAAGGCGAGGGCGCGTGTAAATACTCGCTGCGATGGGCACAACCAGCAGCAAGAGGGAGAAAAACACGATCTCAATATTGCGAGAAATAGATGGCGCGGCGGGTTGAACTTGAGTATCTCCAGCCACAGGACACCTCCTTTCAGGAATACCCAAGCGCGTAGTTCGTTGGCGCTTTAGTGGCCGTAAACCTTGGCATCCTCGAAGTGCCGGTCAGTTGTGAACGACCATGAGTGGCGGCAATTAACGCCTACATATAGGATGTGTCGCCAGAATGTCCGAAACACTTCCGTTGCTGTTCCTCGTTCCATTTTCGATAGAGAGTTATGGCGGCATGTTCCATCGCTCCAAAAGGATTTCCTTTGACGTATCGCACACCAGGTGGTATACGGAGGCTCATACCACTAGTTAACTATCGAGTCAAGGAGAAAGTTATGGGTTAAGTAGTATGGCCGACCAAGAATGCTCGAATTTGGCGGCTAGCAATGTGCAGTCCTCGCCATACGATTTATCGATACGAGAGGAAGAGCCCCGTGTTGGGGCGCGCAAATGTTTACGTTCGGTCGCGACACTTTTTTTCAGATGTATGAGGCTGCCTTTGCCGCGCTGAGTCCTCCTGCAGCTTCGGGCTTGGGAGCATTGCTCGCGTCTCTGGAGGAAGACCCAGACGTGAGCAATGTGCGTTGGGCGGCGTACATGCTCGCCACGGTCAAGCACGAATGCGCCGACCGCTGGCAGCCGATCGAAGAATTCGGCAAAGGAAAGGGGCGCCCCTACGGGCAGCCGGTTACCGTTACTGACGCCGACGGTACGCAGTTCACCAACAGATATTACGGGCGCGGCTACGTTCAGCTGACCTGGAAGTTGAACTACGACAAGATGAGCAAGGCGCTGGATCTAGGCAACGGTCTTGTCCTACATCCCGAACATGCTCTGGAACCACAGACCGCTTATCGCATCATGTCCTACGGAATGCGCCAAGGCTCGTTCACCGGCAAGAATCTTCAGGATTACATTCACGATGACATCTGTGACTATTTCCAGGCGCGCCGGATTATCAATGCACTCGATCGAGCAGCCCTGATCCAAGGATACGCGGAGACGTTCGAAAACCTATTAAATGCAAACCTCGCCGCGGGCGCCGCAACTGCAGCCGATGCTCCCCAGGCGGGTACCGATGGATAGTCACCGCGGAATGCAACCGTCTTGCTGACGTGACGTAATGATAGATGAGGTCCTACCTCAGTTCGGAGTATTTTGATTGAAAGGGCTTTTATGTCCGACCCACCCAAACTTCAGGGCAAAGATCTCCAGAATTTCAAGGAACTTCCCCGTTCCGCTCTCGCCTCCTACGTGGCGCGAGCGGCCGAGGATCAGAAGAGATTTCACTACACACTTTCTGCACTCGAGCCCCATGCCCTGTGGCAGTGGATCACGGAGTACATTGGCAATCGCCTCGGTCCACGCCATGAGTTCAACACCTACGAAAAGTCAGGCGGCGACAATGGTATTTACAAGCTCGGCGATGATTCGCTTATAGGTGGTCAGCCCGACCCGAATGGCGAAATCCGCATCAGCATCGCCGGGGACTGGGGAACGGGGACAGATGAATCGGCCGAAGTTGCGGCCATGATGACAAGTTCTGCGCCCCACTACACCATTCATCTCGGAGATGTCTATTACGTGGGCCGTGTAGATGAAGTGAAGGAGAACTGCCTCGGACAGCCGGATCCTGATCGCAGTTTCATTCCTTGTTGCTGGCCGATAGGATCGGTTGGGAGCTTTGCGCTCAACGGAAACCACGAGATGTATGCTCTAGGCGAAGCGTTTTTCGATGTTTTTCTGCCGGCCTTGGGATTGCGGCCCTCACCCGGCAGCAAGCCGTTAGGACAAAAGGCCAGCTTTTTCTGCCTTGAAAACGATTTCTGGAGAGTGATCGGTCTCGACACGGGATACAACTCTATTGGCATCCCCGTTCTCGAATACATCTTTTCTCCGAGTTGCAACTTGCGGAAAGAGGAACTTGAGTGGCTACAGAACAAAGTGAACGCCAAAGGCGATAAGCGAGGATTGATTCTTCTTACTCACCACCAATACTGTTCGGCATTTGACCAGGAGTACCCGAAAGCTGCTCAACAGTTGTCGAAGCTGATCGACCGCCCGGTCCTCTGGCTTTGGGGCCACGAACATCGCATGACGGTATACGGGAAGTATGTGACGGACGGGGGAATCCAAGCCTACGGCCGATGCATTGGCCACGGCGGGATGCCTGTTGGAATTAATCCGCAAATCAAGCGCCCAGAACGTCCTCTGGTGGCCTTCGATAACCGACAGTATCCGTCTCCGGAGAACATCATCGTTGGATATAACGGTTTTGCGAACCTCATCTTCAAAGGCAATCAGCTCATGATTGAGTATCGCGACCTCAAGAACACTCTGCTTCTGACAGAGAATTGGCAGGTCGACAGCGGCATTTTGAAGGGCAAGGCGATTGCCACCGACCGGGCTGCCGGACTGACTCAGCAGGCAGAGCTATCAATTGCTATAAGTTGAGTGTGTTGATCCCGATGATAGCGTCTGCGTCCGGGAAACCGACACGTTAGACAGAGCTTGACAGACCGTGAGGACAAAAGCCTTCTGAATTCTAAGTAGCCGACCTCGCGATTCCACTGCGCCTGACGCAGACCGGAAATTCGGTCTGACAGGAATCTGCAGACCCAAGGAAAAGAGGTCCGAAAAGGATTCTCTGTCTATTAGTGCGGCGGCATGACGATCGCGGGTTTCCTAGCCAGTGGAATGTTCGGCGTCCTCTTGATCCTCTCCAATAACGGCGCCAAGTCCGACGCTGCGGGCGCCGGGGCAATCTCGATTCCTTCCGGACGCAGCCGCAGATAAGGTTGCAGATCCCGCATCTTCGCGACGCCAACCGCGCGAATCACCTGCGCCACCACTGGAGTTTCCTTGCGCAGGACGACGGCCACAGGCCGGTCTTCGCCCGCGAGCATAAAGCGCAGTGATATCTCCGTAGGGGCGGCCCCCGACCACTTCACCGTGGGGCTGCGTGCGGGCGCGGCTTGCGCGTTTGCGCTCGCAAGCAACGTCGTCTCGACATGCTGCCAGCGAAGCAGATCGCCCCCTCCCACAAGATTCGTCTGCTGCTCGGCCGCAAGCCCATAGGCTTCGAGCGCGGCCTCGAGCTGCGAGGGTCCTGCGCTCGAACTGCCTGCCAGATCGGCGTAGATCTTGAAGCGCTGCCGCTTAAGAAAACTTTCATCGAGTTTCCCGGAGGCGCGGAAGAGCCACGGCGCGCTCTCCCTGTTCGTTGCCGCGAGCGAGAGTCCCGCTGGATTCGTGCGAGCTGCGAGGATCTGCTCGAACTGCTCGACGGCTGCATCAGCCGGTCCGAGTTCGCGGTGCGCCTGGAGCATCTCTCTCGCGTCTTTGGGTGAGTCCGCGTCGAGGTAAGCTAGCGCCGCCCGGAAATACATCGGCCCCGCTTCGTTTTTTCTCTTCGGAATGTGTATCAGCGTCTTCGCCAGCATGCCCTTGATCTCCGGAAGTGGCTGAAAGAAGAGTTCGCTCTTTTCTCGCCGCCCGGCGTCGTCAAGAACGGCTTGGAGCTGATACCCGGCACTCATGTAACCGGGCGTGCCCGGCGTCGCTTCCCAGGTTCCACGTGCCACATAAATGAGAGCGAGGGTAGTGTGAAACGCCTGCGTGACGCGCCAATCACCGCGCTCGATTGCTGCCATCTTCCCTTCATAGAGGTGCTTTACGATTTCGCCCATCCGAGTGTTGTCTGCATCGAATGAGGGACGCTCGAAGTAGAGCGAGGCGAGGTCCTGGCTCACGCGGAGATAGCCATTCACGGCGTTGGGAAATTCTGCCAAAGAATCCGCCGGAACTGTTTGCAGCGCCGACTGCCAGCAGCGCTCGGCTTTTGCCGGGCCGTTCTCTGAGCTGCGCAGGAGGCGTCGGCCCGTGGCCCGGGCGATCTCGAACGTCACGCCAAGACGGTCCGGGTCTCCGCGCCACCAGTTCCAGCGTGGTGGGCCCAAAGGATCCCGCAGGTAAGCGCGCAATTCGCGCGCCCCGGGATGGTCCCAGGTGCTCGGAAGCGAACCCAAACTTTGCACGTCGAGCCAATCGTTTCGCAAGAGGAGCACAGCCCAGCGCACAAGACAGCGTTCGGCAGCGCCGCCCGATTGCGGAACCGATGACCAGCGCGCCAACAGCAGTTCATAGGCCACACGCGAATTCTCCGGGTCGAGCCTTTCCCATTGCCCCGCTCGCGACTCGAGAGCCCCAAGCCCGTCAGTTCCCGGCATTTGCCGATAAGCTTCGACGATCCGGCGCCGCGGCGCTACCGCCTCTGGCGTGGATTGGCCTGCCTGGTCATACGACTCGAGCGCCGCACTAAGGTTCTTCAGACGCAGGTAGTGGTCGCCGAGCAGTAGCGCGTAGTGGCCGGCGCGTCCCGGGTCACTATGGATGGCTTGCTGCCAGAGCTGTTCAGCTTCCGCACTATTGCCTGCTGAATCCTCGACTAGGGCCAGGTTATTGAGCGCAGCACCGTTCGAAGGTTGAGTGATGAGGACATCGCGATAGAACTTACGCGCATCTTCAACGCCCTGACGGCCGCGCTGTTGTGCAAGATAAGCGCGCGTGAAACTCAGCAGCGCCGCACAATTCGGCAGTGCTCCGGTCCGCTGGCACTGCGCGAGCGCTTCCTCAAGCGCCTTGTCGGCGTCGGCCAATTTTCCCTCCGCGGCAAGCTGGAGAGCGCGGTTGGAGACCTTTTCGGGCTGCGGCGTCGGAACCATCTGCGCTATGGCGGTTTGCACGGCCCCCAGCGATGCGGCCGCAGCAAGCAACAAGGTTAATCGCTCAATGTGCATGATACGGTTCATTGCGCACCTCCAGGCCCAAGCTCCGCTGCACCCGGGGGAACGGCCGCCGAGCAACCGGTGTCCATCTTCCGGTACGCGTGCATGAACACGCCCGTCACCCTAATCTCCTTCTTGTCCTCCACGGCAAATATGGAATCCCAGCGATCCCATTTTCGGCTTGTCGGTGGCTCGGCTGCGGGCACGCCAAACAGGTTGCCACTCTCGCTCTTCCAGGTCGCGTCGGATGGGTTGTCCGGAGGAATGAATGGGCCCTGCGCGTCCACGGGCAGGTCCGCCTTCAGCGGCTGCGTAAACTTCTGCGGAATTTCGCTGCGCAGCACCAGCACGCTGTGCTGGTCCGCACAAAGCAAAGCCGCAGGCAGCGGCACCGCAATTCCAGCAAGTTGCTCTTTCGCTGAAGGAGGAGCCGCAGGCTGTTCCCAGAGCAGCCGCCCCGTCGGAGCCAACAGCACGTGCGACATTAAGTCAGTCATGAAGCGGTTTGCATCCAGCTTGGGATATGCCAGTCCATCAAGATGCTCGACGTCCGCTGCAATTTCGGTCAGCGTGATTGGGTAGTCCTTCAGTTCGAGATACCCCCAAACCCAGTCGTTGTTGGCAAAATGCGGCATGCCGGCCTGCTCCAGGTCCAGCCGCAAAACGGTTTCCTTTGGGCAGTCGGGATTCTGCATGCACGCATCGCTCTCAGAGCGATTGGCGAGAATGATATGCAGGCGAATCGGCCTCGGATCCGTAGTGAAATCCAGGAACGCGAAGTCTTCCTTGAATCTGGCAACAAACTTTTTTGCTGCTTCGCTCGAAAACGCATCGAGACGATCGAAGTAGTGCGCTTTGTACTGTGCTGCTTCCACGCGAAACAGAACCTGCACCGCTGGCTTCGCCGGAGACTCTTGCGCAGCCAGGTGCGCCGGCCACGGCAGACGCGAAGCAACGACAATATGCAAGAGGACAATCCCGCGGATTATTCTGCTGCCGGACACGAGGGCACCTCCTTCGGAGGCAAAGCCTTTGGAGAGGACTCCGCCACCAGGGGCACATCGATCAGCGGTTCCGTCCGCAGTCGCACACGGGCTCTGGCAATTATCGCGTTTCCGCCGCTGATCACCCGTGCCTCGAGCACCATGTTCGGGCTCAGGTCCCGCGGCGGTTGTAGCAGTGTGTAGTGATGCCAGCCGAGCAGTGCTGCTGACGTCATGGATGAGACGGCGGTAACACCAGAAACGTCCAGTTCAAGCTTCCATAGCTCGGGCCACCCGGAAGGGATTTCCTGTTCGCGGCCCAGCAGGAACGAACTCTTTTGGCAGGAGACCGCGAGCGACCGCAACGTCTTATCTGCGAGTTCCAAGATCTGGAATTTTCCGCCCGATCCCGGGCTGAGCTCCTGAAGCGCGCTCGGCGGAGGCCGGAACAGCACGGATGGAGACACGCGCAGGTCGCGCTCCGGGACAACCGTCAGTCCAGTCAACGGATGGACCTCGACGATCTGCTCAATGAAGCCGGGCGCCTTCAGCCGGTAGGCACGGCCAAAGGGTGATGTTGAGACTTCGAAGCGCACCGGCTCGTCTATGCTGCTTCGCGTCGCAGGAATGCTGCTGCCATTATCCGCACGCGTAAGGATGACGCTTTCACTTGGGTGGGAGCTTGTCTTCGCCTCGCCGAATACCACGACCGACGATCGCGTCGCCGCGACAGCGCCAAACACGATCCACAATCCCACGATGACTGCCATCGGGATGCGCGCAAGCGAAATTCGCAGCGCTCCTCTTTCCTCTTCGGGAAGGAGTTTTTCACCGAGGGTGGCTGCAAGGCCTAATCCCGCGGCGATCGAAGTGATTCCGAAGGCATTCTCAAGACCCCAGCCGAGATGCCGCGTCGTCCACGCGTTTACGGTGACCACCAGAGCCGCCAGCAAAACTGCCGATACCCACACGGGCCGCGACTGACCAGCCACGACTCCCTTGTTTGGCCGGGAATTCGGCCTCCCTCCGCTTTCATCCGATGTCTGTGATGAAGGACTCGGCATTTGGTTCAGCTCCAGGAAAAGTTGATGGGTGTCTTAAACGCTGTTTCCAGGTTGGCGGACGACCGGTAAGGGCTGGCCTCCAGTTCCCAGCTGCTTGCGCACGATACCAGCCAGTGACGCACCGCGCAAACCGCACTTTCGTCGTCCCGTCCGAATTTGCACCCCGCCTTTCCCCGGGGAGTAGAAACCGGTTAGGAACGGAATCACTTGAGCGATGACTGCATCGATTTTTCAATGGCGGCAGCAGCCAGCTTGATCTGCTGCACGGCGACTTTTGCCAACTCGCCTCGCAGCTTCTCGTCAACACCTTTAACGGCCGCGGCCAAGGCAACGCCCGCCATAAGCTGATTTACAAAAGGGTTCCAAGGATGCGGCCCGCCGTCAACCATGGTGCCGTAATCCACCCACTGCCAAATAGCGTATTGGTTGGGATTGAATCTCTGCCGCACTACCTGTGCCGCCTGTTGGTAAATGGCAATGGCGATGCCAGTGGTGCCCTTGGTCAGCTGGAGCGTCGTAGCGCTAACCGGCATCAGGCCGTCGTTCAAAATCCACTGGGCGAATGGCTCGAGCGTCGAAGCCACCGAGTTCTTGGCCGCCAGAGCCTCGGCGACGTTGGTCGGCACGACTCCGATGACGTTGGCATTGTTGGTTAGCGTCGGATCGCTGGTCACGTCAACAAAGGTGTCGTCAATGAAACGCCCTAAATTCGCCGAGAACGCGTCGTCGATGATTGCGCTCCCGCCACCACCAGTACCCGGACCGCTGATGGGGAAGTACCACGCTGTGATCGCGAGGGGTGAGGCGCCCACCGTCTGGTCGAATGACGCTGGCGGAAGCACTTGACCGTTGGTGCCATCGGTGACGCTCCAGAAAAGGAGCTTGGCCATGCAGTCGTAAGTTGAAAGCGAAGCCTGGGTGCCAAGGCCCGTTGACCCAAACGCGCGTCGGCCAAAGATAGTCAAATGGTTACAGAGTGCTGGGCCCGGTGCTCGATTTGCGCTTGCGCGCCAGTCGTCAAGAAGAAGAGCTCCGCATTCTAACCGTCAGCAATGCCTGTACTTTGACTCCACCCACGCCCCTTCGTTCCCGATTTCACTTCTGAAGGTAGTGAAGGTGAGTCAGCAAACGTTTCAGGCTAGAGGAGCCTTTGGAAGAAGTCGTTGACCTGGTTGTACGAATGCGCACCGAACAGCCTGAAGCAGCGACCGTTCATTTCGCTGCCAGGAAATTGGCCACCCGGAATCGCAAAAAAGCCGGGTGAGCGTGATGGAAGAGCCGAAAACTCCCCCACTTGACAAGACTCAGGTAGCTGCCACAATTCGGGACTGCCGTGAGGCGTTCAACCAAGGTCCATAGCCTTTGGGCGCGGAGAATTGAGAATGTCGCATCTTCAGCAACCAAGCTTCCGTCAGTCGTAGATGCAAAAATATCTTCCGCGTGTCGGCGGCAGGCCTGCCGCTAATCGCCAAGCATCCTTCCAGGTCTTCTGTGCGCGGGCGGTCGCGTGCTCGAGGTTGAAGGCGGCGCGGTAGTGCTCAAGCGCCTTGGCCCGAGCCGATTCGGCTGTCTGCTGGTACTTCTTCGGGTCGTGATATTCGCTGTCAGTCGTCTTCGCCAGCCACACGATCGTCGCGTACGCATCGCCCACCATGAAGTGCAGCGACGACAGAGTCGAGGTCGGCAGCGAGCGCGCACCCGAGAGCAGCGATTCGCCTTGCCGGATCACCTGTGAGAATTCTTCCGCACCCGTGCTACACATGCCGGTCTCGTCGAAGCCGCGCTCCATCTGGAACAGCAGGACCTCGTTGGCCGAGGGCCCGGCCGAAGCGAGCGCCTTTGCCTCCTTCAACAGCCCGTGGGCATAGACGTCGCCGCCAGCCAACTCGTCGTGGACATAATTGGCTCCCAGG
>WNFC01006889.1_pt1 | contig 12514 bp, 13 predicted proteins | sample 5400541 | NCBI WGS metagenome assembly WNFC01 (sample SAMN13153342, study PRJNA577476) | soil metagenome | isolation source: 120 cm saprolite under Douglas fir tree site 2 hole 2 replicate 1 | place: USA:California | collected 2015-04-18
TCCTGCACCAGGTCGTCGGCCGCGGCGTGGTCGTGCAGCAGCGCGTAGGCGTAGCGTCGCAGCGCCGGAATCAGGGGTTCGAGCAGGGCGCCGGGATCGGCCATCGCGCGCAGTCTAGGGAAAGGGACGCCGGCAGGCACGCCGCCGACGGCCCCTTCCTCAGGCCTGGTCAGGGCTTGGCGATGTGCCAGGCGCCATTCATGAAGCCGTCGCCCGTGGTGTCACCGGGCTTGGCGTCCTTGGACCAGGCGTAAACAGGCTTGCCCTTGTAGGCCCACTGCTTCAGCCCGTCGTCGCGCACGACGACCGTCCAGTCGCCGGCGCCCTTGGCGTCGTCGGCCACGAGCAGTGGCGGCCAGTTGGTGGCGCACGGACCGTTGCACGCTGACTTGCCGGCGCTGTCCTTGTCGAAGGTGTAGAGCGTCATGCCCTTGGCATTGACGAACATGCCGCCTTTGGCGGTCGGCGCCATGGCGGCGGGTTCGGCGGCAAGAGCGCCGCCCGCGGCAAGCGCCACGGCTATCAGGGCGGAAAACGAGAGCGACTTCAGCATGATATCTCCTCTGCAGGCATTGGGACTGCAGAAGGGAGACGCTGTCGGCGGGGATTTATTCCGCGACGGGCGGATTTTCTTTTCGACGCCCATGCGTCAGCCGCCGCTGGGCGTTGACTGCGCCAGGCGAGACGCTTAACGTGTTAATAATAACTCCGCCTATCAAGGGAGTAACGGGATGGAAACGACGTTGAGCGCCGGTGACGTTGGCACCGGCTTTGGCCGTCCGCTTGGCACCCACATCAAGTCGCTGACCGAGGTCGGTCCAGGCACGCCGATGGGCAACCTGCTGCGCCGCTACTGGCATCCGGTCGGACTGGCATCGCATGCCACCGAGACGCCGCGCGAGGTCAGGGTGCTTGGCGAGGACCTAATCCTGTTCCGCGACAAGACCGGCCGGCCAGAGCTGGTGCATGCGCGCTGTGCGCATCGCGGCACCACGCTCTACTACGGCAAGGTCGAGGAGCGCGGCATTCGCTGCTGCTATCATGGCTGGCTGTTCGACGTTGAAGGACGCTGCCTGGAGCAACCCTGCGAACCCGAAGGCGGCCGGTTCCGTGATCGCGTGCGTCAGCCTTGGTATCCCGTGCAGGAACTTTACGGACTGGCCTTCGCCTATATGGGCCCACCCGAGAAGAAACCGGTGCTGCCGCGCTACCAATGCCTGGAAGTCCTCGACGCGGGCGAGTTCATCGATGCCGACGACAGCAGCATCGGCAGCGGCGGCCCGCAGATCGTGCCCTGCAACTGGCTGCAGCATTTCGAGAATGTCGTCGATCCCTATCATGTCGTCGTCCTGCACGGCACGCATAGTGGACCGCAATTCTCGGAGATGATGGCGCGCATGCCGGACGAGGTGCATTTCGAACGCACGCCGCTCGGCGTCCGGGCATCATCGACGCGTCGCCTTGCCGACGGCACCGTGATGCGCGGCTCGGCCGAGGTGGCGCTGCCGACCTTGCGCGTCGTGCCCAATCCGCGCGCCGGCGTCGCCGGGGCGAGCCTGTTCGGCCGTGTCGAATCGATCGGCTGGACCTTGCCGATGACGACATGCATTTTCGTATCTACGTGGCGGGCTGCGTCCGTGAGAAGGGGCAGCTGCGCCGGATGCGCTCGCGTCAGGGCGGCAAGCTGTGGGAGGAGCTCTCGGCGGAAGAACATCAGCGGTTTCCGGGCGACTTCGAGGCCCAGACCGGCCAGGGCGCCAATACGTTGCATTCCGAGGAGCATCTTGTGGAAAGTGACCGCGCCATCGCCCTGCTGCGCCAGTTCCTGCGCCAGCAAGTGGAGCTGGTCGCCCAGGGACACGACCCCGCGGGCGTGAGCTTCGACGAACAAGCACCGCCCCTAACATTCGCCGCCAGTCGCGAGCTGCAGGACGCCGCAGAGTAGACGGAGGAACGCCATGAACGATCATGCCCCCGCCGGCCAACTCGACGTTGGCACGGGTTTCGGACGCAAGGCTCCGACTTACCTCGCGGCCCTGACCGAGGTCGGTCCGGGCAAGCCGATGGGCAACCTGCTGCGTCGCTACTGGCATCCGGTCGGATTGGCATCGCATGCCACGGCGACGCCGCGCGAGGTCCGGGTGCTGGGCGAGGACCTGATCCTGTTCCGCGACAAGACGGGCCGGCCGGGGCTGGTGCATGCGCGCTGCGCTCACCGCGGCACCACCCTCTACTACGGCAAGGTCGAGGAGCGCGGCATCCGCTGCTGCTATCACGGCTGGCTGTTCGACGTCGAAGGCCGCTGCCTGGAGCAACCCTGCGAGCCGGAGGGTGGCCGTTTCCGCGACCGCGTGCGCCAGCCCTGGTACCCGGTCCGGGAACTTTACGGCCTGATCTTCGCCTACATGGGCCCACCTGAGAAGAAGCCGGTGCTGGCGCGCTACGAATGCCTGGAAGTCCTCGACGCCGGCGAGTTCATCGATGCCGACGACACCAGCATCGGCAGCGGCGGCGACGCCATCGCGCCCTGCAACTGGCTACAGCATTTCGAGAACGTGCTGGACACCTATCACGTCCCCATCCTGCACGGAAACTTCAGCGGCACGCAGTTCACCGAAGTGATGAACCAGATGCCCAAGGTGACCTGGGACTATACCGAGCGCGGCGTAAAAGCCTTCTCGACGCGCACCCTGGAGGGCGGAAAGCTCATGCAGCGCACGACCGAGGTCGCGCTGCCCACGCTCCGCGTCGTGCCCAACCCGTTCGTCGGCGGCTACGGCCGGGTGGAAAGCATCGGCTGGACGCTGCCGATCGACGACGGCCACTACCGGATCTACACGGCCGGTCGCGTGCGCGAGAAGGGCGTGTTCCTGCCCAAGGGCGCAGGTGCCGCGACCGGCCGCAAATGGCGCGACATGACGCCGGAGGAACGGCGGGCGGCTCCCGGCGACTGGGAAGCGCAGATCGGCCAGGGGACGATCGCATTTCACTCCGACGAGCACCTCGCGACCAGCGACCAGGGCGTGGTGATGCTGCGGCGCCTGCTGCACCGCCAGGTGGGCGTGGTGGCGCGCGGCGAAGATCCGATGGGCGTGAGCTTCAACGCTGCGGCGCCGCCCGTGGTCTTCGAGGCCGGCAACTTCGTCGTCGATGCCTGAGCGGCCGACATGAACGACCGCAAGCCTGTCGCGAGCTTCCCGCGCGCGCAAATCATGGACGACCGGCAGTCGCTGCCGATCGCGCTCTTGCGGGCCCGCGAGGCGGTGATGTCGTATTTCCGGCCGCACCATCGCAAGGGCGGAATCACGGAACAGCAGTGGCGGGTCATCCGCGTCCTCTCTCTCGACGGCGAGACGGACGCCACGAGCCTGGCGCGCCGCAGCTATCTGCTGGCGCCGAGCCTTTCGCGCATCCTGAAGGACCTCGAGGCGGGCGGCTATGTCAGGCGTCGTCCCGGCACTGACGATTCCCGCCAAAGCCTGCTCTCGCTGTCGCCCAAGGGTTCGGCGACGGTGACGCGTGCGGCGCCCTTTCTCGACGGCATCCATCACGAAATCGCCCGCCGGTTCGGCCGCGATCGTGTCGACGAATTGCTGGCGCTGCTTGCCGAGCTGGAGAATGCCCTGGCCGATCCGCTGGCCCAGAAAGACAGCCGGAGGAAACAGCAACCATGACCAGGCTCGCTCGCGCGTTTGGCGTCACGTTCCTCTTGCTCGCGATGGCCCCGTCCGCGAACAGCCAGGCGAAATACGACCCCGGCGTCACCGACACCGAAATCAAGCTGGGGCAGACCGCGCCCTATAGCGGCCCGGTCTCGGCCTACGGCACGTTCGGTCGCGCATCGGTCGCCTACTTTGCCATGGTCAACGAGGCGGGCGGCATCAACGGCCGCAAGATCACGCTCTTGACCGCCGACGACGGTTTCAGCCCGCCCAAGACCGTCGAGCAGACGCGCAAGCTCGTGGAAGCGGATGGCGTCTTGCTGATGTTTGCACCGGTCGGCACGTCGACCAACATGGCTGTGCGCAAATACCTCAACGACCGCGGGATCCCACAGCTCCTGCTGCAAAGCGGCATCTCCAAATTCAACGATCCGAAGAATTTCCCGTGGTCGCTGTCGGGGCTGCCCAACCATGAGACCGAGGTGCGCGCCTTCGCCAAGCACATCCTGGCCACCAGGCCGCAGGGCAAGGTCGCGATCCTCTACCAGAACGACGATTTCGGTAAGGAGTATCTCGGCGGCCTCAAGGGGGGCCTGGGCGAACAAGCCAGGCAGATGATCGTGGGCGAGCAGAGCTTCGAGCTCACCGACCCGACCGTCGAATCGCAGGTCATCAGCCTGCGCGGCAGCGGCGCCGACGTGCTGCTGATCGTGGCGACGCAGAAGCAGACCGTGCAGGCCCTGCGCAAGGCGCACGATCTCGGTTGGCGGCCGCTGTCGTTGATCGCCTTTCCCGCCGCCTCGATCACCCGGACGTACATCCCCGCCGGCATCGAGGCGTCGACGGGAGCGGTCTCCTCGTCCGTCTTCGTCGACCCGTCGGATCCCGATCTCCAGGCGGATCCGGACGTGCAGGCCTACATGCGCTGGATGGAAAAGTTTTATCCCGGCGGCGACAAGTTCGACGCCCTGCACGTGGCTGCCTATGTTGAGGGGCAGCTCATGATCGAGATGCTGAAGCGCTGCGGCGCCGACGTGACGCGAAAATGCATGTTGGCCCAGGCGGCGAGCCTCAAGGACGTGCGGGTGGCGATGCTGCGCCCGGGGATCGCCGCCGGCACGACGCCCGACAACTACAACCACTTCAACAAGCTCCAGATGCTGACCTTCGACGGCCAGCATCTCATTCCGACAGGACCGCCGATCGCCGCCGAGTGAGGCCGGTTCATGCTGGAGTCTTTCCAGCCGAAGCGAAATCACCTCACCCTGAGGAGGCCGCCCCTCGAATACCTCGGGGTAAACTCCACGGCCGTCTCGATCGCGCGGGGTAACCCCCGCGCTGTGGTGGGCACCGGGCACGTGCCTGTGCCCATCCTTCGAGACGCATCGCTTCGCGATACTCCTCAGGATGAGGTCATTGCCTATTGCTCCGATTTGAACGATTCCGCGTTTGTCGGAAAGACTCTAGGCTGACGGCCGTGCGTGGCTTCCTGATCGTTCTTTGGTGCCTTTTCTGCGCCAGCCCGGCTCTGGCCCAGCAAGCCACGCGCCTGCCCGTCGAGCAGGCCGGCCGCACCATCCAGCTCACCGCTCAGCTCTATCGTCCGGCATCGCCGCAGCCTCTGCCGGCGGTGGCGATCTTTCATGGCTGCGGCGGCGTCGGTGTCAACAACACGCGCATGGCCGAGCTTCTGAAGGGCTGGGGCTATGTCGCGCTGGTGGTCGACAGTTTCTCCGCTCGCGGGCTCACGGACGTCTGTGGCCGCAACTGGCCGACCCAGGCCGCCGCCGAAGCGCGTGCGCACGATATCGACGCGGCGCTGGCCTGGCTCGGCAAGCAAAGCTTCGTCGATGCCAAGCGACTGGCTTTCATGGGCTATTCCTATGGCGGCGGCGTGGCGATGCTGCGCGCGCTGTCGTCCAGTTCCGACAATACAGCGCCGACACCGGCGCGCGCCGCGCTTCTGGTTTATCCCGATTGCGCGCTGGCCGATGCGTTGGGCGCCAGGCTCGCCGTCCGCCAACCGACACTCATCGCCATGGCAGCACTCGACGACTGGACGCCGGTGTCGCAATGCAAGGCGGTGCTGGACCGGATCGCGCTGGGCCGCGATCTGATCGAGACGCACATCTACGAGGGCGCGTATCACAGCTTCGACGCGCTCGGCCTGCCGGTGCGCTATCTCGAGGGCGTCGGCAACCGCAGCAAGCCGGGCGGTTGCTGCGGCGCGCATTACGGCGCCAGCGAGGCGGCCTGGAAGGCGTTTGTCGCCGACGTGAAGGTGTTTTTGGCGAAGTCTCTCGGACCCTGAGCGATTCGCGGGTTCCCGATTGCGGTCGCGCCGGCTGATCAAGGTCGGTATAATGCGCGCATGACAAAAGATGTTTTCGGCAAGCACATGGTCTGGACAGAACATCCGACCACGAAGGCCCAGATCGGCATCGGCTATTCCAGTCTGACGGAAGCCGAGGCCGAGGCGGTCAAGCTCGAGCAGGCGGGGTACAAGATCCTCCGGATCTCGCCCACGACCTTGCCCAAGCCCAACTCCTGATCGACGTCCCGTCCGGTCACTGCCGTGAAGTCCCGGCCTGGCTGGACCCTGATCGGCTGCATCGTGCTCTTTGCCGGTGGGGCTGCCCTTGCCCAAGGCCCGGCGATGGGCAAGCTCGCGCCGCTCTCGTCGGTGCAGTTCCTGCCGGATAGCGACGTCAAATGCCTGTCTTCGGCCATCGAGGCAGGCAATCCGGCGACCGGTCCGTCGACGTTGATCCTGAAGGCGCCTTCAGGATGCGTGGTGCCCTGGCATTCACACACCGCGCAGGAGCAGATCCTGATGATCAGCGGCACGATCCTGGCCGAGATGACCGGTCTTTCGGCCACGACGCTCGGCCCGGGCGGATTTGCCGCGATGGCACGTGGCATGGCGCATCAGTTCACCTGCCAGGACACCGCGTGCCTGATGTTCGTTACCTTCGATGGGGCTTACGACATCTTCTGGGGCAAGGGCGGTCGAAACTAGCCTTTCGCCCGCGGATGCGCGGCGCGGTAGACGGCGGTCAGGCGCGCGGAGTCGACATCGGTATAGCGCTGGGTCGTCGACAGCGAAGCGTGGCCCAGAAGCTCCTGGATCGTCCTGAGATCGCCGCCGGCCCCCAGCAAGTGGGTGGCGAAGGAATGGCGCAGCGCGTGCGGCGTCACGCTGTCGGCCAGGCCCAGCCCGCGCCGGATCTCGCGGATGCGTTTCTGCACGATGGCGGGATCGAGCGCGCCGCCACGCGCGCCGACGAAGAACGCTTCGCCGGCGCCCAGCGCCGCCACATACGGGCAGGAGTCGCGATAGGCTTTTAGCGCCTCCAGCCCCTGCGGCAGGAGCGGGACAAGCCGGGTCTTGTTGCCCTTGCCGGTGACGCTCAGCGTATCGTTGCCCGCCTTCAGCAGCCCTTCGACCATCGCCTTGGTAAGGCCCAGCGCCTCGCTGATGCGCAAGCCCGCCCCGTAGAGCAGCAGCAGGATCGCCGCATCGCGCAGGTCGAGCCAGCTCGGGCGCTCCTGCTCGGACGGCGCGTCGAGCAGGTCCTCCATGTCTCGCTCGGAGAGCGCCTTGGGGATCGACCGCGGCAGCTTGGGCGTCTGGATGGCGCCAATGCTGGCGTTGTGGACGAGTCCCCGCTTGTCGAGGAAATTGAAGAAGGACCGTACCGAGGAGAAGGCGCGGGCCGTCGAGGTGCGGGCGAGCCCCTGGCGGGCCCGTTCGGCCAGCCAGGCGCGGAACTCGGCGGGCTTCAGCTTGCCCAGCGCCTGAAGCGTCGGCGGGCCGCCGAGATAGGTGGTCATGAAGCCGAGAAAGACCGCCACGTCATGCTCGTAGGCGATCAGCGTGTGACCGGCGAGCCTGCGTTCGCTTTTCAGCCAGTCCCGCCACGCCTCGCGCGCTGCCTCGAGGCTGGTCATCGTCATCCCGAGCGAAGCCGCCCGAAGGGGGGCGCAGTCGAGGGACCTTTTCCAAAGACAGTGGTCATAGAAGAGATCGCTCGGCTTCGGTCGGAATGACGCGCTGGGCGCGTCATTCCGGCAGGTCGAGCCAGGCGCGGATGGTGTTCTCGAGCACCTTGGCCAGGAAGAAGAGCAGCTCGGTCGCCTGCTCGGGTCCGAACGACTCGGGATCGCGCGAGCCGAAGCACATCACGCCATCGGGCGAGCCCGTCGACACGCGAAGCCGCATCAGCACGTCGGACTTCACGAAGCGGGCGACGTCGCCGAAGAAAGCCTCCTCGCCCGCGATGCTGGAGCGCAGGCGAGCATGCTTGTCGGGGCCGATGGCGGCATCGATGGCGCCCGGTGCCAGCACGTAGACGCCGCGCACCGGCACGCGCTTGGGGGCGTCGGCATTGGCCTCGATGGCGAGCGTGATGAAATCGACGTCCAGGAGCTCGGGCAGCTCGTGGGTGACGACGTGGATCATCTTCTCGAAGGTCGTCGCCTGGATGATGCTTATAACCGCTGCCTGGATGCGGTTCTGGACGATCTGGTTCTGCTTGGAGTTGGCGATGATCTCGGTGCGCTCGTTCTTCAGGCGGTCGATCTCGGAGCGCAGGCGCTTCAGGATCGCCTGCTGCATGTCGATGACGCCCGGTCCCTGGACCCGGGGCACCAGCGACATCGCCTCGGCGAGTTCGGCATGGTTTTCGAAGAAATTCGGATGCGCCTTGAGGTAGGCCACGACGTCGTCGACCGTGATGACCTTGACCTGCCGCCCCGAACCGTCGGGCGCCGGGATCGTGCCGTCGCTGCCCATGTGCCCGCTCCGGGTCAGAGGATCGAGGAGTCGTCGAGCCCTGCGGCCAAATCCTTGATTTCGGCGGCATCGGCGGTATCGAAGGAGAACTTCATATAAACTACCCCAATGGCCAGTGGTTTGGACTCGCCTGCTACCACAATTTCTAGCGATTCCCCCTCGGAGCCACAAGCCGAGGGGAGCACTTCGACGCGGTCCGGCCCGGTGGAAAACCTGTCTCGGCGGACGGTTCGCGTGCTGCTGCCGCTGCCCTTGGCGGACGCCTACGACTACAGCGTCCCCGATGAGCTGACTGTCGCGGCCGGGCATTTCGTGATCGTGCCGCTCGGCAAGCGCGAGACCGTGGGCGTGGTGTGGGGCGAGGGGTCGGGCGAGGTGGCGCGCGAGAAGCTGCGCGATATCGCCCATGTGCTGCCGGCGCTGCCCATGGCCGATCCCCTGCGCCGCTTCGTCGACTGGGTCTCCGCTTACACGCTGGCGCCGCCCGGCGCGGTGCTGCGCATGGCGATGAGCGTGCCGTCGGCCCTCGAGGCGCCAAAGACCGAGATCGTCTATCGCGCCTCTGCCCAGCCCGACGATGCGGCACTGAAACTCACCGCCGCACGCCGGCGCGTGCTCGAGCAGCTGAAGGACGGTCCGGCCATGCCGGCTGCGGAGCTGGCGCATGTCGCGGGCGTCGGCACGTCGGTGATCAAGACCATGGCCTCGATCGGCCTGCTGGAAGCCGTCGAGCGCACGATGCGCCGTTCCTTCGCGCAACCCGACGGCAAGCAGCAGGGCCCCGCGCTGTCGCCCGAGCAAGCGGTGGCGGCGCAAGGCCTGGTCGACAAGGTCCTGGCGCACGCTTTCTCCGCGACCTTGCTCGATGGCGTGCCCGGCGCCGGCAAGACCGAGGTGTACTTCGAGGCCATTGCCGCGGCGCTGGCTTCCGGCCGGCAGGTGCTGGTGCTGCTGCCCGAAATCGCCCTCACCGCGCAGTGGCTGAAACGCTTCGAGGACCGTTTTGGCGCGCCGCCCGCGTCGTGGCATTCCGGTCTCACCAGTCTGGAACGCCGCGAGACCTGGCGCGCCATCGCCGAGGGCAGGGTGGGAGTCGTGGTCGGCGCGCGCTCGGCGCTGTTCCTGCCGTTCAGCACCTTGGGCCTGATCGTGGTCGACGAGGAACACGACAGTTCCTTCAAGCAGGACGAGGGCGTCACCTACAACGCGCGCGACATGGCCGTCGTGCGGGCGCGCCTGGTCTCCGCGCCGATCGTGCTGGCCTCCGCGACTCCCTCGCTCGAGAGCGTCGTCAACGTCACGGCGGGCCGCTATGGCGCGCTGCATCTGCCGGCCCGCCACGGCAGCCAGGAGCTGGCCAAGCTGTCAGCCGTCGATCTCAGGCGCCAGCCGCCGGCCCGCGGCCGCTGGTTGTCGCCGCCGGTCGTCGAGGCGCTGAAGAAGACGCTGGCCGCCGGCGAGCAGACCCTGCTGTTCCTCAATCGCCGCGGCTATGCCCCGCTCACGCTCTGCCGAGCCTGCGGGCACGGCATCGAATGCCCGCAATGCTCGGCCTGGCTGGTCGAGCACCGCTTCCGCCGCACGCTGATCTGCCATCATTGCGGCTACACCGAGCCGCCGGCCCATGCCTGCAAGTATTGCGGCGCCGTCGATCAGTTCGTGGCCTGCGGGCCGGGCGTCGAGCGCCTGGCCGAGGAGGCGCTGGAACTGTTTCCTGCGGCGCGGCTGGAACTCTTCACCTCCGACAGCCTGATGAACCGCGACGAGGCGTCTGCCGCGATCGATCGCATGGTCGCGGGCGAGATCGACATCCTGATCGGCACGCAGATGGCGGCGAAGGGCCATCACTTCCCAAATCTGACGCTGGTCGCGGTGGTCGATGCCGATCTTGGCCTCAACGGCGGCGACCTGCGCGCGGCCGAGCGCACCTTCCAGCTCCTCTATCAGGTCGCCGGCCGCGCCGGCCGCGAAGACCGGCCTGGCCAGGCGCTGGTGCAGACCCATGCGCCTGAGCATCCGGTGATGCAGGCGCTGGTGTCGGGCGATCGCGATCGCTTCGTCGCCGCCGAACTGGCCGATCGCCAAGCCGCTGGCATGCCGCCTTATGGTCGCCTGGCGTCGCTGATCATTTCCGGTCCCGATCCCGCCGCCGTCGACAATGTTTGCGGCGCGTTGGCGCGCCGCGCGCCGCATCAGGACGGCATCACCGTGCTCGGTCCCTCGACCGCGCCGCTCGCTTTGTTGCGTGGTCGCCATCGCCGCCGGTTCCTGCTCAAGACCACGCGCGATATTGCGGTGCAACCGCTGTTGCGGACCTGGCTGGAGAGGATCGGCCTGCCCGGTTCAGTCCGCCTGCAGATCGACGTTGATCCGTATTCCTTCCTGTGAGGTGGCGCGCTGAAAAAGCGCGGTAATACGGGGCTTTAGCAATCTTGCGCCTGGGAAAACCGCATGGTAGCAACGCGCGCTTTTCCGGGGTGGGGCGAGGACAGCGCGGCACGTTACCCCTGGGAAAAGTCCTGCCGGATCAGCGAATTATCGGCCGGACCCAACGGGCAATGGAGAGGCTTTCACTGTGTCTTCCGCTACCTCCGCCACGGCCGGCGTTGCCGGACGCTATGCCAGCGCCCTGTTCGAGCTGGCGGACGAGGCCAAGTCGCTCGACCAGGTTGCACAGGATCTGAGCACATTCCGCACGATGGTTGGCTCGAGCCTCGATCTCGCCCGCCTGCTCGCGAGCCCCGTGATCGGCCGTGACCTGCAGGGCAAAGCGCTGCTGGCGGTGCTCGACGCCGCCGGCATCACAGGCCTGACGCGCAATTTCATCGGCGCCGTAGCCGCCAACGGTCGCGCCCGCGAGCTGGTCGCCATGGCGACGGCCTTCCTCGCCGAATTGGCGAGCCGGCGCGGCGAGACCACGGTCGCCGTCACGTCGGCCGTGCCGTTGGCGCCTTCCCAGCTCGAGCAGCTCAACGACGCGCTGCGTTCGGTGCTGGGCAGCAACAAGATCTCCATCGACGCGCGCGTGGAGCCCGAGATTCTGGGCGGCTTGGTCGTCAAGGTCGGCTCGCGCCTGTTCGATTCGTCCATCCGCAGCAAGCTGCAGCGTTTGCAGCTTGCCATGAAGGGGGTTGCTTAAATGGATATCCGTGCCGCCGAAATCTCGGCCATTCTCAAGCAGCAGATCGCGAATTTCGGCACCGAAGCCGAAGTGGCCGAGGTCGGCCAGGTCCTCTCGGTCGGTGACGGCATCGCCCGCGTCTACGGCCTCGACAGCGTCAAGGCCGGCGAGATGGTCGAGTTCCCAGGTGGCATCAAGGGCATGGCGCTCAACCTCGAGAGCGACAATGTCGGCGTCGTGATCTTTGGCGAAGACCGCACCATCCGCGAAGGCGACATGGTCAAGCGCACCGGCACGATCGTCGACGTGCCGGTCGGCAAGGGGCTGCTCGGCCGCGTGGTCGACGGTCTCGGCAACCCGATCGACGGCAAGGGCCCGCTCGCCACGACCGAGCGTCGCCTGGTCGAGGTGAAGGCGCCGGGCATCATTCCGCGCAAGTCGGTGAGCGAGCCGATGCAGACCGGGCTCAAGGCCCTCGATTCGCTGGTGCCGGTCGGCCGCGGCCAGCGCGAGCTGATCATCGGCGACCGCCAGACCGGCAAGACTGCCGTGGCCATCGACACCTTCCTCAACCAGAAGCCGATCAACCAGGGCACCGACGAAAGCCGCAAACTCTATTGCATCTACGTCGCGATCGGCCAGAAGCGCTCGACGGTCGCCCAGATCGTCAAGACGCTCGAGGACAACGGCGCGATGGAATACTGCATCGTCGTCGCCGCCACCGCCTCGGACCCGGCGCCCATGCAGTTCCTGGCGCCCTATACCGGCTGCGCGATGGGCGAGTATTTCCGCGACAACGGCATGCACGCCGTGATCGTGTACGACGACCTTTCCAAGCAGGCCGTCTCGTACCGCCAGATGTCGCTGCTGCTGCGCCGCCCGCCGGGCCGCGAAGCCTATCCGGGCGACGTGTTCTATCTCCATTCGCGGCTTTTG
>WNFC01019376.1_pt1 | contig 12513 bp, 9 predicted proteins | sample 5400541 | NCBI WGS metagenome assembly WNFC01 (sample SAMN13153342, study PRJNA577476) | soil metagenome | isolation source: 120 cm saprolite under Douglas fir tree site 2 hole 2 replicate 1 | place: USA:California | collected 2015-04-18
CCAGACTTGGGAACGGGCCGAGTTCCTGGATCCTGCTCAACGCCATGCGTGGCGACGCTGGAAATTTGACTGGGTAACGCCAAGGAAGCCGGGACAATACACGTTGCTGGCCCGTGCCAAAGATGCGGAAGGTGGCGTGCAGCCTGAAAATCATGACCCGAACTACGGCACCTACGTGATCAATTATCCGCTTCCAATTGAGGTATTTGTCGCCGCGGAAACCGGCGGAAAATACTGATAACCCTCAAGTCCCCGAGCGCGTGTGCGGTCGTTTTTCACGACGCATCGGGGAATCGTCACGCCTATAAATTGCCGCCAATACGCGGAGAAATCCGCATACGGGCGGTATCGTGAGGAGGGTATTCCGTGAAACCGCGATTGTTGCGGTTCGGCCAGGTACTGCTGGTTGCGGCGCTTATTCTTCAGGCGATTGCGCCGACGGTCCTCGCAGATCAAGCCGATCTGAGTCTCGGCGCGGCGCTCGATCACGCCCGCATTCAGAATCCGCAACTCGCGATGGCGCGAGCACGGGTGTCGGAGGCCGAAGGGATGCGCGAGCAAGCGGGCCTCATCCCCAACCCGTCGCTGTATGCCACCTCGGAAAACACTCCTCTCGGCGGCTCTCAACCTTTCAAATTCAGCCGCGACACTGACGACTACGTCTACCTGAACCAGAAGATTGAGCTTGGCGGCAAGCGAAGCCGACGGGTCGCGCTTGCGTCTGAAAATGTGGGGCAGATGTCGATCCAGTCAGAGATGACGATGCGTCAGTTGCTGGCGCGTGTCGCAACCGCTTATTGGATGGCCGCGGGTAGCGCAGCGCTCGACCAGTTGTACCAGCGCGAGGTGATCACGCTCGACGACATTGTAAACTATAACAGCGCGCGCGTTCAAAAAGGCGCGACCGCCGAAGCCGACCTGATCAGGATTCAGCTGGAGAGCGATCGACTCAAGGCGCAGGCCAGAATGGCCGCGGAGCAGGCTCGGCGCTCGCTTATCGCGCTTTATCGGGAAATGGGCGCGACCGCGTTCCCGGACTCGGTCGTGTTTACAGATCGGCTCGATAATCTCGCGGAGCTTCAGCCGCCAGATCTCCCGACCGTACTTCGCGAGCGACCTGAGATGCGCGCGGCGCGCGAGGGCGTCAAGCAGGCCGAGGCGAATTTCGCCTTACAGCGCGCCAATGCCGTACCTGATCCTACGCTGATGGCCGGCTACGAGCGGTTCAGCGGCACCGCACAGTTCCCGCGACAAAATACGCTTTTCTTTGGCTGCCAGGTGCCGCTGCCTATCTTCGACCGTAACCAGGGGCAGGTAGCGGCCGCTCAGGCCAAAGTGATGGGTGCCAAGGACGCCGTCACGGATCAGGAGATTGCGATTCGCGCCGAGGTTGAGTCGGCGCTCTCGGACTATCGATCGAGGCGAGAAGCGTTGCTCAGAGTTTTGCCGAGAATGAGTGATCGAGCGGCTCTCTCCGACCGGATTGCCGCGGGCGCATATCGATTGGGTGGCGCCGACATCCTGCGCTTTCTCGACGCGACGCGGATGGATATCGAAACGCAGGTGCTGCTCGTTCAAACCCTTATCGACTACCACAAGAGCGTCGTGACCTTGGAATTAGTCACGGGGATGTTGCGATGAAGCCGCGGGCGTCGCTCATCACGATTATTATTGGGTCCCTGCAGTTGGGTTCGATTTGGAGTTGTGATCGACAGACGAGCGCGAGTCCGGCAACCGCGCCGCAGCTTCCTCCGAATGTCACTATTATCCGACAAGACTCGCAGCAGGCGGCAGGCTTCGCGCTCACAAAAGTAATTGCGCGGCCGATTCCGCTTACAACCACAGCAGTGGGTAGTCTGACCGTCGATGAGGAGAGGACGGATCATATCGGCGTCGTTTTTCCGGGCATTATCACCGAGGTGCTGGTCAATGTTGGCGACCACGTTAAGGAAGGGCAGGTCCTCGCACGCCTGCATGCCCATGAACTGCACGAGGCGATAAGCGCATATCGAAGTGCACTCGCCGAGGTGGAGCGCGTTCGCCGCGGAATCGATTACGCACGTGACAAGCGCGACCGCTATGACAGCCTTTACGAGATAAAGTTCGCTTCGAGGCAGGAGGCTGAGCAGGCGGCGATGGAGTACCGCAACGCGGTCGCCGATCGTGACAAGGCGAATGCGATGCTGTATGCCGCGCGCTCGCATCTTGCCGACATGCTCCAAGTTGCGGACGACAAGATCGCTGAGGGCGATCTCCGCGCTGAAACGATACCGATCAAGACGCCGCGTTCTGGAATCGTGATGACGCGCTACGTCACCCCGGGTATGGCGCTCAACCCGGGCGCGCAGACGTTCACCGTTTCCGGTCTGTCGACGCTGTGGATGATGGCGGCAGTCAGCGAGGAGAACCTTGACGGACTGCGAATCGAAATGCCGGTGACTATCCGGGTGCGCGCTTACCCAGGCGCGACTTTCGCCGGCCAGATCGTCCAGCTTGCGCCGCAGCTCGACTCGGCGACGCGCATGCTGACGGTTCGCGTGTTGGTACCGAACCGGGACGGCCGCTTGCGGCCCGAAATGTATGCGACCGCGGAGATCTCGCGCGGTGCGACGCGCAGCGCGCTATTTGTGCCGGAGGTCGCGGTGCAGAATCTCAACGGTAACCCGGTGGTTTTCGTGCGTCGTCCCAATTCGGAGTTCGAGGCCAGGCCAATCAAAGCCGGAGAGAGAGTGGACCACCAAGTCGAGATCGTCGAAGGACTCAAGACTGGCGAAAACGTTGTGACCACCGGCGCCTTTGTCGTCAAGTCGCAATTCCTCACTCGCTCGATGGCGCAAGAGTAGTTGCGATGCTGCGCCGAATCGTCGATTTCTCGCTGGACAACCGCTGGATCGTGCTTTCGGTAACGGCGGCACTGATCGCGTTCGGCCTCTACACGATGTGGAACATTCCGATCGAGGCTTTCCCCGATCTCACCAACACCCAAGTCGTTGTCACGGTCGAAGCTCCCGGCATGTCTCCCACCGAAGTCGAACAACTCGTGACCTTCCCGCTCGAGACCGGGTTGATGGGTCTCCCTCATATGCAGACCGTGCGCTCGATTTCCAAACTCGGGCTTTCGATGATCACGGTCGTGTTCGACGACAGCATCGACATTTTCCTTGCGCGTCAGCTCGTCAACGAACGGATCGGCGAGGCGAATGGAAGGATTCCTGCCGGACTTCAGCCGGTGATGGGACCGCTGGCGAGCGTTTTCGGCGAGGCGTTTCAATTCGCTATCCGAAGTTCAAGCGTGTCGTTGATGGATCTCAAGACGCTGCTCGACTGGCGGCTGCGTTTCGATCTCCGTGCAGTACAGGGCGTGAGCGAGGTCAACTCGTGGGGCGGCGAAACCAAGCAGTACGTAATCGAAGTCGATCCGAGCGCGCTGCGCCGCTACAACCTGACGCTGCATGACGTTCTCGCCCGCGTGATCGAGAACAATGCAAACTTCGGCGGAGGCTTTATCGAACACGCCGAGCAGCAATACACCATCCTGGGTTTGGGGCGAGCGTCGTCGGAGACGGACCTGGCCAATATCGTGGTCCTCTCGCAAAACGGGGTGCCGGTGCTACTCCGCGACGTGGCGAAGGTCGCGGTGGCTCCGATGCCGCGCCAGGGTGCGGTGATGCACGACGCGAAGGGCGAGGCCGTCGCCGGCATGGTGATCCTTCTGAAGGGCGCCGATGCGCGCCGCGTCATCCAGAGCGTCAAAACCAAGATCGCTTCACTTCGTTTGCCGCCCAACGTCACGCTGGCGCCCTTTTATGATCAGTCGCAGGTAATTGACGGAACGCTGCATACGGTCAAGCACAACCTTATCGAAGCAGGCATCCTTGTGATCGCGGTGCTGCTGCTATTCCTCGGTGACTTGCGCGCGGCCTTCATCGTGGCGCTGGTAATCCCACTCTCGATGCTGGTCGGATTTATCGGCATGTCGCTCTTCGGGGTGTCGGCCAACTTGATGAGCCTCGGAGCTATCGACTTCGGGATGATAGTCGACGGGTCGGTAGTGATGGTCGAGTATTTCGTGCGGCGGCTCGCCGAACCCGGCGCGGGCGACAGCAGACAACGCATCCGCGAGGCGGCTTACGAAGTTGCCCGGCCCATTTTGTTCGCGGTGATCATCATTATCGCGGTCTACATTCCTATCTTCACGTTGCAGGGAATGGAGAGCCGGATGTTCCGTCCGATGGCGATAACCGTATGCTCGGCGCTGGTCGGGTCGCTGCTGTTCGCGCTTCTGCTGGTCCCTGCGCTGGCAAGTCTGATTCTCAAAGTTCCGAGAAACGCGGAAAACCGCGGCGAGTCGGAAAGTGCGTGGTTCACTCGACTCCGAGATCGTTATCGCCGTTCTCTGGATTGGGTGATTGATCATCGCGTGAGAGTGATCGCGGCTGCCGGCGCGCTGCTCGCGGTTGCGTTGGGCTCGCTTCACTTCATCGGAACCGAGTTTATGCCGCGATTGGACGAGGGCTCGATCGTCGTGACGTCGCGTCGTCTGCCGGGAATATCGCTGACTGAATCAATCAGTCTCGGAAAGCAAATCGAGCGGGTCGTCATGAGCTTCCCGGAAATCAAGGGAGTCGTGACCAAGCTCGGGCGTCCCGACCTTGCGACCGAGGCGATGGGTATCTACGAATCGGACTCGTATCTGACGCTCAATCCACAAAGCACGTGGAAATGCTGCCATAGCAAAGATGAGCTGATCGGCCAGCTTTCGGTGGCGCTGTCGGCGATTCCCGGAGTCGCCTACGAATTCACGCAGCCGATGGAGATGCGGATGGACGAGGCGCTCACGGGTATCCGTGGGGACGTCGCGATCAAAATCTTCGGTGACGATATCAACACGCTTCACGATCTCGCGCGGCAGGTGTTGTCGGTGGTTTCCACGGTTCCGGGAGCATTTAATCCGCAGATGGAACAGACCTCAGGCGTGCCGCAACTACAAATCGAAATTAATCGCGACGAGTTGGCGCGTTACGGTCTCAACGTTTCTGACGTGCGGGAAATGATCGAGACGCTGGTCGGCGGCATTCAGGTCTCCGAGATGATCATCGGCCAGCAACGGTTCGCGATCGCGCTGCGGCTCCCGGAAGCTCGGCGCAATGACCCCGACAGGCTCGGCAACCTGGTACTTCACGCTCCGCGCGGGGAGCTGGTGCGGCTGAACCAGATCGCGGAGCTTAACGTGGTCGACAGTCCCGAGATGATCACTCGCGAAGACGCGCGCCGGCGCATCGTGGTACAGACCGACGTGCGCGGCACCGATCTCGGCAGTTTCGTCGCGGCGGCCCAAGCCAAAGTCGCAGCCGCGGTGAATCTTCCGTTTGGCTATTCGATTGCGTGGGGCGGACAGTTCGAGAATCAGCAGCGGGCCGACCGCAGACTGGCTATCGTACTGCCGGCATCGATCCTCCTGATCTTCGCGCTTCTCTTCGCGACCTTCGAGAATATCGGGCAAACATTTTTGATCCTGCTGATCGTTCCGTTCGCGCTGGTGGGAGGAATCGGGGCGTTGTGGCTTCGCGGCATCAACCTCAACCTCTCGGCCTCAATCGGATTTATCGCGCTGTTTGGTGTCGCCGTGCTCAATGGCGTCGTGATGGTGAGTCACATCAACCTGCTGCGCCGCAATGGGTTGCCGATGGATCGGGCGGTTCGCGAGGGCGCCGCCGACAGGTTGCGTCCGGTCATGATGACCGCGCTGGTTGCGAGCCTGGGCTTCATCCCAATGGCGATGGCCACCAGCACCGGCGCGGAAGTTCAGCGCCCGCTCGCAACGGTAGTGATCGGCGGACTCATCACCGCGACCATCCTGACCCTGTACCTGCTGCCGCTCTTTTACCCCTGGTTCAGCCCGTCCGATGGAACGCCCAACTTGGACAGTAGTTCGTGAAAGTGCCTATCTTGATGTTGTGACTACGCCGAATGCGTGGGAGTAATTCAAAATGCCAAACGGCGCTGTGCACGACGACTTCGGGCTTCTCGACGCTTACTGGCGGGCGTCCAACTATCTGACGATCGGGCAGATCTATCTGCAAGAAAATCCGCTGCTCCGCGAGCCGCTTCGGGCCGAGCATATCAAACCGCGGTTGCTTGGGCATTGGGGAACCTCGCCTGGGCAGAATTTTGTCTACGTCCATTTGAACCGGCTGATCAATAAGCACGACGCCAGCGTCATCTATATTTCGGGACCGGGGCATGGCGGACCGGCGATCGTTGCGCAGGTTTATCTTGAAGGTACCTATTCGGAATTTTATCCGGAGATCACGCAGGACGTTGCGGGGATGCGGCGACTGTTTCGCCAGTTCTCGACTCCCGGCGGTATCCCGAGTCATGCCGGGCCACACATTCCCGGCTCGATTCATGAAGGCGGAGAACTTGGATATTCGCTGGCGCACGCGTTTGGAGCCGCATTCGACAATCCTGACTTGATCGTCGCGTGCGTAATCGGCGATGGCGAAGCGGAAACAGGACCGCTCGAAGGAGCATGGAAAGGAATCAAATTTCTAAATCCAGCCCGCGATGGCGCAGTGCTGCCGATTCTTCATCTCAACGGTTACAAGATTTCCGGCCCGACGGTCCTTGGCCGCGATGGCGATGACGACATCCGTGGACTGCTCACCGGGCACGGCTACGAGGTTCATTTTGTAGAAGGCGATGACCCGGCGCGGATGCATCGTGAATTTGCCGAGACGCTCGAGCGATGCTACCGATTCATTCGCGGCGCGCAGGATGACGCGCGTCGGAATGGCGTGCGCGAGCGCCCGCGATGGCCGGCTATCGTGCTGCGCACGCCCAAGGGATGGACGGGACCCAAAGTTGTCGATGGCGTGCAAGTCGAAGGTACCTTTCGGGCGCATCAGGTGCCGCTCGCGAACGTGCGAGAAAATGCCGAGCATCTGAAAATGCTCGAGAGCTGGATGCGCAGTTATCGTCCCGAGGAACTGTTCGACGCGAGCGGCCGTTTGAAGACAGAGATCGCCGAACTCGCGCCGAAGGGGCATCGCCGGATGGGTGCGAATCCGAATGCCAATGGAACCGCCGCCGCAGTGCCGCTCGCGATGCCCGAATTCACCGAATACGCCGTAAAGGTCGAGACGCCGGGCACGACCGAAGTCGAATCGACGCGGCCGTTGGGCTCGTTGCTGCGCGACATTTTCAAGACGAACAAGCGGCAACAGAACTTTCGGCTGTTCTGCCCCGATGAGACCAACTCCAATCGCCTGGGCGACGTTTTCGAAGTCGAGAATCGATGCCTGATGAGTACGCTTCTGCCCGGCGACGATCACGTTTCGGCCGATGGCCGCGTGATGGAGGTGCTAAGCGAACACAATCAGCAAGGATGGCTCGAGGGTTACACTCTTACCGGCCGTTACGGGCTGTTTGCGACCTACGAAGCATTCGCGATGATCGCGGATTCGATGGCGACGCAACACTCGAAGTGGCTGAAGACGTGCGCGACAGAAATTTCCTGGCGCCGGCCGATCCCTTCGCTGAATTACCTGCTCACCTCGACCTGCTGGCGCAACGATCACAACGGCTTCAGCCATCAGGGACCGGGCTTCATCGACACGATTCTGACCAAGCAGGGAATCGTAGCCGCGCGGAGCCTGACATCGTGATGTGCTGTGCAGGCGACGTCGCTACGCAGGAGACGCTCGCGGCGACGTGGCTGCTGCGCAGTAAATTGCCGTCGCTGAAAGTGCGGGTCGTGAACGTCGTTGACCTGATGCGCCTATGGCATCCGAGGTTCCATCCGCACGGAATGGACGAGGCCGCGTTCGTCGAGATGTTCGGTGCAACCGCCGACGTGATTTTCGCTTTTCACGGCTATCCGCGCGCGATCCACGAAATCGTTCATGGGCGGACCAATGCGGAACGGTTCCACGTGCGTGGGTATATCGAAGAAGGTACCACTACGACGCCTTTCGATATGGTCGTGCTTAACCATACAAGCCGCTATGACTTATGCATCGAGGCTCTGCGGCGTGCGCGACAGCTACCTGGCACATCGGATCTCATTGCGTACTGCGAAGCGAAGTTGCGCGAGCATCGCAGCTACGTCGTCGAGCATCTGGAAGACATGCCCGAGATCACGAACTGGAAATGGACCGATCCCGGAAAGGACTCTTGAGCGCGTCGCGCGTCATCCTGTGCCTGAACAGCGGCTCCTCTTCGCGCAAGTTCGCTCTCTACGAGATCGGCGATCGCGGCGAGACGCTCATCGCGGAGGGCGTCGCGGATAAGATCGGATTGAGCGGGGGCAGACTCGTGATCCGTGCGGGCGACGGACAGGTTCTCGTCGACGAAGAACGCTCTTTCCAGAACGCTGCGCACGCGACCGATACGACGCTCAAGCGAATCGCGGAATTGAAGTTGCCGCATCCGGAAGCCTGTGGGCATCGAATCGTTCATGGCGGCGCAGACCATATCGCTCCCGAGCGCGTGACGCCCGCTCTGATCGCATCGCTCTATCAATTGATCCCGTTCGCGCCGCTGCATATGCCGAGCGCGCTAGATGCTATCGAGACTGTGTCCGCACGCTTTCCCGAAATGCCGCAAGTCGCATGTTTCGATACCAGCTTTCATCGCGCGATGCCCGAGCTTGCGCAGCGATTTGCGCTTCCACGCGCGTTCTACGACGCGGGCATCCGGCGCTACGGCTTTCACGGAATCTCGTACGAATACGTCATGTCGACGCTCGGCGCGTCACCGCCGGCGCGAATTATTATTGCGCATCTCGGAAATGGCGCGAGCATGGTCGCGGTGCGCGATGGCCGTTCGATCGACACCACTATGGGATTTACACCGGCGGGCGGATTCATGATGGGAACCCGCAGCGGCGACCTCGATCCCGGAATCCTCGTGTACCTGATTAAGGAGAAAGACTACGACGCGGAGCGGATCGATCGGCTCGTCAATCGCGAGTCCGGTCTGTCGGGAGTTTCGGGCCTCACCTCCGACATGAAGACGCTACTCGAGAAGCGCAACTCGGACGCGAGCGCGCGCGAAGCAATCGCGATGTTTTGCTACCAACTGAGCAAGAGTATCGGCGCGCTGTGTGCGGCGCTCGGCGGGCTCGACCTGCTTGTCTTTACCGGCGGTATCGGCGAGAAGTCCGCGGAAATCCGCGCTGAGGTTCTAGCGCCGCTCGCGAACTTGGGAATTCAAGTCGACCCGGAACGCAATCGCACTCACGCCGCGACAATCAGCAGCGCGGACAGTCGATGCTTAGTGCGAGTGATCCCGACCAACGAGGATCTGATGATCGCGCGCCACACCAATCGACTGCTTTTTGGCAGATAGCCGCAGCGAATCTATTTGCCTTGCGATGTTGGCTTCGGCGGCGTGCCCAAGCCCGAGCGGCGCGGGAAGGCAGCTTCGCGGTATGCCTTCGGCGGTCCATCGAAGAAGCCGATCGAGTTCAACCAGAGATCGCCACCGAGCAGATGGCGCAGCGCGGGAGAGGCGCGATGCCAAACTTCCTCGCGCACCGAGACGATATGATTTTCCTGAACCCGCAGGAATGGACGCACGTAGTACGCGAACAGCGCGCGGCGCTGACCGTCGCGGGAATTGTTGCTGCCCGTCTTATGCCAGGTATATCCATGCAGGAACGCGACTGAGCCGGCCTCGCCGATGATCGGAACCGTCTCATAGTTCCGTCGCGAGTCCGGGACGGTCCGCAGCTTGTGCGATCCCGGAACGTAGCGGGTGCCGCCGTTCTCTTCGGTGAAATCGTCGATCATCCAGACCGCATTCGCCGACAGCAGGTACTCGGGATGAGGCGGTGGCACGTAACCCGAATCGGAATGCAGCGTCATCTCCTCGCCACCCGGCCCGGTCGTGTTCGATGAAAATCCCGAGAGGATGAAATCGCCGCCGAGCAGTTTGTCCATCACGGCCATCACGTCAGGATGCTGAACGATCTCCTCGAACACCTCGCCCTTGTTGACCAGGTTGAAGACACGCTGGTTGGCGCCTTCGGATTCAAGAAACGCAACGCCGTGCTGCCGCTCCAAGTCATTCAACTGGTCGAGGTCACTGCGGATGCGCCATAAGAGATCCGCTGGAATAAAATTCGGAACGACGCATACGCCGCTCTCTTCGACTTCGCCAACAATCCGATCGATATCGTTTCGCATCGCCTGACCCGTTTTTGAGTTCATCCTGAACGATCGGTCAATTGTGCGACAGGACACCAAAAATGACAAACGCGAAGTGCGTCCCTGAGCTATAGAGGGCCTTTTCTCAATGACGAATTTCGACGGGCGTTCCTACAGCTACCAGGGGCCATATCTCGGCCATCTCGCGATTGGTCACCGCGATACAGCCGTCGGTCCAGTCAGCTATGAGGTGGAAACGGCCAAGCCAGCCAAGCACGGGCGGAAGACCATGGATTTCGATGGCGCTTCCGGCGTCCGCTCCGAGATTCTTCGCGCGCTGCGTATCGACTGCGTTCGGATAAGAAATGTGGAGGGCGCGGTAGAATCGGCTGTGATCTCTCTTCGAGTCGACCAGGTACTCGCCTTCGGGTGTTCGATGGTCGCCGCTTCGTTCTTTAGGGCCGCTGCTGCCTCTGCCGAGTGCCACTTTGTAGGTCTTCAGTATCTGGCTTCCCCTCATCAGGATCATCGCATGCTCCGATTTAACGATTACTATCCTGTCCGGGGCTTGTGCGAGCGGCGGTTCCGGACTCCTGCATGCCGCGGCACATAGCGAAGCAAGCAAGAGCAGTAGCCAGGCTAGTTTTGCGATCCAGATACGCATATGCGCTTTAAGCCGGAGCAGATTTCCGCAGGATACATGAACAAGCAGACTCAGTGCAGTGACTCCTTGTGTTTGCTGCGACCCAGAGCTATCAGTGCAACAGTTTGATGAGAGGTGTTCAGGATGAACCATCGAGAGTTTTTGCCGTCCAAGGTCCTGATACTCGTGATCGCGCTATCTGTTCTCCCCGTCGCGCTCTCCTTCGCGGGGCAGTCTCCCGGAAGTATATTTCGAGACGTGGCGGTTGGACTTGAGTTGGCTCAGGCAGGGACTATCACGCCGGACAAACCGGGTGCTTCGACTCCTTCGACTTCACTTTCAGCGCAGCAAGAGAGAGACCATTTGTTGATGCTCGCTGCCTTGAGCTACACGTACGCTAGCCTCACGGATCGGCCGCCAGAGGGATATGACATCTCGGCCTTGATTGCGTGGAATGTACAGGATCTGAACAAGACTCCAGATTTCATAATCGATCGAAACCGAAACTATGAGAAACAGGGTGAAGTATTCCACGCCGAGGCCAATGTTATTCGTACCGCCTACGACAAGATGCGCGACTTTAACATTGCGCCTTCGTTAGCAGGTAGCGAGCGTTATCTTCGATATACAAACGACCTCAAGAACGCCACTCTCTACACAACCTTAGAACCTTGCCCAATGTGTGAGACCACAATAACGATGGCCAAAATCCCGCTTGCAATATTCTGCATGGAAGACCCTGGGTTAAGAGAAGCTGTGACGCCGCACGAAACTAAGCCAGATCTTAAGGTCCCGACGAAATTTTACGGCCGAGAACTTGTAGAGAAGCACAGCGATCTAGCTGACTGCAGCCAGGCCGATGTCTCGATGTGGAAGACCGTTGAGGGAGGCGCACCCGGAAGTTTCCAGATCACTAGTTACATTCATCAAAACAGCGAAAAGATCTTTCGTCCAGCTTGGGACGAACTCGCCTGCAGCAAGAGCAAGTATCCAGAAAACAGTCAGCTTTTGATTGAACTTCAAAAGGCAACTGGCGCCATTTCATGTACCAGACCGTAGGGAGCTGCTCTTAAGCGGTGAGGACTTTTTGGGAGTGCGGTTCGTCTGCTTTCTTTGCTAGCTGGTTGCAGCGTTCGAGGGCCGCGGACAGCGTTTTCAGGCTTACGGGCTTGGCGACGTACTCGTCCATGCCGGGCTAACACGCCTTCCTGCTCAGTAAGCGACGAATTCGCCGCTCTCGACGAGCTTCACTGCGAGACCCTCGACATCTTTCGACACGGCGGCTTGCGCTTCGGGTGTCAGCTTCTTGACGTAAACTTCGATAGACGGATGACCAGACCCGTCGCTAATACCGATTCCGGTGCCGACGGCGTCGGGGATGCTCATGAGCTGGCTCTCGTTCCGATCACGAACCGCGGCGGCCGCCGTGACGACCTCCTTCGACACGCCGACACTCCCTTCTACGACATCTGCTTGATTCGTATTGGATGCCAGCAATGCGGTACAACTTCCCACCATCGAAACGCCTAGCTTGCTCAGCACGTCCGAAATTGGATTAGCTATCGTGATGGAAGATGAGCCCGCGCTTATGACCCGATAATCCGTCAACTTGACATTGATAGATCGTTGCGCGACTGATCCGATCTGCTGAGATCATCCCGGAGGCTCAGAGGTCGATGAGCAACGAAATCACCCCGTTCCGAATCTCTGCGACAGACG
>WNFC01012396.1_pt1 | contig 12512 bp, 9 predicted proteins | sample 5400541 | NCBI WGS metagenome assembly WNFC01 (sample SAMN13153342, study PRJNA577476) | soil metagenome | isolation source: 120 cm saprolite under Douglas fir tree site 2 hole 2 replicate 1 | place: USA:California | collected 2015-04-18
GGCGACCGCGTCGTCGTCGAGACGGCCGCCGGGCTGCTCGAGGCGCGGCCGGCCGGCGGCGGCCGCATCAGCGTCGACATGGGCGAGGCGCGGCTCGACTGGCGCGACATTCCGCTTGCCGCCGCGCAGGACACGCTGCATGTCGATCTCGCGGTCGGCCCGCTCGCCGACCCCGTTTGCACCAATATCGGCAACCCGCACGCCACCTTCTTCGTCGCCGAGGCGAATGCGATCGATCTTGCCGGGCTCGGACCGCAACTCGAGCATCACAAGCTGTTCCCCGAGCGCACCAATATCGGCATCGCCCAGATCCTCTCGCCAGAGCGTCTCCGCCTCAGAGTGTGGGAGCGCGGCGTCGGCATCACCCGCGCCTGCGGCACCGGCGCCTGCGCCGCCCTCGTCGCCGCCAGCCGGCGCGGCCTGACCGGCCGCAAGGCCGAGGTCGTCCTCGACGGCGGCGCCCTCGAGATCGCCTGGCGCGACGACGGCCATGTCGTGATGACCGGTCCGGTGGCGACCAGCTTCCGCGGCAGCTTCGATCCGGCCCAGCTTGGCTGAAATCGGGCAATCGATGTCGGGCCTCGATATCGTCACCTTCGGCTGTCGTCTCAACGTCTATGAATCCGAGATCATGCGCGCGCGGGCGACAGCTGCCGGCCTGCGCGACGCCGTCATCGTCAATACCTGTGCGGTGACCGCCGAGGCCGAGCGCCAGGCCCGCCAGACCATCCGCCGGCTGCGCCGCGAGCACCCGGACGCCCGCATCATCGTCACCGGCTGCGCCGCGCAGCTCGATCCCGCGCGCTATGCGGCGATGCCGGAAATCGATCAAGTCATCGGCAATGTCGAAAAATTGAAGGCCGAGAGCTACGCCACGACCGATCGCAAAGCCATGCTGCGCGTGGCCGTCGCCGACATCATGGCGGTGCGCGAGACGGCTTCTCATCTCGTCGAGGGCTTCGACGCGCACAGCCGAGCGTTCATCCAGGTGCAACAGGGCTGCGATCACCGCTGTACCTTCTGCGTCATTCCCTTCGGCCGCGGCAACAGTCGCTCGCTGCCGCTCGGCGCGATCGTCGAGCAGGCACGCCAAATCGTCGCCGCCGGCTATCGCGAGATCGTGCTGAGCGGCGTCGACATCACCGCGTTCGGCGCCGATCTGCCGGGACGGCCGACGCTCGGCCAACTGGTGCGGCGTCTCCTTGCGCTGGTGCCCGACCTGCCGCGTCTGCGCCTTTCCTCGCTCGATCCGGTCGAGATCGACGAGGAGCTCTGGCGCCTGATCGCCGAGGAAGAGCGGCTGATGCCGCATCTCCATCTCTCGCTGCAGGCCGGCGACGATCTCGTGCTGAAGCGCATGAAGCGCCGGCACAGCCGCGCCGACGCGCTCGCCGCCTGCCGCCGCGCCCGCGCGCTGCGCCCCGGCATCGCTCTCGGCGCCGATCTCATCGCCGGATTTCCCACCGAGAGCGTGGCAATGTTCGCCAACACACTAGCGCTCGTCGAAGAGTGCGATCTCACCCATCTGCACGTCTTTCCCTACAGCGCTCGGCCAGGCACCCCGGCGGCGCGCATGCCGCAGCTGCCCGGACCGGTCATTCGCGCCCGCGCCGCAAGCCTGCGCGCGGCGGGTGCGGGCAAGCTGCGCGACTGGCTCGCGGGCCAGCTCGGCGACACGGTCGGCGTGCTGGTCGAGCGCGACGGCAACGGCCGCAGCGAGCACTATGCGCGAGTCGAGCTGGCACCGAAGGGGCGGCCTGGCACGATCGTCGCGGTCCGCGTCACCGGCGCCACCGAGAAGGGCCTGATCGGGGTGCCGATCGAGCAGGTCGCGGCGGCATGAGCGAGGAGAAGCGGAGCTGGCTACAGCGTCTCAAAGCCGGGCTCGCGCGCTCGTCGACACGGCTCGCCGAAGGGATCGGCGCCATCGTCACGCGACGCCGCCTCGACGACGAGACGCTCACCCAGCTCGAGGAGCTGCTGATCGCCGCCGACATGGGCGTCGGTATCGCCGCGGAGATCGTCGCCACGCTGCGGCGTACCCGGTTCGATCAGGAAATCACCGCCGACGAGATCAAGCTGGCCGTCGCTCAGGAAGTCACCCGTCTGCTCGAGCCGGTTGCCAAGCCGCTCCGTCTCGACCCTGCGCTGAAGCCGCACGTCATCCTCGTCGTCGGCGTCAACGGCAGCGGCAAGACGACGACTATCGGCAAGCTTGCCAAACACTATCGCGACGACGACAAGGTGGTCGTGATTGCCGCCGGCGACACCTTCCGCGCCGCCGCCGTCGAGCAACTCAAGATCTGGGGCGAGCGGACGGGCAGCACCGTGGTGACGCGGCCCCAGGATGCCGACGCCGCCGGTCTTGCCTATGACGCGCTCGCGGAGGCTACCAAGGCCGGTGCCGACGTCCTCCTGATCGACACCGCCGGGCGCCTGCACAACAAGGCCAATCTGATGGCCGAGCTGCAGAAGATCGTGCGCGTCATCAAGAAGCTCGACACCGCCGCGCCGCACAGCGTGTTGCTCGTGCTCGACGCCACCACCGGGCAGAACGCGCACGCCCAGGCCGAGACCTTCCGCGCCATGATCGGGGTAACCGGCCTCGTCATGACCAAGCTCGACGGCACGGCACGCGGCGGCGTAGTCGTTTCACTGGCAGAGAAATTCGGCATCCCCGTACACGCGATCGGGGTCGGCGAGGGCGCCGACGATCTGCGGCCCTTCGCCGCCGAAGCGTTCGCACGCAGCCTCGTCGGGCTGGATGTCGGGCGGTAGCCCTGTAACGCCGCCGGCCGTCGACGCCAAGTCGACGAATGAAGCTGATGATCCGATGGACGGGGTGTGATGGGGACGGGCCGCCGGCAGAGCGTCGCATACTTAGCGAAGGCTTAACCTTCATGGTGCTGATATAGGCGTATCGCATTGCAGCGGCGAAACCTTCTCGGATCGCCATGGCAAACAGCGTCGGACAGTCGTTTGTGAAACAGCGGTTGGAAAGAGCCCTCTTGCCATGCGCCTGCAGCCGAAGATAGGCAATCGAACGACCGCTACCGGTGCGGGCGCAGGGGCGATCACGCGGCTGCGGCGGGCGATCGCGAACATCGCCCACGATCATCTGCGACGTTGACCGTGGGACCTCGGCCGACCTTCAATCTTGCCGGGCGCCGCGTGTTCGTCGCCGGTCATCGCGGCATGGTCGGTTCGGCGCTTGTCCGCCGTCTCGCCCGCGAGGATTGCGAAATTCTGACCGCCGCGCGCGGCGAAGTCGATCTGCGCCGGCAAGCCGAGGTCGAGGACTGGCTCGCCGAACAACGGCCATCGGCGATTTTCGCTGCCGCCGCGACGGTGGGTGGCATCGTCGCCAACGATACGCGGCCCGCCGAATTCATCTACGACAATCTCGCGATCGAGACCAATCTGATCGAGGGTGCGCGCCGCGTCGGCGTAGACAAGCTCATGTTCCTGGGCTCGTCGTGCATCTATCCCCGCCTCGCCGCGCAGCCGATGGCGGAGGACGCCCTGCTGACCGGAGCGCTGGAGCCGACCAACCAATGGTACGCGATCGCCAAGATCGCCGGGCTCATGATGTGCGCCGCCTATCGCCGGCAGCACGGCTGCGACTACATCGCGGCAATGCCGACCAATGTCTACGGACCGGGTGACAATTTTCACCCGACGCAAAGCCACGTCGTCGCGGCGCTGATCGCAAAGAGCCATCGCGCGAAGGTTTCCGGCGCCGGCGAAATCGAGATCTGGGGGACGGGTACGCCGCGCCGCGAGTTCATCTACGTCGACGACCTCGCCGACGGGCTGGTGTTCCTGATGGAGCACTACTCGGCCGAAGAGCACGTCAATATCGGCGTCGGTGAGGAAATCAGCATCACCGATTTTGCCGGGCTGATCGCCGAGATCGTCGGTTTTCGCGGTCGCTTTGCCTATCTCGCCAGCCGCCCCGACGGCGCGCCGCGCAAACTCCTCGACGTTGCCCGGATCAAGGCGCTCGGGTGGTCGCCACGAACATCGCTGCGCGACGGGTTGCGACAGACTTATGCCTGGTACCGGGAGAACGAGGCCGGGCTGCCGTTATTGGGCGCGCCCGATCCGCGGCGACCGGAGCACGTTTGACGCGATTCGTTGTGGCGCCGCTACTCACGATTTAAGGTGCGGCAAGAATTCGAACTGATGGATCAACTGTGAAAAAATGAGCAGTCCTGTGAAAAAACGAGCGCTGATAACCGGTATTACCGGGCAGGATGGTGCGTTCCTCACCGAGCTTCTCCTGCGCAAGGACTATGAGGTTCACGGTCTGTTGCGCCGTTCGAGCAGCTTCAACACCGATCGCATCGATCATCTCTATCACGACCTGCATATACCGGGTGCGCAACTGACGCTGCATTATGGCGATCTGGCGGACGGCACGGCACTCCGGCGGGTCCTTGAGAAGGTGCAGCCCCAGGAAGTCTACAATCTGGGCGCCCAAAGTCATGTCAAGGTGTCCTTCGAGGTGCCGGAATATACAGCCGACATCGTCGCCATCGGCACTTTACGGCTGCTCGAGGCGTTACGTGATCATACCGATCAGACCGGCATGCCCGCGCGTTATTACCAGGCCGGCTCTTCAGAGATGTTTGGAGCGACGCCGCCGCCGCAAAACGAGCTGACGCCGTTTTATCCGCGCAGCCCCTACGCGGCGAGCAAAGTCGCGGCGCACTGGTATGCCGTGAACTATCGGGAAGCCCACGGGATGTTCATCGCCAACGGCATCCTCTTCAATCACGAGAGCCCGCGCCGCGGCGAAACCTTCGTCACTCGCAAGATCACGCGCGCGGTCGGGCGCATCAGGGAAGGGCTGCAGGAAAAGCTCTACCTCGGCAATCTCGAGGCCAAGCGCGATTGGGGATATGCCGGCGACTATGTCGAGGCGATGTGGCTGATGCTGCAGCAGGATGAGCCCGACGATTACGTCGTCGCCACCGGCGAAGCCTATAGCGTGCGGGAATTCGTCCAGCTGGCCTTCAGCCATGTTGGGCTCGATTGGCGGAAATACGTCGAGATCGATCAGCGCTACTTCCGGCCGACCGAGGTCAATTTCCTCCAGGGCGACCCCAGCAAGGCGCGCGAGCGCTTGGGCTGGCGCCCGCAGGTCGATTTTGCGACGCTGGTAAAGATGATGGTTGAGCACGATCTCATGCTTGCGCGCAAGGAGCGCACGCTTCTAGCGGCCGGTTATGGCCCATCGACCCGCGGCGCCGCCGATGCCGCCGACTGACCGGGCGCGTGACGCAGAGAGATGCTACAATCCAGGGATCAGCGGCCTGAAGTCCGTGGTGCCGGCTTCCGGCGTCGGTTGACTCCGATGATGGCGGCTTCGGCACGATCGCGTTGAGGGCTGGGTTTCGAGCATTGATGCAATGAGTAAGTTCGTTCGATATGCCGTGATCCGGCGACCCGTCGATTTCGTCATGCTGCTTCGCGCGTTGATCGTCCTCGCCTGGCTAGCGGCAGCGGCGTGCCCCGGCGCGGGTCTTGCGGCCGATCCGCCGGCCTATCGGCTGGGGCCGGGCGACAAGGTGCGCGTCACGATCTTCAACGAAAAGGATCTTTCCGGGGATTTCGAGGTCAATGGCCAAGGGGAGATCGCGCTGCCGCTTATCGGCCAGGTAAAGGTGAGCGGCAAGACAATCAGCGAAGCCGAAGCTATTTTTGTTCGGAAATATGACGCCGACTACCTGGTGAATCCGCGCATCAACGTCGAGGTTCTGAACTATCGGCCGTTCTTCATTCTCGGCGAGGTGAAAAACCCCGCAAGTTACCCCTTTCAAAACGGGATGACGGTTATCAACGCGGTGGCTTTGGCCGGCGGCTATACGCCGCGGGCGAATAAGGGGCGGGTCATGGTCAAACGCGCAGATCACCCGGACGCCGGCGAGCAGCCTGTCGCGGAAGACGCCCCGGTCCTACCCGGAGACATAATCCGGGTCACCGAGCGCTTCTTCTGAGCGGGCGATCGACAATGGCGCGATCCGCCGTCCAAGCGTCATGCCATTGGATACATTTATTTATCAATCCAGGAGATAATATCCTGGGGCGGAGGGGATAGGGATTATCGGGCAAGCGGCACGTCGCGCTGTCTTGGCGACGCCCGATCCCGGGGATGAAACCAGCGGACCGAAGCGGCCGAAAATTCGCCGGTGCCGCGGCGTGAACGGATGAAAGCAGCGTATTATGGCGGAATTGGTCACCCTCCCAGGAACACGCGGCATTGCCGAAAGCCAGCCGGGCCAGCCCGCGCGCGAGCAGCAGCGCGGTAACGGCGGAGCGATGCCTGAGCCGACCGAAGGGCCGGACCTGCGCTCGTTTCTCAACGTCCTCAAACGGCGCCGGGCCATCGTCTTTTGGACTGCCGCGTTGTTGACCGCCTTGGCAATCGCGATCGTGTTCCAGCTGGCGCCACGCTATACGGCCGAGGCGATCGTTCTGCTGGAGACCCGCAAGACGAATGTCGTCGACATCCAGGCCGTGGTCTCCGGGTTGCAATCGGATACGGCTGCCGTGCGCAGCGAACTGGAAGTGCTGCAATCACCAACCCTCGCCGGAGAGGTCGCGGATAAGCTCGATCTCAGGACGAACCGCCTCTTCAATCCTTCACTTCGCAAGCCGACGCTCTGGGAGCGTTTCAATCCGCTGCCGATGGCGAGCCAGCTAATCAGCGATCTGTGGTCGGATCCGAATGTCGCGAGCATCGATCCGACGCAGCCGCAACAACACAGCCCGGCCGATGCCGCCATCGATACGCTGCTCAGTGGCCTGAGCATCGTCAATGATGGCCGTTCCTACGCGATAAAGGTCCGCTTCTCCTCCGAGAATCCGGCCATCGCCGCGTTGGTGGCGAACACCTATGTCGAGTTGTATCTGCGCGATCAGCTCGAGGCAAAATTGTCGGCGACGCGCCAGGCGACACGTTGGCTCAACGATCAGCTGGCCGATTTGCGCGACAAGGTGCGTGACAGCGAGCGTGCCGTTCAGCTCTTCAAGGAGCAGAACAAGCTCACCGAAACGCGCGGACTGACGGTAACCTCCCAACAGCTCTCCGAGATCAACTCGCAGCTCATTATCGCGGCGAGCGACCGCGCTCAGAAGGAGGCCAATCTCCGCCAAATCCAGGACATGAAGAGTTCCGGCGGCGCTGATGCCGCCGCCCAAGTCTTGGCATCGCCCCTAATCCAGCAGCTGAAGGTCCAGGAGACCGAGCTTCTGCGCAAGGAAGCCGAGTTTGCGTCCCGCTACCGCGCAGCCCATCCGGCGATGATCAATATTCACGCCGAGGTCAAGGATATTCAGAAAAAGATCGAGTCGGAAGTCAACAAGGTCGTCCGCGGAACGGTCAGCGACGTCAACGCTGCGCGCGCTCGCGAAGCATCGCTCCGCTCGAGCCTTCAGGAGCTCCAGCGATCGACGGGCCAGCAGAACAAAGCCGAAGTGCAGATGCGCGAGCTCGAACGCGAAGCGGCGGCCAATCGCACGCTCTACGAGAATTTCCTCGGCCGGTTCAAGCAGACCTCGGCCCAGGAAGACGCGCAGCAGCCGGATGGAAGGCTGATCGCCGAAGCCAAGGCGCCGACGGTTCCGACGTTCCCCCGCAAGGGTCTCTTCATCGGGCTTTCGGGAGCTCTCGCGCTCTTGATGGGGCTGATGGTCGCCTTTGTCGTCGAGCGCCTCGATAACGGCTTCCGCCACTCGGGACAGATCGAGAGGCTCGCCGGGATCTCTGGCCTCGGTCTTGTGCCGAGCGTCGGCGGACGAAGGCGCCCGCACGACATCGTCATCGACCAGCCGGTCTCGAGCTATGCCGAAGCGATACGCTCGGTCAGAACGGCTTTGCGGTTCACCAATGTCGATCGGCCGCCCAAGGTCGTCCTGGTAACGTCATCGGTAATGGGTGAAGGGAAAACCGTCTTCGCCGTCTCGCTGGCGCGCAGCGCCGCGTTTTCGCGCAGCCGGGCGATCCTGGTCGATTGTGATCTGCGCCGGCCGGCTGTCGGCCGAATGCTCGCGGCGGCGGACGCGCCGGGTCTCATCTCGTTGTTTGAGCAGGGCGGGGACTTCTCGCAGTTGGTCGAGATCGACGAAGCGTCTGGCCTGCACTACATCCCGGTCGGCAATTTCCCATCGAACCCGCAAGACCTGCTGGGGTCGCAGACGATGCGCACCTTGCTCGACGCGCTGCGGCAACACTATGACCTCATCGTCCTCGATGCACCGCCGCTGCTCGCGGTTTCCGACGCGCTCGTACTTTCCCATCTCGCCGATGCGAGCATTTTCATTATTCGCTGGGGTAAGACCCCGCGCCAGATCGCGCTCGGCGCGCTCAAGCTTCTGCGCTCGCAAGGCGGCGGCACCGTCGGTGCCGTCCTGTCGCGCGTCAATGTCCGCAAGCATGCCCGATACGGGTTCGGCGACCACGGCTACTATTACGGCCACTACGGCTCCTACTACACCAAGGTCTCCGCGAGGCGGCGGAAGCTAGTGAAGAAGACGGCCAAGGCGTAGCTACGGGGCCGCTCGCGCGGACGTTGGCTCGGGCAGGCGGGGAGCGGACCGGTCGGCGGGAGAGCCGTGACAGATCATCATCCGGGCGGATGGATGACGCGGCTATCGGGAAAGCCGGATCCGGATCATCGGCGTGCTCTCGCTGACGGTCCACTCGCAAAAATGCGACAGCCGTCAAATGGCGGCTGTCGCTGGCGAAGGACAGGATCCGAGGACTTTAGGCGTTCACCGATACCGTGCCGACGCGACGGCGCATCTGCAGCGCCACGCCGGCGAAGCCGAGGACCATCATGAGCCACGTCGAGAGCTCGGGAACGGCGGGGGTGGTGAACGAAAGCACCGACGGCGAGCCGTTGCCCTCGACATAGGTCACGGCGTATTCATGAGCGCCAGCCGGCAGGGTGTAGGATCCCGTAATCACCGAAGTCTCGCCCGGAGAGGTGTAGACGGGGTTGCCGAAGCTATCGACATAGATGGAAGCGCCGTCATCGTGGAGAATCGTCCCGCTGAAGGGGGTCAGCGTGCTGTAGGCTCCAAAAATCAGGAAGAATGACGAGTAGCTGTCGCCATTGTCGCTGAGGCTGGAAGCGCCGAAACCGGCGAGGCTTCCGTAAGCACCCGACGGGGAAGAGAACCCTGAGATCAGCCCGAGATTGAGGAAATCCTGGGCGAGATTGCCCGTGCAACAATTGTTCTGCGGCGCGTTATTGATCCAGTTCACCGCCCCATTATAGGTAAAGGCCGCGTCCGGCGTGCCGCCCGGTATGTCCGCCGCGTCGGCCAGCGTGCTGGCCAGTTGTCCCGTCCAAACGAAAACGGAAACGGACGCTTGCGCGGGAATTGCTGAAAGCCCCGCGAGGACGACGCCCACCGCCAAAGCCCTAAGGGAAAATCCTCTCTGCCCCATCACAACGTACTCCTTATTTGAGGTTCGAAAACAAACGCAAACGCCGATGCACGAAACAGCCCTCGCCAGAAAGAACTCGTTCATCCATTCGAGTGATCGACGCGCGAAAGTTGTTCATCTCGGGCGATTTAGGTAGGAGCACCCCATATTTGACACAGGGCATTGACTCTTTGCCCATAAATGCGAGAACACTCCTCCTTAATTTCTCGACCTTGGTACGAAGGTATAGCATGCATCTTCTCATTATTGGCCTGAACTTTGCGCCAGAATTGACCGGGATCGGCAAATACACTAGCGAAATGGCAGCCTGGTTCGCCGAGCGCGGACACAGCATCACCATCGTCACAACGCCGCCATACTACCCATCCTGGAAAGTTGCGCCGGGATATAGCAATGCGGCATGGCAGACGGAAACCTGGAAGGGATGCACCGTCATCCGGTGCCCGGTCTACGTACCGCGCACGGTGACCGGCGCACGGCGTATCCTGCATCTCGCATCGTTTGCCCTTTCGGCGGCGATCCCGGCGTTTTTCCAGGCCCTGCGGCACAAACCGGACCTCGTCCTCGGCGTCGCGCCAGCCTTATTGGCGGCACCGATCGCGCTGGCGGCTGGGCGACTTGCCGGGGCGAAAACCTGGCTTCACGTGCAGGATCTCGAGATCGAAGCCGCGTTCGAGCTTGGAATCCTCCAGAGCCAGCGGACGAAGGATTGCGTTCTCGCGGCCGAGCGCCGCATGCTGCAGAAGTTCGACCTTGTTTCGTCGATCTCACCGAAGATGGTCGATGCCATCAAACGGAAGAGCTTCCCTGGCGAGCGGCTCATGCTGATGCCGAACTGGGTCGATTTGAGCCGCATCTTTCCGCTGGCGACTCCGAGCACGTTGCGCCGCGAGCTCGGAATCGACGAAGACCGCTGCGTCGCGCTCTATTCCGGCAGCATGGGTCAGAAGCAGGGCTTGGACGTCATCATCGACGCGGCGCTTGAAATCGCAGCGAAACCCGTTCAATCGCCGTTGTTTGTGCTGGCCGGCGATGGACCGGCGCGGGAGCGGCTCGAAGCCAAGGCCGCGGGGCTCGCGAATGTCCGGTTTCTGCCGCTGCAGGAGGAGGGCGAATTCAACAAATTGCTGAATGCCGCCGATCTCCATTTGCTGCCGCAACGCCGGGACGCCGCCGACCTCGTGATGCCATCGAAGCTGGCGGCGATTTTCGCCGCGGGGAAGCCGGTCATCGCGTCGGTGCCGAAAGACTCGCAGATTGCCGTGGCGGTGGGCAGCGCCGGCACCATCGTGCCGCCGGAGGACTCCCAGGCGCTCGCGGCGGCCGTGCTCGAGCTCGCCACCGCACCGGCCCGCCGCGACCAGATGGGCATCGAAGCGCTCGCCATCGCGAAGCAATGGAACACCAGCGTCGTCCTCGGGCTGGCGGAGAAGCGTCTGCTCGAAATCTGTCGCACCCCCATCCCGACGGCTGCCGTCGCGCGCGTCGCGGACGCCTGACCGAACTATCGCAAGCCCGGCCGTTCGATTGGCGCTCGCAATCGCGATAGCGCCGCTCGCTGCCCGAATCCGATACTATGATGGCGGCGACACTTGTGAAGGCGGCATTGGATCCGGTGATAGGCAGACGGAAATTCGCCTCGCTGCTCGCCGCCGCCGCATGCACGGCACTGCCGCTGCGCATTGGCACAGCTCTGGCCGCGCCAGGCACCCAGCGCACCGCCGCCGTCTTTGCCCACTACATGGTGTGTTGCCCGGCAGCCGGCGGGGCGCCGACCCTCGACGATTTCCGCAAGGAAATCACCGCCGCGCAAAATCGCGGGATCGACGGATTCGCGCTGAACTGCGGGGGCTGGGCCAAGGAGCCCCACTATCAGGCGCGCTCGCAATTGATGTTCGATGCGGCGGCGGGCAGCGAATTCAAGCTCTTTTTCTCGGCCGACCAGGTCACTGCTGAAGAAGCCAGCGACATGGTCTCGCGCTTCGAAGCGCATGGGAATTATTTTCGCCATCAGGGCAAGCCCGTGCTCTCCTCCTTCGCTGGCGATCCCGAATGGGGCCAGCGCATCGTCGGCAACCTTGCCCGACAGGGCATCGCGGTTTTCTTCGTGCCCTACTTCTACCCCAAACCCGCCTCGGAATTGCCGAGCGCGGCAGCAGCGCGCCAAGTCTTCGCGGCGGCCTCGTTCGCCGATGGTTTCTTCTATTTCGGCGCCACCGGTCGATCCGACGAGCTGGTCGCGGCGACCGCCCGGATCGCGCCGCTATGGCTCGCCGCGGGCAAGGTCTTCATGGCCAGCGTCACGCCCTTCTATCGCGGGCTGGGCGGCAACTATCGCGCCTTCGAGACGCGCGGCTTCGAGGCCATGGCGGCCGAATGGGAAGCCGCCATCGAGCTTGGCGCAACCTGGATCGAGATCGTCACCTGGAACGACTGGGGCGAGGCCTCTTATGTCGCGCCCTTCGGGCGGCCCAGCAGCACCCTTCTCTGGGAAGACCATTGGGGACCGATGCTGTCGCACGTCGCCTATCTCGACGCGAGCCGCTACTACATTGATTGGTTCAAGAGCGGCAGCCGCCCGGTGATCGAGCTGGACCGGCTCTACTACTTCTATCGCCTGCACCCGACGCGTCTTCCCGGCCGCATCGCTCCGGACCAGACGAAGCAGGGCTTGCCGAGAAATGCCGGCACACTTGAAGATCGCGTTTTCGCCACGCTCTTCCTCAAGGGACCAGCGTCGCTCACCATTCTCTCCGGCCGCAAGAGCGAAAACTTTGACCTGCCGGCCGGAATCCACCATGTCTCATCGCCCTTCGATATCGGGGCACAGCGCTTCATCGTGAAGCGCGGCGAATCCGTCATCATCGATAAGACAGGGGAGTTCGAAATCAACCGGGACCCTTGGAGCAACTACAATTATTTCGGCGGGAGCGGGGTGCCATAAGATGTCGGCATTCCCGATCGATCGAGCAGCCGGAGCAACGGGTCGAGCGATGGTGAGCGCAAGCAGTGGATCTCCTGGCCTGCCCAAGATCAGCCTGGTCACGCCCTC
>WNFC01013398.1_pt1 | contig 12512 bp, 8 predicted proteins | sample 5400541 | NCBI WGS metagenome assembly WNFC01 (sample SAMN13153342, study PRJNA577476) | soil metagenome | isolation source: 120 cm saprolite under Douglas fir tree site 2 hole 2 replicate 1 | place: USA:California | collected 2015-04-18
CAGACACACCAGCGCGGTCTGCGAATCGTAATAAATCTTCGGCCGGATCACCGCTTCGATCTGCTTCCACGTCAGAATCCCATCTTCTCCTCGCGCCACTCGCGGCATGCAGCCGGCAATTGCGGACATCGACGCCAGCTCATACAAGTTCACGTGGCTGCGCTCTTCGCAAATCACTTCGTTGCCGTGATGCGTCCACACCTTGATGCAGATAAGATTCCCCATGCATCCGGTGGGAACAAACAGCGCCGCTTCTTTCCCAAAAATCTCCGCCGCGCGCCGCTCCAAACGGTTGACCGTCGGATCTTCTCCGTACACGTCATCGCCGACCTCCGCCTCCGCCATGGCGCGCCGCATCTCCGCCGTCGGCCGCGTCACCGTATCGCTCCGCAGGTCCACCACTCCCTCCGGAATCTTTCCCGCCTCCGCCACCTGATCCGGATCCACTCTCTGATTCCCCTTCCCCACCGTATAACTCATATTCCTGTTTCTCCGTCTAGCTTACGTCTCCGCTCTGCTCTCCTGCGCTCTGCCCCACCCCAATTGTCATTCCGAGCGCAGCGAGGAATCTGCTTCTTTCCTTACTTCGCTCTGTTCTCTGCGCCCTCTGCGTCTCTGCGTTTAGATTTCCTCTGCTTTCTACCTCATCAATTCCACAAACACCTCATTTGAAATACTCAGCTTCTCCGGGGCAAGCCGCACAACGCTGCCCTGTCGCTCCACCAAACCCGCCGATGCCAGCGGATCGAATCTCTCCATCACCGTCACACCATATTCCCGCTCAATCCGCGCAAGGTCGATCCCATCGAGCTGCCGTAAACCGAGAAACAACTCTTCTTCCAGCGCGCTCTCCGCCGTCAACTTTTCATGTTGCTCCACTGGCAATCGCCCGCTCTGCACCGCAGCTACATATGCCGCTGCATCGTGCGCGTTCGCCCACCGCTCCGTCCCTGAAAACGAATGCGCTCCTGCCCCAAATCCCAGGTAGGGTTCCCGCCGCCAGTATTTCAGGTTGTGCCGCGATTCAAATCCCGGCTTCGCCCAGTTCGAAATCTCGTAGTGATGATACCCCGCCGCCTTGAGCGCTTCCTGCGCCATCTCATAAAACTCCGCCATCTCATCTTCGCTCGGCACCGCTCCGGCGCTGTACTTGCCTCCACCTTGCAGCAACTCCTTGCCGAGCCGGCTGCCTTCATCAATCTCCAGCAGATAAACCGAAACGTGCTCCGGCCCCATCGCCGCTAATTCTTCCAGCGATTGCCGCCAGCTTTCCTTTGTCTGATGCGGCAAACCCGCAATCAAATCAAAGCTGATATTTCGAATGCCCGCCTCGCGCAGAATCGGCATGGCCCGGTAAATATCCGCCCGCCGGTGCATCCTCCCCGCCGCAATCAATTCCTTGTCGGCGAACGACTGCAGCCCAAAGCTCACCCGGTTAATTCCCGCGCGCACCCACGCCGCCGCCTTTTCAGCCTCTACCGTCTCCGGGTCCGCCTCCAGCGTCACCTCCTCGAGATTCCCCGCGAATGTTTCTCGGATCACATCCAAAATGTTTCTCGGATGAACCGGGTCAAGCAGGCTCGGCGTCCCTCCGCCAATGTAAACTGTATCCACCAGCAGTTCGTGGCACAGCCATTCCTGGCTGTGGTCTTGTCCCGCAACGCCGTTGCCCCATGCTATGCCCGCCGCCCCCAAGAACTCGCGATGCCCCCGAATCTCCCTGCAAACTGCCTCCACGTATGGCGCAAACCTGCTACTCGCCACCACTCCCGTATGAAAATTACAATAGGTACACTTCGTCTGGCAGAACGGCACCTGCACGTAAATCCCCAGCTTCCTCATCACCCAAAAACTCTAGCACACCCCTGCCCCAATCCAGTTATGTCGATCGCATGAATAGCCGGAATCCCACAACGAGACTCTTTCAGCTAGGAAACAAGCGTTCTCTACCCCTGCCTGACGAATTGCAATGTCCCATCTCCCGCTCATTCAGCATGTTAACGTCATTCGCAAGGTTTTCCTTGCTTACCAGCCCCCAAGCGTGCATAATCTCCCTGGGTATTCTTAGGTCCTGCATGCACAGCGGCAGCTCGTCTGCCGTTTTTTTTACGCCCAGTCGCGTCTTTCGCGGCGAGTTCCCTCTCGAGTCCCCAACCGCGAAAAAAAAACATTCTGCACAATTTTGGTGCAACGTAAGTCCCTTTAGAATCAACACTTGTAGAGATGCCCGTAAGTGTTGATTCTAAGACACTTATATAATCACTAAGTCCTTTAGATGCAACACTTACAAAAAACATAGGGGCCATACCCATACCTAAGTCTCAATTTCTCCCTCAGTCGGCGACGACCTTCACTTGCAACCGCCGGTCGCGCGGACCGTCAAACTCGCAGAAGAAGATACCTTGCCAGCGCCCCAATACGAGCTTACCGCCCTCTAGGTGGATGATCTGGCTCGCTCCTACAGGCACAGACTTTACATGGGAGTCCGAGTTGCCCTCGCTGTGCCGATACGGTCCCGCCATGGGGACCAGATGATCCAGCGCCCCTTCGATGTCCCGGGCGACGTCCGGGTCCGCGCATTCGCTGCGTCATTGCCTGGCAAGATCTCGGCGAGCTGTCATTCCGAGCGCAGCGAGGAATCTGCTTTTGGTTCTTCGCCGCAAACACTGTGCTTATCGTTTCGATGAAGCAGGACATTACGGAAGTTGAATAATGAAGTGATGTCCGATTTTCTTTCCCGTGGAATGTTTTTGCAGTTCGCTGAGCCCGCCTGCCCCCCAGCGCGCCAGAAACGGCAGCAGGCACAATTCCCGCTCCTGTGGGCCCTTGTGTGGATACAACAGCCATTCCAAGTACCGTTCATGCTCGGAGAGCAATCCGGTTTTCTGGTCCTGTGCACGCCCCGCTTTGCGGCGCAATTTGTCGATATGAAATTCGATTTTCTTCCGCGCTCGTTCAACCGTGCCTGTCAACGTCGGATCGAGCTTTTCGATCTGCTTGCCAAGCTGCGCCAGCATCTTGGCAATCTGTTTCTGGTTGCGGTCGAAGTTTTTCGACAGAGAGCCGGGGACCGACTGACCTTCCATTTTGTGCCGCAAGCCTTGCGACCCTGCCCATACGTCCTCAACCGTCAGGCCGTACCGTCGCAGAAGTTTGTTGGCCTTCGCGTCGACGAGCGTGAATCCCGGGCGTGGCAGCATCACCGGCATCCTGCCGAGCAGATGCCGATAAATCACTTCCGATTGCGCAAAATAAGAGATCTCTGCAGGACCGGCAATACACGCCGCGGTGGGAAGCAGATAATCCTGCACCACGGGCCGGAATAGCGCATTAGGACTGAAGTTCTCCGGCTCGATGTGCGTCCTGTGTACAAGCTCGTCCCGCCCCCAGGTTTTCTCGCCGGCCTGAAATTTCCCGGCGCTCGCTGTGATGACTTGCCGCATGCCATCAGAGAAATGGAACATCAATGTACTGCGCGACGTCACCTTGACCTGCGCATCAAATCCCGCGCGGTCCAAGTCTTTCCCACGCTGCAAAAGCTTTTCGTTCAACGCGTCGCGTTCCGAATAGGCGGGCGAATAGTTTTCCGAAGGCGCTGCCATACGTTTCTTCCGGCCGATAGCTTTCGGTCAGGTATTGCGCGAGCAGGTCGCTGCCCTGCTTCGCGAGCAATTCTGTGGCTTCTTGCACAAGCGGCTCGATCTGCGTGCCGAGCGGAATCCGTCCAACCGGCCGTCCCGTTTCCTCGCCAGCCGGCAATTCAAACCGGACGAGTTTGCCCTGATCGAACCACGTTGAGTGACGAACTTCGTCGAGATCGTGGTCTTCCGTGGCCATCCAAAAGACCGGCACCGCCGGAATTCCCCCGCGCGTGAGCTCCTCCGCGATTTGGACGGCCGTCAGCGCCTTATAAACGGAATACGCCGGCCCGCTGAACAGCCCTACTTGCTGCCCAGAAACCACAGCGACGGCGCCCTTTTCGAGTCCCTCCAGATTGGACAGCGTTTCCGCGCCCGCCCCAAGCGCAATGTTCTGTCGGCGAAGAATGGAAGATATTTCTGCTCTCCGCTCGTCTGGGTAGTCCAGCTTCCGAGCCGCACGCGTCACCGCCGGCATGTTCGGCGCATGAAAATAGAACGACTGCACCTTCTCAAAGTGATCCTGGTATTCAAGAAAGAGCTTCGGCTGATGGGGAAGCTGGCGAAAGGGGAGGGGGCGACAATCCATGAGCGGTTAGATGAACCTCGCGAGAAAACGTCTCATCAATTGAATCTGATTGTTCGGAATTAGGCCCTCACGGCGGCTGGTTCAAGATTCGCCAGAAATTCCGTAAGCCGTTTCTTTTGTTCAGAATGCAAGGGAGGAAGAGGCAAGCGGGGAATGCCGCCGCGGTATCCGCGCTGATCCATGACGTGCTTTACGCCGGCGATACCCAGTTCGGAAACGATCAGTTTTGAGGCGCGGGTCAAAATAGACTGCAGCTCACGCGCTTTTTCGTGGTGACCTTGCCGGACTAACTCGAACAGCGCCACACACTTTTCCGGAAGCGCGCACGCCAGCGCCAGAATCGCCCCTCGCGCGCCAATCGCCAGTGACGGATACACGGTGGCCGCGGAACCGACCAGGACCTGAAACGCAGCAGGGGTTGCCGCTATAATTTCCCCAACGCCCTGCACATTTCCTGAACTGTCTTTGATGCCAATGATGTTGGGATGCTCGGCCAGGGCAGCAACCTCCGCGGCTGCCAGCGCCACGCCAGTGAATTGTGGAATCGAATAGAGCATAACGGGAATCGGAGATTCGTCCGCCACGCGTCGGTAATGCGCGATCAGCACTTCGGGTTTGTATGCAGGCTTGTAGTAATACGGAGTCTTCACCAGTGCCGCTTCATAGCCAAGTTCTGCCGCGCGCTTCGTGCGTTCAATCGTTTCGGCTGTGGACTCCGCACCGGCGCCGGCCAGCAGCTTTTTCCCTTTCGCCGCCGCTTCCTTCACGGTGATAAGAATCCCATCCATTTCCGGTTGCGTCAGCAGCACGGATTCTCCCGTTGAACCCAGCGCAACATAACCAGCCAGGTCAGTCTGGTTGTAACGGTGAACGTTGTGCTTCAGGTCGGCAAGTGAGACCGAGCCGTCATGTCCGTACGGCGTGGTTAAAGCGGCGAAAACTCCGGAAACATTCACGAATTAATCTCCTGAAGCAGGCACTCCGGAAGCAGCAGCCCTGCCACGGTGTAAATCCTGCAGCGCGGCAACTTCCGTTCCCTGCTCGAGAAGCGCGCGAATTCCGCGCGCGGCGGCATGCGCGGCGGCAAGCGTGGTGATGCAGGGAATGTTGTAACGGATCGCCGCGCGCCGGATCGATTTCTCGTCGTAGAACGATTCGCGCCCCAGGGGCGTGTTGATCACCAGATCGATTTTGCCCGTTTTCACCAAGTCCACAATGTTCGGGCGGCCTTCGTTGACTTTAAATACGGGTTCGGCCTCGATGCCCGCGGATTCCAGCGCGGCGGCGGTTCCACGCGTGGCCATCAGACGAAAGCCCAGCGATGACAGCTCTTTTCCAAGGGCCCCCAACTGCTTTTTGTCACGGTCGTTTACGCTGAGGAAAACGGTCCCTTTCCGCGGCAAGCGCTGCCCCGCCGCAAGCTGGGCCTTGGCAAACGCTTGTCCGTACGAGCTCGAAATCCCCATGACTTCCCCAGTGGAGCGCATCTCGGGGCCAAGGATGGTATCGACCCCGCGAAACTTGTTGAAGGGAAACACCGGGGATTTCACCGAATAGAATTCGTGCACGGCAATTTCCGCAACGCCGTTGTGCCGCACAATCGGCAGATTCATGTTTGCCAATTTCTTTCCAGTCATCAGGCGCGCCGCGACTTTCGCCAGCGGCACTCCGGTCGCTTTGCTCACGAACGGAACGGTTCGCGACGCGCGTGGATTCACTTCCAGCACGTACACGGTGTCACGCTGTATCGCATACTGTACGTTCATCAACCCGACCACTTTCAATGCCATCGCCAGCCGCCTCGTATATTCACGGATGGCGTCAAGAATCGCGGGCGACAAACTCACAGGCGGCAACACGCAAGAAGAATCTCCGGAATGCACTCCAGCCTCTTCGATGTGCTCCATAATTCCGCCGAGGACCACGTCCGTTCCATCGGCCAGCGCGTCGACGTCGATTTCTGTCGCTTCCTCGAGGAATTGATCGATCAGCACGGGCCGCGCAGGCCCCATCAGCGCCGCCTGGGCGACGTATTCCTGCACGGTGTTCACGTCGTACGCGATCACCATTGCGCGGCCCCCGAGCACGTAGCTTGGCCGGACAAGCACCGGCAATCCAATCTCTCGCGCGACGCGAGCCGCTTCCTCCGGCACCAGGGCGGTGCCATTGCGCGGCTGCGGGATTTTCAGCTCGTCGAGCAGGCGCCCGAACCGCCTCCGGTCTTCCGCAAGATCGATGGATTCCGGAGCGGTGCCGATAATTGGAACGCCGTTGCGTTTCAATTCGAGAGCCAGATTCAGAGGCGTCTGACCGCCAAACTGAACGACTACTCCTTGCGGTTTTTCGCGCTCGACGATGGCCAGAACATCTTCCAGAGTGAGCGGTTCGAAATACAGGCGGTCGGAAGTGTCGTAGTCCGTCGAGACCGTCTCCGGATTGCAATTCACCATGATCGTTTCGAAACCGTCTTCGCGCAGCGCGAACGAGGCATGGCAGCAGCAATAATCGAACTCAATTCCCTGCCCGATGCGGTTCGGTCCGCTGCCCAGAATCATGACTTTTGGCCGCGCCTGGGCGTCGGATTCGTCCTCGTCTTCGTACGTGGAATAAAGATACGGCGTGAAGGATTCGAATTCAGCGGCGCAGGTATCGACGCGCTTGAAAACCGGGGTCACGCCATACCGGGCGCGCTGCAAGCGCACGGAAGCGGCTGTGGTTCTCCAGATTTGCGCCAACTGCTCATCGCTGGTTCCGTTGCGCTTCACTTCGCGCAACAATTCCTTCGATGCCGTCTCCACGGTGACAGCGGCCGCGCGCCGGTTCATCGCCGTCAGCTCTTCAATCTGGTGGATGAACCACGGGTCGATTTTGGTCAGCTCGCAAATTTCCTGCGCTGGCAGGCCGCGATCCATGGCCGTCAGCAGCCAGTGGATGCGATCCGGCCGAGGTGTCGCCAATTTTTCGCGCAGCAGCGAATCCGGCGTTTCCGACGGCGCGCGCCACGGGGTGCTCGGCTCCAGCGAGCGAATCCCCTTCTGCAGCGCTTCCTTGAAGGTCCGGCCAATGGCCATGACTTCGCCGACCGATTTCATTTGCGTTCCGAGAGTGCTATCCGCGCCAGGGAATTTTTCGAACTGCCACTTGGGAATTTTCACGACTACGTAATCTATGGTCGGTTCGAAGCACGCGGGCGTTTTCTTCGTGATGTCATTTGGGATTTCATCCAGCGACATTCCTACAGCAAGCCGCGCCGCGATTTTCGCGATCGGGAAGCCGGTCGCCTTGCTGGCCAGCGCCGAGCTGCGCGAAACGCGAGGATTCATTTCAATGACGACCATGCGGCCATTTTCGGGGTTCACGGCGAATTGCACGTTCGAACCGCCGGTCTCGACGCCGACTTCGCGTATGATCGCGGCGGAAGCGTCCCGCATACGCTGATACTCCTTATCCGTCAGCGTCTGCGCGGGAGCCACGGTAATCGAATCGCCCGTGTGGACGCCCATGGGATCGAAATTCTCGATGGAGCAGATGACCACGAAGTTGTCGCGGAAATCGCGCATCACTTCGAGCTCGTACTCCTTCCAACCGAGGACGGATTCCTCGACCAGCGCTTCATGCACCGGACTCAAGTCCAGGGCGTGGGCGATGGCTTCCCCAAACTCTTCCTTGTTGTAGGCGATGGAGCCGCCCGTGCCGCCCAGCGTAAACGATGGCCGAATCACCAGCGGGAATCCTAGTTGATCGCAGAGGCGCAATGCGTCCTTGGCATTATTGACCAATGCGGACGCGGGGACTTCCAGGCCGATTTTGCGGCAGGCATCCTTGAACCAAAGCCGGTCTTCCGCGACCTTGATGGCGCGCAGCGAGGCGCCAATCATCTCCACTTTGTATTTTTCGAGCACGCCGCTTTCGGAAAGCTCGACGGCCAGATTCAGCGCGGTTTGTCCGCCGACGGTCGGCAACAGGGCATCCGGTTTTTCCCGCGCGATAATTTCCTCGAGATATTCTTTTGTGAGCGGCTCGATGTAGGTGCGATGCGCTAGTTCCGGGTCGGTCATGATAGTCGCCGGATTCGAATTGACCAGCACGACCTCGTACCCTTCCGCACACAGCGCCTTGCACGCTTGCGCACCGGAGTAATCAAACTCGCAGGCCTGGCCGATAATGATCGGGCCTGACCCGATAATCAGAATCTTTTTGATATCTTTGCGTTTCGGCATTTAGTTGAGCGTCTCTTCCATACCATCTCGCCACGTCAATTGTCATCCCGAGCGAAGCGAGGGATCTGCTTTTTCTGGGAATCGTGGGAAGATGTCAGAAGCCAAATCCTCCCACGTCGGATTCCGCGCTTCAATCAGGGCAACTCTCTTGGCGCGTCCCCATGCCTTAATCTGCTTCTCTCGTGAGATTGCCGCTCTCACATCACGGAAGGTTTCGAAGTAAACGAGTCGATGAATTCGATACCTCGTCGTGAATCCCGGCACAAGTCCTTCTCGGTGCTGAGACACTCTACTCATCAAGTTGTTGGTCATGCCCGTATACAAAGTCCTAGACCTACTTGACAGAATGTAGACGTAGTAGATCTTCTCCACGACGAAAACCTAAAAGCAGATCCCTCGCTTCGCTCGGGATGACAAAATGGCGACTAGCATGCTTAATGCCGTGCTCGCTGCCTTTTTGCCGGGTCGTGATCGCTACTGTTCACTTCAGTGAATCTGCCCGACAGTAACTCGGTTGCTTTGCTCTTGAATCGCAGCCTGTTAGCGTCCTTTGTAAATCTGAACGTTGCCTCGTGGCCTGTAGCAAACCACTCCGAGATTCTCTTCCACCCCAAGCGATCTGCTGAGGTGGCACATCTTCGGCCCAATGCGCCAATGCCCTCAGGCAATGCAGAACGGCCTCGTCGTCCGTCTTACAGGTGACACTAAAGTGAAAGAGCGAATACTTGTCAGCATTCATGGTTGTTCATCTTCGTGAACTTCCCGGCTGCGCGAATTCCTTCATTAAATCCGTGAACTGGGTGAACAAATAGTGCGAATCGTGCGGGCCGGGCGAGGCCTCCGGGTGGTACTGCACGCTGAACAGCGGCAGCGACTTGTGGCGCATGCCTTCGTTGGTGTTGTCGTTCAAATTGACATGCGTGATTTCGACTTTGCTGGAAGGCAGGGATTCCGGATCGACGCAGAAGCCGTGATTTTGCGCGGTGATTTCCACTTGTTCGGTGAGCAGATTTTTTACCGGATGATTCGAGCCGTGATGCCCGAATTTCAGCTTGAATGTTTTTCCGCCCAGCGCCAGTCCGCAAACTTGATGCCCTAGGCAAATCCCGAAAACCGGGACGTGCCCGATCATTTTGCGAACGTTTTCGACGGCATACCCCATCGGCTCCGGATCGCCAGGCCCGTTCGAAAGGAAGACGCCGTCCGGCTTCATTGCCAGGACATCCTCGGCGGAAGTTTGCGCCGGAACGACGTAGATTTCGCAATGGTGGTCCACGAGCAAGCGCAAAATATTCTGCTTGATTCCGTAGTCGTAGGCCACCACGCGATGTCTCCGCGTCTCCGCTTCCGCGTCCGATTCGCCCATTTGTTCCGACCACGGCGAGACCGCGACTTCTACGGAGCCTTTATCCCACCCATACGGCTTGCCGCAGGTGACGCGGCCGGCGAGCTCCTGTCCCGCCATGCTGGGCACTTGCTTGGCTTCGAAAAGCAATTGTTCAGCGGGCGTTCCATCCGTCGACACCACGCCGCGCAGCGCGCCGACGCTGCGAATGTGGCGCACCAGGGCACGCGTATCGATATCCCAGATGACGGGAATCTTGTGCCGGTTCAGATACAACTGCGCCGTCTCCGCCGCTCTCCAATTTGAAGAGACTTGCGAGAACTCCCGCACGATGAGCGATTCGATGCAGGGCCGCGAGGATTCTTCATCTTCGAGGTTGGCGCCGACATTTCCGATGTGCGGGTAAGTCAAACAAACGATCTGCCCGGCATAGCTGGGGTCCGTAAAGACTTCCTGATAACCGGTAAGGCTGGTATTGAAAACGACTTCGCCGCCACGGCGCATAATCGCGCCCGCCGCGCGGCCGTTAAAGACGCGCCCGTCTTCCAGCGCGAGTATCGCGGGTCGGTGCTGAACTTCGGTCAGTGGGTCCTCCCGTATTTTTCATCAAGCGGGGCCATTCATTTTGTGTCGGCGTCCGTGGTTGAAAGCGAGCCGAAGTGATCCACCGGCCAGTACGCAAAGACGGCGCGCCCGTAGATGAACTGGCTGTCGACCGGGCCGAAAACACGCGAATCGTTGGAACTAATGCGATGATCCCCCATGACAAAGTAACTGTCCTTCGGCACGCGCACAGGCCCAAAATCGCTCAGGTCCTCATACTGCGCCGGAACATAGGGTTCAGGCACGATCTTGCCGTCAACGTACACAGCGCCCTGGCGAATCTCCACCGCCTCACCCGGCAAACCGACCACGCGCTTGATGAACGATTTCGAGTGGTCGAGCGGGTACCAAAACACCACCACATCTCCGCGCTGAATCGGCTCGAAACGGTAAACAAATTTGTTGATGAATATGCGTTCCTGGTCCGAGAGCAGCGGGGCCATGCTGGTGCCCTCGACCTTTACCGGCTGGTACAAGAAGACGATAATCACCAGGGCAAGGCCGATGGCGATCAGGAGGTCGCGCGTCCAGACGCGAATTTCGTTGCGCAAGGAGTGCAGCGGGACGGACCGTTCAGGGGCCGCGGTTGAACCCGGGGGCTCTCTTCTCACCCTCGATGTCATTTGGGCAGCGTTCACAACAGAAGAAGATGCCGGAACTGGGGTTTCCGGTGCGGTCGAGGTCGCGGGCTGTTTCTCGTCCATTCTTTCCATTTTTAGGTGCCTAGTATTTATAGCATGGCCATTGCGACCCGCGCCAGATGCGTTTTGGGCCGTGTCCGATCAGCGCGGGGTGAATCTGATCTCCTGCATAGAGTGAGATTCGTGGCCTGGCGAACTTCGTTGCTTGTCTTAGCTCGACATCTTGCGATCCTTCCTGATGTGGCTCGAATTTCTTTCAAAAAGAATTCTTCGGGTTCGCGGGGTCTCAGTCTGGGGTGAGCGCGAAATTCAGCGACGCCAGTGCGGCGATGACGGCGGTCTCCGTGCGCAGGATCAAGCTGCCGAGCGAGGCTTCGCTAAATCCGTACTTGGACGCAGCGCCGAATTCTTCGTCGGTCCAGCCGCCTTCGGGACCGATTGCCAGGATTGCGATGGCCGTTCGCTGGCCTTGCAGAACCTTTCGAAGGGGGGAAGCGGATGCCCGCTCGGAAAGCATCACCGGCAAACCATCTTTCCGGGGAGCGAAGGCAATTCCCGGTTTTGCCAAGGCGTCCAGCACCGGCACGCTGACGCGCCGGGATTGCTGCGAGGCTTCCAACAGAATCTTTTTCCAGCGCTCCGCGCGCTTCGCTGCCGCTGCGAGCAAGGCTTTCTCACTGCGCTCCGCCGCGAGTGGAACGATTCTGCTCACTCCCAACTCGGTGGCCTTTTCAATGGCCCATTCGAAGGCGTCAAACTTCACTACTGCCAGCAGCAGCGTGACGTCAAGGCTTGGGTGAACGGCGGGCAATTCTTCGATTAGGGCGAATTGAACGCGATCGCGGCCGACACTATCAATCCGGCCAAGCCACACCTTTTCGCCGTCGCTCAGCTCATAGAGCTGACCGGTTTGTGCGCGCAACACGCGTCCCAGATGATGCGCCGCGTCGCCTTCCATGACCGCAGTCTTGCCCGCAAATTGTTCCACGAAAAAGCGCCTTCGCACGCGGAGATTCTATCTTAGATACAGCCATGCCTATCTGCGGAACACAAAAAACGAAAAAGATAACGCTGAGACGCAGAGTTCGCAGAGAAGAAATCACGAAAGCGATTAGCCGAAGATGTCTTTTACCTTGTCGAAGATCGAGGAGTTGCGGTCCGCAGGCTTATTGTCCATCTTCAAGGTGGCGCCGAGCTGCTCGATCAATCTGCGCTGGTCGCGCGTGAGCTTTGTCGGCGTCAGCACGAGCACGTGATAATACAAGTCGCCCTTGCCGCCGCCGCGCGGATCGGCCAATCCCCGGCCCTTGATGCGAAACACGGCGCCGCTCTGCGTGCCTTCGGGAATTTTCAGCTTCTCTTCCCCGTTCAATCCCGGCACTTGCAATTCCGTGCCAAGAGTCGCTTGCGCGATGCTCAAGGGGATCGTGCAATACAAGTCCGCGCCGCGCCGTTCGAAGAACGGATGCTCTTTGA
>WNFC01008623.1_pt1 | contig 12511 bp, 15 predicted proteins | sample 5400541 | NCBI WGS metagenome assembly WNFC01 (sample SAMN13153342, study PRJNA577476) | soil metagenome | isolation source: 120 cm saprolite under Douglas fir tree site 2 hole 2 replicate 1 | place: USA:California | collected 2015-04-18
CCACGCGTTCTTCCTGGAGGGAAAGGCGTTCATCGCCGGGGACGCGCCGTCGATCGCCGACATTCGCCTGGCCGCGACGCTCGAGTTCCTGAACGGGATCGACTACGAGTTCCCGGCCTGGGCCAAGAAGTACATGAGTGCGGTGGAGGCCGCCCTCGGCGAGGCCTACTCGGAGCCGGCGGGAGACGTACGCGAGTTCATCGCGTCCGTGAAGTAGGCCATCAGCCCCCGTCGGTGAGGGCTCGCCGAAGCGCGGCGTAGACGGTCTCGTCCTTACGCCGCTCGACGAGCCGCCGGCGCACGCGCCCGACGTACGCCTCGGCCGAGCCGTCACCGCGCAGGTCCACGCCACCGTGAACTCCGGCGAGCAGCCGACCCGGGCCGGCGACCTCGCCGCGCACGGCCACCTGCGCCACCGGCGCAAACTCGCGGTAGCGCAGGTCCACCGTGTCCCGCAGCGAGCTCCCCTCGAGCGGGGCCAGCCGGGCCTCCAGCGCGTCGAGTGCCGACGCCAGCTCGTCGAAGCGCTCGCGCTCGACCTTCGGCCCCGTGCGGATGGTCAGCGTGTACCGGCCGGCCACGCGGCGATCATGCCATGGGGGATCCGAGCCAGGCGTCGAGCGGCAGCGCGGCGCCGGCTGCGGCCAGGCTGGCCGGCGTCGCCTCGGAGAGCGTGGCCAGCGTGGCCACCTCGACCGCGCCGAGGGCAGCGATCGTCGCCCGGTTGGACTCCTCCAGCGCGCCCGGCGACGACCATGGGGTGAGCACCACGCCGTCGACCCGAAGGCCGGAGGCCCGCGCGGCCTCGAGCGTCAGCAGCGTGTGGTTGATCGTGCCCAGGCCCGCGCGGGCCGCGATCACCAGCGGCAGCGCCAGCTCGCATGCGAGGTCGCGCACGAGGTAACCGGGCGTCAGCGGGACGAGCAGCCCGCCCACGCCCTCGACGACGAGTGCGTCGGCGCCCGCTGCCACCGCGTGGGCACTCGCGAGCAGCGTCGCCGGCTCGATCGCCTCGCCGGCGAGCTCGGCCGCCAGGTGCGGCGCGACCGGTGGGCCGAAGCGGTACGGCGCAACGGCCCCCGCATCCTGGCCGGTGGCGGCGGCGAGCAGCTCGTCGTCGGGGGGCCATGCCGCGTCGCGCGGCTCGTCGGTGCCCGTCAGGACGGGCTTGAAGGCGCGCACTCGCTCGCCGCGCGCGACCAGCGCCGCCGCGATCGCCGCGGCGACCACGGTCTTGCCCGCGCCGGTGTCCGTCCCGGTGACGAAGCAGCCGCGCAGGACGCCGGTGCCGCGCCGCCGCTAGGCCGCCCGCGCGACGGCCTCGCCGTCGAACACGCCGGCGACGGGAACGGGCTGCTTCTCGGGGGCGGCGGCCGGCTCGGCCACGGGCGGCGCCACGGGACGCGGCTTCGGGCCCACGCCGGCGGCCACCATGGCCTTGCCGAGGACCTGGCCGGCCGTGCGGAGCTCCGTCTTGGTGTGGGAGGCCATCACGGCGAGCCGCAGGCGCGAGGTGCCGGCCGCCACCGTCGGAGGACGGATCGCCTGGGCGAACACGCCCTGCTCCAACGCCAGCTCGCACGCCCGCATCGCCTGGGCGGCGTCCCCGACCATGAGCGGGATGATCTGCGTACTCGACGCGCCGATGTCGAACCCCTGGCCCTCGAGCTCGGAGCGCAGGAGGTCGCCGGCGAGCTGGAGCTTGCGCACGCGCCGGGGCTGCTCCTCGAGCAGCTCGAGCGCCGCCAGCGCGCCGGCCACCGCGGGCGGGGGCAGCGCCGTGGAGAAGATCAGCGGGCGCGCGGTGTTCACGAGGTACTGCGCCATCACCTTGTCGCAGCACGCGTACGCGCCGTAGGAGCCGAGCGCCTTGCCGAGCGTGCCGACGACGACGTCGACGTCGTCGTCGAGCCCCGCCTCCGCCACCGCCCCGCGTCCGCCGGGGCCGAGGGCGCCGGTGCCATGGGCCTCGTCCACGACGACGCGCACGTCGTAGGCCTGGGCGAGCTCGACGATCTCGGGCAGCGGGGCCACGTCGCCGTCCATCGAGAACACGCCGTCGGTGACGATCAGGGCGCCGCGGCCGGCGGCCTGCTCGAGTCCCCAGGCGAGGTGCTCGAGGTCGGCGTGGTCGTACACGAAGGTCTCGGCGCGGGCGAGCCGGCATCCGTCCACGATCGAGGCATGGTTGAGTGCGTCGGAGAACACCACCTCGCCCTCGCGTGCCAGCGCCGCCACGATCCCCATGTTCGCCAGATAACCGGAGCCGAAGAGCACGCATGCCTCGCGCCGCTCGAAGTCGGCCAGACGCTTCTCGAGGCGGCGATGGATCGTCATGTTCCCGGAGATCAGCCGGGAGGCGCCGGCGCCCACGCCCCAGCGCATCGCCGCGTCGGCCGCCGCCTGACGCACGCGCGGGTGGTCGGCCAGGCCGAGGTAGTTGTTGGAGCACAGCAGCATCACGGGCTTGCCGTCGAGCACCACGCGCGGGCCCTGCGGGCCGGAGACCTGGCGCGTCCGGCGGTACAGCCCGAGCTCCTTGAGCTCGTCGAGGCGGTCCTGGATGTCCCTCATTGGATGCTCCTCCCTCACCGCCCAGGGGCCGGGGCGGTGTTCGGTGTGCCGTCGGGGCGGGGCGGCACGTGACCCTTGCGCTTGAAGCGCAGCTGCGTGGAGGGGTCCCACAGCCGCACCTCGATCTCTGCGGCCTGCGCGGCGGGGCGCAGGTGATCCTCCACCACGTCGGGCGTCTCTCCCTCCAACCAGCCGACGCGGTTGTCCGGCCGGGGGTTGGCTCCGTTGTCGGGCTGGGGGGCGACATTGAGTCCGAGGTCCTCGAACATCTCCCGGTCCTGTTCGGGGGTGTTGCCCAGGGTGGTGAGGAAGTTGCCCATCATCACGCCGTTGACGCCGGCCTTGATCGCGAGCGGCTGGAGCTCGCCGAGGTTCTCCACGCGGCCGCCACAGAGGCGGAAGAGGGCGCCGGGCAGGATCAGGCGGAAGATGGCGATCCATTTCACGGCTTCCCAGGGGTCCATGAACTCGCGGTCGCCGAACTTCGTCCCGGGCCGGGGGTTGAGCAGGTTGATGGGAACGCTGGTGGGGTCGATGTCGGCCAGCTGAAAGGCCATCTCGACCCGCTGCTCGCGGGTCTCGCCGAGGTTGAGGATCCCACCGACGCACGTCTCCAAGCCGGCCTCCTTGACCGCCTCGATCGTGCGGATACGCCCGGCGTAGCGCACCGTCGAGGTGACCTCGTCGTAGTAGGACTCGGCGGTCTCGACGTTGTGGTGCACGCGCTGCACACCGGCGCCCTTGAGCGCCTTCGCGCGTTCCACCGACATGTGCCCGACCGACGCGCACCGCTTGAGGTTGGTGTGCTCGGCCACCAGCCGCGTTCCCTCGAGCACTCGCTCGAAGTCGCGCTTGGAGAGCCCCTGGCCCTGCGTGACCATGCAGAAACGATGCGCGCCGGCCGCCTCGGCCGCACGCGCGTGCTCGAGGATCTGCTCGGGCTCCATCATCGCGTGCATCGGCGTCTCCGCCTCGGCAAAACGCGACTGCGCGCAGAATCCGCAGTCCTCGGAGCACCCGCCGGACTTCGCATTCACCAGCGAGCACATGTCGGTGGAGTCGTCGAAGCGCTCCACCCGGGCCCGCCAGGCGCGCTCCACCAACGCCTCGATCTCGGCGGGCTGCTCGAGCTCACCGAGGCGCAGCGCTTCCTCGCGGGTTATGAGCGGGGGCATATTTGCGCAGTCGCTCGGGGCCGGACCCCGAGGCTGCGCGGACCTTAGGCGCGGCGTCGGACGGTTATGCCGGGGCGGTCTCAGCCGCCGGCGTGGGCGTGCCCTCGGCGAACCCCTCACTGTCGAGGCCGAACGCCCAGTTGAAGCGACCGCGGAAGTTCTCGGTCGCGATCACCGCCGTCAGCTCGACGAGTTGCGCGTCGTCGAAGTGCTCCCGCAGCTGCGCGAACAGCTCCTCCGGCACGTCCACCGGCGTGCTGGTCATTCCCACTGCGTAGTCGATCACGAGCCGCTCCAGCGGCGAGAAGGCGTCGCTCTCGCGGTAGAACAGGAATTCCTTCAGTTGCTGCTCGCTGACACCGCTGTCGCGGCCCAGCTTGGAGCCGATGTCGATGCAGAAGGGGCATCCCGTCCGCGTCGCGGCCTTGAGCTCGGCCAGCGCCTTGAGCCGGGGCTCGACGCGATCCGCGCGCTCGACGGCCAGCTCGAGCGTGCCGTAGCCGCCGAGGAGCAGCGGGTGGTGGGCGAAGATGCGGGTGGGGCCGACCACGTGGCCGTAGTTGCGGCGCGAGTACCAGAAGGCGTAGCGGGTCAGCGGACCGCCGCTGCCGTCGGGGACGCCGGCGATGCGGGCGCCGTTCGCGGCGGGCGCGGCCGGGCGGGCGGGGGCCGGCGAGCGCAGCATCACGAGGACGATGATCGGTGCGAGCACCGTCCAGCTCAGGGTGGCGGCGTTCGCGATCGCGTCGGCCGTCGTGTAGGGACCGAGGTTGAGCACGTGGTAGATCGCGTGCGGCACGGCGAAGATCAGCCACACGGCCACGGCGGTGAGCGTGAGGCTGCGCCGGCCGCGCACGGCGGCGACGATCATCAGCACGCCGAGGCCGATGAACAGTCCGCCGACGTCGCGCACGAGATGTTCGTCGTAGGCGCCGAGCGCGGACACCCAGCCGCCGCCGGGGCCGAAGTCGTCGTAGAACCCCCGCGGGGCGAGCAGCGCCCACAGGCCGATCAGCGCCTGCGGCGCGCCGAGCGCGACGAGCAGCGCCGCGATCCATCCGCGGTGGCGGTCGATGTGGTCGTCGTGGGTCATGTCGTTGCCTCCTTCGGGTCTGACGGGTTGGCGACGCCCCGGGCGCGCAGGAGCGTTGCCGTCGCCTCCACCCACGCGTCGACGAAGCGATCCTCGTCGACGCCGGGCGGCGGCTCGTCGAACACGGTCTGCATGAGGTGGTAGTGGACGAGGCTGCCCAACACGATCGCGGTCATCCCCTCGGGGTCCTCGGGCACGCGGCCGTGGAGCTCGCAGGTCGCGACCAGCCAGCGCTGCGCCTCGGCGTAGCCGCGGCGAGGGAAGCGGTCGTAGAACTCGCGGCGAAGCTCCGGGAACTGGTCGCTCTCCTTCATCGCGATCCGCAGCAGCGTGCGCTCGTTCTCGAACTCGCGGAGCATGGGGCGCGCGATCGTCTCCAGCTCGCCGCGCAGATCCTCGACGGGCGTGTCGCGGACCGCACGGCGGAGCGTGGTCACGACCTGGTCGATCGCCTCGGTCCGCTGCTCCATGGCGGCGGCCAGGACCTCCCGCTTGCTGGCGAAGTGCTTGTACAGGCCGCCGGCGCGGGGGGTGAGGCCCGCGGCCTCCTCGATCTGCCCGACGGTCGTGCCGCGATAGCCGCGGTCGGCGATCAGGCGCAGGGCGGCGTCGATGATCCGCTGGCGCGTCGTGTTCTCAATCGGAGCGGCCACCGCAGTCATCGTCTGATTACCCATGGTAATCGATTGATTACCCCGGCACAAGGCGGCCAAACCGGGGCTCGCGCGTGGGGGCCGCTACGGGCGAAGCGCGGCCAGCGCCTCGTCCACGATCGCGCCGGCCAGCGCCCGCATCTCGTCGTCCGTGCGGTCCTGGATGGGATGGGCGACGAACGCGCGGTGGAGTGCCGGCTGGCCCAGCTTGCGCGACTGCTCCTCGGCCGCCTGGACGAAGGCATCGGAGGCGATGAGCACCGCCGGCCGGCCGGCGCCCTCGAACTCCACCACGTCGCGCAGACCGCACGACACGCAGGAGCCTCAGTCGGCGAGCGCTTCGATCACCGCGTCGCAGCGGGCGGCGATCTCCTTGCGCACGTCGACCGGCGCCGGCTTGGTGAACGTCGGCTTCGCCGTTCGCTGCACCTCGTGGCCACGCTCGCGCAGGAGCCGCTCGAGCTCGTCGAGGAACACGTCGCCCCTCGGCTTGCGGATGTCCACCAGGGCGATCGTCCGGACCGCCGGCGGACGGTCGGCGAGCGGCCGACCCTCGGGGTCGCGCTCGGCGGTCGGGTCCAGTATTTCCAGGGCGCTCATCGCCACGGCTCGACGCTCACCGTAACCGGTGCCGACCCGATCTCGCCGGCCGCCCAGCTCCCGTACACCATCGAGAACAGGCCGGCGTCCCCGCCGGCGTGCGCCAGCAGGATGCGGTCGGGCGCCGCGAACTTCGCCACGGGCATGTCGGGGTCGCTCACGAACTTGGGGTCGATGCCCTCGGGCGAGCCGCCGGCCCCGCGAGCCAGCTCCCCGGCCGGGGACGTGGTGAGCGCGAACAGCCGCTCCTGGACGCGCGCGCGATCCCAGCCGGCCTCGCGGAACACGCGCCCGTGCTCCGGGCCGAGGACGAGCAGGGCGTCGAAGGCGAGCCGCTGCTTGGGGTGGGCGACGGACTCGAGCGCCAGCGCCAGCGACGCGCACAGGCCCTCCGGCTCGCGCGCGAGCTGGTCGACGACCACGCGCGGGCCCTCGGTGGCCATCAGCGTGACGCCGGTCTCCTCCGCGGCCACGCCGCGGTCCTGGGCCAGCCCGGGCCACGGGGCCGCGTCGTCCAGCCGTTCGGCGAAGCACGAGCCGAGCTTGCCCATCTGACCGTGCGTCGCGCGGTCCTCGACGCCCGGGCGCCCGCCCCCGACGTTCCAACCCACGAGCTGCAGCGCCCGGCCGATCGTGACGTTGGCCCGGTTGCCCTGGCCGAGCACGTTGCCCGCGGCGTTCATCCCGGCCTCGGCCGCCAGCGGGCCGGATACGACGACCGTCGGGCCGGCGGGGTAGGTGGTCGCGATGAGGCCGTGCCAGGCGAACGACTCGACACACGCCGCCTCCACGGCGGCCAGCACGATCGGCAGCGCCTCCCCGGGGCAGCCGGCCATGACCGCGTTGATCGCGACCTTCTCGACGGTCGCGTCCCCGCCGTAGGGCGGCACCGCGCCCACGACCTCCTGCGGGTCCCGGCCGCTGTGCTCGAGCATGCCCACGACGCGCTCGGGCGTGGGCGGGACCACCGGCAACCCGTCGGTCAGGCCGCGGTCGTGCAGCGCCTCGAAGACGTCCTCGAGTGCGCCCAGCTCGAGGGCGCGGGCCTGCAGGCGGCCCTCGGCGCGCGCGCGGCGCGCGGCGAGCGTCGCGGCGACGTCGGGGTCGCGCGTACGGCTCGCGCAGCCCGGGCGCAGCTCGGGGAGGCCGTCCAGAGCGAGCTCGGCGCCGGCGCGCCCGGCGAGCTCGGCCAGCCGCGCCCGGTGCAGGCCCTCGACGCGGCCGCGCTCCTCGCCACCATCGAGCAGTACAACGGTCGGGACGGCGTCGGGATCGAACCGCGCCGACACCTCGAGGTCCACGTCGATGTCGGGCACGGAGCGCAGGCCGACACGGCGCGCCTGCGCCGCGGTGTCCTCGGGCGAGGACTGGGAGAGAATGCGCAGCGGCGCCCCGGCCGCGGCCGCGGCGTCGAGCACCGGCAGCACCTGATCGCAGACCTCGCAGTCGTGCTTGACCAGGACGAGCAGCTCGGGGGCCATCGCCCAGGGGAATCTAGCCGCTCGCGCCTGCGAGCTCGAGCACGGCGCTGCGCAGCGCCTCGAGCGGCTCGCCCTTCTCCAGGTAGCGGTCCGCGCCGTGCTCTACGGCCACTTCTCCCATCACCGAGGCGTGCAGCCCGGACAGGACCAGCAGCCGGACGCCCGGGAGCGCGCGGCGGATCCGGCGCACGACCTCGAGCCCGTCGAGGCCGGGCATGACGAGGTCGACGATCGCGACGTCCGGCCGCAGCGCGTCGATCGTCCGCACGGCCTCCTCGCCGTCTGCGGCCTCGCCCACGACCTCGATGGCATCTCCCGCCTCGAGCTCCAGGCGCAGCAGCAGCCGAAACTCCCGCACGTCGTCGCACAGAACGGTACGCACCGGCCGTTTGCCGGCCTCGACTTGGCCCGGAGCGAGCACACCCACAGCATCCGCAAGATCGGGCGCCGAAGCGATCCTCCGAGCCGCGCGTCACGCCGCCCGCTGGGGTAATGCGGTTGTCGCTCATTCGTTTGCGGTGAACAGCCGCTACCGCCCGCGCCACTCGGGCCGGCGCTTCTCCGCGAACGCGCGCACGCCCTCGCGAAAGTCCTCGGAGGTGAAGCATGCCCGGCGCAGCTCGACCAACTCCCGCTCCACGTCCGGGTCCAGGGCGCCCCGGCCCTCGAGCAGGCGCCTGATCACCGTCTTGTTGCCGCGCAGCGCGAGCGGAGCGTTGCCGGCGATCTCCGTCGCCAGGTCCAGACCCGCGCCCGCGAGCTCGTCCGGTGGGTGGACCGCGTTGACCAGACCCCACACGAGCGCTTCCTCGACGGGGATGTTGCGCCCCACGAGGAACAGCTCGCGCGTGCGCGGCACGCCGATCGCCTCGATGAACTTCTCCAGGCCCGTGTGGGAGTAGACCAGCCCGAGCTTGGCGGGGGGCATGCCCACGACCGCGCCGGCGGCCGCCACCCGCAGGTCGCAGGACAGTGCGACCTCCAGGCCTCCGCCGATCGCGTGCCCGTTGAGTGCGGCGACCGTCGGGTACGGGTAGGCCTCGAGCGCCGCGATCGCTGCCGCGAACGGGTGGGCGACGAGCTTCTCGGCCTCCTCGGCGAAGGTCTCGTCGGGCATGCCGCCGATGTCGTAGCCGGCCGAGAAGGTCCGGCCGGCCCCGGTCAGGAGGAGGCAGCGGGCCTCCAGGGAGGGGACCGTCTGCGCGATCGCGTCGAGGATCGCGTGGTCCAGGGCGTTCCGTTTGTCGGGGTTGTTGATCGTGAGCCGGGCGACGTGCTCGACCGGCTCGTCGAGCAGGAGCCTTCCGTCCGCCAGCTCTTCCGCGCGATCACTCGTCGAGGACAACGAGCGCGTCACCTTCGTTGACCGCCTGGCCCTCCTCGCAGAGGATCTCGGCCACGGTCCCGGCGTCCTCGGCCTCGACCGGCATCTCCATCTTCATCGACTCGAGGATCACCACCGTGTCCCCCTCGTCCACCTGATCGCCGACGGCGACCTCGATCTTCCAGACCGTGCCGGTGATGTGGGCCTCGACATCGGGCAAGGAACGTCCTCCTGGGCGTCGTGTCCTGACCGGGTTCGCGGCAGAATAGCCGCCCCGCACGACCGTGCCCGCCCAACTCGCCTTCATCGTCACCGCCTTCAACGAGGCGGATCGCCTCCCCGCCACGCTGGCGGCGGTCGAGACCGCGTTCCCCGACGCCCGGGTTCTGGTGGCCGATGACGGCTCGCGCGACGGGACCGGCCACGCCGCGCTCCAGCACGGCGCCGAGCTCGTGCACTCGCCCGTGACGATCGGCAAGGGCGGCGTCGCCACGCTCGCGGCTCGGCGGCTGCTGGACGGCGGCGAGCCGCCGGAGGTCGTCGTGCTGTGCGACGGAGACCTGGGGGAGACCGCTCGCGAGCTGCCCCGGCTGGTGGCCGCGCTCGAAGATGGCGAGGGCGCCGACCTCGCGATCGCAGCGTTCACCCGCCGCGTCGGCGGGGGCTTCGGGTGGGCGCTGGGCTTCTCGCGCTGGGCCACGCGCAAGCTGGGCGGCGTGGAGCTCCGCGCGCCGATCTCCGGGCAGCGGGCGGTGCGAGGCGGGCTCCTGCCCGCGCTGCTGCCCTTTGCGCCGCGCTTCGGGATGGAGACGGCGATGAACATCGACGCTGCGCGCGCGGGCTACCGGATCGCCGAGGTCGAGCTCGACCTCGACCACCGCGCGACGGGGAAGACGCTGCGCGGGTTCCTGCACCGCTCCCGCCAGTTGGCCGACTTCGCGGCGGTCTACCTCGACCGCAGATGACGCCTGCTCGACCGGCGGTCGATCGGCGGGCCGCGAATCTCCGACCGCCGGTCGGTAGGTGGCGGACGCGGCCGGCCCTAGCCTGCCGTTATGCGCTACCCGGTCCTCCGCGACGACCTTCCGACGTCTCCTCCTGCGACGAACCGGTACGTCACGGTGATCGGGGATGCGCACGAGCCGCCGTGCTCTGACCCAAGCGCGGTGGTCGCGGTGGTGCGCGGCCGGGGCCCGGGGGACGTGAGGCGGTCGGCGTCGGGACAGCGCCGCCGCCTCACGGCGGGCTCCGGCCGGCACTCCGCATCGGTCCGCGCCTAGACCGCGCCACGCCCCTATAAGGTCGGCCGCGATGATCCTCGCGATCGACCAGGGCACGACGGGGACGACGTGCCTCGTCTTCGATCCCGAGGCGGAGCTGATCGGGCGGGCCTACCGCGAGTTCGAGCAGCACTTCCCGCGGCCGGGCTGGGTGGAGCACGATGCGGCGGAGATCTGGGCGGTCACGCAGGCGGTGGCGGGCGAGGCCCTGGACGACGCGGGCGTCGGGCCCGGCGAGCTGCAGGCCGTGGGCATCACCAACCAGCGCGAGACGGTGGTCGCGTGGGACCCGGACACCGGCGAGCCGCTGCACCGGGCGCTCGTGTGGCAGGACCGGCGCACCGCGGAGCGCTGCGACGAGCTGCGCGAGGCGGGCCACGAGGGCCTGATCCGCGAGCGCACGGGGCTGGTGATCGACCCGTACTTCTCCGGCACCAAGATCGAATGGATGCTCGGGCACGTCGACGGTCTGCGCGAGCGCGCGCGCGACGGCCGCGCCGTCTTCGGGACGATCGACAGCTGGCTGATCTACAACCTCTGCGGCGAGCACGTCACCGACCCGTCCAACGCCTCGCGCACGCTCCTGTACGACATCGTCGAGCAGCGCTGGTCGCCCGAGCTGTGCGTGTTGCTCGGCGACGTGCCCGAGCGGGCCCTGCCCGCAGTGGGACCGAGCTGCGGCGTGCTGGGCACGACCCGGCCCGACGCGCTCCACGGCCACGCCGTGCCCGTGGCCGGCGTGGCCGGCGACCAGCAGGCCGCGCTGTTCGGCCAGGCCTGCCTGGCGCCGGGGACGGGGAAGAACACGTACGGGACGGGGTCGTTCGTCCTCATCAACGCGGGCGCCCAGGCGCCGCCGCCGCCCGCGGGCCTCCTCACCACCGTGGCCTGGGCGATCGGCGAGCGCGTGACGTACGCGCTGGAGGCGGCGATCTTCGTCACGGGCGCCGCGGTCCAGTGGCTGCGCGACGGCCTCGGCGTGATCTCGCAGGCCGCCGAGACCGAGACGCTCGCGGCGTCGCTGGACGGCAACGACGGCGTGTACTTCGTGCCCGCACTGACCGGGCTGGGCTCGGCAACGGCCGCGCGCACCTGGCCCGCGCGGCGCTCGAGGCCATCGCTTACCAGACGGTCGACGCGGTCCGCGCGATGGAGGCGGCCGGGGTCGAGCCGCTGAGCGCGCTGAAGGCCGACGGCGGCGCGACGGCCAATGCCTGGTTGATGCAGTTCCAGGCCGACGTGCTCGGCGTCCCGGTCGTGGTGCCCGAGGTGGCCGAGACGACGGCGCTCGGGGCCGCCTACCTCGCCGGCGTGGGCACGAGCGCATGGACCCTCGACCAGGTCGGGTCGAGCTGGCGCGAGCGGGCCCGCTACGAGCCCGCCATGTCGGCCGACGAACGCGACGGGCTGCTGGCAGAATGGCGCCGCGCTTTGGAGCGTTCTCGAGCATGGGCAACCGAGCCGTAACGACCGCCACGGGACGGGGTAGGCCAGGGCAGGATGAGTGAAGAGCTCGCACCGATGAAGGCGCAGGTCTACAAGGACCCGCGCCCAGCGGAACACTTCGACCGGTTCCACGCGCGCACGCGCACGCGTGAGCCGGACTGGGTCTACGACGTCGTCCGGCTCACCCTCACGCCGTTCTGCCTCGTCGTCTTCCGCGCCCGGTGCATCGCCTCGGAGAACATCCCGGACTCGGGGCCGGTGATCTTCGCGCCGAACCACTTCTCCTTCATGGACCACTTCTTCGTCGCCATGTTCACGCGCCGCCGCGTGCGCTTCATGGCCAAGTCGCAGCTCTTCACGCCGCCGGCGCAGTTCATCTACCGCCATGGCGGGGTGTTCCCGGTGCGCCGGGGCCACCACGACGAGGAGGCGTTCATCACCGCGAACACGGTCCTCGGGCGGGGCGGGAGCGTCGTCATGTATTGCGAGGGCGGGCGCTCACGCACCGGCCAGCTGTCTGAGAAGGCCAAGCGAGGGATCGGGCGAATCGCGCTCGAGACCGGCGCGCCCGTCGTGCCGATCGCCATCTACGGCTCCCAGAAGGCCCGCAACTGGAAGCGGTTGCAGTTTCCGAAGGTGACCGTGCAGTTCGGCGAGCCGATGGTCTTCGACCGCGTGGCCGAACCCACGCGCGAGCAGCAGCAGACGGTGGCGGACGACGTCTTCGCCCGCATCCGCCACCTGTACGCCGAACTCGAGCGCCACGGGCGCAAGGGCATGATCCAGCGCGTCCGCGAGCAGCGTCGCGCCGAGCGCCGCGACGGTCGCACGGCCACCGCGTAGACGCGCCCTCGCCCACCGCATCGACGCGTCCGCCAAGGGGTT
>WNFC01006892.1_pt1 | contig 12510 bp, 10 predicted proteins | sample 5400541 | NCBI WGS metagenome assembly WNFC01 (sample SAMN13153342, study PRJNA577476) | soil metagenome | isolation source: 120 cm saprolite under Douglas fir tree site 2 hole 2 replicate 1 | place: USA:California | collected 2015-04-18
TACCGCCCCATCATCGAGCGCGGCACGGGCGGGCGGCCGCCGTGGTTGGCCGACCATTGCTCGGGCGCCTCGAGGAAGGCCCTGGTCTCGGTGAGCCCGCGCTCGTCGAAGTACTTGTGCTTCTGCGCCGCTTCCAGCGCATCCCACCAGGTGGCGAGCGCGTGCAGCTTGACGCCGGCGGCCGCCAGCATCTCCACGCTCTGCGGGAAGATGCCGTAGTGGAAGATCACGAAGCAGTCGGTGACCCGGGCCTCGGCCTTCTTCAGCGCCTCGATGAAGACCAGCTTGCTGCCACCGTCGGTGGCGAGATCCTCGACCAGCAGGACGCGCTTACCAGGCTTGAGATCACCCTCGATCTGGGCCATGCGGCCGAATCCCTTGGGCTGCTTGCGAACATAGATCATCGGCTTCTTGGCCAACGCCGCCAGGAACGCCGCGAACGGGATGCCGGCGGTCTCGCCGCCCGCCACGACGTCGATCTTGTTCCAGCCGATCTGCTTTTCGATCGATTTCAGCGCGTGATGCATGATCTTGGCGCGCGCTTCGGGGTAGGAGATCAGCTTGCGGCAGTCGATGTAGACCGGGCTCGCCCGGCCTGACGTAAAAATGTAGGGATTGTCGGGGCGGCAGTGGATGGCTTCGATGTCGAGCAGCAGGCGCGCGGTGTCGCGGGCCTCCGGCGTACCGCTGGCTCGCGCCGAAATAGCCTTTCCATTCAACTTGTTGGCCGGGATTTGCAAAGCTGCAGCGCCCGGCGATTTGGCCTTCTTCTTCGTCGCCATGCTGCTTTTCCCCCACGCCGCTTGCGACAAAATGACGGTCGTGTGTTTACCGTTCATCCACAGGAGCGGCAAGGGCGGCAGCGGTAGTTCGGGTTGACCGGCGACCCGAAACTAGTCAGTTTCTTTGGAATACTGACGGTTCAAGCCGGCAATGGGCAGGCGCCACCCCCGGTAGATCGACATCAGCCGCAGGAAAAGGCACAGCGCGGCCCCGAACAGGGCCACCGGCAGGGTCGGCAGCCCCAGCATGAAGCCGAGGGAGATCGAGCCGGCGCCGGCCAGGGCGGCCACGGCATAGAGCTCGGCGCGCAGCACCGTGGGCACCTGCAAGGTGAGAAGGTCGCGCGCCACGCCGCCGCCGATGCAGGTGATCATGCCCAGAACCGCCGCCATGACCGGGTCGAGGCCGTAAGCCAGCGCCTTCTGGGTGCCGGTCACGGCAAAGAGGCAGAGGCCCGCGGCATCGAACAGCAGCACCGGCGTCTTAAGCCGGCCGATCAGGTCGGAGGCGAAGAAGCCCAGCAGCCCGGCGGCGATGGCGGCGGCGAGGTAGCGCCAGTCGGCGATGGCCGCCGGCGGCACGGCGCCGATCAGCAGATCGCGGGCAATGCCGCCCGCGACGGCGGCGGCCCAGGCAACCACCAGCACGCCGAACAGGTCGAGGCGGCGGCGCACGCCGCGTGTGGCGCCGCTGATGGCGAACACGAAGGTGGCGCCGAGATCCATCGCATCGAACAGCATCGCCTCGACATTACACCGATTGCAGCAACCCGCCGAGATGGCAGAGTGCGGCGAGGGAGAACACATGGCCCAGGGATCTTTCCGGCGATCTTTCCGACACGGGCGCACGGTCCGCTTCGTTGTTGGCCGCCGCCGCCTGCTGCTGTCATTCGCCGCCGGCCTGCTCTTCTTCGCCGTGCTGCCAGACAGGCTCTACCCGGCGACGCGATTCATCTTCGCCTGGGATGTCATGACGGCGCTCTATGTCAGCTTCACCCTCATCATGATGGTGCAGTCGACGGTCGAGACCTGCCATGCTCGTGCCGCGCTCTACGACGAGGGTGACTGGGTCATCCTTGTCCTGGTGGTCGCCAGCGCCTCCGCCAGCTTCGTCGCCATCTTCGCCGAGCTGGCGTCGCTTACCGCCAAGCGCGAACCCCTGGCGCTCGGGCTTATCATCACGGCGGTAACCGTCGCGCTGTCATGGACGTTCACCCACGTGGTTTTCACGCTCCACTACGCCAACGTCTACTACAAGCCCGACGACGATGGTCCCGGCGGCCTGCACTTTCCCGGCAACCGCCCGCCGGACTACCGCGACTTTCTCTACTATTCCTTCGTCATCGGCTGCGCGTGCCAGACGGGTGACGTCGCGACCATATCGCCTGCCATGCGTCGCCTCACGCTGGTGCACGGCATCGTCGCCTTCGCCTTCAATACCGCCATTCTCGCGTTGACGATCAATGTCGGCGCAAGCCTGCTTCATTGAGGCCAGGCATGCCCGTTCGCAGCCGGTTGGTCGACCTCATCGCCCTGGTCCTGTTCTTGGCGCTGTGCCTCGGCATCGGCGCGCTCGGCGCCTCGATCGCCGCGACCAGCGTCGAGAACTGGTACTCCGGGCTCGTCAAGCCGTCCTTCAACCCGCCCGACGAGGTGTTCGGGCCGGTATGGACCGTGCTCTACATCCTGATGGGTGTGGCGGCCTGGCGCGTGTGGCGCAGCGCCGACCGCGACACCACGCGCGGACCGTTGACGCTGTTCGCGTTGCAGCTTGCGATCAATCTCGGCTGGAGCGTGGTGTTCTTCGGTCTGCAAAAAATTGCCTCGGCGGTCGCCACCATCGTCGTGCTGGATGTCGCTGTCCTGGTGACCATGCTCGCCTTCCGCGCCGTCGATCGCGTGGCAGCGCTGCTGATGCTGCCCTATGTCGCGTGGGTAGCGTTCGCGACCTTGCTCAACGTGGCGATCTGGCGCCTCAATCCGGCAGTCTGAAGGACTCACCTGACGCTGAGGCGTGCCGGCGAATATACTCGCTTTCATAGAATGTTGATACGGCGCCAACCTCATCCTGAGGAGCCGCGCCCCTCGGATGCCCTCGGGGTAAACTCCGCGCGGCGTCTCGAAGGATGGGCAACAACAATAGCATAGCCCACACCCTTCGAGACGGCCCTGCGGGCCTCCTCAGGGTGAGGTTGTTTGTGAATCAGCATTCTATGAAAGCTGATACTAATGCTCGACCGCATGGTGATGGACTGCATCATGACCGCTCATGTCCTCGCCGTCGTTCGCCTTCAGCTCCATGAAGACGACCGATGACAGGATGGTCAGGATGCCGAGCGTCAGGAAGGCCTGCTGCGTGCCATCGATGATCGCGTCGGGATGCGAATGCATCCCGGTTGGTACGAAGATGGCGGCGATCAAGGCGCCGCCCGCCACGCCGAAGCTGATCGCGAGCTGCTGGCCGGTGGCCGCGATCGTGCTGGCGCCGCCGGTCTGCGGGCCCGAGACGTCGGCGTACACCAGCGTGTTCATGCTGGTGTATTGCATGGAGGTGAAGAAACCGAGGACGAAGGCCTGCAGGACGATCTGCCAGATCGGCGTGTGGGGCCCCACGGTCGAGAACGACATGATCATCAGCCCGACGACGATTGTGTTGCCGACCAGCACGTTGCGGTAGCCCAGCCGCGCCAGGATCGCCGGCATGAAGGTTTTCAGTCCGATCGAGGCGATGGCCTGCGGCAGGACCAGCAGGCCCGACTGGATCGGCGAGAAGCCGAGGCCGATCTGATAGAGCAGCGGGAACAGGAACGGGATGCCGCCCAGCCCGAGACGCGTGAAGAAGCCGCCGCTCACGGCCGCGCGGAAGGTGCGGATCCTGAACAACCCGAGATCCAGCAGCGGAAACGCCGACCGGGTGGTGTGGATGCCGTAGCCGGCGAGCAACAGGGCGGCGAGCGCGAGCAGGCCCAGCATTTCGACCCCGCTCAATCCGTGGTCGCCGAACACCTCCAGCACGTAGGACAGGAGCGCAATGCCGCCGCCGAACAGCACTAGGCCCACGAAATCGAGCGGATGGCTCTGCTGCTCGCGATAGTCGGGCAGGTGGCGATACACGAAATAGATGCCCAGCAGGCCGACCGGGACATTGACATAAAACACCCCGCGCCAGTTGAGATAGGTGACGATCAGCCCGCCCGCGACAGGCCCGACCATCGGGCCGATCAGGGCCGGGATCGCGACGAAGCTCATGACGCGGACGAGATCGGCCTTGTCGTAGGTGCGCACCAGCGTCATGCGGCCGACCGGCATCATCATGGCACCGCCCGCGCCCTGCAGGATGCGGCAGGCCACCAGCATCTCGAGGCTGCTCGAAAGGCCGCACAGCATCGAGCCCAGGGTGAAGAGGCCGATCGCCGAGGCGAAGACCCGCCGCGTGCCGAACCGGTCGGCCATCCAGCCGCTCACCGGAATGAACACGGCAAGGCTCAGCGTATAGCTCGCCAGCACCGCCTTCACGCTGAGCGGCATCACGTCCATCGCCCGCGCGATGGCCGGCACCGCGGTGTTGAGGATCGTCGTGTCGAGCGACTGCATGAAGAACGCCACGGCGACCAGCCACGGCAACAGCCGCTTGACGGCATCGCTCGGTGAAGCTGTGGTCGTCGCAGCCATCGTCAGCCCGCCGGCAGGAACAGGTCCTGCCCGTAGGCGCGGGCCAGACGTGCGAGCAGCACAGCGATCAGCATCTGCGCTCCGTAGGCGTTGGTCATCAGCGCCACGCCGAAGCTGCGGCGGTCAGGAAGGCGCGGCGCGCAATCATGCGCGCACTCTGCCCAAGCGTGGATGCAGGACGCAATTGTGTTCAGGGCGGATTTTTCTGCGACCGCCTTCCGCCGATGCACGATACGTTGTCATTGGGAATGCCTGTTCCTCGGGTGACAGGCTGTAAAATTTCTTTGATTGATCGCACCGCACATAGGCGATACGTAGAATTCGCTCAAACTCGCATGAGTTTGCCACGGGGGAGGTGGCCATGTCGCGTTCAGCCGGCGGGCGCTTGGCCGGCGCGCCGATAGCCGTACTCGCCAGTCTGGTCATCGGGCCGAAAGCCGCATCGGCGGACGAAGGGGGCATCAGTTTCTGGACGCCAGGCACCTATGGAGCGCTCGCGGCCGCGCCGCTGCCGCAGGGCTTTTCGCAGGCGGAGGTCTACTACCACGCGCCGGTGAACGGCGGCGGCGACGTCGCCATCGCCCGCCAGGTTCCGATCGCTGGCGTTACAACCACGGTGCCGACGACTCTCGACATCCACGTCGGCGTGGAAACAAATCTGTTGTTGAGCATTCCGAGCTACGTGTTCGCGACGCCGGTCCTGGGCGGACAGGCTGCCGTCGGCCTGCTGATTCCATACGGCGGCAACAAAGTCTCGGTCGATCAGACCCTCGTCGGCCCGCGCGGCCCGTTTCCGTCCTCCGGGCCCGCCTCCGATTCAGCGAGCGGCTTCGGTGATCTGGAACCACAGTTCTCGCTGCGCTGGAATTTCGGCGTGCACAATTTCATGACCTACCTCACCGGCGATATCCCCGTCGGGCTGTATAGCCCGACTGCGTTGGCCAACATCGGGTTCGGCCACGGCGCCGTCGACGGCGGCGGCGGCTATACCTACTTCGATCAGGAGACCGGGCACGAATTCTCGGCCGTTCTCGGCTTCACCTACAATTTCATCAATGCCTCGACCCAGTATCAGAACGGTGTCGATATGCACCTCGATATGAGCCTGTCGCAGTTCGTCACCAAAGAGCTGCAAATCGGGACGGTTGGATATTTGTACGATCAGGTATCCTGCGACACCGGCCTGGGTGACCAGGTCGGGTGCTTTGAGTCGCGGGTACTCGGCCTCGGACCGCAAGTTGGCTATGTGATTCCGCTCGGCAATCTGCAAGGCTATCTCAACCTCAAAGCCTACTGGGATTTCGACTCGGCACACCGTGCGCACGGCTGGAACGGGTGGGTCACGTTCGTCCTTTCACCGAAGTCGACGGACGCGCGGCGGACGCCGACACACAGGTGAGGTCGCGCCGCGCCAAACTCGCACCTCGTGAGACCGCCCGTGAGAAGAGTACGGCGCGAGACATCGCCGTGAGTCTGTACATGCATCAGCGCCGGTGCAAATGGCGTTAGCCGTCTGCTTTTCATGCTAGGGTCGCCATCGACTCGCCTCACCCTGAGGAGCGGCCCGCAGGGCCGCGTCTCGAAGGGTGGGCAACAGGCATCGTCCCTGCGGCCCATGACAGCGCGGGGGTTACCTCGCGCGATCGGGACGCTCGCTTCAGGCGCATCAGAATGCGCCGACTCGCTCCTCAGCATGAGGTACGTGTTTCGCGCCTGACTTGAGCGAGCCCAAGCAGAGAGGGAGAGCATGCAGCGCAGATCGTTCGTCGCGGGTCTTGCGGCCGCGAGCTTGTTGCCCGCCGTGCCATCTTTCGCGCAGGCCGATCCGCTGCCGTCGTGGAACGACGGACCGGTCAAGCAGGCGATCCTCGACTTCGTGCCGCGAGCAACGGCCGTCGGCGGATCCGATTTCGTGCCGGTGCCCGAGCGCATCGCCACCTTCGACAATGACGGCACGCTATGGACCGAGCAGCCCTACTATTTCCACGTCATCTTCGCCCTGGACAGGGCGAAGGCCATGGTGGCGCAGCATCCAGAGTGGCGCACGGTCGAACCCTTCCGTTCGGTGCTGGCCGACGACAGGATCGCGCTCGCCTCAATGGGCGAGAAGGGTGTGCTCGAGATCATGGCGGCCACGCACAGCAGCCTAACCACTGAGGAATTCAGGCAGGCGGTCCTCGACTGGCTCGCCACCGCCCGTCACCCGCGTTTCAAGCGACCCTACACCGACCTCGTCTATCAGCCGATGCTCGAGCTGATGGCCTTCCTGCGCGCCAACCAGTTCAAGACTTTCATTGTCTCGGGCAGCGGCATCGAGTTCATGCGGCCGTGGACCGAGCGCATCTACGGCATTCCGCCGGAACAGGTGGTGGGCTCCTCCGGGGTTACCAGGTACGTGATGCAGACACCGGACAAGCCGGTGCTGATGAACGAAGCCAAGGTCGAGTTCATCGATAACGGGCCGGGCAAGGCCGAAGGCATCAACCGGTTCATCGGGCGGCGTCCCGTCTTCGCCTTCGGCAACTCGGACGGCGACCAGCAGATGCTGGAATGGACGGCGGCCGGCACGGGTGCGCGATTCATGGGGCTGGTGCATCACACCGACGCCGTGCGCGAATATGCCTACGACCGCGACTCGCCGATCGGCCGCCTGGACACGGCGTGGGATGAGGCGATCCGGCGCAAGTGGATCGTGGTCGACATGAAGAACGACTGGAAAGTGATCTATCCGTTCGAGATGAAGTGATGGATGCGCGGCAAGAGCAGGCTGCCTCGACAGGCAGGAGACGCATGGCGGGAAGTCGCCGGGTGCAACGCGCGATCATTTTCTTCGCGAGCCTGTGGCTGGCCACGGGCTGCGGTGAAGCATTCACCCAGGTGCAGCCGCCTCAGCAGCTTGCCAACCCTGCGTCGCAGAATTGCGCCATGCGGAGCGGCATTCTCAAGATCGAGCGCCGTCCCGACGGTGGTCAATTCGGCGTCTGTGTCTTTACCGACAACTATCAATGCGAGGAATGGGCGATGTTCCGCGGCGAATGCCCGACGGGCGGCCTTCGGGTGACGGGATACATCACGCCGGCCGCGCGCTACTGCGCCATCACAGGCGGACGCTATACGGTGGTCGCCGGGAGCGGCGCCGCCGACGAGCGGGGCGCCTGCGCGCTGCCGGGCGGCAAGACCTGCGATGCCGATGCCTACTATGCCGGCACCTGTGGCCGGTGACAGCAGGTGGGTCGGCCGTTCCGATAGCCGTAGGAACCTGCTTCACGATCGAGCAGGTTCGAGTACGAACGTGTCGTTCTCTAATAGAGAACGGGCGGAGGATCATGCCTTGACGCAGAAGAGCAACAGCATCGACCAGATCGCCGCTTGGGTGGGAGCACTCGAGGCCGGCGAGGTGCCGCCGGCCGCGTTCGCGCTCGCGAAAAAGGCTTTCCTCGATACGCTCGCGGTGTCGCTGTCGGGCTCGCAGCTCGACTGGGTGCGCATCGTGACCGCGCTGGCGAGCGGGCTCGGCCAAGGGGGCGGCCCGTGCTCGGTGATCGGCCACGGCTTCAAGGCGGACGTGCTCGCCGCGGCGCTCGCCAACGGCACGGCCGCCCATGCCGAGCTGTTCGATGACAACAACGAGCCGATGATGGCGCATCCCAGCGCGTCGCTGGTGTCGGCCCTGCTGCCGCTCGGGCAATCACGCGGCCTCGGCGGCGCGGAGGTGCTGCTGGCCTACGTCGCGGGCTTCGAGGTCAACGTCGTGCTGGGACGCCAGCTCAATCCCCGCCTGTACGAGGCGGGCTGGCACGTGACGCGCACTCTGGGCGTCCTCGGCGTCACCGCCGCGTGCTGCCGGCTGCTGCAGCTCGGGCCGCAGCCCTTCCGGGCGGCCCTGGGGATCGCCGCCTCGATGGCGAGCGGCCTGCGGCAGAACTTCGGCACCATGACGATGGCCCTGCACGCAGGCCTCGCCGCGCGCGACGCCGTTCATGCCGCGCTGCTGGCAGAGAAGGGCTTCCTGTCGGACGGCGAGGCGCTCGATGGCAAGTACGGCTTCTTCAACCTGTTCGCCGGCGCCAAGCCCAAGGCGCTGCCGCTGGGGCGGCCTTTCGAGCTCATCCAGTCGGGCATCATCTTCAAGCCCTATCCCTCGGGCGCGCCGACCCACGCGGCGGTCCATGCCGCGCTCGCCCTGCATGACAAGCTTGGCGATCGCCTGCACGAAGTGGTGGGCATCGTCTGCCGGGTCCATCCGTGGAACTTCATGACGCTGCGCGAAGGCGTGCCGGCCGATACCTTGCGGGCGCGGGTCAGCATGCGCTACTGCGTGGCGGCGGCACTGCGCTTCGGCGCGCTGGGCAGCCCCCAGTTCACCGACGAAGCGCTCGGCGACCCACTGGTGCAGAAGTTCATGACCTTGATCGAGATCAGGCAGGCGGACGACCTTCCCGACAACGGCCTGTTTCCGGCCGCGGTCGAGGTCCAGCTGGCCGACGGCCACAGCGCCCACGTGCGCTGCGACATCCCGCCGGGCGCGCCGGCGATGCCGATGTCGGAGGCCGAGGCCGACCAGAAATACCGCAGCTGCGCCAGCGTCGTGCTCGACGCGCCGGCGATCGAGCGCACGCGCGCGATGATATTGGGCATCGACCGCCTCGCCGATGTCGGCGAGCTCTGCGTCGCGCTCGAGGGAAGAAGGCGGTCATGATCCCAACGCGACGGGTCCTGGCACGGCGGCCAGTTCTCGCACGGCGCCACGTCCTGGCGGGGGCTCTGCTGCTCCTTCCCGCGGCGGCGCGGGCGGGCGACTGGCCGGAACGCGCGGTCCGCATGATCATACCGTTCGCGCCGGGCGCCGGCGCCGACATTGTCGGGCGCACCTACGCCGAGGAGCTCGCCAAGGCGCTCGGCCAGCCGATCGTGGTCGACAACAAGGGCGGCGCGGGCGGCCTCATGGGAACCGTGGAAGGCGCCCGCGCCCCGGCCGACGGCTACACCCTGCTGCTGACCTCGCAGGGCACGACGGTCTTCAACATCGGCCTCTACAAGGCGCCGGGCTACGATCCGCTCAAGGACCTTGTGCCGGTCACCGTCGCCGGCACCCTCCCCAACGTGCTGGTCGTCTCTCGCGCCAACCCGGCCGCGACCGTCGCCGACCTGGTGGCGCAGGCGCACGCCAAGCCGGATGAGCTCACCTACGGCTCGAGCGGCGTCGGCAGCAGCCTCCACCTGTCAGGCGTGATCCTCGAGCAGCGCACCGGTGTACGCCTGCAGCACGTGCCCTACCGCGGCGCGCCGGCCGCGGTCCTCGCGGTGGTCAATGGCGAGGTGACGATGGGCTTCTTCAACGCGCCGACCGTGCTGAGCCAGATCAAGGCCGGCAAGCTCAAGGCGCTCGCCGTCACCAGCAAGGATCGCTCGGTCATGCTGCCCGACGTGCCGACCATGCTCGAGGCCGGCGTGGCGGATTTCGTGGTCGCCACGTGGCTTGGCTTCGCGCTGCCGGCGAACACGCCGAGCGCGATCGTCTCGCGCCTCAATGCCGAGATCAACCGCATCGGCCAAAACCCGCAGGTGAAGGAGAAGCTCCTGGTTCAGGGATTCGAGATGCTCCCGCCAGGCTCGCCCGAAGCCGCCCGCAAGCTGATCGAGGACGACCAGGCGCTCTGGCTGCCCATCATCGGACAATCCGGTGCCAAGGCTGAATAGGCCACCCTCTTAAATGGCCGACCACGTGGCACGGGACCACCGGGTTACGCCGTTATCTTTTGAGTCCAGGCAATCTTGCCCCGGATCGAGTCTCTAAATACGCGCATGACCCTGATGGCCTGATCGCGGCGCGTTACGTCATTGCGATGGAGTTCGCCACCATCGCCGCAGCACAACGACGGGCGCTTCGGGTGCTGGTGAAGATTGACAGCACTCTGCTGGCATCGCGGGCGAGCGTGCCCCTACTCATGGTGTACGACCGACGCTCTGCGCTCTCCCGCGCCCTCTATGCCGGTGCGCAAGTATTATTCTGCTCGGCGATGACGCTTGGCTCTTGACAGTCCTGCGCAATGTTGTGGCGTATCCCTGTCGACACTCACGAGCAGAGGATCGGCATCATGAGCACTCTCTTCTCCGTCATCCTGAGCGCAGCGAAGGATCTCATGCCCGTGGCAAGCGGCGATGAGATCCTTCGCTGCGCTCCAGCGCGGAGGTTACTCCGCGCGCGATGACAGCGATGTTGCACATCTCCAGCCGACGACCAGCGTTTCGCCGCCTGTTCACCTGCCGCGGATCTCGGCTATCGAGCCGTTGAAATAGAACGCCTCGGCCGGCAAGTCGTCATGCAGCCCATCAAGTATTTCGGCGCACCCCTGAAGGGCGTCCCTCAAGCTCACGTAGGAACCCGGCCGCTGCGTCCAGGGTTCGGCGCAGAAGAAGGGCTGGCCGAAGAAATTCGCCAGCTTGGTGGCGCGTTCGACGGCGAGCGGGCAGGCTGCCGCGGCGCGGTCCTCGTCCCACAGCAGGGCAACGGCGCGGCGGGCGCGCTCCGCAATCGAAGCGTGTTCGCCGCCGATCGCCTTGCCTTCCAGCAGGCGCGAGCGCGAGCTTCGCAGGTCGACGCAGGGATAGATCTTGGCCGCCGCGACCCTGCGCGAGAGGTGGATGACGACATCGGCCGGCGCCAAGCCTGCCAGGCGATCCGCCGTCCACGGCCCGTCCTCGGCCCGGAAGAAGAAGGTTTGAACCGCGCCCACGGTGCCTTCGCTGAAACCTTCCTTCTTCAGCTCATCGGCGAGCAAGAAGCCCGGTTCGCGCTCCCCCGGCCATTGCATGAGGGTGAAAAGAGAAACGTCCTCCTTCCCGGCGCCGAGGCGCCGCACCAATTCCTCCATGACCACTGTCGTGCCGGCGCCAAACTCGCCGGCGATGGCAACCGTGCCGCCGGCAACCAGCGGGCACATGACATCGATCACCTTGATGCCGGTCTCCAGCAGCTTGCCGGGGACGCCGGCCTCGGTTGGCGGGCCCGCGAGCTGGGTCACGACGCGTTCGAACGTCGCCGGGTCGATCGGCGTTTCGGCGTGGCGCAGGGAATTCAGCACCGTCGCCCCGCGCGGCACGACATCGATCGGCGAGACGGTGACGCCGCGAACGATGCCGCCGCCCGGCCGCTGCATCACCTGCACGGTGACGGCGCGCCTGTTTGCTTCGTCGCTGACCGCGAGTTCGCTCAGCAGATCGGGCAGGGATTGCGGATCGAACAGTGCCTCGACCACCTGGCCGCGCGTTTCGAGCAGCCGGCCGATGCGGTTCGCGAAGTCGTCGGGCAGGCGATGCTCGTGAAGGGTGTTCGTCACCATGGTCAACATCCTTTCTTTCAGTTTGGTGCGGGCCGCATGCAGGCGGTTGTTCACGGTCGTCGCGGAAATGCCGAGAAAGGTGGCGATGTCCTGGTGCGAGCAGTCGTGCACGAAGAACAGCGTCGCCGCCTCGCGCAGCGCCGGCGGCAATTCGGCGATCGCCGCGAGGGCGGCTTCGGTCTGATGGCGCCGATCCAGGGTGTCGTCCGCCGGCAGTTGGTCGCTCGCCACCTGTTCGGCGGCGGCCAGCGGGAGAAGCTCCAGATGCGCGCGCCGCAGCACGCGCGACGCGTGATGCCGCACGATGCTGCGCAGCCAGCCGGGAAAGGCCGCGGGCTCGGTGAGGTTTGGCAGGGCGGCCCAGGCGGCCACGAAGGCTTCCTGGACGACGTCCTCGGCCTGGTGGAAATCGCCGACCAGCGCCAGCGCCGAGCCGAAGGCGAAGTGCTGGAAGCGTCGCGTGAGCGCCACGAAGGCCTTCACGTCGCCTTGCGCGGCGCAGCGGACGAGTTGCTCGAGATCCATGCCAGTCCCTCACCCTTAAAGTGCCGGATGAGGGGGCCGGCCTTTGGCTTCAAGCACTCTTTTTTATTGCGCCGCCCCGCCGGCCCACGGCGACATCACCTCGTTCATGCCGGTCAGCTCGCCGGTCGCCGGATCGCGCACGATGCAGGACGGATTGGCAAATCCCAGCGGCGACACCTGGTTGGCGA
>WNFC01006893.1_pt1 | contig 12510 bp, 8 predicted proteins | sample 5400541 | NCBI WGS metagenome assembly WNFC01 (sample SAMN13153342, study PRJNA577476) | soil metagenome | isolation source: 120 cm saprolite under Douglas fir tree site 2 hole 2 replicate 1 | place: USA:California | collected 2015-04-18
GGTAAATCGTTTGCTCCAGCTGGCCACAAAACCCCGGCTGCAGTCGATGCGCTCGGACACTTCATCCCACGTATGGCCCTCGGCCAGCAGCAAGATCAGCCGCGCCCGTCGGGCATCTTCCGCCCGATCCGTCCGGCTACTGGCGCGTCGCGTCAGTTCCATAAGCTCCGAATTCGACAACGTGATGGCGTCTCTCATGGACGCGATTATAGTCTATAAATGGTTGTTACAGTCAACTAGAAACCCGCCTAAGTCCGTATGTTCTACTTCCGGTGGAAGATATTTCCCCTCCAGCAGAATCCGCGACAGCCACTCCGCACGCAGTAGCCCCGAATGCAACACGTATGTCCTGCCTTCTTCCGACGCCAGCATGGCATTCGCCATTGCCGAACGGCGCCTGCAGCCCCTGTCCAAAAAGGAACAGTTTATTGGAAAAGGCCTGTCAGAATGTCCAATGCAAGGATCCGCACAAAAAGGAGCTCATTTCAAAATGGCAAAGAAAAGTAGGGGCGGTAGAATGACTGCAGCTAAGAAGCGCGCCGCGAAGAGATCCGGTGGACGAGGCCCTATAAAAAAACGCGCGGCCGGCCGAAACATTATGAAGACTTAGAAGCGCGTCGCAGTGAAATCATGGCTGGCGATGAGGGCACGGAACCCGCTCCAAGAAGTAAGACCAAAGTAGCCCTCGCCGAAGAGATCCCTCGACTCGGCGCGCACAATGCCGGGGCACTGAATGACCTCTGATAGTCAGGGGATGGTCAGAAGTTGCTAGCGGTGCAATATTGCAATTCGTAAGGAACTCGATCTCGCCGGTCCACATATCTTTACCGCTCTTGATACCCCGGGGTCTGTTCATTCTCCTTTGCGTTGCGCCGCCGGGAATCGTCGCCCGCCAAAATTCTTCGGCCAGCGATAAACAAGAGGGCGCGGTCCAGACGCAGATGAGCAACGTCACGTTTCGCTTTTCGGAAACCGTGGCGGTGCAAATAAAATCGCTGAACGGTGTGCTCGTGCCCCTGGGCAAAAATGAATTCCCTGTCTTCGACGACAAAGACTCGTTTAACCTGCGCATAAACACAGCGGAAATCGCCATTGATTCGTCAAACTTGGCTAACGTTCTCAATTCTTATGTTTTTGCGCGTCCGCACTCACCCTTAACAGAGCTATCCGTCGTCGTTGAGAAGGGGCAGCACCTGAAAGTGAAGGGAAAGCTTCATGATAAAGGGGACATCCCGTTCTCGACCGAGGGGATTCTCATTCCCACCGCTGACGGAAAACTTCGCCTGCACAGCGAGAAAATCAAGGCCATGCACCTCCCGGTAAAAGGTTTGATGGATATCTTCGGCATCGAATTGGGCGGGTTGATCAAGGAGGGCAAGGTTCCGGGCGTAGAGACTCAAGAGGACGATCTGATCCTTGATCTTGAACAGATCCTGCCGCCTCCCCATATTGAAGGCAAGGTGGTCTCCGTACGAATTGAAGGCGACAACATTATTCAGATTTTCGGCGGTTCGGATGCCAAGCCGGTGCAAAATATCCGCGCCCGAAATTATATGGCCTACAAGAACAATCGCCTCCGCTTCGGCAAGCTGCTCATGCACGATGCGGATTTGATCCTCATCGACATGGATCAAAATGACCCACTCGATTTCTTCCTGGATCGATACAAAGAACAGCTTGCGGCGGGCTATGCAAAACTTACGCCGGACTCCGGATTGCGCGTGTATATAAAAGACTATAACAAGCTTCATCCCGCAAAAGCGCCTCCCGGCAACGACAAGACCAAAGTGAGCCAGTGATCTCGGGAAGCGCGACTGTTCACTTTTGCGCAGTAAGCTTCTCTGCCAACCGCTTACAATAAGACATCAGAAACGGCGTCCGCTCTGAACAGGAGGCCCTTAAATGAAAAGTAAGCGATTCTCCGGATTAGCGAAAATTTGTGTATCGGCGCTCCTCGTATCCTGCGGAGCTGCCTTCGCCGGCAGCCGCCTGCTAACGGAAACCGGCAAACCTCCAGTCCTTGCTCCTGGTAAACATTTTGAACGCGTATTGATTATCGTCTTGGAAAACCAGGACTACCGTTCAGCGATGAGCAACGAGTTTTTCGCGAAACTGGCGAGCAAAGGAACCAGCTTCTCTAATTTCAAAAATCTCTACCATCCGTCCTACCCGAATTACCTCGCAATGGTCGCAGGCAGTTCTTTTGGCATGCACAGTGACCGCCAAATCAACCTCCCCGACGACGCTCAGCATAGAACAATCGCCGATTTACTCGATTGGACGAGCTATGCGGAAAACTATCCTTCGCATAGACAACCTTATCTTGAAGCGGATGAAGGCAAATACGCTCGTAAACACGTACCGTTCTTGAGTTTTGAGAAAATTCAAAAGGAAAGCTATCGCAACGTAGTTTCGGTCGACACCAAAGATCCACACAATTCCTTCGTGACCGCTATCGAAATGTTCAGAAAAGATCCCAAGAAATTTCCCCTCTCTCGATATATGTTCTACACCCCCAACCTCGACGACGATGGACACGATCCCTTCTATAACGCCAGGAAGGGCCTGCAAAAGGGTTCACACTGGCTGGAAACCTTCTTCCAGACGTGGTTCCCCTGGGATCAGAAAGAGATGAAGGGCACTCTGGTGGTGGTAACGTACGACGAATCCGAGGGGGACGACAAGAACGATCGCATCTATACCGTCTTCCTCGGTGATATGGTCAAAATCCAGACGGTCGACAAAGAATACAATCACTATAGCGTGCTAAAAACAATTGAAGATAACTTTGGTTTGCCAACTCTGAATTCGGGCGATGCCAGCGCAGCGCCCATCACAGAAGCCTGGAAGTAATCCAAAGTTTTGTCTTGCAGAAATCTCGGCTCCAACGTAGGCGTCGGGTTTCACCCTGTTTACCCCGAGCTTCGAGGGGAGCCTCGAAGGGCCAGGGGGGCGGCCTGCCTGCTATGGTCAGGCGCCTTCAATCGCCGCGGAAGAAAGCCATCGCCCACGGAGGCCTTAGCCACGGTCCCGCTCCTCTCCGGCTTTTTTCCTTAGGAGGCGGGGACTTCAAGCCCCCGCGCAACACGCACGCTAAAATCGGCTTTAGCCACTGAGGAAAGCAGGGTCGTCCTTGACCCCTCCCATCAATGCCTCCCGGATACGTTGCAATAACTATGGTATATTTTTGCGCATCAGACCGTTGTTTCTCGCCGTCGATCTTCGGGAGTGCTCCATGCAAATATCCAAGCCGTTCAAAACTCTGTCGCCTGCCCTCGTCGCGCTCGCCGCAGTGTGCATGTGCAGTTCATTGGCGCCGGCACAAAACCAATCCAATCCGGCTGCAGTGGCCAAGAGCCAAGCATGCCCGAGCGATGACAGCGGGTTGAAGTTGCCCGCCGGTTTTTGCGCAACGGTCTTCGCTGACCAGATTGGTCACGCCCGCCACATGGTAGCTGCGCCGAGCGGAATTCTTTACGTCAACACCTGGTCGGGCAGGTACTACGGCAACGACACGCCGCATGCAGGCGGTTTCCTCGTAGCCCTGCAAGACAAGAGCGGTGCGGGAAAGGCTGATGTGATTGAGCGCTTTGGCGAAACCGTCGAAAGTGGCGGAACAGGCGGCACAGGCATCGGCATGTATAAGGGATCGATCTACGCCGAGATCAATGATCGCATCGTGCGATATTCATTGCCCGCCGGCTCCATCGTGCCCAGTGGCTCTGCCGACACCATCGTCTCCGGATTGCCTCTGGGCGGCGATCATCCCATGCATCCATTCATCATCAATGCCGAGGGATTGATGTACGTCGATGTCGCCACCGCGACCAATTCCTGCCAGTTGAAAAATCGAACACTCAAGTCGCCCGGCGCAAACCCCTGCACGGAACTTGAGACCCGTGGTGGCATCTGGCGCTACGACGCGAATAAGACGAACCAGACTTTTTCAACCGCTGACCGCTTCGCCACGGGAATTCGCAACGCCGAAGGTTTTGCCATCGACACCAGTGGGCGAGTGTTTGTGACTCAACACGGACGCGACCAGCTGCACGCGAATTGGCCCGACCTGTATAAACCCGACCAGGAGGCGACGCTGCCGTCTGAAGAGTTGTTGCTTTTAAAGCCGAAGGGCGACTATGGCTGGCCCGAATGCTACCACGACGCGTTCGTGCAAAAACTGGTTCTGGCACCGGAATACGGCGGCGACGGCAAAACGATCGGCGTATGCGCCAACAAGATTGCCCCCGCTGCGGCATTTCCCGCCCATTGGGCGCCCAATGCAATGGTGCGCTACGACCAGAAACAATTTCCGGCGCGCTACCGTGACGGTGTCTTCATCGCCTTCCACGGGTCATGGAATCGGGCGCCCTATGCGCAAGGTGGCTACAACGTCGTTTTTCAGCCGCTCGCCGGGGACCGCGCATCCGGCCAGTGCGAAATATTTGCGGATGGTTTTGCGGGAGCGGTAAAGTCGCCGGCCAAAGCCGCGCATCGTCCCTCTGGCTTGGCGGTGGGACCGGACGGCTCGCTTTACGTGTCCGACGATATTCGCGGACGGATCTACCGGATTGTCTATCATGGCGGCTCCCAAGGCGGTGCCGCGAACATTACGCCATGTCCGAGCGCAACAGCTCCGGCCGGCAATCCCGTTGAAGTAACCGCGGAACCGCCAGAGGGCACGCATCCAGACGCCGGTGCGACCGCAGGGGGCAGTCTTCCCGTTCCTGAAGGCGCGACACGGGAAATGGTTGTGCTCGGTCAACGCATCTACCGCGGCCAAGCGGGCGGAGCGGCGTGCACGGGCTGCCATGGTGAGAGCGGTCAGGGCACCCCTTTGGGGCCCGATCTACTGGGCAAGAAATGGCTGTGGAGCGATGGCAGCTATGCCGGAATCGCGAAAACCATAACCGAAGGTGTGTCGCAACCAAAACAATATCGCAGCCCCATGCCGCCCATGGGTGGGGCGCAACTTACCCCCGGCCAGATATCAGCGCTCGCAGCATACGTGTGGGGCCTGAGCCATCACGCGTCGCCCAATCGGAATTAATCGCCTAAGTCCTGATAAAACGCTTATCGTACAAGTGAAATATGCCCAGATCTCAATGTCCGGTTACCCGACTAACCAGGAGTTGGCCTACGAATTGGGAATTGAGTGACAATCCCTTTCAATTCGCGGACCGTCTGAGCGAGGAACGATTGGTCAGTTTCAAACGAAAATGAAAGATTGGTCTGGGACCAAGGATATTTGAGATTGTGCGCGACCCACCAGCGGGAGCGCATTACCGGGATGATACTGTTCCTCCTTTGTTTTCATGTCCCTTGACAAAGCGTATTCTGAGCCAGACTAAGCCAATTCCGCCTATAGCAGCCCCAATCGTAGCCAGAAAAAACACCAAGACAGTTTCACCATTTTCGCCTACATTTATTATATCGCGCCGCATCACTTTTTCTATGGTATGTATGAAATATATAAATAAATTGATAAAAGCTAACGTACCGGCGGTTGCTCCAATTATGAAGAGAACCAAATTGGCGAGAGTCAGTCCAAACGAGGGAATGCGCTTCAGCACGATTCTACCTAGAATCGTAATCCCAGCAAAGTAAATGAAAAGTGCAAAGAGCACACCCATTGGCAGTGGGTTCCTCTTAAGTGGCCTCACGAATCCATGGGCTGCTTTAACGAGACTTCTCTTTCACCATTTTTTCCGCCTTTGACAAGAACCGCAATGGGAACTTCGGATGAGTGTCACGTTCTGTTCACTTCTCTCCGTGATTGTTCTGGCTGGCGGGTGGCCGCGCCTTAATTCCGAAAAACGCCTTTGGGTGCCGCATCCCTGCGGTTTTCAGGGTGCGGTTTTTGTCCCGCACCTAACCAACCGCCGAGAATTAATCCTTATCACTGAAACAACCATCGATTTGCAGTAAGAGCTACGAAAAGAGCTTGCGCAGCAGGCTGGGGGCGTCGCGCTTGGGTTCCGGTTTGGGAGTTTCGCGCTTCGGCTCAGCTTTGGGCGTTTCGCTTGCCGCGGACGCAGACGCGCTGGCGCTCTGGGACTTCGGCGCGCCACCTTGCAGAAATTCGTCGAGCTTGAGGAATTTGCGGCCGAGGGCATTGCTGTAGGCGGACCATTCGTCGTCGCCGGATGCGGTGGCGAGCGCGACGCGGACGGCGGCGAGTTTGGAATCGAGGTCGTCGAGGTAGTGGAAGACCATGGCTTCGCGAATCATGGGCAGCTTGGGGGAGCCGAATTCGTATTGGCCGTGGTGGCTGATCAGCAGATGCTGCACTACGGTTTTTAGCGGCGCGGGGAAGCCTTCGATTTTGTCGATCGCGCGCGTGACGGTTTCGAGCTCCATGACGATGTGACCGAGTAGTTGCCCCGGCGTGGTGTAACCGATGGCGCGCTCGTAGCACAGCTCTTCGAGCTTGCCGACGTCGTGGAGGATGCAAGCGGTGAGCAGGAGATCGATATCGAGTTCGGGGTAATGCGAGGCGACGCGGCGAGACATCCCGCAAAGGGAGATGACGTGTTCGAGCAAGCCGCCGAGATACGCGTGATGCATCACTTTGGCGGCGGGGGCGCGCTTGTAGCAGCGGGCGGTTTCGGGATCGGCGATGATGCCGAGGACCAACTGCTTGAGCCAGGGATTGGAGATGGATTCGGCGTAGCCGCGCAGCTCCGTAAACATTTTTTCGACGTCGGCTGTCGTGTGCGGCAGATAGTCGGCGAGGTCGATCTCCTCGGGCTTGGCGAGGCGCAATTGGATGAGCGCGAGCTGCGGCCTGTTGCGATAGACCTCGACGCGCGCTTGCACCTTGACGAAATCGTCGCGCTGGATATCTTTCGCGGCGGCCTCGAACTGGTCCCACATGCGCGCTTCGATGGTGCCGCTGCGGTCGCCGAGTTCCAGGCGAAGATACGCGCGGCCCTCGCGAGTGTTGCGCAGTTCTTTTTCGTGCACGAGGAAAAAACTAGTGATGTTCTGCTCGGTGAGCAGGTCCGTGACGTACGACGTCTTCATTGGCCTGAGGGTTGGCCGGAGGCCGACTTTTTGCCGAACAAGAGGTATTTCTTGTGGCCCTTCTTGGATTTGCTGGCTTCCGGAGTCGCGCTGACTTCCTGGATTTCCGAATTGCCGCCGCCGGCAATCTCCTGGTAGCCCGGTTTGATGACCACGTAGCTTTGCTCGCGGAGCGTCTTCAGATAATTGCGCATGGCCGGCTCCATGCGCTGGGAATATAGGTGGTCCATAATTTCGTTTTCGACCTTGGCTAGCGGCTGCTCGCCTGCTTCATAGCGTTCAAGGACCTGCAGAACCAGGTAGCCCTGCTTGGTGTCCATGACGTCGGTCAGTTCGTTTTTCTTCATCTTGAAGACGATGTCCTCGAGCGCTTTCGAAAGCTCGCCGCGTTTGTACACGCCGAGAAAGCCGCCTTGCTTCGCGGTGCTGCTATCGGAAAAGCGTTTGGCGATTTCCCCGAAGTCCTCGCCGTCTTTAACGCGCTTGAGCGCGGTCTCGGCTTTCTTTTTCAGCTCGGGCAGCTCTTCGTCCTTCTTCCCTTCCGTGCTGACTTCAATTTCGCGCAGGGCCACTTGCTCCGGGCGGATGAACTCTTTCTTGTGTTCGTTGTAGTATTTCGCCACTTCATCCTTGCCGATGGTGATGTGCGAGCCGACTTCGCTGCTGATGACGCGCTGCGTCAATATTCCATTGCGGATGTTGTTCCTGAAATCTTCCCAGTTCGAACCCTGCGCGGTGACCGCCTTCTCAAGGTCTTCCATGCTGTCGATCTTGTTTTGCTGGCGAAGCTGGTCGAGACGCTTGATCACTTCGGGTTCGACGTTGACGCCCATATCCTTGCCGCGTTGCACGAGCAAGGACTGATCGATCAAATCGCGCAATGTGTTCTTCTGGCGGTCCTCGATGTCGGCGCGCAACTGTTCGGGCGTGCATTTACCCTGACATTCCTGCCGGGCGTCTTCTTCCGCGGCGATGCGCGCTTTGTCGAGCTCGGAGCGGGTGATGATCTCGTTGTTGACGCGCGCGATGATTTCTTCGACGGTTTTGGTATTCGCGCCTTCCGCCGGTTTTTTACCCTCAGCGGGCTTTTTGACCTCGGCGGGTTTTTTGACCTCGGCGGGTTTTTTTGCGGGCTCAGGAGCGGCGGTGCCTGGCTGTTCCAGCGCGGGGGCCTGCAGCTTGGGCGGCTGCTGAGATGACGAGGCCGGCTGATCCTGCGCGAACAGCGGCATGGCGGCACAGAACGCCGCGAGCAAAATCACATTAGGCATTACTTTCCTCATAACACCAGTTTAGCCCTGCCCGCGAAGGCTGAGCAATACGTTTCTCACCGCCGCGGAAACCTGCTCGCCGCGCGTGACTTCCATCCATAGCACGCCGCTGGGGTCCAGCTTGATGCCCTTGCGCGAGCGCACTACCGCGACCAGAGCGACAGGGTCGATGGTCGTCTCCGGATGGAAGCGAATCGCAATCTTGCTGCCCTGCCGCTCGACGGAGGAGATGCGCAGGCGCTCGCTGATGGATTTGAGGACGGCATACTCCAAAAGGTTATCCACGGAGGTTGGGGGCGGGCCGAAGCGATCTGCAAGCTCCTTGCGCACGTCGAGCTTTTCTTCGTCGGTGGAGACTGAAGAGATGCGCTTGTAGGTGCGCAGGCGGAGGTTTTCGCTGGGGATGTAGTCATGCGGGATGCGCACGTCGGAGCCGAGGCTGAGGGTGGTGCGAAGTTCGGGCGCGGCTTCCTCGCCTTTGAGTTTCGAAACAGCGCGCTCGAGCATCTGGCAGTAGAGGTCGAAGCCGATACTTTCGATGTGGCCGTGCTGCTGGCGGCCGAGCATGTTGCCTGCGCCGCGCAGTTCGAGGTCGAGCGCGGCGATGCGGAAGCCAGCGCCGAGTTCGCTGAACTCTTTCATGGCGGCGAGACGTTTACGCGCGATGTCGGAGAGTGTCGTCTCTGGCGGCACCAGAAGATAGGCGTAAGCGCGCTGGTGGGAGCGGCCAACGCGACCGCGGAGTTGGTATAGCTCGGCGAGGCCGAGGCGGTCGGCGCGGTTGATGAGCATGGTGTTGGCGCGCGGGATGTCCAGGCCGTTTTCGACGATGGTGGTGGCGACGAGGACGTCGGCTTCATCGCGAATGAATTTCAGCATCACAATTTCGAGCTCTTTTTCAGGCATCTGGCCGTGGCCGACGACCACGCGCGCTTTCGGCACCAGCTTGTTCACCAGCTTGGCCAGCGAATAGATGGATTCGACGCGATTGTGAATGAAGTAGACCTGGCCCTCGCGGGCCATTTCGTTTTCGATCGCGCTGCGAATCAGCTCCTCCTGAAACGGCGCGACGACCGTTTGAATGGCCAGGCGATCGCGCGGCGGCGTTTCGATGAGGGACATATCGCGCAGGCCCACCAGCGACATGTGCAGGGTGCGCGGAATCGGCGTGGCGGAAAGCGCCAGCGCATCAACGTTTTTGCGGATTTCTTTCAGGCGTTCTTTGTGGGCCACGCCGAAACGCTGCTCTTCGTCAATGATCATTAAGCCCAGGTCGTGGAAGCGCACGTCTTTCGAAAGCAGGCGATGCGTGCCGATGACGACGTCGACTTTGCCTGCTTCGAGTGCGGCGAGAACTTGCTTCTGTTCGGCGGCGGTGCGAAAGCGGCTGAGCATCTCAATGCGGATTGGAAAGGCCGAGAAGCGCCGCTTGAAAGTTTCGAAATGCTGGAAGGCGAGCACGGTCGTGGGCGCAAGCAGGGCGACCTGCTTCGAATCGGCAATGGCTTTGAAGGCGGCGCGCATGGCCACTTCCGTTTTGCCGTAGCCGACGTCGCCGCAGAGGAGGCGGTCCATCGGCGTACCGCTTTCCATATCTTTTTTGATGTCCGCGATCGCGGCGTTCTGGTCGGGAGTTTCCTCGAACTCGAAGGCGTCCTCGAATTCGCGCTGGAAATTTCCGTCGGGAGAAAAGGCAAGCCCTGGCGCGGTTTTCCTGGCGGCGTATAGCGCCAAGAGCTGGTCGGCCATGTCTTCCAGCGATTTGCGTACGCGCGTCTTGCGCGTGTTCCAGCCGGTGCCGCCAAGTCTGTCGAGCGTGGGATGCGCGCCTTCGACGACGCGGTAGCTCTGCACCAGGTCCATGCGCTCGAGGGGAACGTAAAGGCGAGAATCCTCGGCGTAACGGAGAAGCATGAACTCGCCGCGGCGTCCGTCCGATTCGATCTGGCGCAAGCCCTCGAATTGCCCGATGCCGTGGTCGACGTGCACCACAAAGTCGCCTGGCTTCAGTTCGGCGAAGTCGCTGAAGAAGCCGGAGGTGCGGATCTTCCTGCCGGGGCGTTCCAGCGCCGGGGTAACCTCGAATAGATCGGCATTGCCGTACAGCGTGACTTTCGCTTCGGGGAACGCTACGCCATCCGCGAAGGGAGAGCGCATCAGCAACAACCCGGCGGACTCCTGCGCCGTTTCCGCGGTGAATCCAGCGGCGGCATCCTCGGATTCGCCGAGCACGTAGGGCACTTCGTACTCGCGGCAAATATCGGCGAGGCGTTCGAGCTCACCGGTGCTGACGGCGGTGAGGAAGACGCGGCCTCCCGCGGCGACCTGCGATTTCACTTCGCTCATGCAGGCGACGACGTCGCCGTGAAAGCGCGCGCTGGGCCGCGAAGACAATTCGAATTGCGGGCGCGACCCTATGCCCAGCGCCAGGTGCTCGAGATTGACCTGCGAAGTTTTCTCCAGCGCCGCGGCGAATTGCTCTTCATTCCAGAAATAGTCATCCGCGTCGGGTGCGTTAGCCTGGCCGTGGCGCTCGTAATTTTCCACGGCGGCGGCAAGATGCTTGGTTGCTGCTTCACGAATCGCCGCCGGCTCATCAAGAAAGACAATCGGACGCAAGGAGCTTTCCGCCAGCTCAAAGAGCGAAGACGGGCCGGGGTCGCGTTTTGGCCCAAAGAAGGAATGGGCTTCCCAAGATGCTCCGTCGTCCGCCGAATAATTTTCGGCGGGCACGGCCCACTCCGTTAGCGGAAGCAGGGTAGTGCGCACAACCGGGGCGATGGAACGCTGCGTGCGCGGATCGAATTCGCGGACGGACTCGACGGTGTCGCCGAGCAGCTCAATGCGCACGGGGCGCGGCGACTCCGGAGAGAACAGGTCGACGATGCCACCGCGCACCGCGAATTGCCCGGGCATCTCGACCATTTCGGTGCGCGTGTAGCCGACCGAGCCGACGTGCGTGATCAATTCTTCCAGCGGGATTTCCGCATCGGTGGCCAGCGTGCGGGCCAGCGAAAGATAGACGTAGGGGTCCTGGTATCGCCACAGTGCCGCGCTTACCGGCGCGACCAAGAGCGATATCTGTCCGTCGGTGAGGCGGAACAGAGTGGCTGCGCGGCGTTCGAGGATGTCCGCGTGCGGGCTTTGCGATTGCCAAGGCAGGGTGTCGAACGCGGGGAGGGTCGCGACGCCGCCCAGGGTGCTGGGGAAAATGGTGGAGAAGAATCGCACCGTATCGGCCAGCGCCTCCGCGCGGCGGTTCGAATCGGTGACAAAGAATGCCGGGCGGCGCAGCTCGTGCGCGACGTACGCAGCGACCAGCGCCTTCGCGACGTCATGCAGGCCGGCCAGCGAAATATGCTGGCCGCCCGCGCGCAATGCGGCGATTGCGCCGTCCATCGACGGATGGCGCAGCACACTTTCGAGCCGCTCGCGGACTGCAGGAAGGATCATTCGAGAAAAGTCAGGATTTTGCGCGAGACGCCGGAACGCCGTCGCGTATTTTCTTAAGGATTTCCGTAGTGGAGTAGCCGGGCACGACGGGCACCGACACGACGCGGCCGCCCGCCGCCTCCACCTCTTCGCGGCCAACAATCTGCTCCCCGGGCCAGTCGCCACCCTTGACGAGAACGTCGGGAAGCAGAGCGGCGATGACGCGCTGGGGCGTTAAATCGTCGAATATCACGACGCCGTCAACGCACTCCAGCGCGACGAGAATTTCCGCGCGCTCACGCTCCGGAATCACCGGGCGCCCCTCGCCTTTGAGCTGCTTGACGCTCGCGTCACTGTTCAAACCGACGATCAGCGCGTCGCCGAGGCTGCGCGCCTGCTCCAGGCTGCGAATATGGCCGGGGTGGAGCAAATCAAAGCAGCCGTTGGTGAACACGACGCGGCGGCCATTGCGTTTCCCGCGGCCAAACCGCAGAATCGCTTGCTCCAGTGTGAAGATGGAATCCAAAGGGTCTCCGTGCGCGTGCTGCCGGAACAAATCGTGAAGCCGGAAGTTGTAGTTTATCACGCAGGTGTGCTGCGGCGCGCAGCACAAGGCGCGCCGGTAGTGGGTCAGTTTCCGATTATCCGACTCTCCAGAAACTTCTTCATCACGGATAGACTGGTGTGAGCTGTAGGCCGAGTCGGGCCGCCTTCTTTTTGAGAAACTCGATTTGTTGTTGGCGGTTTCTTCGTTCGTAGTATTCCGCACCCTTATCGACGTACT
>WNFC01007680.1_pt1 | contig 12509 bp, 10 predicted proteins | sample 5400541 | NCBI WGS metagenome assembly WNFC01 (sample SAMN13153342, study PRJNA577476) | soil metagenome | isolation source: 120 cm saprolite under Douglas fir tree site 2 hole 2 replicate 1 | place: USA:California | collected 2015-04-18
GCCAACTCTTCCTCACCAACGGAAAAGGCAACGACCGGAATATCCGACGCCTTGATGCCGGCATTGGCCAGCTCTTTATAGAACGGAACGTTGGCATCGCCATTGATCGTCGACACCACTGCAGTCTTCTTGCCGGCCGAAGCGAAGGTCTTGATCGCCGCGACCTCGGTCTGCCAGTCGGCGTGGCCGAAGGGCGTGTAATTGATCTTGATGTCCTCTGTGGCAACCCCCTTCGACTTGAGAAAGGCCTCCAGGATCTTGTTGGTGGTCCGGGGATAGACGTAATCGGTCCCCTCGAGCACCCAGCGCTTGGCGGCACCCCCTTCGTCGCCCATCAGGTATTCGACCGCCGGGATCGCCTGCTGGTTCGGCGCCGCTCCGGTGTAGAAGACGTTCCGGGAACTCTCCTCGCCCTCGTATTGGACCGGATAGAACAGGAGCCCATCCAATTCCTCGAAGACCGGCAGCACCGATTTCCGCGACACCGAGGTCCAGCAGCCGAACACGGCAGCAACTTTCTCCTTCGACAACAGATCGCGCGCCTTCTCGGCAAAGAGCGGCCAGTTCGAGGCCGGGTCGACAACGACCGCTTCGACCTTCTTGCCGAGCAGCCCCCCCTTCTTGTTGATATCGTCCACCATCATCAGGATGGTGTCCTTGAGGGTCGTCTCGCTGATCGCCATCGTCCCGGACAGCGAATGCAAGACACCGATCTTGATCGTCCCCTGGGTCTGGGCGTCGGCGGGGCTCGTCGCCCCCGCGATGACCGCCGCGGCGAATGCCGCCTGCCACATCCTGTTCAACACCCGATCTCTCCCCTCTTGATGTGCGTTGACCGGCCCAGCGGCCGGTACCGGCGCCGCAGCAAGATCGAGGCCAAGCCATGCGAAGCATCGGCTTGGTTTGGGATTGCGAAACACAAAGGAAATCTGCCTAAAACTTATGCAGATTGCTGGCGCCCGTATCACCAAGCGCTCTCGCCGCGCCGCGCCGCGGAGGAATGGTGAGCCTCGCCACTGCGGGATCTCAGCCGAGTGTGACCTAGCTCACAGTTCTCGGCGCGATCATGTCCGATCCTAGATCGCTGATCGGGGCGCAATCGCTCCGTGCCGCGAGGAGGAGGAAAGAATGGTCGCGACAGTCCAGTGGCGGCGTTGGATCACCAAACATCACACCCGGCAATCCGCACGACCCGAGGCGCAAGGCGGGAATTTCACCCCGATCCTGATGCTCTCGCTGTCTGGGGTCGCTCTTTCTTTATTTGCGATCAGGCAGGGATGGCTCGGTGATGTCGAATACCTGACCAGCCTATTCCTTTTGCTTCAGTAAGGATCCTGTCCCGGCGCCCGCCACCGTCTCGGTAGATGGTTTGGGGCCATCATTGACGGCGGCCAGGGCTGAAACGGCGTAACCGGGCGAGCTTACCCAAGCGCGTCACGCCCCTGTAGCGGCGAAAGCGCCGCCGGCCTATCCTTCATCGGATCGAACCCGAGGAAAGCGATGACCGATAGCGATGCCGTGCTCGCCGCCAATCTCGAATTCTACCGCGCGTTCACCGCACGGGATCTTGCCGCCATGGATGCGCTGTGGGCCCGGCTGGCCCCGGTCGCGTGTCTCCATCCGGGATGGACGGCGCTGAAAGACCGCGAGGCGATCATGGAGAGCTGGGAGGGGATCCTCTCGAACCCGGACGCCCCGCGTATCGCGTGCTTTGATGAACAAGTGTTCCTCTACGGTGACGTTGCGCTGGTGCTGTGCGAGGAGGAGCTCGATGGTGGTACGCTGGCCGCGAGCAACCTGTTCGTCCGGGAAAATAATGAATGGCGGATCGCCCATCATCACGCCGGTCAGATCGTCCGCCGGCACCGCGAGGGACGACGCCCCTCGCGGCTCAATTGAAAGGCGTGACCTCTCTGTTGGCTCGTCGTCGAGCCGGATTATTCGGCGGCGAGCGCCTCGCGTGTATTGTCCCGAGCATGGTGCGCTGCTCGCGCCGGCTTCAGAACGAGAAACGCCAGGAGCGCCGCGACGGCGTTCATGATCACCGCAATCGGTCTATCGAGGTGGGCGAATTGGCCGGCGCCTCACTCCTCGAGCCACACATCGGCGAGGTCTTGGCCGATGTATTGGCTCGGTGACATGTTCCATCCCTTGAATTTTTCCGAGTTGACGACAATGCGGTTCCACCAGAGCAGCGGCACGGTATTGGCGGTGCTGAGGGCGTGCCGCTCGAAATCGCGGACGATCTTGGCGCGTTGCCGCGGGTCGGTGCTGAGCGCCTGTCCGATATAGAGCGCGTCGAGGAAGCGGTCGGTCGACCCCGAGTGGTTGATCGGCGACAGGTCGCGCGAAATATATCTCGCAAGCTGTATTGTCGGATCGTCGAAATAGTCGGCAGCCAGATCGATCGCAGCGGCAAAGCGACCGGTTTCGAGTGCGGCCTGCCAATCCTTGGTGCTCAGCAGCTCAAGAGTAGCCTGCACGCCGATTTCGCGCCAGGCGGCAATAACGAAGTCGCCCGCTGGGCCATAGGGTATCGGGACGTCTTTGCGGTTTGTCAGCGTAACCGCGAGGTTGGCGACCCCGGCCTCGGCCAGAAGCCGCCGTGCTTCTGCACGCGAGGCGGCGATGTCGCGCGAGAAGCCGGGAAGAGTGACGAGCTCCGCTTCGGGCATGCTGATCGCGGTGCCCGGCCGCATCAGACCACCGACATATTTGAGGAAGGTGGTATCGGCGAGCGCTTGGGCTCCGTGCCAGCGGTCGATGGCCAGCGACAGCGCGCGCCGCACCCGCGCGTCGTCAAAGGGCGGGCGGGTGGCGTTGAAGGCGACCGCCAGGTAGCTGGTCCAAGGGCCCTCGCGCACCTCGATGCGGTCGCCAATCGCCTTGACCATCTCGTCGCGCTCGGCGGGGGAGAAGCTGCGGAACTGGGCCATGATGCGGCCGCGCTCCATGGCTTCCACCTGCGCGGCACCGGCGATGAAATCGGCCCGGTAGCCGTCGAGATAAGGCCTGCCGACAAGGAAGTATTTGTCCCAGCGCTTGCCGGTCCAGTGGTCCCCTTTAAGGTGCTCGACAAAGACGAATGGCCCGGTCCCGAGCACATGGGTCTTGGGGAAGAGCGGATCCTCCTTGAGCTTGGCCGCGCTATAGATGCAGTTCCAGGGCGAAGCGAAGTTCGCCAGCATTGCCGCCTCGGGCCATTGCAAATGAAAAACCACGGTCGCCGGATCGGGCGTGTCGATGCCGGCCACCGCGGCGTAGTCGGCGCGTCGCACCGAAAGCACGCCTTGCGGCGGGTGGATGATACGGTCGTAACTCGCCTTCACATCGGCCGAGGTTAGCCGAGACCCATCGTGGAACAGGACGTTCTGGCGCAGTTTGAAGGTATATGTGCGCCTGTCGGTCGATACGCTCCAGGATTCGGCGAGATCGCCCACCACCTGCGGATAGTTAGCCGTGTCGAATTTGAGCAAGGTCGAGTAGTGCGGGATTACCGGATGGATGAAGACAAAGGAGAAGTTGGCGTGACAATCGTAGTTCGGCGGTTCGGCATCGACCGCAAAATCGAGGGTCCCGCCGCGGGTTGGGTGCAGTTCGGCAGCGGCGGTGCCATAGAGGACGAGCATTCCGGCGAAGCCTGCGAAGAGTGCCCGCCAGTGCAGCGCGTGCGTGCCGGCCGGCCGGCCGATCGCCGCGGCGATCTCTTGATCCGTCATCGAAATTTCCTTCGAGGGGTCGCCGGCGTTCACTGGGGCTGGCCCGTTTGCCAATGCTGATATTGTTGGAAGAGGTCGTGTTTTTCCTGCTGGGTCATCGGCGTACCGCCGGTCGATTGTCGGCGCTCGTCGACAAAGCGCGCGAACATCGACAGCAATTCCTCCGGGTTCGGCGCCTTGGCCACCTGCAGGTTGCGTTGCAACCACTGCTCGGCGGGCGGGTAACGCCGCCAGCCCGGTACCTCGGCTGCGAGGTTGACCTCCTGCCACTTCGGATGGTGTCCAGGCTCGAGCAACGACTGGAAGCCAGTGAAGAACGCATCAACGAAATTTGCGACGTTGCGGTAGCGGTCGGGAGCCTGTTGCAGATTGGCAACGACCAGCACCGTGCCCACTGCAACGGTGTCGACCGGTTGATCCCGTGGTACGAGACGCGCATAGTCTGTCGCGGTCAGGCGCGTCGGGACATAGCCGGCAGTGACCGCGGAGCTGAACGGTAAGGCGAGGAAGTGGAGCCCGTCACCTCCTTGGAGGTCATGGAAGAGAGGTGCGGGCTTCGCGGCGACGAAAGCGAGTGCCGCAATCTCCCCATTCTGCAGCTTTCCAAGCGCTACCTCCTGCGCATCGTTGACCGGCGCGACCGTGAGCTTGATCAGATCGAAGAGGCGCTTTGCGGTAATTGCCGTGCCGCTGTCACGCAAATCGAGGTTTACTTTGCGGTTGGCCAAGTCGGCGATGCTCTTGATCTCCGGCCGCGCCAGGAGGTGGAATTCCTCGTTGTAGAGCTTAGTGATGTAGCTGATGGACGTATCGATCCCCGCGAAGAGCTTTTGCTCGCGGGCGTAGTCGAGGATGTCCGCCTGAAGGATCGCCATGTCGATCCCACGCAAGAGTTTGAGATCGATGACGTTCCCGAGCGATCCCTGGCCAACGACTGGCACTACACGCCGCGTGGCGCCGTCATTGACGACGCTTGCGAGATCCTCCGCGATGCGCACTGAGATACCTGTCGAGCTCGCCGTCTCGAGCTCGACAACACCTCGGTTGACGACGATCGCCTCCGGGGCGGGTGCGGTGGCCCGCGTGGCCAGTGCCGTGGGCGTCGCGAGCGCTGCCACGAGGAGTGGAACCGCTATGGTTCCAGCTACGATGGTTGGACGAGGCATTAAGTCACCGTTGCTATTTGGTTTCCGGGCTCTTCAGCAGGATTTCGGCCTCGGCCACGCCAAGGTCGCTGGCACGCCGATACCAGGACCGAGCGGTGCTCAAATCTCCACGCGCACCGCGCAGGCGGGCCCGATCGAGGAAGACCGGGTCGAAAGTCTCCCCCAACCTGAGCGCGGCCTGCCCTTCTCCCGCATCGGCAGCGCGCTCGTAAAAGAGCCGTGCCGCAACAAGATCGCCGTTGCTGAAGAGCATATCCCCCCGCGCAAGGAGTGCTGCGAGGTCCGCGGCGGAGAGCTGAGGCCCGGGCAGAGGTGTTGTCCCAGAGGGCGCAGCACTAATGTTGCCGTCGAAGGACGGTGCAGCGGGCGCTGGTGCAGGCGGTAGTGTGTGTCCGGCCGTTAGCGCTGCCAATTCTGGCCTCGCATCGGTCGAATTCAGTTCCGGCTCCGGCGCAATCGGGCGTCTTGCCGCATCTGGGAACGGCCTGCCGTGTGCCTCATCGGGGGCAGGCGTCGCAATAGTCGCATCAGCGTCCGCTGCGGTACTCGATGAAGCGCTGGCTAACGATGGACCCGCCGCCGTCTTCCCGGCCGATGTTGTATCTTGAGTGGAGCTAGAGACGTCCTCCCTTGTGAGTGTGCCGATAGCCGCGGTGTTGTCCGGGCCGGCATGCACGAGCAAGAAAATGACGACACTTGCTGTCGCTACGACCGCGACGGAGGCGGAGGCGAGGAGGGGTCTCCGCGAGCGCAGTTGTGTCCCGGCATCGTGGGCCGCCTTCGAAGGCCTTGTGACCGGCAAAGGGTTTGGCAGCAATTCCATCTTCACGATGTTGGCAGGGGCAGGTGAAGCCTTGTCACGCATGTCGGACACAATCGCTGCCTTGCCGCCCTGTTGCGGCTGCAACACGAAGGCCTTCCCCTGCTCTTTGGGGGTAATAATCAGCGCATGACTGTTCCAGGTGCGCTCGAACTCCTCACGCGGCACATAGAAGATCACGCCGTCGTGATCTGGGTCCCAGATGCTGACCTCGTCGGCTCCGCCGCGCCCACCTCCTGTCAGAACGACGGCATTGGAATTGGCCCAGAAGAGGAGAAGCGCACGGCTGAATCCGGTCGTCTTCAACCCGTGCCAATCGAGTCGGCTCCATTCGGCCTGGAGCCCCAACTCATCCGCGAGTTTGATCAGGCGTGAGACAGTCAGGCTATTACCGTCGCGAACGGTTCGGCGGCGAACAGTCTCGATCTCGATATCGATGCCGTTCAGCATCCCCAGTCGGACCAGGCAGGAAATGGCCGTCTCGCGGGAGGCAACCGGTTCCAGTATAGATTCTGTCAGAGGTTCGATCGGCACGGCCAGGTGCAAGATGAGATTCGCTTCGCTCCCGGATTGACACGCGACCGAGCGTGCTCATTCGGACAGACGCCAGATTCTCCGGCGGCAATGTTAAATTTTCCCTAAGGATCGGTTCTGATCGCAGAATCAAGTCCACTGCCCGGGACGAGCCGTGTCGGCGCCTCGGTACTCGGGGTCGAGGAAGAGTATATGGTCGCGGCGTTTACTCGCGACAGCAGCCCATGTTAGGGCCGTCGCGCGCGGTCGTAGCCGGCCCGCACGTCGGAAAGGCGCTGTGAGGTTTCGGCATCGAGCCGACCGTCCCAGCGCTCGGGGCGAAACCGCCGCTGGAAGGCCGCAACAACCACGGCCTCGGTATCCGGACGCACGCAATAGCCGATGGCTGCAAGGTCCGCCAAAGCGGCGGCGCGCTCGACAACCCCGATGCCTCTGCCGCGGCCGCGGGCGATATCCGGTGGCGCCTGGGGCCAAATCCCGACGCCGGCGCGGGCGAGACGGGGCCAATCGAACAGCTCGCCGGGATCGCTTTTGCGGTCAGGTGCGATATCCGAGTGACCAACGACGCGGTGCGGCCGAATTGGGTTGCGTGAAAGGATGTCGCAGCACAGCTGCTCGACCGCCGTCATCTGTTCTGCCGGAAACGGGCGGTAACCCCATTCGTGGCCGGGATTGACGATTTCGACCCCGATCGAGACCGTATTGAGGTCGCTTTCGCCCTCCCAGCAGGAACGCCCGGCGTGAAACGCCCGGTGCCTCTCAGGAACGAGCCGCCAGATGGCGCCGTTCTCCTCAACGACATAGTGTGCGCTGACCCGCGCCGCAGGATTGCAGAGACGGTCGAGCGCTGCCGCGGCGGTCGTCATGCCGGTGTAATGCAGCACCAGCATGTCGATGCGTGGCGGCTCGCCGCGGCCGTCCTGGTTCTGCGAAATCCGATCGCGGATCGGTGGCGCGCTCATCCCGGGGCGGCTGGCCGTACCGCGGTCCTGGCAATCCGATCGTAGGCGGCGTTGATCCGCGCGACCCGGGCGGTCGCGAGCGCGATGCATTCCGGTGGCAGGCCTTGCGCGATGACGAGGTCGGGATGGCTCTCTCGCACGAGGCGATGATAGGCATCGCGGATCGCCCCGAGCGCCGCATCTGGCTCAACCCCGAGGATTGCATACGGGTCTTCGGTCCCGTCCCGATCGATGCCTACATAGTGCGCACGAACCCGGGCATAATCGCTTGCATCGAAACCGAAATGCCGGGCGACCTCGCGCAGATAGGTGTCCTCGGCGGGGCAAACCCGGCCATCGGCGAGCGCAATATGGAACAGGCCTCCGAGGAGATCCTCGAGTACGGCGCGATCGGCCGCGAACAGACGCCCGACCTGCCGGGCATAGCTGTCGAACCCGGCGGTGCTTTTGCGGGCGAGATCGAAAACCAGCCGGACATGCTCTTCTTCGCCGAGAGGAACCTGGAACACGTCGCGAAAGGCGGCAACCTCGTCGCGCGTGACGGCCCCGTCGGCCTTTGCCATCTTGGCGCCGAGGGCGATCACCGCGATCGTGAAGGCGATTCGCCGGCGCGGGTCACCCTCCTCGCCTTCGCCATGCGGGTGCCAGTTCGCAATATGGCGCGCCGCGCGTTCGAGCAACGCGCCGAGCGGGCCGCCAAAGGGCAGCTCGCGCGCGCCCGCAATGATACGCCCAACAAAGCTCATCGGTTTCGAGGCAAGAGCTGCGAACCGGTCAAACGGCTGGCAAAGCGATCAGTTCCAAACGCTCGGTTCCACTAGCATTCCCGATCTTCACGATTATACTACTATTGAGCGATACAAGTCGCAATTCTATCTGTAGGGAAGGTTCGGGAGATGTCGCGCATTGGGCCCTCGGCCGCCGCTCCGTCGGCAGCTGTCCGCTGGCTCCAGCTGGGGGCGGGCATCATCTGCATGGTGATGATCGCCAATCTGCAATATGGCTGGACGCTGTTCGTCACGCCGATCGACGAGAAGTACCACTGGGGGCGGGCCGCCATCCAGGTTGCCTTCACGATTTTCGTCCTCACCGAGACTTGGCTCGTCCCGGTCGAGGGTTGGCTGGTCGATCGGTTCGGGCCAAAGATTGTCGTCCTTGTCGGCGGGGTTCTCGTCGCCATCGCCTGGGCAATGAATTCGGCCGCGGACACGCTCACGATGCTCTATAGCGCCGCAGCGATCGGCGGCATCGGCGCCGGCGCGGTCTACGGCACCTGCATTGGTAATGCGCTCAAATGGTTTCCCGATCGGCGCGGACTTGCGGCCGGGCTGACCGCAGCCGGCTTCGGCGCCGGATCGGCGCTGACGATCATACCGATACAGGGGATGATTCAAGCCAGGGGTTACGAGGCGACTTTCCTGTGGTTCGGCATCGGCCAGGGGCTGGTCGTCGTCGTGCTATCGCTGCTGCTGCGGGCGCCGCGGGCCGGCGAAGCGCCGCCCTCAACGCGCCTTAAGCAATCGGCGCGCGACTATACGCCGCTGGAGGTGCTGGGCTCGCCGATCTTCTGGGTCATGTACGCAATGTTCGTGCTGGTGGGTGCCGGGGGGCTGATGGCAACCGCCCAGCTGGCGCCGATCGCCAACGATTTCCAGATCGCCAAAACCCCGGTGAGCCTCATCGGCTTGACGCTGCCGGCACTGACCTTCGCGCTGTCGATCGACCGCGTGCTGAACGGGCTGACACGCCCATTTTTTGGCTGGGTTTCGGACCAAATCGGGCGGGAGAACACGATGTTCATCGCTTTCGGTCTGGAGGCGGTGGGGATTTGGGCGCTGAGCGTCTTCGGCCATGATCCCGTCCTTTTCGTGATCCTCAGCGGGCTCGTCTTCTTCGCTTGGGGCGAGATCTACAGTCTCTTCCCGTCGACCTGCACCGATGTCTATGGGTCCAGATACGCCACGACGAACGCGGGTCTGCTCTATACCGCGAAGGGCACTGCCTCGCTCCTCGTACCATTCGCTAATGTGCTGGCGACAGCCACCGGAGGCTGGCATTCCGTGTTCATCGTCGCCGCGCTGATGAATGCCGCTGCCGCGATCATGGCGCTCGCCGTGCTGAAGCCGCTGCGGGCCGCGCACGACAGGGGTGTCAGCGAAATGCGTGCAGCCCATGTTCAGCACCCATAAGGCGGCGGGGCAAGCGTTCTTCTTCGTGAGGTCCCGGTCGCAATCTTCCGCGCCGGCCCTGCCTCAGAGCCAGAGTGGCAGTGGCCGCGTCGGCGGATTGGGCCACTAACGAGGGAAAGCCCAGGTCGACCGGATAGCTACATTGGGTTTGACGCCGGCGGTCCACAGACGCGCGGATGCGGCGAATCAGGATCAGGAGGGTCTTTTCCAAAAAAACGGGGAGTGGCAGTTGCAACGGTCCCATGCCGCAAAAGATGACTCGGCCTTGTTGCGGCGGTTATAATGACGCCGTGACGCGGATAGGGCTGGCACTTAAGTTACGGCCTCCAAAGTGGCTTCCCACGTGTCATCCGGGACGCTCGGAAAGGGCGAATGGGTGAGATCGAATCTTGGCCCGGCGGAAGAATACGTCGCTCCTGCCTATGCCGGCGGGTGGATTCCCCGAGCGTTGCCGAGAGTTTATCTGGTCGGCACCATGCGGGCCGTCGCGCCCGGCGGCGCCGACTTGTTGCCGCGCGGGCGAAAGACACGCGGGCTGCTGGCCTGTCTGTGCCTTGCGCAAGGCGATCGCATTTCCCGAAGCCGTCTCGTAGGCTTGTTGTGGGATCGGTCGGCTGACGCGCAGGCCCGAATGAGCTTGCGTCAATCACTTTCGGAGCTCAACAGCATCGTCAATCGCCATGTTCCCGGCCTCGTCGAGATCGGTCGCGACAGCGTTCGCATCGATGTTCGGAAATGTTGGGTCGATGCGCTTGCAATCCTCGAGGCGGGCGGAGACGCGACCGCAGATACCAGCAATCTCGTCCAGCCCTACAGCGAGCGCCTCCTCGAAGATCTCGACGGGATCACACCGTCGTTCGATCACTGGCTCGCCTCAGAGCGAACGCGTTTCGAGGATCGCGTGCGGAAAATTCTCGAGGCGGAACTCGACCGCCTGACCGAGCAGAGCGCGAAACCGGAAGTGCGCGCGGCGGCCGCACGCCGACTGATCAACTTCGAGCCGACACACGAGGGAGCCGTGCGCAGCCTGATGAAGGCTTTTGCGCAAATGGGCGATCGTGCCCAGGCGATCCGCGAATTCGAGCGTTGCCGGCAGGCATTGCTGACCGTGCTCGACTTGCCCCCTTCCAAGGAGACCACCGCCGTCTACGAGGCCATACGGATCGATTCGCGCCAAGTGGCTCTTCCGGCCATGTACGCAGGACCTACCGGCGTCGAGCCGAGCGAGACCGCACCGGGCTCGCCCGCTCCGTCCCCCGCGCTATGGAAGATCGAAAAGCAAAGCGATTCCGCCGCCGCTACAGGTTACGAACCGGGCCACGAGCCCAGGCGTGAACCCTCGATCGCAGTGCTGCCCTTTCGCAATCTCGCAGGCGATTCGGCACACGACTTCGTTGCCGAGGGGCTCGTCGAGGATCTTATCGAAGCATTGTCTCGCGTTCCGAATTTTTTTGTGATCTCTCGGCTGTCGACGCTGGCCTTTAGGAATGAGGCTCGCCACCCGCGAGAGATCGGCAACGTGCTGGGGGTGCGCTATGTTCTCTCAGGGAGCGTGCGAGTCCTCGGAGACCGCCTGCGCTTAACGATCGAGCTGACCGACACGCAGATAGGGGCGGCGCTGTGGTTCTCGAAACTCGACGAGAGATTTCTCGACCTCTTCGAGGTCCAGGATCGCTTGTCCGAGATGATCGTGCGAAAAGTCGCGCCCTACCTGCACGCAGCGGAGATGAAGCGGATCCGGATCAAGCGGCCGGACAGCCTCGAGGCCTACGATCTGTTTCTGCGCGCCCAGGAGAACATGCACAATTCCTCGCGCACGGTCTTCGAGACGTCGGAAGCGCTATTCGACGCTGCGCTCGGGAGGGACCCACACTACGCGGCGGCTCTCGCATGGCGGGCATATTGGCATGTGCTGCGCGTCGGGCAGGGATGGTCTCCCGATCCGGCGATCGACGCGACGCAGGCCGACCACTTTGCGCGGTCGGCAATAGAATACAACAGCATGGAACCGATGGCGTTCGCGGTTCACGGCCACATCGCGTCTTATCTGTACAAGGACTTCGATCTCGCATTCCGCCGTTTCGAGACGGCGCTGGGCATCAACGCCAACGCTGCGCCGGCGTGGCTGTGGAGCGCAGCAGCTCAAGCCTGGATGGGCAACGGTTCACGGGCCATAGAGGAGATCAACAAGGCGATGGCGCTCTCGCCCTACGACCCGCTGATGTATGCCTATAGCGGCATCGCCGCAATGGCCTATCTCGCCGACGGCCAGTACGAGCGGGCGATCGAGTGCGCTCTGCGTTCCCTGCGAGAGAACCGCACCTACACGTCTGCGTATCGGCAGCTGACGTTCGCGCTGGTGCTGGCCGGTCGGGAGGACGAGGCCCGGGCGGCCGCGCGGCGGCTACTCGAGCTCGAACCGGGGCTCACTGTGGCAGGGTTCCGGCGGCGGTACCCCGGCAGCGCCAGCCCTATCCCTCCTTCCGATCGGAGCGGAGCCGCGGTAGCGGGCGAATAGCATCCACGAGCGCTCGCGCGAGACCGCAGCTCCACCGCTTTCTGCTCTGTATTTAGGCTACCCCCGGCGCGAACGGGGCGCGCGGTACTGTTGCACGCGCGTAGCGCGCAACCCGGCAAGGCCGTGGCTCTCCAGTGCACGTTCCCAAGACAGGAACTCTTCCTCCGACAACTGGTAGTAGCGGCAGGCTTCCTCGATCGTCATGCCGCCTCCGCGAACCGCAGCTACTACCGCAGCCTTGCGACGGACGACCCATCTTTTGGTGTTCGGGGGCGGCAGGCTTTCCACCCGTCGCGGAGAAAAATTCTCCGCAGCTTCACGATTTTTTGACGATTTCTAACGTGCTTGTCACCAATTTTTTCAAGAGATCCGAAATTACCACCTGGGCGCCTCCGAGCTCGCCGTGTTCAGGAGCGTGTTGAATTCGCCGCTCGATGGCGTTCGATCATCGGTCCCATCAATTCTAGAGCGCATTTGTGAACCCCGGTGCTGAGCCTTGAATACGCTGTCAAGCGAGCATGCAACCTGCATGCCGAATCCTGTCGATTTGGTTGAGACTCGCTAATTTCACCTATTATTCACGATAAGAAGAAAAAATTTT
>WNFC01006895.1_pt1 | contig 12508 bp, 9 predicted proteins | sample 5400541 | NCBI WGS metagenome assembly WNFC01 (sample SAMN13153342, study PRJNA577476) | soil metagenome | isolation source: 120 cm saprolite under Douglas fir tree site 2 hole 2 replicate 1 | place: USA:California | collected 2015-04-18
TTCTACGACGTACTGCATCTCCCCAATGACGAACGCACGCCGATGAAGGTCCGTTCCATGGTCGGCCTGATTCCGCTCTTTGCTGTTCAGACCTTGGAGCCCGAACTTCTGGAGCGGCTCCCCAATTTCAAACGGAGGCTCGAGTGGTTTATCGAGAATCGTAGTGACCTGACATCTAACCTCGCCTGTATGCGTACTCCAGGAAATCGCGAACGACGACTCCTCTCTATCGTCGACGCCGACAAATTGCGTCATGCTCTGCGCTACATGCTGGATGAAAACGAATTCCTCTCGCCTCATGGAATTCGCGCGCTCTCGCGGTATCACATGGACAATCCATACGTCCTGAGCGTCCATGGGACGGAACACCGCGTCGACTATCAGCCCGCAGAATCCAAGACATCCCTATTCGGCGGAAACTCCAACTGGCGCGGGCCCATCTGGTTCCCCATGAATTTCCTGCTCGTGGAATCTCTCCAAAAGTTCCATCACTACTTTGGTGACGGATTCAAGGTGGAATTCCCCACCGGTAGTGGACAGCTGTTCACGTTAGCCGAGGTCGCGGCAGAGATTTCCCGCCGCCTGAACAGAATCTTTCTGCGCGGTGAAGACGGTCGGCGGCCCGTTGCTGGAAATTTGGAGATTTTCCAGAACGATCCGCACTGGAACCAGCTGATTCTCTTCCATGAGTATTTCCACGGCGACACCGGCAGCGGCGTCGGCGCAAATCACCAGACCGGATGGACCGGGCTTGTCGCCAAGTTGCTAACCCAAAGCGGCGAAGCCCGTGAGAAGAACATTGAGTTGCGATCAAAAAGTGCAGCGAGATAAGGAGAGCGTCATGAAAGCGATAGTGGTATTACCCGGCAAAGCAGGGAGCGTGCATCTTGCGCAGGTCCCAAAGCCATGCGTCGCCGACGTTCCGAATGGACGCGGCGTGCTGGTGAAGATTCTTCGCGTCGGTGTCGACGGCACGGACAAGGAGATCAATGCGGCCGAATACGGGGCCGCGCCGGACGGCTGCAACTATTTGATTATCGGACATGAAAGTTTTGGGCGTGTGGAAGACGTTGGCCCAAATGTTACTGAGTTTAGGCCTGGCGACTACGTTGCACTCACCGTGCGCCGTCCCGGTTCGAGTCTCTACGACCAGATCGGCACCTACGACATGACGACCGACGACACTTACTTCGAGCGCGGCATCAACCTGCGCCACGGCTTTCTCACGGAATACATCGTTGATGAACCCGAATACATCATTCGCGTGCCGGAAAACCTGAAAGAAGTCGGCGTCCTCATGGAACCGATGAGTGTGGCGCAGAAAGCGATTGAACAGGCTTACCGCATCCAGCACCGCCTTCGCGTATGGCGTCCCAGACGGGCCGCGGTGCTCGGAGCGAGTACACTCGGCTTGTTGTCATCGCTCATCCTTCGGCTGCGCGGCCTTGAGGTCACGACCTTCGGGAATACGATGCCACCGTTCCTGAATTCGAGGCTCCTCGAAGAACTTGGCGTCCGGTACGTCAGCACCAAAGAAATGTCGCTAACCGATGCTTCTGTGAAATACGGCCCGTTCGACCTGATTCTCGAAGGAACCGGTTATTCACCGCTCGTGTTCGAAGCGATGAATGTCTTGGCGAAGAACGGTGTGCTCGCCATGGTCAGCGTTACCGGCGGCTCGCGCCAGCTTGAGGTTCCCGCTGACAAGATCAATCTCGGTTTTGTGCTCGGCAATAAAGTTGCCTTTGGAAGCGTCAACGCGAATCGCGAGTACTTCGAAACTGGCGTGAAGGATCTATCCACGGCGGAGCTCCAATACCCTGGGTGGCTGAAGAAACTTCTTACGCACCCCGTGAAGGGATTAGAGAACTACGAGGAAATCATTCGCCTGCTCACGGATTCCAAGGGATCGATCAAGGTGTATTGCGAAGTCGCGGCAATCGAAGGCGCACAAACCGCAGCTGCGGCAAGCTAAGAAGTCGATTGTTTCGCGTCTCACCGGAGAGATCATGCTTGCCATGTGGTACGTCGTAGTCACTCGCCAACCTTCCGCGCCCTCTTGTGAGGGATGATCCCGAGAAGAACCTCCGCGGCGCACGTCCTTCCCTGATTCATGCTCTCCTCAGCGCTTGCGCACCTTCTTCACGACAAGCTCCGGGGAAAGCGCGCCGTTTTTGAAAAGAAGCCCTCGCAGGGACACCGTGTTGCCATCAGCCAAAGCGCTAACATCTGAAACGCCTTCGAAGTCCGAATTGCTAGATGTTTGAACGTGGATGCTGCTAATGCCGACGTTGGTGAACAGCGCTGGCAGCGTATCGACGCTAAAGTTGGGTGGCACGATCGAGCCAGCCTTCATGTTTGCTGTGAACTGGGTCATCCGTAGCCGCACCCGGTTGGTGGTGACCGTGACAGGCGGACCTGGATTCACCGGACCCGTCAGTCGGATCTCGACCGTCTGGCCGGGCAATAACTGCGATGTATCCGTCGCCCCTTCGAAAGCGCCCTGTAGCGCACTCGGAACCGGTAGGCCGTCAGCCTTCACATGGAATCCCGGATTGCTCAAAGTGACGACGGTGGGGTTCCCGACGTTTACGTTGTTGACGCTTCTAAGTTCGTCGAGCACAACCATCTCGAAGTGCGTCGCGTCGTCGATTTTGAAGACGATGCCTTCGAGTTCGTCGTCCTCGGTGTCGTCTTCGAATTCAATCTTCCTGGCCAGGAACACTCCCCCGGCCATGAGCTTTGCGTCCACCTCCACAACTTGATTGTTCTGCAAGCAGGTGAAATTATTCGCGGCGCACGCCTCGAAGTCGAACTCGGTATTGTTGTCTGTCGTGATCGGAAAGTCGCCGCCCGCTGCATGTAGCGTGAACTTCTTGTTTGTGGTGTCGAGGCCTTGAACAGCTCCCCTCAAGTCATCCAGATCGTCCAGCTCACCGGCTGGCTTCATCGTGAGTTGCTGAACGCTGGCTGCTCCGGCGAGACTGAAATCCACGCCCAGAGTAGCGCTGAGAATTGTGTTCGGGTTGACGTCCACCTGGATGCCGGTCGGCGAATTCGCCATGATGACAATACCCGACCCTGGAAAATTGACCGTTGAGGTAAGCGTTCCCGTTGGTTTGATTTCGCAAACGGCTCCAACGGCGCAGCCGGCTAGTGCCGCTCCCGTGTCGTTCTTGAAAGTGAGTTCAGGGTCGGCAAACGTGAGGGTGAGGCTCGTGAAGGTACCCGCAGGCACAGTCGCTGTGCTGAGAAACGCCGATTCTGTTTCGAGCTGCTTTACCTCAATCTGGGTTGGTCCTTTGCCTCCCAGCAGATCCACGCTGCCCGGATTGAGCATCGCTCCAGTGACGTTTACTTCAAACGATAGCAGCGTGACGCCCGCTGGCGGCGTGTCCGTTATCGTGACCGACACCGCCGCAGCTCCTGCCGTCACGGTGATCGTGGCAGTGGCACTTTTCATGGTGTTGTTGACCGAGGTCGCAGTGAGTGTGACGGTGGCGGGATTGGGAACGGTGGCGGGTGCATTGTAGGTGACCGAACTCGTGGTCACGCTGGTGAGCGAACCGCAGGTGGTCATGCTGCAACCTGCGCCGGAGAGGGCCCAGGTGACCCCTCTGTTCAGGTAGTCATTCATGACTGTAGCGGTGAAACTCTTCGTTCCGGTGCCAGCCGGCACGCTGGCGCTTGTCGGAGAAATGGTTACGGAAGTTGGTGTTGGCGGCGGCTGAGAGGGCGCGCTATAACTGCCGCAGCCGACAAGGCCGAGAAGGCCCGCGAACAAGATCAGTCCAGACGAAATACGGCGCGGTATCAGACTGCTGATATGTCGTGGCATGTTCGAACGCCCCCGAATGAGTGATGCAGCCCGGCCCATTTGATTCGATTGCCTGCTGCCAGGACTTCCAAGGAGTGAGGTTAGGCAATTCGCGAACTGCGATTGTCACAGGTTTGTCTGGCATATGTAAAAAGTCATTCACACCTGCATCACACAAAAAATTCACATTCGGGTGACAACTCCACTGTTCCTTCCTGCCACTCTGCATGATCTAACCGGTTCGCGAGAATTTTGGGCACACAAAAATAACCAGCCGAGAACAGTGCGGATCATGATGCTGTTCAGATTAAGAGTTATATTACTGTTGGTGCTCGTCTTGGGGGCGCTTTTCTCTCTGCGTCAGCCCGCACATGCCATCCCCGCGTTCGCGAGGAAGTACAGCTTGCCCTGCTCTGCCTGTCATGAGGCTTGGCCAAAACTGAATGACTTCGGGATCGCGTTCCGGGACAGGGGCTATCAGTTGGGAAATGAAAAAGATTCCCCGATTTGGCAGAACCCGAGCTACTGGCCGATCACGATGCGAATCACACCGCAATGGCACAGGGAGAGCAGTAGCAACCAAGTAGTGGACACAGTTCCGGGCAACCCTGTACTCGGACAGACGTTCCAGAACGCCACGACTCACGGCTTTGATTTTGGCGGCGTAGACATCTGGGCCGCCGGAACTCTTTATAAAGACATCTCTTTTTCTCTGCTGCCCTCATCTGATTCTTCCGGATCCTTTCATTTTGAAAACGCGTTCGTTCGTTTTGATAATCTATTTAGGACACGCTGGGTAAACGTCAAGTTCGGGAAATTCGAACTCGACAACCTGGTCTCCGAGAAGCGCATGCTGTTTCTCTCCAACAATGGCGGGTTCTATCAGGTTTATCACTACACGCCGTTCCGAGAAGCCCAGTTTCGCGCTTCAGGTCCTTCGATCGTGCAATTCGGTGACGCCTTTGGCATCGGCGACAACCAATTGGGCGTTGAGCTGTCGGGCCACTCCGAAAATAGCTATACGCGTTATTCGGTCGCATTATTGAGCAGCAATGAGGGTAATCCGGGTTTGCCTAACCGAACCTACGATGGTTGGGCGAGCTTCAACCAAGGGTTTCAGGTAGGCAAGCTTGGGGTGCAGCGCCTTGGAGGGTTTGCCTATTTCGGACAGCGGCCCACCTTCTTCAACACGTCCCTCGGGAGTCCGGTTTTGAGCGAAGGGCTGGGGAACAAGTCCTTTTATCGTGCCGGATTGACAGGACTCTTCTACCTAAAAAAGCTCGACTTCAGCACGGTATTTGTACACGGATGGGACAACGTCTTCCTCGGGACAGGAACCGCGGCAAATGTGCCACTGCCCGTGGGAGCGCGGGGGCCAACCTGGAATGGTGGGTTTGTCGAAACCCATTTCACTTACTCTCCGCAGCTCGTCTTTGTGCAGCGCAACGAAATCGTGCGGATGTCCCGCCAAGTGTTCAGCACAGACCCGCGCGATCTGGGTGATATAGATGCTTTCTCGTTCGGGCTGAGGTATTACCCGTTCATGTTCAGCCGCGCGGGGCTGGCCCTCCACACCGAGTATTCACTCGTTCGGTCGTACAAGTCTGCGTCACCGCTCCCAACCAGTTCGACCCCGTTTGGACCCGATCTGCGGGGGAGTAGCGTGTTTGTTGGGCTCGATTTCGCATTTTAAGAGGGAACTCCCAATGAAGCACAGCCGCATGCGGGCGCATTTTGCCGGAATTCTAGTTCTGCTATTTGCGGGAGTTGGCCAGGTAAACTTCGCCCAAGAGAGCCACGTAGGCGGCCTCACGGGAGAAGCGAGCCGGGGAAAGCAGCTCTACCGGCGTTATTGCGTCGGATGCCACGGTCCGCTGGGAGACGGTCGGGGAGAAAACGCCCCATGGATCGATCCCAAGCCGCGTAATTTTGTGACGGGCACGTTCAAGTGCCGCTCCACGCCGACGGGGGCGCTCCCCACTGACGAAGACCTCTACGAGTCCGTGACGCGGGGATTCGTCAACTCAAACATGCCGTCATGGTTGCCGCTCACTGAGCAGCAACGTGTGGATCTGGTTGCTTATGTGAAAGCTTTCTCTTCAAGTTTCCGTGAGGAAAAGCCCGCTGCTCCCGTGCCGGTGCCCTCAGAGTCGGCGGCCAATCAGCAGAGCATTCAGCGCGGCAGCGAGCTTTTTCAAAAAATGAACTGCTGGGCGTGTCACGGCAAGGAAGGACGCGGGGATGGCCCATCCGCGCAAACGCTGGTGGATAATAGAGGCTACCCGATACCTCCCTACGATTTCTCGGGAGGGACGCGTTTCAAGTGCGGCGAGTCTAACCAAGACCTTTATCGCATTCTTATGACTGGACTGGATGGCACGCCGATGCCTTCGTATGCAAGCGGTCTGACGCCGGCCCAGGCATGGGACCTGGTGCACTACCTACGGACACTTCAAATCAATGCGAAACACAAACGGCCAACGGCTGACAGCGAACAAAAGCACAGGAGCGAGAGTAAACCAGTTGGTGAGGAACTCGAGGGACGCGCTAACCGGTTTTAGTTACCCGGCGATTTCGAGGAAAAGTCAAGAGCTGAAGATGAGAGGAGTCCTTTTACCAATCCCGGGCCTTCTGGGAGGAAATTCCCCATGGGAACGATAATCAAATGCCTTCACCTTATCGCTGCGGCGATATTCGCTTTCTCGACGGCACCTGATATCGCCAGGAGGACCATGGCGATTACCAGAGCGAGCGGCGCGACGACAAAAACCAGCGAGGCTTGGCCTGGCGTGCCCGAAGACGGGACCGTATTGGGCACGGTGAGAGTGACAGGGCCGCAAACTGTGGCCACGCGCATCGACATGGCTGCGGATCCCGCGTGTTTGAAGATGCATCCTGCGCCGGTGATGAGCGACGAAGTCGTCACGGGACCGAACGGCGCGCTGAAAAATGCAATCGTCTACATTTCCGAGGGGATTGGGAATCATTCCTTCGATCCGCCCACCATACCCGCCGTGTTTGAGCAGAAGGCTTGCACTTATAATCCGCGTATTCTTGGGATGCGGGCAAGACAGACCCTACGGCTCATCAACAGCGATCCCACGACCCACAATATCCACCCCGTGCCGCAGAACAATCGGGAGTGGAACCTCTCGCAACCCCCGGGCTCATCTCCTATCGAGGAATCCTTCGCCCGCGAGGAGATTATTCCGGTGAAGTGCAATGTACATCCTTGGATGAAGGGCTACATCGCTGTTTTCAAGCATCCTTACTTCGCGATCACCAACAAAGATGGCATGTTCGAACTGAAAAACGTCCCGCGCGGCGAGTATACGATCGAGGCCTGGCATGAAAAGTACGGCGTGCTGACTCAGAAGGTCACACTCGAAACCAATCAAGCAAAAACTCTGGAATTCGTTTTCAAGCGCTAAGGCACGAGCTCGGACACCTGGCGACTCCTGGCAGTGACCCGGCAGACGATGCAAGTCACAAATAGCAGCGACGAACTGCTCGCACAACCATAGTTACGCCCAGTGCGTCCAGTAAAACACCCATTATGGACGCGAATAGAAAAAGTATAGTCGTGCTTTGTGCCGTTCAGCCCTGGCTCTCGTTCGCGATTCAAATTGCTATTGGTGGAGCGCCGATGAAACTGTATCTCCTCATCAGCGCCCCGCAGCCGTTGATTCAGGGAACGCTTCCTAGTTTCCGATTCAACTGTGTGACGAAAAACCGGGCTGAAAGTCGTCCGCTTTATTCTTCGTCGCCGTCGAGGCCGTCAACGGGCGTGATAGTGCCGAAGAGACCGTCCTGTTCGCCGTTAATGCCGGCGGTGAAGAACAGGGTGTTGGCTGGTCCTGCGGTCCCATCATTGCCGAAGGTGAGCGACCACAAACCATCGATGGTGAGGATGGAATCGTCGGGGTTCTTTACGAAGCCCAAGAATTTGTAGGTGAAGCCGTTGAATGCAGCAATCTTGCCACTCCCGAAATTCCCGACGAGGATGGCGTTGCTGAACTCGCCGAAATCGCGCGTGGTCCAGACAACTCCCCAGGGTGAGTTGAACCACGGACCATGCTGAAGATGGCCGATGTGCCTGCCGGCCGGCGTGAAGATTTCAACGAAGCCGAGACCGTCACCGGCGACATCATCGTGCCGGGCGGCGTCCTGCTTGGCGTAGGTGACGAAGAGAGTGCCACCGATGTTTTGAATATTGAACGGCGCGAAGCCGTGGGGAATTTCCTCGGCTTCGAACGCCTCTTCTCCAAGGCGCACGCGCTTGAAGTTGGTGTCATAGACTTCAACTCTCGCGGAACGGAAATTGGTAACGTAGAGAAATTTGTTGCCGTTGATTTCGCCGGAGGTTGCGCCTTTGTAGACGGCGCCGTTCGCGGAGCCGTTATCGGAGTTGTCAACGACGAGTACGGCATTCTGTCCGCCATTCCAGCCGGCGATCGTTCCGTCTTCCGTGGCAAAGATGAAGTGAGCGGATTTGCCGGGCGCAACCAGAAAATCCGTGGGGCTGCCATTGAAAACGACACCTGTGGGAGTTGACTGGGTTCCCGCCGGCGAACCATTCGGCGGCGGAACGGTGACGTTGCCAGTGCCGTTAATGGGAATGGCGCCGCCCGTGCCGTTGTAGAGAGTGGAGGTACCGGAATTGTTGTTGGAAACCCACCAAGGGCTGCCGCCCGGGGAGCGAGTCAGTCCCCAAGGGTTTTTCAGATTGGGGTCAGGAGGATTTGGAGTGGAAATCGAGGCCAGATTCGAAACGAGGTTCGTTTGTTTATAATGTTGCGCACGTGCGAGAACGGGGAGCAGTAGCGCAGCGAGGCCAAGGAATAAAGATGACCTCAAGAACTTAGCGGCACACTTCATATAAGTCCTTCCTTCCAAATGACGTTTAGTGTCGAAATTCGGGCTCCAGCGTGGGGACGATCTACGGGCTGACGCCGGTTTTCGAGCTTTCCGCGAATTGAGATAGCAAGAATTCTCCGAGAAGGTTGTCACAACAATTTTCAAAATTTGTCAAAAGATTGTCCGTCGGGTGGGGAAGCGCTCCGAAGGTCAGACTTCTCTGTTGTAGTTATTTGCCTTACCGGGCCATTGATCCCAGGCAGAGTCAATTGTCAAGCGGAGCAGCGACTCTAAGAATCTCGCGGGTTCGGAATTTGAGTGCACACGCATTTTCAAACTCCAAGTTGAGTCGTCCTTACAGTCACGGAAAGCAACAAGGAAAGGCAGGACACAAGATTGGCTGTGTATGCCGCGGCTCCCGGACTAACCCAGATTCGACGCCCCGCGGCCAAGATTCGCCCGGCCTCGTCAGTGGGACCGGCAAGCGCAGCTCGCCACGGTGGGTTCACCGCCGAAGGAGGTAGACGAGCAAGTTGTCGGGATCTTGTCACCAGCATGTAAAAGTTTTGTTTGCATCAGCGGGAGCGCATCATTAGCGGGGTTTACTTCGTGTACGGCGAAGCGGCTTAATTCCTATCCGGAGTACAATTGAAAGCTCGTCGATGCTTTGGGAGGAGAGACTCTATGAACCTTTCTACCAGAGGCCTGTTGCGAGCAAGTGGGCGCTTGCTGTGCGTAGTGCTCGCGGGTGGCTTGCCCGCGTTTGCTCAATCCGCTTCCGCACCAGCGAGCCAAGCCGAACTGGACGCCAAAGTTCGAATGTTGAGCCAAACGCTCGAAGAGACGCGCGTCGAGCTCTCGGAGTCGCGATCGGAAATCCGGCAGCTCCGGGCAATGCTTGAACAAGTGCTGCGGAAAATGGGGGAGCCTGACAAACCTGCGCCCGCTGCCGTGGCCCCTCGAGAACAGGCACCCGAAAAATCCTCTGGAAACTCTCAAGAGACGAAATCAAACGATGAGAAGAACCTGGCCCGCATTACTGAGGACGATTGGCAGATTGCAAAGGCAAGGTTGGAGGAACTCCAACAAGACAAAGTGGAAAGCAGCTCAAAGTACCGGCTGAAGCTTTCGGGCATAGCCTTGTTCAACGCATTCGGCCAGACGGGTCATGTGGACAACCTGGACGCGCCAACCGTCGCAATCCAGCAAGCGCCCGGAGCGTCATCGGGCAGCCTCGGCGCTTCACTCAGGCAATCGATTGTCGGACTGACAGGTGTTGGCCCCAGCATCTACGGTGCAAGGACGTCCGGCGACGTTCAGATGGATTTCTTCGGCGGGTTGCCAAGCGGCTACGGGGCGGCAACTTCAGGCGTGATGCGCCTGCGTGTTGCCCGGATTCGATTCGACTGGGAAAATACTTCAGTTGTTGTCGGCCTGGATGTACCCCTTTTCTCTCCAAATACGCCCACGTCTTACATGTCACTTGCCGTGCCGGCATTCGCCTCTGCCGGAAACCTTTGGACGTGGACGCCTACGATTCGCGTTGAACAACGATGGCCGACATCTGTTTCACTGTTCAAAATCGAAGCAGGTGTCATGGATCCCTCAAGGTATGCCAGCTCCAGCGCGAGTGTGCGCACTGCAAACCCCGGAGAAAGCTCTCGCAAGCCGGCTTATTCGCTGAGAATATCGGCAAACGGAAGGAGCGAAAATCGGCCCCTATCCATTGGAGTTTCCGGCATTTACTTGCCGCAGCGCTATGGAGGGGAGACAGCCTCTGGATGGGGCGGTGTAACGGATTGGCGGCTGCCGTTGTTTCCGCATATGGAGTGGAGCGGCGAGTTCTTTGCAGGCAAAGGCCTGGACGTCTTTGGTGGAGTGCCCTACGTATTGGTTCAGCCTTCAGACCTCAATCGCTATAATTCTGTTACGGCGCCTGCTCTTGCCGGAATCAGGATGCTTGGCGGGTGGTCGCAAGTGAAGGTCAAGTTGAATTTCCGGAACGAATTTAACTTGGCAGCTGGCTCGGGCGCTCGCAGCGCCCGTGGTACACGTCAAACAGCTTTACTCGACCCGACTCTCCAATTCCTGTCGCGCCGTAACGATATGTGGTTTGTGAATTACATCTTTCGGCCACGGTCTGACCTTGTGTTTTCGACTGAGTACCGCCGCCTGAGGACCTACCAGGTCTCGGGAACTCCGGCGATCGCCGGTCAAGTCGGCCTGGCAATGGGGTTCATTTTCTAGTTGGCTATGAAGACCTGTCCACGCGGAATCGTCCCGTCGCTTTTGATCTTCTTCATCTCGGCGGCGGCACAAACAAACGACCTTACTGGCCATCCGGCGCAGGCGGTCAAGGGTGAGGTCAGGCTGATTCAGGTAGACTCGGGGGGGACCGTAATGGACAGTTCCCGGGTAGTGGTTTGGCTCGTTCCTTTGGACACGGTCCGCCCGATTCGATTCAACGCTGAGCGACCGAACTACCGTATGGTGCAACACAACAAGACGTTCGAACCCAATTTGTTGGTCGTGCCCATGGGAAGCGTCGTCGTTTTTCCGAACCTCGATCCATGGTTTCACAGCGTGTTTTCGCTTTACCGCGGGAAACGGTTTGACCTCGGACTTCATGAGGCGGGATCGCGGCAAGAGGTAAGATTCGACCGCCCTGGCGCATCTTATGTATTCTGCAACATTCATCCGGAAATGGTGGCGGTTGTATTAACCGTGGACTCGGAATTCTATGGAATATCTGACAAAGCTGGACACATTTCCATCGCTGCCGTCCCTCCCGGAAGATACCTTCTTCGCGTGTGGTCCGAGAACGCCACTCCGGAGGCTCTGCGAGCCCTCGAACGTCTAATCATAATGGGGAACGGGAGCCACAGCCTTCCGACGGTCTCGATTCCAGCGACCAGGCAAATTTCGATGAAGCACAAAAACAAGTTCGGGCGAGATTATGATTCCAAGGCACTGACGCCAGAGTACTAAAATCTTGCGTCTTCAAATCCAAAAGATGGCGGCACCCGTGCAATGGCGAGCCGCTCCGTCTTACGGAAGGTTGACAACTGTTACATATATGGGACCAACTTGGAAGATTCGGGGACGACAGAATGGAAACCGTATTGGTGGTTGAAGACAGCCGCGCCATGCAGCGGACTTTGCAGCGTCTGTTTGAAGCGGACGGGTTGCAAGTCCGGCTTGCCTCCGACGGCGTTGCAGGCCTTGAGAGCTTCAAGAAAGATACGCCGAGCGTCGTGGTACTTGACCTCAAACTCCCGCGCCTGCCTGGGAAAGAAGTCTGCCGCGCGCTCAAGGCCTATGCGGCGTCGGTCCCGATCGTCGTTTTGAGCGCCGACACGGAAGTTGAGGACAAGGTTCTGCTTCTCGAACTCGGCGCGGACGACTACGTTACAAAGCCCTTTAGCCCTAAAGAGCTGCTCGCCCGTGTGCGTCGTGCGATGCGCCGCGGCGAACCAAGCACCCCACATGGCACAACCGCCGCACCGGAGACGCCCCAACATGAACTGCTGGCGTTCGGCGATATACGAATCGATTTTACCAGCATGGAGGCGGCGCGCACGGGCAAACCCGTCACACTCACGACTCAGGAATTCAAACTGCTCAAGTTTTTCGCGCGCTCGCCTGGCAGAGTCATTTCACGAGAAGAATTGCTGAACGAAGTTTGGGGATACACCAATTATCCGACCACTCGCACTGTCGATAACCATATCCTTCGTCTTCGGCAAAAACTCGAAGCTGACCCTGCCAACCCGCGCTACTTTCTGACCATGCACGGTTCGGGTTACAAGTTCGCACCCGACAGTGTAATGAATG
>WNFC01020513.1_pt1 | contig 12508 bp, 8 predicted proteins | sample 5400541 | NCBI WGS metagenome assembly WNFC01 (sample SAMN13153342, study PRJNA577476) | soil metagenome | isolation source: 120 cm saprolite under Douglas fir tree site 2 hole 2 replicate 1 | place: USA:California | collected 2015-04-18
AAGTCTGGGTAAACGAAAGGGGTTAGCGGCGCCTGTGTCCGCTAACCCCTCGTCGTCAATGGTCGCGGGGGCCCGCAACCACCGATATCAAAGATGCTCAGCTTCGAGGTTGATTTGATCTAGACAGGTTGCCCAGGCTGGATTTGACCCAGTGGCGTGTGGGTTATGAGTTGCCTTGAGACCGTGTCGGCAACCCTCTGATCTCGCGAAGAATGTACGGAACGATCAGCAATTGTCGGTTCCGTCCTGGCGGCCCTACGTACCTGTCCCTTCTAGAAAGGCATCCGTCGCGAATCTCGTGCGCTTCTCCGACTGATCGGGCTATTTGCCAGTTATGGTCAGATGGCTGCGGATCCTCATTGGGTCGGTGGGGGCCGCTGTTCGCACACATCGCGAGTTGGCGCTGGAGAACCTCGCGCTTCGGCAGCAACTCGACGTGTGGAAGGTGCGCCGGCCGCGGCCACGGCTGACGGCAGTTGACCGGATCTTCTGGGTGATCCTGTCCCGGCTCTGGAAGAGCTGGCGGAGCTCGCTGCGGGTGGTGCGGCCTGAGACGGTGGTGGGGTGGCACCGGCAGGGATTCAGGCGCTACTGGGCGTGGAAGAGTCGACGCCGACGCGGTCGGCCCGGAATCGAGATGGAGCTCCGAGAGCTGATTCGGCGGATGAGCCGCGCCAACCCTCTCTGGGGCGCGCCGAGGATCCATGGTGAGTTGATGAAACTGGGCTTGACGGTATCGCAGGCGACGGTTTCGAACTACATATTCCGGCGGCGGAAGCCACCGTCGCAGACGTGGCGCGCGTTTTTGAAGAATCACGCTAAGGATCTGATCGCAGTGGACTTCTTCACCGTCCCTACGGCGACGTTCCGGATCCTGTTCGTGCTCGTGGTGCTGAGCCACGACCGGCGCCGGCTGGTGCATTTCAACGTCACCGAGCATCCGACCGCGGGGTGGACCGCTCGGCAACTGGTGGAGGCGTGCGCGCTGAAGGAGACGCCAGGGAATCTGATCCGGGACCGGGACCAGGTGTATGGAGAACGATTTTCGCGTCAGGCGCGGGCGTTGAACATCCGGAAGTTGTCATTGCGCCACGCTCGCCCTGGCAAAACGCCTACGCCGAGCGCGTAATTGGATCAATCCGGCGGGAATGCCTTGACCATCTCGTGGTGATCGGCGAACGGCATCTGAAGGGGATCCTGTCGGAGTACGTGCACTACTACAACGGGACCCGGACACACTTATCGTTGGCCAAGGACGCGCCCGAGCCCCGGAGCGTGCAGCCGCCGAGCCTGGGCAGGGTGGTGGAGATGTCACGCGTGGGTGGGCTCCATCACGAATACCTCCGGAGGACAGCGTGAGCCGATCGGACCGTTAAGTGGAAGGCACACCATCAGCACCTCCTCGGTTGCTGATGGACGTACGACGTTCCGCCCGAAAAGCGGACATTTCACTTGCTCTCGGGAGCGGACAGATCATGTGCTCCCTACACCGGCCCATTTGTTCCTTGACAGCGCTGGTCTGCGCGCCTAAAACTAGTGCCTCGCTCACAGCCGGGCGGGCGCGGTCGGCGCTCCCGGAGGCTAATGTGCGCTGTACCTACGGGCTCGAGCGGCTCCAGCGGGGGGTCGGCGTGCCGGGCCCGCGTCTGAGAATGGCTGATTATGTCGCGATGCCGGGGCCCACGGACGAGGCGACTGCCGCCGGAGGGTGGTAATGTTGGCTATCCCCACCGGCCAGCCCATCCGCGCTGAACGAAGGAGAGCGGCAGCCAGTCATCGATGACGTGGGGACGGAATCGCCCGACCTTTGCGCGTGAGGCGACGCACGAACGCGAGCGGGACTTTTCGGAGGAATGCCGATGCCCAACCAATCACCGTTCCTCGATGTCAGAAGCTTCGCAGAGGAGGAGGCCCCCACGCGGGCGGAGGAATCACCCAGGCGGGCCCAACCCGCGAGCCCCTTCCTGGCGGTGTACGAGCTCGAAGAAGAAGGCCGGAGCGACCCCCAGACGGAAGCGTACGTCTCGTTTCTGAGCGAACTCTACGACGAGCAATTCAACGAGGCGTTCTCGAGTCTCGTGGACGAGGCCTCCGCCGTCTACGAGAAGAACTTCCCGAACAGACAGCAAGACCCCCGCACCGCCGGGTACCAGGCGGAGCGGCTCCTCAGCCAGCACTTTGCGCCGCTCGTCGCCGAGGCGGAGGCAATGGTCCGGGCGGTAGCGTCGGAGCTGGACAAGCGCAGTCCGGACGCTCTGGGCGAGGAGGAGGTCGAGGCCATCGTCGACGGGTACCGTCCATCCACCGAGATCAACCCGCAGTTCGAGGAGTGGCTGGGCGGGTTCCTCAAGAAGGTCGTGAACAAGGGTCTGGACTTGGCGAAGAATGCCGCCAGCGCGGTAGCCCAGATGGGCTTGGCGCCCATCCTCACCAAGATCTGGACGCAGTTCAAGCCGATGATCAACCGCCTGATCGACGTCGTGATTCGGAAGTTGCCCGCCAACCTTCAGCCCATCGCCAAGCTGCTCCGCGACAGGCTGCCCTTCCTGAAGGAGTTCGAGGAGGGTGAAGGCCCCGAGTCCGAGACGACGGAGATCAATGAGATCGCCGAGATTCAACACGAGTTCAATCAAGGCGTCGCCAACCTCCTGTTTGCCCAAACGGAGGCCGAGCAAGACATGGAGGTCGCCCGCGCCGCCAACCCTCCGAGCGCGCCGGAAGTCTACCCCGTCGCGGAACTGGAGTTGGCCCGGCAACAATTCATCGACGGTCTGGGGCAGCTGAAGGAAGGTGAGGACCCGACGCCGCAAGTCGAGAACTTCCTTCCGGCTCTCCTGCCCGTTCTGAAGATCGGGCTCAAGCTAGCCGGCCGGCAACGAGTCGTGGATTTCCTGGCCAATTTTCTCGGGAAGCTCATCCAGAAGTTTGTCGGACCGCAGTACGCGCCTCCCCTCTCGAAGGCGATCGTCGATGCCGGGCTGAGGCTCCTGCAACTGGAGACGACGCCGCAGGGCGAGTCGAAGGCCGCCGCGTCGGCCGTGGCCTCCACCGTCGAGGAGACGGTGCGGCGGGTAGCCGCGCTGCCGGAATACGTGCTCGACAATCAGGAGCTACTCGAAGGCGCGGCGCTCGAAGCATTCGAGCAGGCCGCCGCCAACAATCTGCCCCCGGTCCTCTCGGAGGACATCTACCGCAAGCGCCCCGAGCTGAGGGAACACCGCAGAGGCTTTTGGTACCGTTGCGGCCACCGGTACAAGAAGCGACTGGGCCCGAAAATCACAGCCCGCGTCTCTCCCTACCGGGTCGCGAGTCTCGAGACCTTCGACGGCGGCACCGTCGGAGAGGCCCTCGAAGAGCAGTACGACATGGCGCCCGGCGAGGAACTGGAAGCGGAGGTACACCTCTACGAGGCCATGCCCGGCATGCGGCTGTCCGAAATCATTCGAGGGGAGGAGGTGATCGCGAAGGGTAACGGCGAAGAGGGGCACCACCAGCTCCATCCACTCACGCGCGACGCCGCCGCCCTGTTACTGGACCAACCGGAATTGGGTCGCGACGCCGGACCCGGCGAGACCGGGGACCCGACCGCTCCGCAGGTCGGCCAGCGCTTCTACTACCTGGAGATCCCGGGCAAACGTCCGCTGATGGTCGTGACGCCGGGCGGTCGCGCTCACGTGCGTCGCCGTTCCCGGAGCCGGATCATTTTCCACTTCCCCAAGAACGAGATCATCGCTCGTCTGTTCCTGAGTGAGATTCGTGCCCAGCAGATCGCCGTGAAGTTGCGCCAGCACGCTCACATGGGCACGGTGGCCGAACGGTTGCGCCGCTTCATCGATCGCGGCGTCAACCGGGCCTTTGCCACCAACCTCGGCCGCCTCAAGATCATTCACGGGGCGGTCGTCCCGGGTCAACCGATAAATGCTCTCAACCGACTGCCCTCGCTCGTTCCCCAGGTCCTCCGGGGCCGCGTGACGGAATGGCTCGTCAAAGGCCTGGCCGATCATCTCCACAAGCACGCTCAGGAGTTCATCAAGGCCGCCGACGATACCGCCGACGGCGTGACGCTCGTCATCACGCTGGAGAATCCGCCAGGCTTCCGGCAGCTCGGCGAAGCGCTCAAAGGCAAGGGCATCTCGCTCGCCACCCTCAAGCTCCCCGAGGGCGAGCCCACGGTCAAGCTTCGAGTCTATCCGGGGCGCAAGCGTGGCTGATCTGCAAACGGCAATCCGAGACCAGCTGAGCCGCCAGGTGACCCACTGGACGAAAGCGGCCGCCCGGCTCGGGAACCTCGATGACCTGGCCTCGTCTGCGGCATGGCACAGCCTGGAACGCTACATGGGCATGTCCATCCGGCGGCACCTCTCGACCGTGGTCTCTCAATTGGCCCGTGAGGGAGAGCTGCTGCGGGGGGCGTTCGCGGCTGCGGTTTCGCCCGCCGATCTCTTGAAGGCGCGCCGGCAACTGCTGAACTTCCGCAATCGCTATTCGCGCGTTGAGATGACGCTGATGTTCTTCGCCGACGCGATCAACACGCGTACCAATCCCAAGGTCTCCGGATACTTGAAGGCGTGTGACATCCTGGCGTACCGGAGCATGGCGATACTCTTGGATCAACTGAGCAAGCCGACCCCGAGCGCGCTCTCCTATTTCGAAAAGGGCATCGGGGCGGCGGTCTTGAGGGCGAACCTGCGCCTCTGGGATGGCACCGGCGTGAATCCCGTCGCCGCCATCAAGATCACGCACCATAACCTGCTGCGCAACACCGCCTTGATCCATGAGGCCGGCCACCAGGCGGCGGCGGTGGTCGGCTGGAACGAGGAATTGGCCTCCAAGCTCGCCGACGGCCTGACCGGCGCTCCGGACGGCGTGGCCGGGGCATGGGCGAGCTGGGCTTCGGAGATCGGGGCGGATGCCTTTGCGTTCGTCCATACCGGATACGCGGCCGTCGCCGCCCTCCACGACGTCCTGGCGGCGGAGGATGCGGTGGTCTTCAGGCACACGTCGGGCGATCCCCATCCCATCAGCTACATCCGCGTGCTGCTCGGCGTGGAGATGTGTCGCCAGTTCTACGACGCCGGTCCGTGGGACGACCTGGCGCAGGCATGGGTGACCCTGTATGCGCTGGCCAAGGCGCCGGGCGACACCCGGGCGCTGCTGGAAGCTTCCCTCGCCGTCCTCCCGTCCATCGTTCGAATCACCCTGCGCGAACCGATGCGCGCCTTTCAGGGGCGGTCCCTCGCCGCCCTGATCAATCCCGACCGGGTCAAGCCGGCCGCGCTCCTGGCGATGGAGCAACAACTCGGCCCGGCCCTGTACACGTCGATGCACTGGATCTGGACAGAGGCCCTGCGGCTGCTGGCGCTCACCGGCTTCCGGATCGCCACGACGACGGGCAAGAAGGAGGACACGTTCGAGCCACCGGAAGATTGGCTCTTGAGGCTCGGCGGCGCTCTCCAAGCCGCCTAAAACCGTCTGGGAGGATCCTACGATGCCAGCCAGAGACAACCCGAAGGCCGAAGAGCAGGTGCACCAGCCCCCACAGGACCCGCACGCATCCGACATGCACAGGCTATTGAGCACGCTCGACCGAGTCTTCTCGACGTTCCGCGAGCAGCTGGGAACCGAGCCGCCGAAACCCTTCACCGGCAACGCGAAGATCGCCGCCGACACGTTCAACGATATCGTCGCCGGGTTGAAATTCGAGTCTCGTCGTCCAAACCCCGTCACCGTCGAGGCGATACCGGTGTCGCCGACGGAGGTCGAACTCCGATGGGCGGACGTCCCGACCAACGCCGACGGCTACAGGGTCGAACGGTGTCAGGGGTACAACTGCCAGGACCTGGACGAGATCGCGCGGCTCCCGTCCAACGCGCGGTCCTTCCGCGATGCCAACCTCTCGGAACGTACCCCCTATCGCTACCGAGTGGTCGCCTTCGATGGCAGAGGCGAGACGGCCTCCAACATCATCGAGGTTACCCCGGGACCCTCCGGTACGAGAATAGGGAGGCCCGCCAATGTTTAGGAATCTCGCCGCGAGCGTGCCCGACGGCGCCACCAAGCTCGTGAGCTTGCACCCGGCGGAGCTGACGGCGCTGCTCGAACAGGCGTGGAACCTCAGAGTCAATCCCGCCGGCGGTGGGACGCAGCCGCCGACCGGCCATCCCGATCACCGGAGCGATACCCCCGGACTGGCGATCCCCCAGATGCCCCTGCCAGTATTGACGCCACCCAGCCTGAATGGCGCGAGCCCGGACCCGGCGGCGCCTTTCACGACCGTTCTCACCAACACGCTGACTGTCGACGTGGGCACTCCGGGCGTGCGGTGGGACCATCTCATCTATGCCTACATGATGGCCAACACTCGCATCCGCCCGATCTTCCGCCGGGTCGTCGACGAGCTCGTGCACGGTGAAAAGTTCGGAGCGCCCAGGGAAGACACTCAACTCTGGCTGCGCAACACCGAAGAGCTCTTCTTCCGCGACCCGCCGCCGTTCTCGATCACCACCCTCACCAGCTACGTCCGTCCCGACATCGAGACCACGGAGCGCCAAGCCTACTACCGGATGTTCGGCTTGGACCTGAACCACGGCAAGGACGACAATTCCCCCTACCCGTACGTGAAGGCAGCGGCGGCGAACAAGGAGTTCGTCACCACCTTTGAAGAGCTGCTCCGGGAGACGTGGATCGGGTTCATCAACCGGTCCACCACCAGCGGCGCCAATCCTACCGACGATGCCAAGATCGAGGATCTCGCGCGCACGCTGAACAGTCAGCTGATCAACCGTCGGCGGTTTGGCGACCTGTCGCGCGAGGAGTTCTACCTCGTCTCGATGATGTCCTGGTTCCACATGACGGTGGAAAACAGCAACCTCCCGATCATCAGGGACCTGCGGGCGGAAGGGTCCACCGCGGAACAGGTCCTCTTCAAGATCGCTCAAATGGTTGGGCTACCGGCCAACGGACTGGCCGATCACTATTTCCAGATCGCCGATTCCATCTCCGCCGTCCTCATCGCCATCGAGACCGGCACGCTGCAGGTCCCGGGGGCGGCGCGCACGTTCTACGACCCGACGGTCCCCAATCAGCTGGCCGACGCCATGAACAAGATCATCACCCACTGGTCCGCCATCACGGGTCACGACGTCAAGGCCGGCAAGGTGGCCGTCCGCTAGACGGCGCGCATGGCGGCCGCCGAAGAGGTCCACGGGCCTTTGCGCGTCGACTCATTCGACCACCTGGACTCCCCCTTCCTCACCGAGGAGCCGGTGGCCGCGTTCGATCGACCCGGTCGGCGAGCGCCGCTCGGCGCCCTCGAGGCGGAAAGCCCCTTCCTCGGCGCCGTCGAGCCCGGCCGAGCTCTCGTCGACCGGGAAGACGAGGATACGGAAAAGCCGTGCACGGGCATCATCGGACACGATGACCGTGCGCACACCTCCTGCGCGACAGCGAGAAGGACGAACACAATCAATGGGTCGATTCGGAAACCGAGTACGTGGTGGTGACCCCGGCCCGCAACGACGACGCGCCCGCTGGGAACAAGACGCCGTTCGGCCAGTTTGAGGCCCGCGGCTGGAGGTTCTCCCCCGGGTACAATCCCCGGTCGACCGACGCCTGGAAATACGACTATGCCGTCATCGAGCTGAAGGAACCCGCCGGAGCGAAGAAAGCGGCGGTCCTCAGCAACAACTTCTTGTGCTTCTGGGGCAGTCGCGAGTGCGGAGGGAACACCAACCTGGAGGTGCTGGACCCCACGCAATTGGCGGGGCAGACGGCGTACACGGCGGGGTATCCCAAGGATCTGGGCCAAGGCACGAGGCCCTATTCGACCTCGGGCATGCTCAGCGGTGTGGACATTCGTGGCCGCCGCGAAATCATGAACTATGACGCGGACGGCTGCCCCGGTCAGAGCGGCTCGCCGATCTGGATCGAGCGGGGGGGCAACCGGTACCTGGTCGGCATCTTCACCAAGGTGGGCACCGGTTACGATGCCACGACCGGCCTCGTCTCCCTGAACAGCGCCGTTCGCATCACCAAAGAGGTGTTCGATCAGATCTCGCGTTGGTTCGAGGCGGTGTTGGAGAACCCCTGGCTCAGCGAGCGGGAGAGCTTCGAAGCCGAGAGATCCGGCGAATGGTCACCGGAGAACCCTGGCCAAGAGCCGCAACGTCTCTACGAGCGGGATTCAACCGTCGAAGGAGAGCGGGGAGACGACTTGGAGGTCCTGGAGTTCGAAGACGAACAGGCCGAAGGGCAGCCGGTTCAATACGACACTCCTGTCATTGTCGAGCGTGACGTCCCGAAGACCTCCACCCCCGTCTCCGTGGGTCAACGCGTCGACCTCGACCTCACCAAGACGGCGTACGGGGCCGATCTCGACCACGTCCGTTGGATCATTCCAGGCACGGTCGTGCGCGGCTACAAAGGGAGCGCCAGCGAGGCCGCCGTCGTCAAACTGACCCCAGCCGATCTCGAACGTCCAACGATATCGTTCTTCTGGGTCGACGCCGGCAACGGCCGGAAGGTTCGGGCCAAGATCCGCCACAAATCGGGCGCCGAAGAAGAGTTCGTCGCGGTCTACGACGTCGAAGGACCCACGATGAATAGCTTTTCCGGCACGGTCGGGCAGACTCACATTGAAAAGGAACACGGCACCTTCGTGATGCGGTTCGGCAACCGGTCTGATGAGCCCGGAGTCAAGTGGACGTGGAAGATCACCATGCCGCCTCACCATGCGGGCTTCGTCAAAGATGTCCAGACGGTTCTGGCGGATCGATCCAAGGTACAGCGCCTCACGCCGGGAGGGGAGAAAACGCGGGCGCTCGTGTGGAGGCATCCTTCGAATGCCACCCGGCACGTGCAGCTCGACAACGAGGGGGCCACACAGCCCGTCTACAACAAGGGCTTGGGCGAAGACAAGATAGAGGCCGGACACTCGTTCGATACGGGAGGAGGTATCGCCGACAGCCCGAGCACCGGCTTGGCTTCCCTGGACAAGAGCGTTTCCGTCAATGACCGGTTCGTTTACTACGTCATGTTCAAGCCGGAGACGGACAAACCCAAGGTCGCGGGCCAACCCGAGGACGCGATCTGGGTGCCGGTCGCCAGGGCCACGTGGTCCTGGAAGGCGACCGCGGACCAGCTGGACAAGAAGTGGAGTCTACGCAAGCCACCGAAGATGGAGCCCGTCTTCAATAAGGCGACCGCGGAGTTCCCGGTGTATCTGAGCAATGGGTTCGAGAACGAGTGGCAGGAGGTGGGGCCGTTGCGTCCTGGGCCGCCGCAATTGATCCCTTCCCCGCCCCGCCGACGCTCGCCTTCCACGTGAACGACCCGGCCATGGTGGCGGCGTTCGGCCCGGTCACGACGAGCGCCGTCAACCATCTCTGCGCCGCCCTGGTCGACCTCACGGGCAATCCTACGACCCCTCCGTATGCCGGCTTGAACGACGAGGAGATGGTCTTTTGCGGAAGCATGCTCAAGGTCTGCGCGATGTATGCCGCGTTCGCCCTCCGCGCCCAGGTGCAGGCGTTCGTCGACGCAGCGGCCGCGAACGGCGCACCGCTCGTCCAACCCGCTGTCACCGAGGAGATCGAGAAGGCCTGGAAGCCGAAGCTGCAGGCCGCCTTCCCGACCCACCCATCAGAGAGCTTTGGCAACAAGCAAGACGTCACCTTCCCCCAGCTCGAGAGGATCTTCACCTTCCGCCCCGACGGCAGGGTCGACTTTGCGCGTACCGCGCCGCCCATGACCAACGCGCGCCTGGATCGGGCCGGCGAGTTCGGCGTCCCCGAGGGCAGGTTTCACGATTGGATGCGCTTGATGATGCGCTGGTCGAACAACACGGCGGCCAGCTATTGTATCCTCGCGCTCGGCTATTTCTACATCAACGGCGCGCTCGCCCAGGCGGGCTTCTTCGATTCCGCGACCACCAACGGCCTCTGGATGTCCGCCGACTATGCCAAGCACGACTGGGTCAGGACGCTGGCCGAGAAGAATGCGAACGCGGCCGGACAGCCGCTGACGCAGCGCTGGGCGACGGCCCAAGGGCGGACGCGGAGCAACCTCACCGCAACCGCCGCCCAGACCGCGCGACTCCTGACGCTGATGGCCCAGGAGAAGCTCGTCGATGCGACGTCCAGCCAGGAGATGCGCACCACTGAAGTCGCCGGCAGCTCCGTACTCCAGCTCATGGCGTCCCACACAGAACACGGCCGCGACGGGCTTCCTGATTCCGAAGCGGACCTCGAGTCCCCGTTTCTCCGAGAAGAGCTCTTCGGCGGAGAGGCGGACGTTGCGCAGCACGCCCGCCTGGAGACACTGGAGGCCGAGAGCCCCTTTCGCGCTCTCGAAGACAGGCACGCACCCGCCTTCCCCGCCGAAGCATTCGGAGCGGAGACCGTCGAGTCGACTCACGAGTACGACACGCCTCCCGAGAATCTACCGGCCGACGCCTTCGTCCTCGACAAGGACGGGAAGGACTATTTCGACACGTTCCCGCAGCTGGGCGACCTGTCGATCCAAAGAGCGACGGTCCTCACGCCCTCACACTTCGAAGGCCTCATGGATCAGCTCCTTGCCTCGAGTCGGAATAATTTCGTCATCGACGCGCACGGCGACCCGTCGGGTCTCAGCATGCCTCTGTCCGACGGGACCGCGATGTCCCCGACCAAAACGTCCCTCTTCATGCTCAGGGGAATCGAGCACATTCAAGCCCTGATGCGACTGACTCAGGAGAGCAACACGATCTGGGAGCGCGCCTCGGGGACGGACCTCGACCGGTGGCAGCAGATCGTCAACCTCATGCATTCCAAGACCTGGCAAACGATGATCGGAAGCGGGTGGCCCACGCAGACCCCCCGGGTCTCCGACGTGGCCGCCGCCAAGACTCTCGTCCAGTCGCTCCTCACCGCCCTCGTGAACGCGCTCTTCCCCGGACGGTCCGCCGGCAGGCAAGCGCACGTGGACACGCTCATCAAGAAAATGCTTCAGCTCCAGGCCAAGGGCATTCGCGAGATCCAGTTCCGCTCGTGCAACATCGGCAAAGACCCGGTGACGCTGTACGAGTTTCGCAAGTTTCTGAGCGCCGATCACCTCTGCGCTCCAGACGTGCGCAGTGGGATAGGGCGCGTGGTCCCTCGCATCGACCGGGGGGCGGTCGATCGCCTGGCCAAGCGACCTTCGACCCAGGTCTACGATCTCCCCGGCGGCCGGTTCGCCATCTTCATCAATATCGTGGCGGCGAAATTCACTGCGGCCTGCGCCGCCGATTCACAAGCGGCGGTGGGCGAATGGGTCACCAGCCACGTGATGGCACACTCGAGGTTTCGTAGGGGCACACTGCCGGTCCACTTTCTCAAGACGCAACCCCTCGCCTTCGCGCTGGACCCGGACTATGCGGCGCACATTCAATGTCGCTCCTCGCTCTGGGAAGGCGCCGTCCGCGCCCATGAGCTCGAGGAGGAAGAGGCGCACGAGGGCGTCGAGGAGACCGAGGCCCGGCCCGAGGAGACCTTCGAGCTTGCTTTTCGGGACGTGGCGGACGAGAGCGAGGCCGAGGACGAATCGGACGCCCAGCGAGCGTGGGCTCTCGCCCTGGAGCAAGAGGCGGCGGAGCAGGAAGCAGCGGCGCTGGGCGACCGGCCTTTTAGCGAAGCGTGGACGGGCGAATCGACCGGCTATGGAGGCGGGGAGGCGGCCTACGACTCACCAGCCTTCGAGCGTGACACCGGCGGCGGGTCAACTGCCGTCGATCCCTTCCCTCGGCACCCTTACGTGCTCGCGGACCTGCCGCAACAGGTGCAGCAGAGCTTCGCGAAGGGGCCCTCGTTCTGGCAGGAGGCCGTGAAGACCGCGATCGGCGCGCGCGTGAAGGAAGCGAGGAAGCTCGCGGACATCGTTTTCTTCATGCAGCACCCGGAGCGAATGAAGACAGGAGTGGGGAGGCTCATCGACCCGAAGGACGATGACTTCGTCAAGACACGCGCCGAGTGGATCCTCTACTTCACGATCGTCTCGAAGATCCTCGACCCCAAATACGTGCCGACCGTCTTCGTACCGGAGCGCAAGGCGAGCAAGTACGAGGACTTCGTGGCCGCGCCGATGACCGGGCGCATGACGTTGATGGTCAACGGCCGCAAGTCGGACGGAAGCGGCAAGTTCGACAAGGGCCGATGGATCGGCGGTTTCAAGGACGCGGTGGGGACGTTCGACCGCATGCAAGAGACGGTGGAATCACTCGGCAAGGGCGACTGGCTCTACATTGCCAGCTGGCAGTTTCATCCGCTTCGCGTGCCGCTCACCATCCAGCGATCCGGCATCGGCGATTGGGGGCAGCTCCTCGTGAACAAGGCGAAGGAGGGCGTGAAGATCCGCGTCTTGATCGCCAAGCACCCGCCCGGCAGCGAGTTCGAGACGAACTTGAACGAGGTCGATGGCGTCATCAAACGCCTGTCGCCCGCGGAACGCGACAACTTCAAGTACATCATGAGCGCCCATCCGAACTCCCTGG
>WNFC01035683.1_pt1 | contig 12508 bp, 13 predicted proteins | sample 5400541 | NCBI WGS metagenome assembly WNFC01 (sample SAMN13153342, study PRJNA577476) | soil metagenome | isolation source: 120 cm saprolite under Douglas fir tree site 2 hole 2 replicate 1 | place: USA:California | collected 2015-04-18
CCAATTGAACACGACGTCGTCGGCGGTGAACGGCTTGCCGTCGTGCCACTGCACATCTTTCTTGAGCTTCCAGGTGACCGACTTGCCGTCGGCCGAGACCCCGCCATTCTCGATCTCGGGAATTTCGGCGGCGAGGATCGGAGACAGATTGCCGTCGGCATTCCATCCCGCCAGCGGCTCATAGAAGATCCGCGAACCCTCCTGGTCCTTGGTGCCGACGGCGAAATGCGGGTTCAGCAGGGTCGGCGACTGCCAGAACAGCGTCTTCAGCGCGCCGCCGCCGCCGGCCTTGGTCGGCTTGTACTCCGGTTGGGTTGCCGCCTGCGCCACACCGGCATGCGACAATAAGAGGCTGGCGAACGGCGCCGTCAGCCCAAGCCCGATCATCCGGCGCACAAACACGCGGCGCGACACGCGGCCCGCCTTCACCGCCCCGATCAGGTCGCGCAACTCTCGTTCAGTCATCGGATCTCTCCGGTTGGCGCCGTGCATGGACAGTGCCAGTGTACTGCCGACAGAAAACAAAAACAGCATTGCCGGTCAGCCGATGCGGCGCGGCTCGGCGCTAATGCTTTGGGAAAGCGCGCTTACTACAAAGTGCTAGTTGGCTGCGCTCTGCCCGGCAATGGCACCGACCGTGATCGGCTTGTACGGCGCGCGCGGGCGATAGGTACCGATTTCGGCGATCGGTACGCCGCGGGCTTCGGCGATCACGGCCGAGACGATCGGGCCGCAGATGCGGCCCTGGCACGGACCCATGCCGCAGCGCGTGAAGGCTTTCAGCTGGTTGGGCCCAGGCGCGCCGAGCTTGACCGCGCGGCGGATTTGGCCGACCGACACCTCCTCGCAGCGGCAGGCGATCGTGTCGTCCTCGGCCGGCACGAGAACCGACCGGCTCGGCCGGTAGAGCGCGTCGAGGAACGGCCGGATCGCCTGTTCGCGCGCCAGGTCGGCGCGGATCGGCCCGGCCCGCCGGTCGCGTTCGGCGATATCGACACGGCCCAGCGCGGCCGCCGCATCGAGCGCGGCGAGACGGCCCGACAGCGCCGCCGCCGCGGCCCCGGCAATGCCGCCGCCATCGCCGGCGATCGCGATATTCGGCAGGCTGGTGCGGCCCCACTCATCCACCACGGGCCGCCAGCAGAATTGCGCCTCGTCCCAATGGTGCGCCAGCTGCAAGGCCAGGCTGATCTGGGTGTTGGGGATGACCCCTTCATGCAGGAACAGATGGTCGGCGGCAATCTCGCCGCCCTCCCAGGCGACGCCTTCGACCCGACGCCGCCCGAGCGCACGCAGTCCGCGCACGCCGCGCCAGCACCGGAATTCCGGCGCGCCGCACGGCCAGCAGCAGCCCCAACCCCTTGCCGACAACATGCAGCCCCGGCCATAGCCCGGCGAGCCGCCGAGCCGCCGCATGGTAATTCGCGTGCGGCGTGGTTTCGAGCAGCGCCAAGGGCGGCCCGCCCGCGCGGGCGAGCTGCATTGCGGCGAGATAGAGCAGCGGCCCCTGCCCGGCCAACACCGCTCGCCCTTCCGGCACGAGATCGGCGGTCTTGAGCAGGATTTGCGCAGCGCCGACGGTCATCACCCCCGGCAAGGTCCAGCCGGGGATCGGCACCGGCCGCTCGATCGCGCCGGTGGCGAGCAGGATCCGCCGCGCGATAACTGTCGCGCTGATCCCGTCGGCGGCGAGTGACAGCGTGCCGTCGGGATCGATGTGCCAGACCGTCGTCGCCGGCCGGTAGCGCGCGCCGCTGGCGCGCAACGCCGCCGCCAAGCTTCGCCCGGCCAGATAATCGGCACCCAGCGGCGAACTGTCGGGGGCGCGCTCGACGGCCCTGTAGATCTGCCCACCGGGTCCCTCCTGCTCATCGATCAGCAAGGTGTCGAGGGCCATGCCGGCCGGGCCGGCGCCGATAATAGCGAGATCGACCGTCATTCGCCCCCTCCCTTACCCTCCCCCGCTTGCGGGGGAGGGATGGGTGGGGGCCGGGCGGGGGCCACGCTGGCGCCGGATGCGCATCCCCGGCTGCGCCGCGACCATGCAGCTCTGCCGGTTCGGCACGCCGTCGATCTCGGCCAGGCAGTCGAAACACACGCCCATCATGCAATAAGGCGCGCGCTCGCCGCCGCCAACCGGGGTGTCGCGAATGCTCGCCAGCCCGGCCAGCAGCACCGCCGCGGCGGCCGAGACGCCGGGCGGCACCAGAATGCTCCGCCCCTCGACCTCAACGGCGACGGTCGCGGCCGGCGCGTCAAGCCGCGGCCGGAACATCGAAGCGCTTGGCCGAGAACGGCGCCATCATCGGATCGAGCGCACCCTGCGCGACCATTGGGGCAAAGGCGTTGGCATGCGCCGCCGCCAGCGTCACGCCGCTGTGGCAATTGGCGGTGAAGGCGCCGGGAAACTGCTCCGACTCGTCATAGATCGGCAGACCGTCAGGCGGCATGACGCGCAGCGCCGCCCAGGCGCGCACGATCTGCAGCTCGGCCAGCCACGGAAAGGACAGCACCGCGCGTTGTGCGATCTTCCGCATGATCTCGGGCTTCTGGCTGGTATCGAACCCGACATCCTCCTCGCTGCTGCCGAGCATGATGCTGCCTTCCTGCGTCTGACGCAGGCTGCCGAGCGGCAGGGGCCAGATCCGTGCCGCGCGCTCGGTGACGAGGATCTGGCCGCGCTGCGGCCGCACCGGCGCGGACAGGCCGAACAGCGACGCGAGCTTCAAATTGCCGAGACCCGCGGCCAGCACGATCTTCGGCGCGGTGATCGCCTCACCAGCGAGATCGAGACGGAAATCATCGGGCGCCGCCGCCGCCTCGGTGACCGTGCGGTTCGCCAGATAGGTCCCGCCCTTGTCGGCGAAAGCCTTGTGCAGCGCGTGCAGCAGATTGAGCGAGTTGGCGTGGCCGTCATAAGGCGTCCACGAGGCGCCGGCGACCGCAGGCCCGAGCCCGGGCAGGAGATCGGCCAGCTCGTGATGGTTGAGCATGCGGTATTCGAAGCCGAAATTGCCGGCTTCCTGCCGCATCTGCTCCATCATCGCGCGACGCTTGGTCAGCTCCTCTTCGCCGAGACAGAGCTGCAACCCGCCGTTGCGCTCATGCCCGACGGCGATGCCGGTGCGCTCGCCGAGCTCGGCGGCAAGGCCGGGCCACTCGTCGGCCGAGAGGCGGGTCCAGCGCTGGTAATGCGGCGCGCCGAGACCCTTGGTCTGCACCCAGACCAGGCCGAAATTGCCGCGCGAGGCGCGATAGGCGACGTCGCCCTCGTCTACGAGGGCGAGGCGGAGCCCGGAGCGCGCCAGCCCGTAGCCGATCGCCGCACCGACCAGCCCGCCGCCGATCACGATCGCATCGAAGCGCCGCATTCGTCCCGCCCGGCCGCTAAACACCGGCCGGCATCATAGGGCCGCGGGCGCCTCAGCAGAAGCCGCCCCGGAAACGGTATCGACAGAAAACCGCGTTTCTAGATCTGGCTGAAGGCAGCCGCGAGCGCCTCGCAATACATCACCCCAGCAAGGCTCGAACCCACCGCCAACATCGGCAATGGGGCGAGTGACAGCCATGATGCGACCGTGCGCCGCCGGGCGTAACAGCGCCAACTCGGATAACCTGATGCCATGGTCAGCGCGGTAAAGCCGAGAACAACTTCAAGCCATGCGCCCGGCATCGCCGGCCTGGCGAATGACAGGGTATTCTGGCAGATCTCCGCTATTGCCTGCGCCGCGTCACCGCCGCGCCTGAAGGGCGTCGCCTTGCGGGCAGGGCCGCACCCATTTGCGTTTCATCTTGTCCCAGACCAGATCGGGGTAAGCCGATTGGGCAATGGTCCGGGGGTCGGGACAGCGGGTCGCGCCCCGCTCGGCGAGGAAGCGCTCGATGACTCCCAGCTCCTCGGTGCGGCACGACGAGGGCTCGGTCGGCGGCATGATCGCGGCGTGCACGGTCGGTTGCTTGATCGCGAAAAGCCGGCGCCCGATCGGCGGGGATGGCCGCGTCGTTATCACCGACCGGACCGCGACGGCAGCATCGCACAGGAGCGCTAAGCCATTGGTGCGGTGGCCGCTCCCCTGATCAGGCTCGGCGCAGCTATCCTCCGCGGATAGCGAAGGCGGGATGTCCTCGATGACGTAGCCCTGCCCCCATTGCGCCTCGATCCGGATCGGCAAAAGCCGGCGCAACTTGTTGATCAGCACCCGCACGGCGGTCGCCTGGGCGCGGCAGTCGCGCTCCTCGCCGTAAAGATATTTGAACAGCCGCCGATGGGTGACGAGCCGACCCGGCGACCGGGCGAGCCGCTCCAGGACCTTCCACTCCATCGGCGTCAGCCGGACCGGTGTGCCATCGACGGCGATATGACGCTGCTTCCAGTCGACGCTGATGCCGCGGTGCGCACCGGCCTCGATCGGCAGCAGCGCCAGTCTGAGACCGAGTGCCCCCGCCCAGCGCTCCAGCGCGTCGGGTGAAGGAAGCTTTGCGCCACGCTCCCAATCGCGCAGTTCGGCTTCGTCGCGCCCGCAGCGCCGGCCGACCTCATACAGGTCCAGCCCGAGCGCGCGGCGCCGAGTCCTGAGTTCATCGATGATCGCAAATTTCCCGGACATGGTCGTTGCCCCCAGCGAGACCTGCTGATTATCCGCAGGGCTGATGGCAATCGCGTGTGAACGCGTTCACACACTGCGAAAAAAAATTCGCGCGAGGCGATTTTTTTTGCAGCACCTCAGATGCGGGCAGCGAGCGCCCCGACGTCGCGGATTCGGATCGAGCCCTTTTCGAGCTCGATGATGCCCGAGCGCTTCCAATCCTGGAGGTGCTTGTTGACGCTCTCCCGTGAGCTGCCGACGATCTCGCCGAGCGCGCGCTGCGAGATCTTGAGGCCGAGGTGGGACTCCGGCGTTCGCTGCCCCTCCTCCTGCACCAGACGGAGCAGCGCCTTGGCGATGCGCGTCTCGAGATGAAGGAAGGCGAAATCCTCGACCTGCTCGTTGGTGCGCCGGATCCGCTCGCACAATACGATCAGCAGCTGGTGGGCGAGCTCGGGCCGGCGTTCGAGCAGCGCCAGCAACGACCGGCGCGCCACGACCAGCAGCTCGCAATCGGTCGCGGCCGTCGCGTCGGCGGTGCGCTCCTTGCCGTCGAGCAGGGCGATCTCGCCGAACACGTCGCCCTCGCGAAATGTCGTCAGCACCACCTGCCGCCCGTCGACCGATGGCGAGCTGATCATGACCCGGCCGTGCAAGACCGCCATCATGCTGTTACCGGGATCGCCTTTGGCGAAGATCAGCGCCCCTTCGGCATAGCGCGCCACGGTGGCCTGGGCCAGGATGGCATCGGCCTCGCCATCGCCGAGCCGCGAGAAGAACGGGCTGCTGCGCAGCAGCTGCCGGTGTGCCAAGGTTGAACCGAGCATCGTGATATCCCTAAACGGAGCGCCGCCGCGTCATCCCGCCACATCGCCGCACGCGGTGCGCGCCGGCAGATCGCCTCGACTCATGCTATAATAGCGAAAAAGACGGCTGGCTCGTGCGCCGTGTTGGCGAACGACCGTGAGAATTTTTGTTAATCGGCTGGGATCCATATCGTCGCGGCCAGGAAACCGGCGCGGCGGCAAATCCGTTGGGTCAACCGCGGGACTCATGAGCGTCATCGGCTGGATCATCTCCGGCGCCCGCGACCTGCCCTTGGGCGGTCCGCTCGGCGCCCTGATCGAGCGCGCCGCGCGCTGCCTGCCGCGCCGTGCCCAGTGGCGCGCCCTGTGGCGTGCCGGCGTGCCGCGCAGCGCCGATCCCCGGCACAGTATCGGCTTCACCATCGCCGTGATCGCGTTGGGTGCCAAGATGGCCAAGGCCGACGGCACCGTGACCCGCGACGAGGTCGCCGCCTTCCGCGAGGTCTTCCAGGTGCCGCCGGGCGAAGCGGCGCATCTGCGGCTGGTCTTCGATCTCGCCCGCAAGAGCACCGCCGGCTTCGAGAGCTATGCCCGCCAGATCGGCCGCATGTTCGCCGGGCAGCGCGGCGTGCTGGAGGACCTGCTCGGCGGGCTGTTCCACATCGCCCTTGCCGATGGCCGGCTGTGCCCGGCCGAGGATGCCTATCTGCGCGAGGTGGCCCGCCATCTCGGCCTGGACATGCCGGCCTATGCCCGGCTGCGCACGCTCTATGCCGGCGCACCCGGCGAGGGCAACGATGATGCGCATGCCATCCTCGGTGTTGCCCGCGAGGCCTCGCCCGGCGAGATCCGCGCGGCGCACCGCCGGCTGGTCCGGGCCTATCATCCCGATCTGCTGGTGGGGCGCGGCGTGCCGCCCCAGTCGCTGGCGCTCGCCACCGCCCGTATCGCCCGTATCAACGCCGCGCGCGACCGCCTGCTGCGCAACCGGCCGGGCATCGCCGCGGCAGGTCAACCGGCATGATCGGGATCGCGCTACGCGAGCGGCCCTCGCCGAACCACGACAGCCGCGGCGAGGCGCCGAACCTGCGCCCGGTGGACATGCTGGTGCTGCACTATACCGGGATGCAGAGCGCGGCGGCGGCGATCGAGCGGCTGTGCGACCCGGAGGCGCGGGTCAGCGCGCATTACGTCGTCGAGGAAGACGGGACGGTGTGGCGCCTCGTCCCGGAAGAGCGGCGCGCCTTTCACGCCGGGCTGTCATGCTGGGAGGGCGAGCAAAGCCTCAATCGCCTGTCGATCGGTGTCGAAATCGTCAATCCCGGCCATGAATGGGGCTATCGACCGTTTTCCGAGGCGCAGATGGCGGCGGTCGAGCGGCTGTGCCGCGAGGTGTTGTCGCGCCACCCGATCCCGCCATACCGGGTCGTCGGCCATTCCGACATCGCCCCCGACCGCAAGAGCGACCCCGGCGAACTGTTCGATTGGCCGCGGCTCGCCGCCGCCGGGATCGGGCTGTGGCCGGAGCCGGGCGCCGATCTGGCGCGCCGCCGCGGCCGCGGGGTCGGGGTGGTAGAACGCACCGGCGCGCTCGCCGATCTCGCGCGGATCGGCTATTGCGTCAGCGCCGCCACCGAACAGGTCGCCGTTGCCGCATTCCAGCGGCGCTTTCGTCCCGAGCGCTGGGACGGGCTGATCGATGCTGAAACCGCCACCCGGCTGCGTCAGGTGCGCATCGCGGTCGAGGAGGCGCGTGCGCTCTGGGCGGAGCGTCGCCGCCGCCGGCTCAATTGAGTCGCGATCCCGGCGGTCGGCCGGTCCGCCGGCCCTGCGGCCGGCGTGCGACCAGCTGACCGGCCTGGTGATGGCAGATATGCCAGGCGCCGTCCTCGCGCACGAACAGATTGCTGGCGATCAGCGTGCCGCCGCCGAGTTCCTCTTCGCAGATGACCAGGGCGGCGTCGCCGCAGAGAAACACCCGCTCGTCATAACAGACGATGCGCGGCGCCTCGGGGTTCTAAGCCGTCCATTGCCGCCAGATCGCGCGCCGCGAAGGCCCGGTAGAATTCGAGATTGGCCGCGAGCACGGCGTCGCTATCGGTCATGGCTGTCTCCGTATCGGCCGAAGCAAGGATAGGCCGATCAGGCCAAGGCAGCCAGCGGGCCGCGCCGCTGGTGGTCATGTGCCGGCGCGAGCGCCAGAATTCTGCTTAAAATTTAGGCATGCCTAAGAAACGGGCGTTCGCCGCCGATCCGGGCAGCGCCCCGATCGCGGCTTGGCCTCGATCTTGCTCCGCCGGCAAAGCCGGCCGCTCTGGCGCCGCGCAATCGAGAAAAGAGGGAGCAATGAAACACGTGAAGGGGATCTGGCGCGCGGCGCTCGTAGCGGGCGCGGTCGCAGCGGCAGCGGCCTCGATCGGGGCTGCCGATGCTCAGACGCAGGGGACGATCAAGATCGGCGTTCTGCACTCGCTGTCGGGCACGATGGCGATCAGCGAGACGACGCTGAAGGACACCATCCTGATGATGGTGGACGACATCAACAAAAAGGGTGGGCTGCTCGGCAAGAAGGTCGAGGCGGTGGTCGTCGACCCGGCTTCCAACTGGCCGTTGTTTGCCGAGAAGGCGCGCGACCTCATCGCCAAGGAGCACGTCGCGGCGGTGTTCGGCTGCTGGACCTCGGTGTCGCGCAAATCGGTGTTGCCGGTGTTCGAGGAGCTGAACGGTCTGCTGTTCTACCCGGTGCAGTACGAAGGCGAGGAGAGCTCGCGCAACGTCTTCTACACCGGCGCCGCGCCGAACCAGCAGGCGATCCCGGCGGTGCAATATCTGATGGGCGAGGAAGGCGGCACCGCCAAGCGCTGGGTGCTGGAAGGCACCGACTATGTCTATCCCCGCACCACCAACAAGATCCTCGAGGCGTTCCTCAAATCCAAGGGCGTCGCGGCGGACGACATCAAGATCAACTACACCCCGTTCGGCTATTCCGACTGGCAGACCGAGGTTGCGGCGATCAAGCAGTTTGCCGCGGCCGGCAAGAAGACGGCGGTGGTGTCGACCATCAACGGCGACGCCAACGTGCCGTTCTACAAGGAACTGTCCAACGCCGGCATCAAGGCCTCGGAAATCCCGGTGGTGGCCTTTTCGGTCGGCGAAGAGGAGCTGGCCGGCATCGACACGAAGAACCTGGTCGGCCATCTCGCCGCGTGGAACTACTTCGAATCGGTGAAGAACCCGACCAATGACGGCTTCATCAAGCAGTGGCAAACCTTCATCAAGAACCCGAAGCGCGTGACCAACGACCCGATGGAAGCGCATTACATCGGCTTCAAGATGTGGGCACAGGCGGTGCGCCAGGCCGGCACCACCGATGTCGATGCGGTGCGGCAGGCGATGTATGGCCAGAAGGTGCAGGCGCCGAGCGGCTTTACCGCGATCATGAACACCAACCACCATCTGTCGAAGCCGGTGATGATCGGCGAGATCCGGCCCGACGGGCAGTTCGACGTCGTGTGGCAGACCAAGGAGGCGATCAAGGCGGATGCCTGGAGCCCCTATCTGCCCGAGGACAAGGGCAAGATCGCCGACTGGACCTTTCCGTGGGTGTGCGGCAACTGCACCGCGGCCAAGTACACCGATTGACGCTGGATCGAAAAATGGCCCTCTCCGCCTTGCAGGGCAGAGAGGCAGGGGCCTGCGCCGAAGGCGCGGGAGGGTGAGGTGGGTGTCGGCGAGCGCTCCGGAATCCCCCACCTCACCCCGACCCTCTCCGCCCCCCGATCGGCCATGGCGGGCGGAGAGGGAGTGATCTCGCAGTGAAAAATGAGCTTTAATCGGCAATCAATCCCGTCCTGTAGAAACATGGGCCGATGATCACCCGCCTGCTCCGTCTCGCCGCGCTCGCGCTGATCCTTCTGTTCGCCGCGCTGCCGGCGCGAGCCGAGAATCTGGCGGCGATCGTCGCCGGGCTCGGCGGCCCTGGCTTCGCGGACAAGGAAAAGGCGATCGTCGCCCTCGGCAAGCTCGGCGACCCGCGGGCCGTGCCGATCCTGCAGGCGCTCGGCGACAACCGGCTGCGCAAGGCGCCCGACGGCCGGATCGTGATCGTCGCCGCCGGCCGTGAGACCACCAAGCTGTCGGACGCCGCGACCGGACAGGAGCTGTCCGACCTTGCGCCCGACAGCCTCGACCGGATCATCGTCAACAACCGGCTGCGCGGCGCGATTGAAGGGGCGCTCGGCGCGCTGACCCTGTTCAGCCCCGATCGCGAGGCGCGGCTGGCGGCGGCGCAAGATGCACTGCGCCATCCTTCGGCCGATACCGTCGCGCTGCTCGACAAGGCGCTGGCCGCCGAACAGGACCCGGAGATCCGCGCCGCGATGCAGCGCAGCCTGTTCGGCGCGCGGCTGTTCTCCGGCAGCAAGGAGGAGCGGCTGGCCGCGATCCGCGCGCTCGCCGGCGCGACCGATCCGCAGGTCAAGAACCTGATCGACGCGTTCCGGTACTCGGCCAATCTCGATCCGGAGCTGTACAAGGCGGCCGGCGAGGCGCTCGCCGCGATCGACAGCCGGCTGCGCTGGACCGGCCTCGCCGCCAATCTGTTTCAGGGCATCAGCCTCGGCAGCGTGCTGCTGCTCGCCGCGATCGGCCTCGCGATCACTTTCGGGGTCATGGGCGTCATCAACATGGCGCATGGCGAGATGATCATGACAGGCGCCTATGTCGCCTTTGTCGTGCAGCAGCTATTCCGCACCTTTCTGCCCTGGGGGTGGATCGACGCCTATCTCGTCGTCGCGGTGCCGGTCGCCTTCCTGTTCGCCGGCCTGCTCGGCATCCTGCTCGAACGCTGCCTGATCCGCTTCCTCTATGGGCGGCCGCTCGAAACCCTGCTGGCCACCTGGGGCGTCAGCCTGATCCTGCAGCAGGCGGTGCGCTCGGTCTTCGGCTCGCCGAACAAGGAGGTGGCGAACCCGAGCTGGATGACCGGCGGCTTCGATGTCCTCGGCGGCTTTACGGTCACCTGGAACCGCCTCTATATCATCGTCTTCTGCTTTGTCGGGCTCGGAGCTCTGGCGCTGATCCTGAACCGCACGAGTTTCGGGCTGCACATGCGGGCGGTGACGCAGAACCGCGACATGGCGGCGGTGATGGGGATCCCGACGGCGCGCATCGACGCGCTGACCTTCGGCCTCGGCTCCGGCATCGCCGGGATGGCCGGCGTAGCGCTCAGCCAGATCGGCAATGTCAGCCCCAATCTCGGCACCTTCTACATCGTCGACAGCTTTCTGGTCGTCGTGTTCGGCGGGGTCGGCAATCTGCTCGGAACCCTGGTCGGCGCGTTGTCGCTTGGCATCGTCAACAAATTCCTCGAACCGGTCGCCGGCGCGATCCTCGGCAAGATCGCCGTCCTGGTGATGATCATCCTGTTCATCCAGTGGCGGCCGCGCGGTTTGTTTGCGCTGAAGGGCCGCACCGCCGAGGCGGAGGGGTGAGCGGTGAGAGTGCGGTTGCAGGCCGAGGAGCGCAGCACCTGGAATGCCCGGTTCTGGACCGGTTTTGTCCTGGCCGGGCTGGTGCTGGGCTTGCTGGTGCCGCTGCTCAATCGCTGGGTCGCGCCGGATTCGGCCTTTGCCGTGCCGGATTACCTGGTGCCGCTGCTCGGCAAATATCTGTGCTACGCGATCCTCGCGCTCAGCCTCGATCTGGTCTGGGGCTATGCCGGCATCCTGAGCCTCGGCCATGGGGCGTTCTTCGCGCTCGGCGGCTACTGTATGGGCATGTATCTGATGCGGCAGATCGGCACGCGCGGGGAATTGCCCTGGTTCTGGTGGGGCTTCGACCATTTTGCTTATGCGGCAGCGATGGTCATGCTGGTCCCGGGTGTCTTCGCCTACGTTTTCGGATGGCTGGCGTTCCGCTCGAGGGTGACCGGGGTCTACCTGTCGATCATAACGCAGGCAATGACTTACGCGCTGTGGCTCGCCTTCTTTCGCAACGATATGGGGTTCGGCGGCAATAACGGGCTGACCGATTACAAGGACATCCTGGGCTGGGACGTCCACTTGCCGGAAACCCGGTTGGGCCTCTATATCGCTTCCGTCGTCGGGCTCGGCATCGCCTTTCTGGTGTGCCGGTTCATCATCGCCTCGAAGCTCGGCCGCGTCCTCCTGGCCGTGCGCGACGCGGAAAGCCGGGTGCGTTTTCTCGGCTATTCGACGACCCGGGCGAAGCTGTTCGTCTTCACCGTATCGGCGGTATTCGCCGGCATCGCCGGCGCGCTATACGTGCCGCAGGTCGGCATCATCAATCCGAGCGAATTCTCGCCGGGCAATTCGATCGAGATCGCGATCTGGGTGTCGGTCGGCGGGCGCGGCACGCTGACCGGCGCGATGATCGGCGCCGCCCTCGTCAATCTGGCCAAGACCTGGCTGACCGGCGCGGCGCCGGAAATCTGGCTGTTCTTCCTGGGCGGCCTCTTCGTGCTGACGACGCTCGTCTTCCCGCGGGGCCTCGTGGGTGCGCTGCGCCATTTGCGGTGGACACGGCCAAGAGCGCCTCCGGGCGCCGTGCCGGCTCCGGTCGGCGCGAAGGAGCCGTCATGAGCCCGTCCGCGACCGCACGTCCGACCGGCGACGTTCTGCTCTATCTGAACGGCGTCACGGTCAGCTTCGACGGGTTCAAGGCCTTGAACGAGCTGTCGCTCGTCGTTGAGGAAGGCGAACTGCGTACGATCATCGGCCCGAACGGCGCCGGCAAGACGACGATGATGGATGTCGTGACCGGCAAGACCCGGCCCGATGCGGGCGAGGTGTTCTTCCGCGGCAACGAGGATCTGACCCGGCTAGACGAGGCCGAGATCGCCAATCTCGGCATCGGCCGCAAATTCCAGCGGCCGACCGTGTTCGAAAACCTGACCGTGTTCGAGAACCTCGAACTGGCGCTCGCCGACAGCCGCGGCACCTGGCGCACCCTGTTCGCGAGCTTGACGCCCGACCGCCGCGAACGCATCGCCGCCACCCTGTCGCGCATCGGCCTCACCGAGGACAGCCGCAAACCGGCCGGCGCGTTGAGCCACGGCCAGAAGCAATGGCTCGAGATCGGCATGCTCTTGATCCA
>WNFC01009739.1_pt1 | contig 12507 bp, 10 predicted proteins | sample 5400541 | NCBI WGS metagenome assembly WNFC01 (sample SAMN13153342, study PRJNA577476) | soil metagenome | isolation source: 120 cm saprolite under Douglas fir tree site 2 hole 2 replicate 1 | place: USA:California | collected 2015-04-18
GTCGCGCTGCCCGCCGGCACCATCAGGGTCAGCACGACGTCCATTTGCGCCGCGCTGCCCCGCGCCATGTTCCAGCCGTGCTTCCGTGTCGAGCAGACGAGCGCGCGCAGCTTCCGCGGCTCGCTCTCGGGCCTGGGCTTTGCCTATTGCGATTTCGTCTACCGCAATCCGCGCGCCGATCTGGTGCGCGGCGAAGCGCGCACGCAAGGCACGCCGCCGTCGGAGGGCGGCCACTCCACCGTGGTGCTGCGGCCCTCCGTGGAGTGAGGGCATTCGACGCGGTGACTCCGTGGTGGGTTTCGCTGCGCTCAACCCGCCCTACATGACGCCTTCAGCCAAGGTCAGCCGGACTTTGCCGGCGAGCTCTTCGTCGGTGAAGGGTTTATGCGACGCGCGCTCACCCGACGGGTAAGATTCAATTTTGATCCGCAATCGATTCTGATGTGGTGATGAATCTAAACACCCGATCGTGACTCCCGATTTGGGTGAGTGCAGAAACTTTTGTCTCGCGCGTCCGGTTGAGACAGTACGCCCTCAACCCAGACGGGAGGCAGTCATGACTCGCGACAGACGTCACGGCGGAACGCTCCACTCAATGCGCCTCGCGCTGCTGGCGCTCACGGCCGGCGTGCCGATCATCGCAATGCCGGCGGCCGGACACGCCGGACCGGTCGGCAGCGCGGTGCGCGGCGTCACCGGCACGGCCGGCGGCTTCGCAGGCGGAGGCGTCGGCGGCGCCATCGGCGGGACCGGCGTCGGCGCGCCGAGCTTCGGCGCCAACGTCTCCGGGTTCACCGCCGACAACCGCGGATCGGGCGGCAGCTTCGCGCCCAACTTCAATAACGGCAGCAACTTCTTCTCGGGCGGTACAAGGTTCGGCAACACCGGCGGCGCCATCCGCACGACACCGCGCAACGTCACGAGTCGCGTCCCGCAGGGCACCGTGAAGAGCCGCAGCGCCACGGTGCGCCGGCAGGGCGACAACGCGGCCCAGATGGACCGCTCGGCGAGTGTCACGCCGGGTAGTGGCGTCGGACCGCGATCGGCCAATATCGGCGGAGCCAAGGGCGCGACCGCGCGCGTCGATCCCGATCCTTCGGCGAGCGTGACGACCGGCGACGGCTCGAGCGGCGGCATCGCCGCCGGCACGACCGCCACCAATGATCCGACCAACACGAAAACGTCGGCTGCCACCACCAATGTCAGCGCCTTCGACTCGGGCGCGAGCACGACGGACAGCAGCGGCAGCACGACGTCGACCAATGTCAGTGCGCTCAATTCGGGCACGAAGACTGGCAGCGGCACCGATACCGGCGCCTCGTCCACCAATGTGGGCGTGCTCAATACCGACAGCAGCACCGGCAGCGGCAGCAGCAGCAGCAGCACCGGGGGCTCGACCAATGTGGGCGTGCTCAACACCGGCAGCTCGACCGGCGGAAGCGGCAGCTCCACCGCCGGCAGCGCCTCCATCGGCGTGCTCAACAAGGCCAGCCCGACCGGCAGCACCGGCAGCGGCGGCGCCGGCGGGGCGGACGTCGGCGTGCTCAACAGTGGCAGCGGCACCGGCGGCGCCGGATCGCAGACCGGCTCCGCGAACATCGGCGCGCTCAACACCGACAGCAAAACCGGCGGTACGGGCTCAGGGCCGGCTGCGGCGGATGCGGGCGTCCTCAACACCGGCAGCAACACCGGCTCGAGCGGCGGCAGCCAGGGCTCGGCTGCGGTCGGCGCGCTCAATGCCAACAGCGCGACGGGCGACAGCGGCGCCAATGGTCCGGCCGCGAGCACCGGCGTTCTCAATGCGGGCAGCGACACTGGCGGGAGCGGCGGCAGCAATCAGGGGGCAGTCGCGGTGGGCGCGATGAACACCGGCGGCTCGACCGGCGACAGCAGCGGCGGCACCGGGCCGACGGCCAGTGCGGCCGTTCTCAGTGACAGCAGTGGCGGCGGCAGCAGCGGCGGGGAGCAGCGAGAGCAGCAGCACCAGCAGCGGCGGCGGTGGCGGCGGCCTCGACATCGGCGGCTTCGCCGCCGTGGTGGGTGGTGGTCAGGGCGGCGCGGGGTTGGCGGAGCGCGATCGCCGCTGCGTGAATGTCCTCAAGCACGCCGAGAGGCACAGCAAGAAACTCGTCGCCCGCTGTTTCGCGGTGCTCAAGAAAGCGCGTCGTGAGGCGGGGGTGCGCAATTAGACATTAGCGCACGTCCATTCCGGCGAACCGCGACGCCGTGGGTAGGGCGGATGACGCTACGGTCATCCGCCCTACGCCTACGGTCCTCGTCACGCTGAGGCGCGGGCGGCATGGGAGAGGTCCGCCAGGAAAGAGATGAAGCGCTTTTGCGGCATCGGATGCGCAAGCAGGAAGCCCTGGCCGATATCGCAACCCATCTTGGCGAGCGCCCGCAGATCGGCGCGCCGCTCGATGCCCTCGCCGACCGCGGCGGCGCCGAACTGGTGCGCGAGATCGATGGCGGTCTGGCACAGCGAGGCATTGCTCGCGTCATCGCCGCAGTTCGCCACCAGGTTGCGGTCGAGCTTGAGCTCGGCGAAGGGAAGCTGCTTGAGCCGCGCCAGATGCGAGTAGCCCGCGCCGAAATCATCGAGCGCGAGCGATATGTCGTAGATCTTGAGCTGCGTCGCGATCTCCTGGGTCAGCGCGATGTCGCGCACCGCCTGGTCCTCGGTGACCTCGAGGATGAGGCCCGGCCAGCTGTCATCGCGGGGATGATGCTCGCGCACGATCGCAGGAACCGGCAGCTTTACCAGATCGCTCACCGTGACGTTGATCGCGAGCTTCAGCGGGAAGCCGTAGGCATTGAGCCTGTCCCAGCTCCCGAGCGCGGTCGCGATCGCGCGCGTGCTCAGTTCGAGCGTGCCGATCTCGTCGGCCTCCGGAATGAACGATCCCGGCGCGAGCACGCCAAGCTCAGGGTGGTGGCAGCGCGCCAGGAGCTCGGCGCCGACGATGCACTTTTTCCGCAGGTCCATCTTGGGCTGGTAGTAGAACTCGAGCCAGCCGTTGCGCAGCACCTCGTCGAGGGTGAGCCACGGCTGAAGATCCTCATGGGGATGCACTGACGCCGCCGGCCGTTCGCCGCGCGCGGTCTGGGCGAGATATCTGAGGACGATTGCCTCGGCGTCCTCCATGTGGAACGGCTTGTGCAGCGGCGGCAGCATCGTGAGCCCGTGCTGCTCGCCGACCTGCTTGATCTGCCTGAGCAAGGTTGGATCCCGCCCGCTGACCAGTTGAATGCCGCCGCCGAAGTCCTGCGCCGCCAGAGCGCGGATGACGTCGATCGCGTCGGAGCCTTGCAGCGCCACGTCGAGGAAAATGAAATCCGGCGGATCGCGCCGGCAGGCCTCGATGACCTCCTGCGCCGATCCGAATCCGCGCAGCTCCAGATGACAGTTGCCCAGGACCGAATAGAACAGGCTTCGAATCTCCGGGTCGTCATCCGCCACGATGCATTTGGGCCGCCGTCCCTTGTCGTCCGTCATGCCATCAGGCCCCGATCTCCCAATCAAACCTAGAGGTTTCAGCAACCGCGTCTCGGGCAACCGGAGCCTCAATGGCGAGGCCGAAGGGATGGTTCCGCCGGCGGCCGGCCATTCGTCCGATAGCGTTTAAATACTCTCAATAATTGCATTCGCTATGGCGAGTTGTGCGGCCGGAGCGTGCATCGTTAACGATTGGTGACCGGTCGCGAAGAATCTTCCTTGCTCCGGACGATGCCGAAACTCCCGCGAGCTTCGGGAGCCCGCTTTGCCGAGGTCGTCGCCGCGTCGGCGTTTGCCGTAACCGCCGGAGCGCATGAGTTTCATGTCCTGGCGCTCGCGGGTCGCCACCGGCGGTATCCCGGAAAGGCTTGCGAGGCATCCCGCAAATCAGATATGGCGGGGCCCGAGGGTTCGTCTGTTGGTTGTCCGAACGGACCGGGCGACCCGAACGTGGGACGGCTTTGGCCGGCTGCGACATGACGCACGCCGAATATTTCCGAAAGCAGGCGGCGCTGTTCTTCCGTCTTGCGCTGGCGACGAGTGACGCGGATCGCAGCCTGCTTTACCGCTCCTGGGCTTTGGCGTTTCTCGCCAAGGCGGATGAAACGGAGCGTCCGCAGCCCACGGTAGCGAACTCCAGCGCTGATCGCGAGCAATTGCACGCCCTAGGGCATTCGTGATCTAGGCAGCCGTCAGATCGTCTTCCCTGAGCTGGGGATTGAGCGCCTTTGCGCGCGCGAAATATTCGCGCGCCATGACGTCGAATTTATCCGCGGTCGCGGGATCGCTGGTGATGTGCGCCTGGCGAAAACACAGGCGGGCCAAGTCGAGCAGTTCTTTCCAGTCGCGCATGTTCGCTCCAATGCGAGCGCCTGCGAGACGAGGTTGAATCACATGGAAAGCCGAGTTGCAATTCACAGAGTGTGACGGTCATTTAAGAAAAACAACCGGAGATATGGCGCAACGAGCTGCGTGCCAGCGGAGGACGCACCGTCCGGGGCCGAGACGACACTGGGCTCGCATCGAGACCAAAGCCATCGATGCTCGCACGGAGAATGGCAATCAACTTGCCAAATTCCGCACGCTGCCGCTGACCGGGAGACCCCAGGGATCGCCTTCGCATCAATCATTTTTCAATGAATTGCACGATAAAATTGCTCAGAGTCTTAACCTGCAACCAGGCACCGCATGGCCGCGCTCGGATCGAACGACCGCAAGCACAAGCGCAAAGCGTTCGTCATGGACGCCGCGCTTGACCTGCATGACGGCGCGCCGCCGCGCGGATGTACGGTCCTGGACATCTCGCAGGGTGGGGCCTGCCTCGGCGTCGACCCGATGCCGCTTCCAGAGAAATTCACTCTTCTGCTGTCGGCCAACGGCAATGTCCGCCGCGCCTGCGCCTTGAAATGGCGCAGAGACAACGAAATCGGCGTTCAATTCGTGTGATTGCGGCCGCTAACCGCGGATCATCACGAAAAGCCGCATAAACAGCGCCACGAACAGCGACGCTCCGCCCGCCAGGATCAGCCAGTCGGGATGGGCGCAAAAAATGGCGCCATAACCGCACACGTCATCCGCAAAGCGATTTCCATGGCCGATCGATAGCGCGGCGGAATAAAACATGCCGCCCGACGCGAAGCAGACGATCGAGACGATGATCATGAATGACCACATGGCGAAGCTCCCCTTGTTGTCGCCGTGTGATTCGCCTGGCCGGATCATACTCCCATCCTGCAGACGGCAGCCGGTTCCTATTCACGCACCCTGATTGGAATTACGTCGCAGCTCTCCGGTTCAAACAGAAACCCACGCCGTCCGGGCGGGGATTTCTGTCGGCTGGCCGACAAAGGCGAAATGGCGGAGTGCGCGTCCCTTCGCCGCTACATCACGCGGCGCGGTGCGGCATCGAGCAATTCCTGCAGCTGCTGCTTGTAGAACTTCGCGTTGCCGGTGGTGCCGTGGCCGGTGGTCTGCTCGCTGGCGGGGATGAGGTAAAGCTTGCCGTTCTTGACCTGCTTCACGGCGCGCTCGGTGAGGCCGGTTTCCGGCGGATTGCGCTCGTCGTCGGCGGCGTTGATGGCGAGCAGCCACGCCTGGATCTTGTCCAGCGCGGGTGCGGCGTCGTAATCGGCGGACGAACCCCACGCCCACAAGAAGTCGTTGGCGTCGGCGGTCATCGGCGCGGCGAGACGAGCATCGACCAGCTTGTCCGCCAGCTCGCGTGTCGGCCCGAGCTTTTGATAATTGAGGGTCCCGCCGTTGGTGGCGATAGCGTAGAAGACGCTGGCGATCTTCATGGAGCGCGGCTGCGCGGTGTAGTTGCCGTCCTTGTAGTCGGGATCGCTGCGGATCGTCTCCAGCATCATCCGTCGCAGCATCCAGTTGCGGCTCGACATCGCGGTCGGCTGCGCCGCCATGGGCGCCAGCGCGTCCATGTAATCGGGATACTTCTCGCCCCACAGCCAGACCTGCATGCCGCCCATCGAATTGCCGATGATGAGCCGCACGTGGCGGATGCCGAGGCCTTCGGTGAGCAGCCGATATTGTCCGTCGATCATGTCGGCGTAGTTGTAGCGCGGGAATTTCGCCTTGAGGCCGTCGGACGGCTTTGTGCTTCTGCCGTGACCGAGCGCGTCCGGGAGGATGATGTAATACTTGCTCGCGTCGAGCGGTTGGCCGGGGCCGAACAGCTCGCCGGCGAAAGCCGGCGTGAGCATGTTCGCTGCCGCGCTGCCGGTGCCGTGCAGCACCACGACCGGCGTCCCCGACGGCTCGCCGATCGCGAGGTAGGACAGCTTGACCTGCGGCATCACCTCGCCGGTGTGAAACCTGAAGTCGCGCGCGATCCATTCGCCTTGCTTGGGCGCGGGATAGTCCGCCGACCACGCAAACGACGCCAGACACGTCAGCGCAAGCGTGAGGGTTGCGCGCAAGGTTTTCATGAGGATCTCCCGACGGTAGCGCCCGGCGCGCCGTCCGCAATGGTACCCGGCGCGGAGCCGGCGAGATAGAGGGTCCCGCCGCGACCTCAATCGGGTGCAGAGCGACCGTCGGCAATCAACGAAGGATCACTGTCTGACGCCGCGCGTGCGTGCACGGCTCAAGGCAGCGCCATGGCACTCAACACCAGAACGCCGGTGACGATGCTGCCCAGCGTCCATCCCAACATGACCAATGTCCGGTGCTCATCGAGCATGATCGCGCCCTCGGAATGATCGGCCACGTCATTGGCCGACGGCTTTCTGGCAAGAACGCGCGACACCGACTCTGGTTCGATTCGTTTCCTGCCGGGCGCCGTCGCGCCGATCACGTCGGCTTGGGGAACGGACAACGGTGCGCCGCGTTAACGTTCGCGACATCCAGGCTCACGTTTGGTGTCTGACGGCCTCGGCGAGTTCGGTCCTGGTTTGCGTCGAGGCCGCTTTCCTCCCCGGTGCGATGTATGGGCATTTGGCGGCCGCGCGAGCAGCGCGGACCGCCATGCGGCCATGCACGCTCGCGCGGCCGTGGCCGCTGGGGCGCCGTCCGTCGGGGGCGTGTCGCAGGCCCATCGCGCGCGCACCATCCATCCGGTTTCTCAAAGGTAAATATTCGTTAACGCGAATTCGTCCGCCAACCGGGCCGGCCGGCAACAGATTCCCAACCGTTTGGCGACTATGTTGAGCGCCTGGTAAGCAAGATGGCCGCGCTGCAGATTGAAACGAGCACCCCCGAGTCCACGGAGGACGGTCGGACCGGGTCGTATGGTCCGCGCGCAAATCTGCGCGTCCTGCGCGCATTGCTGCAGACCGACGACGACGGCGACTCGCTTCCCGAGCTGATCGACGCGCTGCACGAGGTCTTCGCCGAGGATCAGGCGATCGTCCTGGAAGAGGACGGCGACGGCCTCCTTTGCACGGCGTCCACCGTGGACCACTTGATCGGGCGGCGCTGGCCGGCCGATGCCATGATGCTAGGCGTCATCCGCGGACAGGTGATCGAGCTGCGCGGCGACGGTGCCGAAGCCCAACGGAATGCGGTTCTCGCCGATCTTGCGCCGCCAGCGCACCCCGCGCTTTTCTTTCCGATCGGAATCGCGGGCCGCCGCGCCGCTTTGGTCCTGCAACGCGGGCAGGGCAACGATTTCAGCGAGATCGATCTCGCCTTCGCGCGGCAATGCGCGATCCTGACACTGGCGGCGCTTGCTGCCCGCAACGGCGGCAGACTCGCGGCCGAAGTCGAGCGGCTGCGCCGGTTGGTGAACGAGCGGCCGCAAGGGGGGGACGAGACGCAGCGCGATCTCGACTTCGTGCGCCAGGTGCTCGATGCGCTGCCCGTCGGGGTGACCGTGCAGGACGACAATGGCCGCTTTCTCCTGGTCAATGCGGTGGCCGCCGCCAATCTGCAGACGCCCGCGGAGGTGCTGGTGGGCGCGTCACCCGCCGATTTCCTCCCCGAGAACGAGGCCGCCGAACGGCGCGCGTGGGAGGCTGCGCTCATCCAGTCGGGTCAACCAACCTGCGCCGAAGATACCGTTGCGAACGCGAGCGGAGAACGCGCGTGGCTTGCCACCCACAAGCCGACGGAGATCTTCGGCCAAACGCTTCTCCTTTCCACGTCGGTCGACATCACTGATCGCAAGCAACTCGAAAACAATCTGACGTACCGGGCTTTTCTGGACGAGCTGACTGGATTGCCCAATCGCATGATGATCGAACAGTGCGTGGAGCGTGCGATAGGGCGGGGCGACGGCGCTTTCGCGCTCGCGTTCCTCGATCTCGACAATTTCAAGTACATCAACGACTACTTCAGCCATGCGATCGGCGACGCCCTGCTGGTGAAGGTCGGGGAGCGCGTCCAGAAACATCTGCGCGACGGCGACATGCTCGCGCGCATGAGCGGCGACGAATTCCTGCTGCTCATCGATCCGCTGGACGACGAGGCGCAGCTTCGGTCGATGATCGATGACCTCCTGCAGGAGCTCAAGCAGCCGTTCCATATCGAAGCCTTCGAGGTGTTCACCTCGGCTTCGCTCGGGGTCAGCATCTTTCCCGAGCACGGGACGAGCTTCGACGAGCTGCGGCGCAACGCCGACCATGCGATGTATCGGGCGAAGGGCCACCTCAAGGGAGGCGCCGTCTACTTCGACGTCGGCATGGGCGAGAAGATCGCGGCCAAAATGGAGCTGGAGCAGCGGCTGCGGCTGGCCATCCGCGACGGCAAGTTCTGTTGTGCGTTTCAGCCGAAGGTGGACATCCACAGCCAGGAAGTCATCGGCTTCGAGACCCTGGTGCGATGGCGCGACGAAGCCGGTGAGATCCAGCCGCCCAGCTCGTTCATCGGTCTTGCCATCGAGCTGGGGCTGATCGATCCGATCACCCACTTCGTGCTCGGCGAAGCGATGAACTGCATCGAGCGGCTCGACGAGGCGTTCGGCACGGGTACGACCATCAGCGTCAACATCGCCGCCAAGCAGGCGTCCGACTTAAATTTCATGCGGTCGTTGGCGCAGGCGCTGACGCGGAGCCGCTATGCCGAACGTGTCATGCTCGAGCTGACCGAGGAAGCGTTCGTCGCGAAAAGCCAGTTTCAGGTGCATGTGCTGCCCATGCTGCGCGAGATCGGCGTGCGCGTGTCGATCGACGACTTCGGCACCGGCTATTCGTCGCTGTCCGTACTCGCCGACATCACGGCGGACGAAGTGAAGGTCGACCGTTCCTTCATCACCGACATTCACCAGCGGCCGCGCAGCCAGAGCGTGCTGCGCACGATCGAGTCCCTCTGTCTCGCTCTCGGAATGTCCGTGGTCGCCGAAGGCGTCGAGACGTTCGAGGAGCTCGCCTACCTGCAGACGGCGACCCGCATCCGCTATGCCCAAGGGTACTACTTCTCCAAGCCGTTCTTTCTCGACGACCTGAAGGATACGCGGCGGCTGGCGGCTGATCTGCGGCCGATAGATTCGACGCGCGAGCCAATCGCGCGGCGCGGCTCCGGCTCGGGACGCCAGTCCGGGGCTCTTCGCGCCGGATAGCGCGCCGAGGGTAGACTAGCGGCCGGAAAGCCGATTCGGCGGCATCGGCGGCGGACTGCGCAACGCACCGTAATGATCGGGCCGGTCGATGAGCGGCTTCTTGAGCAGGCTGTGGCGGTTGGGGTCGCTCGCGGGCGCCAGCGGCGGAGGCGCCGCCGGCATAGGCGCCGCGGGCATAGGTGCCGCCGGCATAGCCGCCGCCGGCATAGGCGGCAGAGGCGGCAGCGAGGACGCGGTAGCGGGCGCAGGAGCGGGAGCGGGAGGCGCTAGTCTCGAATCGCGCGTGGTTTCGGCGGCCGCCCGTTGACTCATGGTCGCGCCGCGCCAGCGCTCGACCACCGAACCGATGAAGCTCAGATCCTGGCCGATCGCCTGCGCATCGGATGCTCCCGAGAAAGTTTCGCTGCGCGGCAAGAGCTGTGCCGGAAGCTCCGTGAAGGTCAGGCGCGTGGGCAACGGAACGCCGACGCCGAAGGCCAGCGCCTCGCGCGTGCCGAGCGACGGCACGAAGGTAAAAAGATTGGCGGCGGTATCCGACACCGCGGAGCGCAGCAGCGCCTGGTCACGATCATTCGACATGCGCATCGCGAAGAGCGTGCTGCATTGGGAGATGATGGTCGGGTCGAGCTCGGCCGGTCGTTGCGTGACGAGGCCGAGGAACACGCCGTATTTGCGGCCCTCCTTGGCGAGACGGGAGATCGCGCGCCGGGTGGGCCCGAAGCCGATGCTGCGGTCGGCGGATGCATATTTGTGCGCTTCCTCGCACACGAAGAGCATCGGCGCGGCGCCGTCGCTCCACAGCCCGAATTCGAACGCCATCCGGCACAGCACGGACACCACCGAGTCGACCACCTCGGCCGGGAATCCGGCGAGCTGCATCACGGTCATCGGCTTGCCGGCCGAGGGCAGGCGGAAGAGCTGGCTGATCGACTCCGCCATGGTGTCGCCGCCGACATTGGCGTTTTCGAACATGAAGGCGTAGCGCGGATCGTTGCTCACGGTTTCGATGCGCTGCATCAGCTTGTGATACATGAGCCGCGACGAGCGGTTTTCCAGCTTGCCCATGCGCTCGTCGATCTGCGCGAGCAAGTCAGCGAGCCGGTAGGGCACCGGCGTGTCGACCGTGAAGCCGATGCTCTTCGGATCGAACCGCTTGAGCGCCAGCCGGTCGGCGTTGGCACGGTATTGAGTATAGGTGGCCTTGGCGACCGGGATGACCTCGGCGAGAACCTCGATCTCCTCATCGAGGCCGGGCCGCCCCCCGAAGAAAACGTCGACGATCTCTTCGAAATTGAACAGCCAGAACGGCAGCTTCAGATTGCCGGGATTGGAGACGTAGGCGCGCTCGCCGAAGCAGCGGCCGTATTCGTTATGGACGTCGAGCAGAAGAATGCGAACGTCGGGCCGCACCTGGAGGAGCTGCTGCAGGATCAGCGCCAGCGCGCTCGACTTGCCGACGCCCGTGGTGCCCAGGACGGCGAAATGCATACCGAGCATCGCGTCGACGTCCACGGAGACCGGAATGGCCCCGTCCTGCTGCAGTTGCCCGACCTTGATGGTCTTGGTGCCGGAGATATCGAACACCACGCGCAGCTCGTTGCTGGTCAACGTGGTGACCGGATCGCCCACGGTCGGATATTCGCCGACGCCGCGGCGGAAGCTCACCGCTCCGCTGCGGTCGCTGATCTCGCCGGTGAGATCGACGTGCGCCGTTCCGCAGGAGCCCTGGTCGCCGACGCCGGGAGAGGCCGACAGCTCGGTGATGAGGCCGATCAGCAGCGTCTTGCCGGTGTGGATCTTGACGAACTTGCCGACCGTGGCGCCTGAGCGTTTCAGCGCCGCGAGGTCAAGGATGCCGATGCTCGCTTGCGAGCCGGTAACCGAATGGACGTGGCCGAGTGGCTGACCGCCACCCGCAACCCTGTCCTGAGGCGCATTTGGAGCGTTCATGGGGGTGCTGAGACCGCCTGGTTGGAGAGTTCTTCAATGCGAACGGCTGGCGCGACAAAGGCCGACGAACTCTGCCAATCAACGCTGTAGATTCGGTAAATCCGAACCTCTGCGCGAACAAAAACGAATCGTTAACCGAACCGTCGCGAACGGCCTGTCGAACGGCAGCAGCCAGGCGGTCCGCATGCGCGCCGGGACGCCGCCATCTCGTCGGATTCGAATCTGGAAGAACCCCAGCCCAATTGCGCAAATCTGGACGGAAGCGGCCCCCTCCGACCGCTACCGCCCAGATCCGGCAACCCCCCACATCGTGAACGGAGTTTGTGGCCAGGCAGAGAATTGAGCCTCACGCGTCTCGATCTCAAGTGCGTCGGCTGCGGGCGAGGTCTTGGCGCGCGACTCAGGAACGGGGCAATCCGTACGAATACGGATACCAGCGCGCATCTTTCGCGCGCGTGGCCACATCCCTCTCATCTGCGTTTCTTGGGGGCGGCAGTTTCGCGGGGCGATTGAGCAAGCGACTCGACCAGGCGCAGGACTGCGAGGCGAACGTCCGCGTTGTCGATTCCGTCGAAGCTTTGCAACAGGCGGAGCGCGCGCGGTTCGGCCAGGAGTCGTCCGACATTCGATGGCTCGCCGCTCGCGGTCTCGGTGCGCTCGAAGAGCGCCGGAATGGAAACACCGAGAATATCCGCAATCTGCGCAAGCCGGCCGGCACCGACCCGGTTTCTGCCCTTCTCGTATTTTTGTACCTGTTGAAACGTCACGCCGAGTTTGCGGCCAACCTCGTCCTGCGACATTCCTCTTTTCAGGCGATAGATCCGGATGTTCTGGCCGACCTGCGCGTCGACCGGCAAGGGCCCCCTCTTTCCCATCACGTCCCTCTCATCGTCACCCCGGCCGCGCACCTAAAAAAAAACGAACGCGCCGAGGTCCCCCACGAGTCGCCCCGGATAGTAACGCGCACAACGCTTTGTCGTGAGTCTCGGCCCCGTCAGGATTTTCCCGACAGCGCTTTCGGTCGCCAGGCATCGATATGGGTCACTGCTCC
>WNFC01006901.1_pt1 | contig 12503 bp, 12 predicted proteins | sample 5400541 | NCBI WGS metagenome assembly WNFC01 (sample SAMN13153342, study PRJNA577476) | soil metagenome | isolation source: 120 cm saprolite under Douglas fir tree site 2 hole 2 replicate 1 | place: USA:California | collected 2015-04-18
ACCGCAGCCTGACATCCCGTCACCGCCCGCAGCCGCCGGGCAGGCCGGTCTCCGGCCTGCCCGGCAAACACCCCGCACCATTACCCGCTGTCACACCCAGGACAATCGTCAAAGACGTGGCACCGAAGGTGCCCTAGCCGGGCTGCCAAAGGTGCTGGCCCACCCGCGGATGGCCGAAAGCGCACACCACCTCGGGTTCTCCGTGACGGCGTTCCGGTTCATCGGTCTCGCGGAACTGTCCGGGGTCGCCGGGATCACCGCGGGCCTGTGGTGGGCCACGCTCGGCGTGGCTGCCGCAGCAGGCATGACGGCGCTCACCATCGGAGCGGCCGTCACGCACCGCCGTACCGGGGACGAGCCAAAGGCCCTCGTCCCCGCGTTCGTGCTCGGAACGCTGGCCGCGATCGTCCTCGTACTCCGCCTGCGCGGGCCGGAGGCGATGGCCCGGTAGACCGCCGCCTGCTCGGTAGAGAGTGCGGAGGGCCGGAGCCGGGGCAGCCGCATCGCCAGGAGCGCCGCGTCAGCCAGCGGGTGACCAGGGCCCCGAGGACGGCACCCGCCAGGACGGGCAGGGCCCGCCGGGCCAGGACCGGGGCGAGGATCCGCCCCAGGTCGAGGCTCGCCGCAGGCTGCTGGCCGCCTGCTGTCGCCGGGTCGGCGGTGGCCGGGCTCGCCGTACCCGGGACTGCTGTGGCCGGGCCCGCCGTTCCCGAGGTTGGCGTTCCCGAGGCGGCCGCGCTCGGCGCCTCGGCCAGCGCGGCATTGACGTTGCGGACGAACTCCGCCATCAGCCGCGCGCTCACATCGGCCAGCGCGCCGCGCCCGAACTGGGCCAGCCGGCCCGAGATGTGGATGTCGGAGTCGACCAGTACCCGGGTACCCGCCCCCTGCGGAGTGAGCCGGGCCGTGATCGTCGTGTGCACCTGCCCCTGGCCCACGTCGTCGGCGCCGCGCGCGGAGATGACCGCGCGGTAGCCGGTGGCGTCGAGGTCCTGAATGCGGGCGGCTCCCCGGTAGCGCACCATGATCGGGCCCACCTTGACGGACATGGTGCCGGTGAGGTCGTCGCCCTCCGCGCCATCCAGGGCGGCGCCGGGCATCAGGGCCGCGACGTGCTCCAGGTCCGTCAGCAGCGCCCAGGCCCGGTCGGCCGGGGCATCTATGAGCATCTCGTTACTGAGCTTCACCGGATGACTCCTTGGGGCGGGCTAGCGGATGGTGACATCCGCGCCGCCGGTGTCGAAGAACGCTATGATCCGGCAGGGGCAGCCTTCCCCGCCCTCGATCTTCCAGGGGAACGCCCCGATGACGCAGCGCTGGTTGAGCACCTTGTCGATGTCGCCCCCGACGTTCTCGGCGTGCACGCATCCGTGCGGGAACGCGAGGTAGTGCATGGGGAACAGGTCTTCTTTGACCAGGCGCCCGGACAGATGGTGCGTATATTCGTATTCACCGAAGTAGTCCAGGCAGGTCATGCCGACGTGGTCCTCGAACCGCTTGGCGATGTCGGGCCGCATGTGCCGGATCGTGGTGTTCATCGGATGGTCGCCCGAGCCTGCGTCAATTCCCCACCAGGCGATGTTCATCTCCAGCAGCCAGCGCGCCAGTTCGACGCCGCCTCCCGGGTGCATACAGAAGTAGCGCACCAGGTCCTGCTGGCCGCCCCCGGTGTAGTACTTGTGGTAGCCGGTGTGAATGATCAGGATGTCGCCGGGTTTGACCTCCACCTTGGCGGTGATGTGCTCGGGCTTGATCACATCCCAGTCGCCGACCACGTCGGAGACGTCCACGATCACGCCCTCGTGCACGAGCTTGTCGAGCGGCAGCGAGGCCATGTCCGCGCCGCCGTCGGCGGCGTGGATGGGGCCGTCCAGGTGGGTCCCGGTATGCAGGGAGGTCTCGATCCGCTGGGAGACGATGCGGTTGGTCTGCAGGGTCTGGGTGTAGTAGATCTTGCAGCCGGGATACCCCACCCACCCGGGGGTGTGCATGCCCCAGCTATGCGTCAGGTCGACTAGCTCCACCGCGCTCGCTCCTCCTCGTGATCTCAGCACCCCGAAAGGCCTGTGGCCTCAGCCGGCGTGACCTGGGTCGTGCTGGCCACCTTGGCCGAAGCCGACGTTGATCCACACCGCGCGGGCCCTTTCCGGCCCGTGGTTGGTGAGTACATGGGGCGTTGCCGACTCGTAGGCGATGCCGTCGCCCGTGCCGAGCACGTAGTCGACCCCGCCGAGCCTGACCGTCAGGACACCGGAGATGACCAGCCCGAACTCCGAGCCCTCGTGGTGCACGGGTCCGGGCGCGCTGGACGTGCCCGGCTCGTACTCGTTCACCACCATCTCTAGGTCGTTGTCCAGGTCGGTGTGCACCAGCCGGCGGCTCACTCTCTCGGCGGCCTGCACGGTGACCTGGTCGGCCAGCCGGCGCACCGGTGAAGGAGGCTGCGCGGACGGGTCCTGGAACAGCTGGGCCATGTGCAAACCCAGCGCGGAGGAGACCGAGACGAGGGTCCCGATGGACGGGCTCGCCACGCCCCGCTCCAGCATGCTCAGCATCGAGACGCTGACCCCGGTCCGCTCTCCCAGCTCCTGGAGCGTTAGCCGCCGCCGCTTGCGCGCCGCTCGGATCGACGCACCGACCGCCCGCACCATCTCATCGGCCTCTGGGTGGCCCGCTGCCGGTACTTGGCTGGGGAGCATGCTGCCCAGCTGACCGCCCCCGCTGGTGTCCTGCTTCTGCCGCGCCATCAGGCGCCTCCTGGCTCACTCGTGGACCCTCGCCCGGCTGCCTTTACCAGGCGCAGTGCCGCCTCCGGGCGAACCGGCAGTTCGACGACTCCCAGCGCGACGCCCAGGGCCGCGTCGACCGCGGCCGCAATGGCCGCGCCCATGGCAGTCGTACCACCCTCCCCGGCGCCTTTCACCCCCAGCGGGTTCCGTGGGCTCGGCGCATCCTCGGTGACCAGGACGTCCACCGATGGCATTTCGGCCCGGGTGGGCAGCAAATAGTCCATAAAGGTGGCGCACAGGGGCTGTCCCGCGTCGTCGTAACGGAACTCCTCCAGGAGCGCGCCGCCTAGTCCCTGCGCGGCCCCCCCGACGATCTGCCCCTCGACCAGCATCGGGTTGATGGCCCGGCCGACGTCGTAGGCCACGAGCAGTTTCTCCACCACGACCTGACCGGTCTCGGTGTCGACCTGGACCACCGCGAGATGCAGGCCGTACGGGTAGCACATGTGGTCGCTGGTGTGCCACCCCTCGGCGGCCAGCGAGGGTTCCAGTCCCCACCGGGCGGCCTGGTCCGGGCGCAACCCGGCGGCGATCCGCGCCAGCGTGATGCTCACCCCGGGATCCCCGGCCACCCGGACCACGCCGCCGGACAGTTCGAGATCCCGGGGGCTGGCCTCCAGCATCGCGGCCGCCGCGGTCAGCGCCTTGTCCCGCAGCTTGCGCGCGGCGACCAGGGCCGCCGAGCCGGCCATCACCGTCAGCCTGCTGGCGAACGCACCCATGGCGTGCTCGATCTGGTCGGTCTGCCCGTGCCGCACCCGGATCACCTCGGGCCCGACGCCGAGTTCGGCCGCGCAGACCTGGGTGATCACGGTCTCGAAACCCTGGCCCATGGACCCGGCGCCGGTGATCACGTCGATATGCCCCGACTGGTCCACCGAGATCCGGACGCTTTCGTACGGTCCGAGGCCGCTTTTCTCAACGAAGAATGCGGCTCCCGCGCCGACCGCCTCGCCACGACGTCTCCGTATTGTCAAACAATTCTCTAGCGCCTGTAGTGCGAAGCGCTCGCGAGCCTTTTCGACAAGGAGCGGGTAGTTGCCGCTGTCATATTCCAAATCCGTGCCGAGCGCCGACATCGGGCGCGCGAAGGGCATCTGGTCCGGCGTGATGAAGTTGCGGAGCCTGACGTCCATGGCGGGCATGCCCAGCCTGGCGGCCACCGCGTCGACCAGCCGCTCCCGCGCGAAGGTCCCCTCGTAGCGGCCCGGCGCACGATAGGTGCCCGCCGGGGTTTTGTTGGTGAGGCGCACGTGCCCGCGCACCCGATAGGCGGGGATCTGGTAGGGACCGGGCAGCATCGACGCGGTCAGCGTGGGCACCGTGGCCGCGTGTGTCCGCACGTAGGCGCCCTGATCGAGCCAGAACTCGTCGTCGATCGCGGTGATGTACCCGTCCGGCCGCACCGCCGCGCGGATGCGGTGCACCTGGTCCCGGGAATGGTTGGCCGCGACCAGGTGCTCGTTCCGGTCCTCGATCCACTTGACCGGCCGGCTCAGGCGGCGTGAGGCCCAGCAGACCAGCACGTCCTCCGGGTACAGCTCACCGCGTACCCCGAACCCGCCGCCCACGTGGCCTTCTCGCAGCACCAGGAGCTGGGGAGGCAGGCCGAGCAGGTCGGCGAGCAGTTGCCGGTTCTGGTGCGGAACCTTGGCGGCGCCATAGAAATCCAGGGTCGCCGCGCCCGGCCGGTAGTCGGCCAGGGCGCCCCGGCACTCCAGCGGCACACCGCTGTGGCGCCCGACCGCGACGGTCAGCTCGACCACGTGCTCCGCCTCGGCGAACGCCGCCTCGACGTCCCCGTACCCGTCGTCGTGCAGCAGCGCCTCCGTGCCGTGCTCGTCATCGAACCTGGTCGGCTCGGCCAGCGGGTCGAGCACCGGCGGCAGGCTTTCGATGTCCAGCTCGACCAGTTCGGCCGCGTCCTCGGCGTGGTAGGCATCCTCGGCGAGGACGATCGCCACCGGCTCCCCGACGTAACGAACCCGCCCGGTGGCCAGCACCGGCTGGCGGTAGGGGAGTAGTTGCGGGAACGCCACCATGCGGAACCCGATGCAGCCGAGGTTCACCTCGGCCGCCGACCAGATCCCGAGCACGCCGGGGACGGCCAGCGCCGTGCGCGCGCCGACCCCGCGGAGCAGCCCGTGGGGCACGGGGGAGCGCACGACCCGCATGTGCGCCTCGCCTGCGAGCGAGATGTCGGCCGCGAACCTCCCGGTCCCGGTCAGCAGCGGCAGGTCCTCGACCCGGCGGAGCCGCTCGCCGATCACTGCCGCATCACCTCGGCGGCGGCGCGGACCGAGGCGGTGATGCTCTGGTAGCCGGTGCAGCGGCACAGGTTCGAGCTCAGGACGTGGTCGATCACCTCATCGGTGACCGGCTCATCCGATTCCAACAGCCCGGCGGCCAGCATCAGGAAACCGGGCGTGCAGAACCCGCACTGCAGCCCGTGGTTGTCCCAGAACGCCTGCTGTAGCGGGTGCAGCGTGCCGTCTTCGGCGGCAAGCCCCTCCACCGTGCGGATCGAGTGCCCGGCCCCTTGCACGGCCAGCATCAGGCACGCCCGGACCGGCTCGCCGTCCACCAGCACAGTGCAGGCGCCGCAGACGCCATGCTCGCAGCCCAGGTGCGTCCCGGTGAGATGGCAGTCCTCCCGGAGCGTGTCGGCCAGGCTCTTACGCGGCTCCACCGTGACGGTGAACCGGTCGCCGTTGACGTAGAGGGTGACGTCCCGCTTGGCTACGTTCATGTCCGGCCTCACTTCTCGCCCTTGTGCCCGCCGGAACCCGCGGCTCGCTCCGGGGCCGTTGCCTGCGCCCGGGCCGCGGCGATGCTGGCGTGCAGCCGGTGCGGAGACTGCGGCATGTGGAACACCTCGACGCCTAGGTGGTCCAGGGCGTCGGCGATGGCGCTGAGCACGGCGGCGGGCGCCCCCATCGTGCCACCTTCCCCGATGCCTTTGGCGCCGGTGAGCTCGGTGTCGGAGATCGTCTGCCGGTGCATGATCGTGATGGGCGGGATCTCCGCTGAGGTGGGGGGCAGGTAGTCCATCAGCGAGGCCGTGGTCAGGTTCCCGTCCTCGTCGTACACGAGCTCCTCGTACAGGGCGTTGGCGATGCCCTGGGCGACGCCGCCGCGGATCTGCCCGTCCGCGATCGCCGGGTTGATGACCCGGCCAGCGTCCTCGGCGACCAGAAAGCGCAGGATGCGCACGTGACCGGTCTCCGGGTCCACCTCGACCTCGGCGATGTGGCAGGCGTTGGAGAACGTGCCGCGCGGGTCGTACTCCGCGTCCGCGTACAGCCCGCTGCCCGCCTGGGCCTTGAGCTTTCCCACGTTGAGGTAGGCGAACCCGGCCACGTCGCCGAGGGTCACCTCGGCCTGGGTGCCGGGCCTGCTGATCCGGCCGTCACCGAAGACCAGGTCCCAGGGGTCGCAGTCCAGCAGCTCACCCGCGATGGCGGCGAGCTGTTCCCGCAGGCGGCGGGCGGCGATCAGGGTCGCACCACCGCAGATCACCATCGAGCGGCTGGCGAAGGTGCCCCAGCCGAACGGGGTGCTGTCGGTATCACCGTGCACCACCCGGACCCGCTCCGGGGCCACCCCCAGCTCGTCGGCGATGATCTGGCTGAGCGCGGTGGCCAGCCCCTGGCCATGCGGTGACGAGCCGATCCGCAGGACGACCCCGGCCGAGGGGTCCATCGACATCTCCACCCGCTCGTAGCCCGGCGTCATGAACAGGCGGCGCCTGCCGAAGGCCGGCGTGCCGTAGCCGGTGTGCTCGGCGAAAACGCTCAGCCCGATCCCCAGCAGGCGCCCCTGTGCCCGCCCGGCCCGCTGACGCGCCCGGAACTCGGGCAGGTCGGCCGCGGTCACCGCGTCCTGCATGGTTTCGGCGTAGCTGGCCTTGTCCAGGATCAGGCCCGTGGGCGTGGTGTGCGGGAACTCGCGGACGAGGTTGCGCAGCCGGATCTCCACCGGGCTGATCCGCAGCGTCTTGGCCGCGACATCCATGAGCCGTTCCAGGGCGAGCGTCATGGCGGGCCGGGACACGCCGCGGTACGGGGCGATGGGGCATTTGTTGGTGAGCACCCCGCGGGCGCGCACGTCGTAATGCTCCAGCGTGTAAGGACCGGGCAGCTCGGAGAGCGCCATCAGCGGTTCCACGCCGAAGGTGACCGGATAGCAGGAGTACGCGCCGACGTCGGCGATGATGTCGGCCCGCAGGGCCAGGAGCGTGCCGTCGGTGCCGAACGCCCCGGAAAGGGTGTACTGCTGCTCGCGGCTGTGCCAGGACGCCTTCAGGTTCTCCTCGCGGGTCTCCACCCAGGCCACCGCCCGGCGCAGCAGGCGTGCCGCGTACACCAGCGCGATGTCCTCCCGCGCCAGGCACATCTTCTGGCCGAAGGCCCCGCCCACGTCGGGTGCCACGACGCGGAGCAGGTCGGCCGGGATCCCCAGCGCGGCACAGATGCCGGTCCTGGTCACGTGCGGCACCTGGGTGGAGGTGGTCAGGGTCACGCGCCCCGTGGCCCGCTCGTAGACGGCGAGTGAGCCCCGGGTCTCGATCGGCAGCGCGCTCTGCCGCGCGCACCGGCACGAGACCGTCACGGTGGCCGGGGCTGACTCGAAGACCTCGGCGAACCCGGGTGTGGTCAGCTTCCCGTCGACGACGGTGTTGACGTCGCCGGGGAACGCGACGTCGTGCACCTGCGATGCGCCGGCCCGGATCGCGTCGGCCACGCTGAGGACCGGCTGGCCGCGGTCGATGTCCAGCCGGACCTGCTCCGCCGCGTCCAGGGCAGCGGCGGGGCTCGCCGCCAGCACCATCGCGACCGGTTCCCCCACGAACCTGACCGCGTCGCCGGCCAGCACCGGCATGGTGACCGGAACATAGTCCGGCCGGTCCATCGTGGGGCAGATGCCCGCCACCCCGGCGAGATCCGCCGCGGTCAGCGCCCACACTCCGGCCGCCACGTCCACGGCGCGCAGCACGCCCGCTGCCACCGGGCTCCGCACGAACACCGCGTGCAGGCAGTTCTGCTCCGCGATCGCGTCGGCGACGTAGTGGCCCTCGCCGCGCAGGATCGCCGCGTCGCCGGCCCGCCGGACGCTGCGGCCCACCCAGGCCGCGGCGGTCGTGGCGCCATCCGTTCCCGGGTCATGGCGCTCCCCAGCCTGGCGCTCCCCGGTCATGACGCCATCCGTTCCAGGGCTCGCCGGACCAGGACGCTGACCAGCTCACGCCGGTACTCGGCCGAGCCGTGGATGTCGGAGGACGGCGTCACCGCGTCGGCGGCCGCGTCGGCCGCCGCGCGGAAGACCGCGTCCTCGGTGGGGCGCTCCACCAGCAGCGACTCGGCCGCCCCGCTGCGCACCGGCCGGTCGGCGACGCCGCCGAGGCTCACCCGGGCGGCGGTGATGACGCCGTCCCGCACGCTGCAGGCCACCATTACGGCCACGATCGCGAAATCACCCGCGCGGCGCGCGAACTCGGCCACCGCCACCCGCCACGTCCGGTCCAGGCTGGGCAGCCTCGCGGCGGTGAGAAGCTCATCGGGTTCGAGCGCGGTGGTGAAGACCGTGGTGAAGAAGTCGGCTGCGGCGATGATCCGGGTGCGTGCTGGGCCGGTCACCGTCATCGTGGCATCGAGAAGCACCGCCAGCAGGCACCATTCCGAGGCGGGGTCGGCGTGTGCCAGGCTGCCGCCGAACGTCCCCCGGACGCGGATCGGCAGGTGCCCGATCTGAGCGCCGGCCGAGCGCAGCAGCGTCCCCACCGGGCCGCCAATCGTGCTGCGTTCCAGGTCAACGTGCCTGGTCAGCGCGCCGATCTCCAGAAAGTCACCGTCGGCTCGGACGCCGCGCAGCTCGCCGAGGCCGCCGATATCGACCAGGGCGTCGGGCCGGGCCAGCCGGAAGTTCATCATCGGCAGCAGGCTCTGCCCGCCGGCCAGGACCTTGCCGCCGTCGCCGAACTCCGCCAGCGCGGCCACCGCCTCGGCGACAGACGCGGCGCGCAGGTAGTCGAAGGGTGCGGGCTTCATGGCGTCACCACGTCGCGCCCCCGTACACCAGGGCGTACACGTCGCCGCGGCGGTCCAGCCTCGGCGTGATCAGGTCCGAGCGCCGCTGCGCCGCGTCGGCCGCGGCCGGGTCGAACTCGCAGATCACGGTCTGCGGCCCGGTCACCGACAGCGGCCCGGCCAGCAGCGTCCCGTAGCCGTCGGCCAGGATCGAGCCACCGAGGAAGGTGTGCTCGGTGAAGCGGCCGGCCTGCGACACGGCCGCCACCCCTACCTGGTCCAGGTTCGCCTGCACCTGCACGGACCGGGCCTGCGGCGACATGCCGTGCTCATCGTGGCTCACCGTGTCGAAGCCGCGGACCCACGCGGCCGGGGCCAGCACGAGCTGAGCCCCGCGCAGCGACAGCAGCCGGAGCACCTCGACGAACCGCAGGTCGTAACAGATGCAGACGCCGACCGCGCCCCAGCTCAGGTCCACGACGGGCAGGCCCGCGTCACCCGGGGTGTAGGCGAGCTTCTCCTGGCTGAAAAGGTGCAGCTTGCGGTACCCGGACACCACGCCCGTGCGGTCGAGGACGAGCACGCTGTTGTACGGCTGGCCGTTGCCGTTGCGCTCGGCGACGCCGACCGCCACAGCGCCGTGGTGCACGCGCGCAAGCTGGCCGAACGCCCGGGCCGCCCGGCCGTCCCGCGGCTCAGCGAGCTGGCACGCCAGCTTCGGGTCGGTCACGTACCCGGGAATGGTGAGCTCGGGCAGGATCACGAGGTCCGCCCCATCGCGGAACGCGGCGGCCGCCGCCGCGTGGGCCATGTCCAGATTGGCCGCGGCCTCGCCAGGCGTGGGGGCCAGCTGGACCAGGCCGATCGCTACCATCGCGCCCCGGCCCGCCGCGCCCCGGCCCGCCGCCTCGGGCCCGGTTCAGGCATTCAGCATCGCCTCGACATCCACGCCGAGGTACCGCAGCAGGCCGAGGTCTGCCGGGCACGGGCCGCCGACGCTCACGATCATTTCGGAGGTGTCCGCGAAGACCGCGTGCCGGACGCCCGGGTCGATGTGCACGACGTCGCCCGGACCGAATTCGAGCCGGGTGCCGCTAGTGAAGTCCCGCACACTGCCCCGGCCCTGGAGGATGTAGATGGTGTCCTCCGACTCCTGGTGCACGTGCGGGACATTGGCCTCGCCTGGCTGCATCACGACGTAGTTCATGTTCGCCGTCTTCGCCCCGGTGCCCAGCCAGATGATGAAGCGGGCATCTGCGGAGATCAGTGGGACCAGGAGGCCAGGACTGTCCCGGTGGTAAACGCGTATGGGCATGCGTTACGGACCTTCCGGCGCGACGGGTTCCGGGCGCGGGAGGTACATCGCGGGATCCGGCGGGCAGGGGCCGCCCAGGATCGTAGCGCCCTCGCCCACGGCCGTGATCGCGTACGCCGTGCCCGCGACGACATGGAACATCGACCCGGCGACCAGCGGCGTGGCCGTCCCCTCGTCGTGGTCTTCCACCTGGGCCCGGCCCTCGATCACGTAGTAGGCCGCCTCCGACGGGTGCCGCATCCGGATGGTGCTGCTGGCCGGGCCGAGCACCAGCAGATGCATCGAGCGGTGCCGCGCGCCGACGCCGGGCCAGATGAGCGGCGTGCAGCTGCCGGTCCCGCGAACGATGCCAAGATCGCCTCCCCAGTCCCGGCTCGTGAGCACTCGCGTTCCCGCCGCCTGTTGCACTGGTCACCTCTCAGGCGAACTCGGTGCCGGGTGGCCCGGCCGAATCGGTGTCGGCTGGTAAGCCCGCCGACGTGGACGTATGTTACAAGCTAGGTGGAAGAAAATTCAATAATACAGAATTACTTTCAACAACACGTAGTTGACCTGTAACGCTGCGAGATGCCGATGTTAACTTTGGCTCAAGGTACTTCGATTATATTGACATTGACTTCAAGCGAAGCGGATACTCCCCAGCAACCGCAGTCGGCCGACGGCACCGTCCGCAAGCCGCGCCGTGACCCGCGCCCGAGCGCAACTGCTCGCCGCTGGTGCCCACCGCCAGCCGCGCTGTGATGGAAGCCCGGATCGTCGAGATCGAGGCCGAGCGCGTACTTGAAGTCGATCCGGCACCGCACCGCCCCGGCGGCATCGCGGTCAGACAGGCCGGGCAGGAACTGCAGCACGCTCACCGTGGCCAGCTGCGCCGGCGAGATCCCCGGCCGCCCGTCCCGGGGATACCAGCCGGCGAAGTCCTCGTCGTCCCACAGGCCGTCGAGCCGGTCCCGCACCCACATCGCCGTCGTCCCGGCCGGGTTGCTGGCCCGCGCCACCCGCGCGGTCAGCTCCGGGTCCCCGACCCCCAGGCGGGGACGGATCGACATCTCGCACTCCTCAGGGATCTCGCCGGACTCATCTCCCCGCAAGACTGGCCCCGGGCGTCACTGCAGTCAGCCAAATACCAAGATTCCCGACAGAGTCAAGGCAGGTGCACGACGATGTCACATTGTCGTGGTTCCCCTGGGGGCTGGGACGGGGCGGGTGACGGGACTGCGGGGGCCCAGGACGCACATAGCGAACCCCTTAGGATCGGGGCCATGGAGACGACCACGCTGGGCCGCGGCGGGCCGGTGGTGTCCCGGGCCGGGCTCGGCCTGATGGCCATGTCGGGCGTCTACGGCCGGGCCGACGACCACGAGAGCATCGCCACCATCCACGCCGCCCTCGACGCCGGGATCACGCTGCTCGACACCGGCGACTTCTACGGAATGGGCCACAACGAACTGCTCCTCCGCGACGCGCTGCGCAGCGGCGGCAGAAGCCGGGACAGCGTGTTCATCCAGGTGAAGTTCGGCGGGCAGCGGGACCCGTCCGGCGCGTTCGTCGGGCACGACGCCAGCCCGGGCGCGGTGAAGAGCTCGCTGGCCTACACGCTGACCAGGCTCGGCACCGACTACGTCGACCTGTACCAGCCCGCCCGGCTGGATCCGCGGGTGCCGATCGAGGACACCGTCGGGGCGATCGCCGAGATGGTCCAGGCCGGCTACGTCCGTCACATCGGCCTGTCCGAGATGGGCGCGGACACGATCCGGCGGGCGCACGCGGTCCACCCGATCGCCGCGCTGCAGATCGAGTACTCGCTGATGAGCCGGGGCATCGAGGCGGAGATCCTGCCCGTCGTGCGCGAGCTCGGCATCAGCGTGACCGCCTACGGCATCCTCTCCCGGGGCCTGCTGAGCAGCGGCACCGCCCGGCTGGCGCCGAACGACCCGCGCACCCGCTTCCCCAGGTTCCGGGCCGAGAACCACGCGCGGAACCTGGAACTGCTCGCCGCTCTCGAGCAAACCGCGGAAGAGAAGGGGGAAGGGGAGGTGGGTGGGGGGGTCACCGCGGCCCAGCTGGCGATCGCCTGGGTGGCCTCCCGCGGCGACGACATCATCCCGCTGATCGGGACCAAGCGGCGGGACCGGCTGGCCGAGGCGCTCAGGGCCCTCGACCTGATCCTCAGCGCGGATGAGCTGGCCGCGATCGAGGCCGCCGTGCCGGCCGGCGCGGTCGCCGGGGACCGGTACGAGCCGGCCCAGGTGGCCATGCTGGACAGCGAGCGCCGCGGCTAGCTCCGGTAGTCGCCGGCCAGCTCGCGCAGCCGGGCGTGCGCGCCGCCCATCGCCCCGGCGGCCGCCAGGTAGCGCTTGGCCATCTTGGCGA
>WNFC01033544.1_pt1 | contig 12503 bp, 7 predicted proteins | sample 5400541 | NCBI WGS metagenome assembly WNFC01 (sample SAMN13153342, study PRJNA577476) | soil metagenome | isolation source: 120 cm saprolite under Douglas fir tree site 2 hole 2 replicate 1 | place: USA:California | collected 2015-04-18
TAACGCGCTTCCACTTCCGTCCAATCGATTTCCACTCCAACCAATTGTCGCGGCACACCCTGCTTTTGAGCTTCTGCCAGCGCTGAACGTCCGACAAAGTTCTCTTTGTCGAGATGCACCATCTTCCCAAATCCCAGTTCATACGGAGAATATTTCTGCGAAGCGATCAGCGCTTTCTTACTGCTGTTGTAGTCCACCTCGATCAACAGCAGCCCCGCCTCGATGCGAGCCACATCCAGCGCAAGCATGCCCGCAGCCTGAATATCAAATCGTTTGCCGACATCCATCAGCGCATCCCAAACTTTGACCGCGTCATCCCACGACACCCAAATCTCATATCCCAAATCACCCGTATAACCCGTGCGCGAGATGTCCACCAAAACTCCGGCGATTTTCCCCTGCGTCATGCGGAAGTATTTCAGATTCGCGATCTCCGCCTCGGCCGCCGCTTTCAACAGTTTGCCCGAGGTCGGCCCCTGCAACGCCAGAGCCGCAACTTTTTCCGAAATATCCTCGACGCGTACATCCATATTGAGTCCGTTTTGACGAAACCAGCGCAGGCTGGGATCGGCAGCCGTCCAGCGATATTCACTTTGTTCCAGCCGCGTAATGGTGCCGTCGTCAATCACCTTGCCCTGCTCATCGCACCAGCAGCAGTAAATCACCTGCCCCACCGCCACTTTGTTGATGTCTCGAGTGATCACGCGGTTCACCAGCTTGGTCGCGTCTTTTCCGCTGATCAGATACTTGTACAGCGGCGTGATATCGATCAGCGCCGCCGCATTACGAATCGCGTTGTACTCGTGGTCGTGATGCACCTCATATACGCTGACCGTATAATAGCCCGACCACTCGCGGTAATTCAGGCTCTGGCACAGGGCGAACGTCCGATCATGAAACGCGGTTCCGACAGGCAAAGTGTGTCCCCTCTCTTGACAGCCTCCCTACTACTCGAGCCGGATTATATGCAGTCGCGCTACGAAGCAGCAAATCAAGGAACGCAGCCGTCAGCACTCAGCATTCAGCATTTAGCCCTCGGCCATCGCGCAAGCTCGAAGAAGAGACCACATCCATTCGGCCTAGCGAGCAGACAAAAAGCTAACTCCCCGGTAGAATGTGAATTCGTTTTTTTCTCGCACACTTCATGCTCAATTAAGAACAATGCCATGCTCAACAGGCGAGGCATTGGCTGAATGCTGACTGCTGAGTGCTGACTGCTTCACTATGTCCCCGAACGGCTCAAAATACGATGTGGTTGTAATCGGCGGTGGTCACAACGGCCTGGTGAACGCCGCTTACCTGGCGCGTGCGGGGAAACAAGTTCTGGTGCTGGAACGACGTCACGTTCTTGGTGGGGCCGCCGTCACGGAAGAAGTCTTCCCCGGATTTAAGTTTTCCGTCTGTTCTTATGTGGTTTCGCTGCTGCGCCCAGAAATCATTCGCGACCTTGACCTTCCCCGTCACGGCTTAGAGATCCTTCCTCTCGACGGCACTTTCACTCCCATGCCCAACGGTGACCACTTGTGGCGGGTCAACGATCATGGCAAGACGCATCGCGAGATCGCGCGTCATTCCAAGCTCGACGCGGAAGCTTACGACGAATTTGGCAAGGCGATGCAGGCCATGTGCCGCTTCGTTAAGCCCATCCTGAGCATGGTACCGCCCGATCCCGCGACGTTGAATCCCAAAGAATTGATGAAGTTGCTTTTCATCGGACGCCGTTTCCAGGGCATGACCAGCGAGGATAAATACAACCAGGTGCAATTGATGACCATGAGTGCGATCGATTTTCTCGATCAGTGGTTCGAGACCGACGTGCTCAAAGCCACCATGTCCGCGTCCGGAATCATCGGGACTTTTCTCGGAGTGCGTTCGCCGGGGACCGCATACGTGCTGCTGCACCACTACATGGGAGAGATCGACGGCGCATTTCGCTCCTGGGGATTCGCCCGCGGCGGTACTGGCGCCATTTCCAATGCCATCGCCGACGCTGCCCGCGAAGCGGGAGCGGAAATTCGCACCGAAGCCGGCATTGCGCAGATTATCGTGAAGGCCGGCAGAGCTCGCGGCGTCGTTTTGGCCAATGGTGACGAAATCCAGGCCGATATTGTTTCCTCCAGCGTTGATCCCCGGCTCACGTTCATTCAATTCATCGAGAATGGAAATCTTCCCAATGATTTTCTCGACGAAGTACGCCGCTATAAATTTCGTGGCTCATCCGGCAAAGTAAATCTGGCGCTTGACCGCCTGCCGAGTTTTACCTGCATGCCTGGCCCAGGCGCGCACCTGCGTGGAGCGATTTCAATTTCGCCCAGCGTCGAATACATGGAGAAGGCATACGACGACGCGAAGTATGGCCAGTACTCCCGGCGTCCCTACATCGACATGGTAATTCCGACGTTGACCGATCCTTCCGTAGCGCCTCCGGGCAAACATGTCATGTCCTGCTTCGTGCAGTACGCTCCTTACAAACTGCGTCCGGGGATGAATTGGGACGATCAGAAAGAAGCATTCGGCAACAACGTTATCGACACCATCGCTGAGTACGCCCCCAACATCAAGAACATCATCCTGCACAAGCAAGTGCTCACCCCGCTGGATCTGGAGCGTGACTTCGGCCTCAGCGAAGGAAATATTTTCCAGGGAGAACTTTCGCTCGAGCAACTCTTTTTTCTACGCCCGGTGCCGGGATACGCGCAGTTCCGCACACCCATCAAAAATCTTTATCTGTGCGGATCGGCTACTCATCCCGGCGGTGGAATCATGGGCGCGCCTGGACGTCTTGCGGCGCTCGAAATCCTGAAAGATTTTAAGGGAGCGGCTTAGATCATGGCCGACCGGCGGGTTGTTATCATCGGCGGCGGCCACAATGGCCTGATTACCGCTTTTTACCTGGCTAAAGCCGGGTTTAAGCCATTAGTTCTGGAACGCCGCTCACAGGTTGGCGGCGCTGCTGTCACCGACGAATTTCATCCAGGGTTCCGCTGCTCCACGCTGTCACACGCCGCCGGGCCCATCCGTCCGGATATTCTTCGCAGCATGCAACTCGCTAAGCATGGACTCAAACTCATCACTCCGGATGTCGCAGTCGTCGCGCTCTCACCCGAGGGCCGCGCACTTCATCTGTACAACGACACTAAGAAATCCGCGGAAGAGATCACAAAGTTCTCCCCGAAAGATGGAGCCAGGTATTCCGAGTTTCAAGAAGCGCTCAGACAAATGGGCCGCGTGATCGCGAAAGCGCTAGTTCTAGCTCCGCCCAGCATTGATAACCCCAACCGCGGTGACTTGTGGGGGATGCTTCAAACCGGACGCGCCATTCGCAACCTAGGCAAGAAGAATATGTACCGCTTGCTTCGTTGGGGACCGATGGCGGTTGCGGACTTGGTCGCAGAGTTTTTCGATACTGAGCTTCTGCGCGCTACCATCGCAGCCCGCGGCATCTTTGGAACGTTCCTGGGCCCGTGGTCCGCAGGCAGCAGTTTGGTTCTTCTCATCCGCGCAGCCGGCGATACGCATCCCGCAGGCTCATCTACCTTCGCTTTGGGCGGGATGGGCGCAGTGACGCAAGCGATGGCGTCCTCTGCGCAGAAAGCAGGCGCCGAGATCCGTACCGATGCCGAAGTAATCGAAGTCCGCGTAAAGGACGGCTCAGCTACCAGCGTCATACTTTCCACTGGTGAAGAGATTAGCGCCGAGGCAATCGTATCTAATGCTGACCCCAAGAGAACTTTGCTCAAGTTGGTGGATCCGATTCATCTTTCTCCAGATTTCGTGATGAAGCTCCAGCACTATCGCATGCCGGGTACAGTTGCGAAGGTAAACCTTGCTCTGGCCGGATTGCCAAAGTTCACTGCGCTTGATGGCGGCAATGAAAGCGGCGCTTTATCCGGCCGAATTCATATCGGGCCCGAAATCGACTACCTGGAACGCGCATTCGACGAATCCAAATATGGCAACTTCTCGCGTCAGCCTTATCTGGAAATCACACTTCCTTCCGTGACTGATTCGTCGCTTGCTCCCTCGGGGAAGCATGTGATGTCCATCTATGTGCAGTACGCGCCGTACAAATTGAAATCCGGCGATTGGGAGAGTCAGCGAGTGGGGTTGGGCGACGCGGTCGTCAAGACGTTATCGCAGTATGCACCCAATCTTCCGGAGTTGATTCTGCGCCACCAGATCATCACCCCTCAGGATTTGGAAGATACATACGGCCTCACGGGAGGTCACATCTTCCACGGCGAACTGGCTCTCGACCAATTCTTCACTATGCGTCCCCTGCTCGATTGGGCGCGTTATCGCACACCCATCGGCAACTTATATTTGTGCGGCTCCGGTACGCATCCAGGGGCGGGCTTAACCGGCGGCTCCGGCGCGAATGCCGCGCGGGAAATTCTGAAGGACTTGCGGCGTTAAAAGCGAGGCGCCCCGTACCATTGAGCGCTGACCTGCAATTGGGGGCGGCTGTGGGATAGTGAAGCGCCTCAGCGCTGCGATCAACAGCTTTCAAAGAGAACGGCTTTAGCCGCTGCGGTCAGCAGCAAGGCAAAACTGAAGACGCGTGAAGAACACTGCCATCCTTCTTATCTCATGTCCCGACCGGAAGGGCCTGGTCGCGAGCATCTCCGACTTTGTCTTCCGCCACAACGGCAACATCCTGCACGCCGACGAGCACGCCGATGAAGGTTCAAACCTCTTCCTCATGCGAGTAGAGTTTGATCCCATCGATTTCGATATTAATCTTGCTGACTTTGCGAAACACTTTTCTCCGATCGCGGAAAAATTCGCCATGCAGTGGCGGCTGGCCCGCTCGAATGTTCGTCAAAAGATGGCTATTCTAGTTTCGAAATATGACCACTGCCTGGTGGACCTGCTTTACCGTCACAAAAGCGGCGAGTTGGCTTGCGACATTCCTCTGGTCATTTCCAACCATCCTGACAACGGGCCAATCGCCGAGTTCTACCGAATTCCCTTCTTCGTAGTTCCTGTCACCAAAGACAACAAAAGCGAAGCGGAACAGAAAATCCTCGCATTGCTTAAACAGCATGATCTGGATTTCATCGTTCTGGCTCGCTACATGCAGATCCTGTCCAACCAATTCGTCAACGAGTACCCTCACCGCATCATTAATATTCATCACTCTTTTCTGCCCGCGTTCGTGGGCGCGAAACCTTATCACCAGGCATTCACTCGCGGAGTCAAGCTGATCGGAGCTACCAGCCATTACGTGACCGACGTTCTCGATGACGGCCCCATCATCGAGCAGGACGTGGTTCGCATCTCCCACCGCGACTCGCTCGACGACTTGCTGCAAAAGGGCCGCGACCTGGAGAAGGTCGTGCTTTCCCGCGCCGTCCGTTGGCATATCGAAAACCGCGTCCTGCTCTACGGAAACAAGACGGTAGTCTTCGACTAGCCGCGCTCTTGGCCCCGATTGTTACTTTAGTGTCCCGACTCCCAACAGACTCTTGTACCTAAACCCAGCTTGGTTTTTACTAGAGTAGCTGCCTTCAGCTGCCAGTTCACTTTCGAGGGAGTCGTCCACAGGAGCCGAGTTTGGTCGAAGATCCGAAGTGGGAGCTTGCCATTCTGGCTACCGTGCAGGGCTTCTATGAGAAGCTGCTGCAGGACTCCGTCGGCGGAGAAGTTCCAGTTCCCATTGGACTGGAGGCGATTTCCCTTCAGCAGGCCGACGGCGACGTCCATGAAACCCTGGCCGCCATGGACAGTGGGAACGCCGCGGTTATGGCCTCGATGGCTCGCTGCCACTATCCCCATTTGAGATAGCGCTGATTGAAATCCTGGCGGAGTCTGATACTCCCGCGGTTCCCGAAGAACACGTTCAAGTCCTGCGCCGCTTCGATTCGTTACAGCAAGAAGCCGAAAGTTTCAGCGACTTGAACGCCCTTCTCGAATCTGGAATCATTCCGCGGGTTCGGGAGTTGAAGCAGTCGCTCGAGCTTTCCTTCTACCATCCCGGGGTTCTGGCCACGATTGCGCCTTACAATGCGGCTTTCGGCAAAAAGTTTGATGAGCTGTTTCTAGCCGCTGCGGCGGAAATCAAGAACTTTGCGCAGGCGCTGGACGAGCAAGGTGGCAGCATTCTGGGCAACGTGGACGGCATCGACGTGACCGTCGAAGACGTTTCCGCGATGGAAGCCGGAGAATTACTGCGAATCGATTACGCAACCGCCTTGAAGAAGTTCGATCGCGTGTCCAAGCTCAGAAAAGCGCTGGAGCGCCGTCCACCGATACGTGGTGCGGCAAAGGCCGCCACGCCACGCCGTGTCAGCAAAACGGCCCGCGCCTCGGCAACTGCTGCCGTTGTCCGTCGGCCCTCGCTGGACGTCCATGCCATGCGCGAGGCCGTAACTCCAGCACAACTTTCCGCGGAAGAAACCAGACTTCTCCAGGTCGAGGAGTCGATTCGAGTCTTCGTTCGTGTGGCGGATCCGAAATTTCGCCAGATCGTCCCCATGCGCTTCTTCAATCTGATTCTCTCTCCCGCGGAGGCCGACGCCTACTGCGCCGACTATCGGCGACAGAAAGACAAAGGCATCCTTGCCGAAGTTGCCCGCGTTCTTTTGCGTGCAGTCGCCGTCAGCGCCCGCATGACTACGGAACTCGAAGAACTCAAGCGCTGCGAGAACTCTGCTTCACTCTGGAAGTTACACGCGGATTCGCTGATCGTGTTACTCGAGATCGCGAGCACCCTCAATGACAAAGCCGAACGTCTGCTCGCACACTTCGAGCACGAAGACAGCCTCCCACACTCAGTTGCGATCAGGAGTTCGATGCAGAAGTTGCGCGATTGCGCAGAGTTGGCCGTGGCTACTTTGACGGGAGATCAGGATCAGAAGAGCGCCGCTGCCGCTTCTAGGTGAAGTAGCCGCCGTGGTTTCCAGCGGCTACCTCTTATAGCTAATTAATGTCGAACTGCTCCTGATGCACCGCTGGATCGCTCTTCACGATTACGGTTCGTTTGGTTAACTCTTCCATCTCCGTGAGAGCTCGACCGTTATTGGCTTTCAGCGCTTTCGCCACCTCGGGATTCACCCGCAGAAGCACATCGGAGTGTTCCAGATGTTTGGCGATCTTGCGCATCTCAAGATAGATCTCATTGCAAATCGTGGTCACGGATTTCACGAAGCCGGTGGACTGGCAATACGGACAAGGCGTTCCAATGGTGCGTTCGAGCGATTGCTTCACTCGCTTTCGAGTAATGGCCACCAGCCCGAAATCGTTAAACTGGAGAACCTTGGATGGCGCGCGATCGCTACGCAACGCCTCTTCCAGTGCCTGCATAACTTTCTGGCGGTTGCGGCGCTCGTCCATATCGATGAAGTCGATCACGATGATGCCGCCCAAGTCGCGCAGGCGAATCTGTCGCACGATCTCCTTGATGGCGTCCACGTTAGTCTTGACGATGGTGTCTTCCAGGCGCGCTGTCTTGCCGACATATTTGCCGGTGTTGACATCGATTGCCACCAGCGCCTCAGTCTGATTGATCACGATGTAGCCACCGCTCTTCAACCACACTTTCGACTTCAGCGCTTTGTTAATTTCTTCATTCAAGCCAAACTGGTCGTACAGCGGCGTGTCTTTGGTGTAAAGCTTGACGCGTTTCACCAGGGCTGGTTGAAAACGATTCGCGAAGCGAAGAATGCGCTCATATTCCTGCTCGTTGTCCACCCAGATGGCGGAAAAATCTGAACTGACCTGATCGCGCAATACACGCTCCACCACGTTCAGGTCGTGATAAATCAGCGTCGGCCCCTTGCCATTGTCGGCGCGGCTCTTGATCTCAGACCACAGACCTTTTAAGAACCGGATATCAGCTCGCAGATCTTCTTCTGCCGCGCCTTGGAACCGCTGACGTTCTTCCTCAGAAGAAATCTTGCGCGAAACCCCGGTATGGTTGACCGTCGGCATATACACAAGGAAACGGCCAGGCAGCGCAATGTGGCTGGTAATGCGCGCGCCTTTTTTCCCAATGGGCTCTTTGGCGATCTGCACCAGAATTTCCTGGCCTTCCTTGAGCAGGTCGGTGATCAGGGGAACGTTCTGCGGCTCGTTGCGCCGGAAGCGGCGGCCACCTCCGCCACGCCGTCCACGGTTGCGATCGAATGCCGGACGCGGCGCGCGTTGTGTATACGGTGCAGTCGCTGCGGGAGCACGCACTTCGGCACGGGCATCGGCGTTGCCAGCCCCAGTCTCGGCCTCGACAACAGCTTCGGCCTCGGCCTGAGCCTCATCGAGCTCCGCTTCTACTTCATCGGTCTCGTCTTCTTCTGCGACTTCCGCAATGCCTGGTTCCAAAGAGATCGGCTGGGCAGCGAGTGGCTCGCTAACCCCAGTCGCGGGCTCGCCTACGGCGGCGATTTCCTGGGCAGTCTCTTGATAATCGGCGGCAGCGTGAGTTTCTTCCTCCAGCTCTTCAAACGCGTCGTCTTCTTCCAGTTCTTCGACGTAAGCAGCTAGATCAGCTTCTTCCTCTTCGATTTCTTCTTCCTCGATGGTGCCGGCGTTTCCGGCGACGGCCGAGAGGGACTGATCTGAGTGCTCAGTGAGAGTTGGCAGCTGAGCGTCTTCGTTGTCATCTTCTTGCGACTGTTCTTCAGATTCGGTTGCGCCGCCACCGAAAATGGCTGCGACATTCATCTCGTCAAATCGTTTTTGCTCGCGACGCGCGGTCGCGGGCTTGGTCTCTGTCGGAGCTTGAGAGCGCGGCGGAGTTATCTGTCGTCGATCTTCTGTTGCCGGCTTGGCGAATAACGGCTCATCTTCTGGAAAGGTTTCCGCGATCGGCGGGGCCGGTATCTCACGGCTTGGCGTTGGGGAGGGAGCGCGCGCCGGGGCGGCAGCCTGAGCCTGGGCCAAACGAGAGTACTTGGAAATGGATTCTCCCGGCAAAATCATCGGCTGGTAGCCAGGCGGCGGTCCGAAGTCGGTGCGCTCGCTTCGTTCGGGACGGTCGTACCGTTCCGGGCGGTCAGGTCGTTCCGCGCGTGGTGGCGCTTCGCGTTGTGCTTCCCCGGCTGGCCGGGCAAACTTCGACTCTGGCATGCGTTCCCCACGCCGGCCACGACGGCGACGCCGGCCACGCCAGCCACCGCGTTCCCGATTTCCGAATTTTGCGGTGTCACTATTTTCCGACGGCTGCTGCCCTGCCTCAGCCTGCGGCTGCGACTCCGCATCGTTGAAAGTAGCAGCGTGAGCTTCGGGCAACGCTGGTTGCAACTCATCTCGGTGCTGTTGCCGCTGATGTCTCGGCTCAGGAGCAGGAGTGGTACGGTCGGTGGGAACTTCGTCCAACTCGTCCTGATCTTCCAACTCCATGAAATCGGAGACGTAGAGGAAGGCGTCGCGTTCCAGCCCAATGTCCACGAATGCGGATTGCATGCCGGGCAAGACGCGGGTTACGCGGCCTTTGTAGATGGAACCTGCCAGGGTGTATTCGTTTTCACGTTCCAGATAGATTTCTGCCAGTTGGTCGTCTTCCACTAATCCCACCCTGGTTTCGTGGGGAGTGGACGATACAAACATTTCTTTGGTCATGCGGACTCCGGATTCCTGCAACTCTCAAGCGGCAGGATTCACCGGAACAAAGGCAGGAAGGACAGGCAGGATGGAGCTGCTGCGATAGGCCGCCCACATCGGGCGCGGCCCGGGCCTTGGAGTTCTCTCCGCGACCGAATCCGAGGCGTAAGCTTTGGAATCTTTTGCACTTATCGCATTGGTGCTGTACCGGGTTTGTGACCGCTCTCTCGTTTGAGGGGGCCGTTACCCGCCCGGCAGCGCTTTCGCTTCAATCCTGCCCGGCCTTCGACTGCTTTTGGCCGGTGAGTGCCCTCTTCACGCGAGGGCGGTCGTAATCTTGATCTTGTTTTCTACCGCGCCTGGCTGGCGCAGCAACTCTCCCTGCCTTCTTCCGCCTGCTTCAGTTCACGAATCGGCGCATTCGGACGTTCATTACAATGCCTAGCGCCAGAAACATGAACAGCACGGAAGATCCGCCATAACTCATAAGCGGCAGGGGTATTCCAGTGACCGGCATAAATCCGATCACCATGCCGACGTTGACCAGGATATGAAAGCTAAGCACAGCCACCACACCCATCACGATGAACGTGCCAGCCCGGTCGGGAGCCGTTTGCGCGTTCTGGGTCAATCGCATCAACACGATGAAGTATAACAGCATCACCCCCAAAGCACCCACAAATCCATGTTCTTCGGCAAAAGCGGCAAAAATAAAGTCCGTTTGTGGGACCGGAAGGAAGGCCAGATGGGTCTGCGACCCCGCTGTGCTGCCCCATATTCCGCCTGAACCCACCGCAATCAGTGACTGGTTCACCTGGTACCCCGAACCCTGCCGGTCGGCCTCGGGATCCATGAAGCTCGTAAGACGGTCGCGCTGGTAAGGCTTCAGAGCATGCCAAGCCAGTGGCATCAGTAAGGCGGCAGCCAATAGGACGATAAACGCGTGCTTGAAGCGTACTCCGCCCAGGAACAATCCCATGACCGCAATCGGCGTGTAAGTAAGCGAGGTCCCCAGGTCGGGCTGTGCCAGCACCATAAGCATGGGGATGCCTACAATGGCACCTGCCTTAATAAAGTCCGACCAGGAAAGGTCTTTGTGATGCATGTCGCTGAAATATTTCGCTACGGCGAGGATCAGAATTAGCTTCACCCATTCCGATGGCTGGAAATGAGCTCCACCCGGCATCTTCACCCAGCGCCGGGCCCCCAAATATTTCTGCCCGAAAATCAGGACCGCCATCAACGACCCAATGGACGCAAAATATAGCCAGCGCACTCGCGCAAACTTGGTGTGGACGGTGGCACTCTGAATCTCCATCACGCCCAGCCCACAGATGAGCAGAACAAAGATCAGCAGCACCCAATCAAAATCGCGGAATGAAATGTAACGTGACATTTTTTAAGTTTTGTCATCCTGAGCGCAGCATGATCCGTCGCCGCGACGGATCATGCGAAGTCGAAGGACCCCCGCGCCCCTCAACCTCAGCACAAAAGTTACTGCTTTTAAACGCTCCTACTCGCCTTATTCCAAGCCCGGCGCCGCCACCGCCAGCGGCACCCGCTTCTTCGACACAGGCAAAACAAAGTGTCCGCTTCGAAGCACCTCATCATCACCTTCGGACGCATTCCACACCGCGCCTACCTCCACGTCTCCGTCTCCCTTGGCCACTTTGGTTGGTTGCCGGCGCTGCTTGTCCACGTATGCTTTGACTACTTGCGCTGCAATACGGGCAGCGAACTGTCCGTGCTCCCCACCTTCAAATAAAACCGCGACCACAAGCTCTGGACTGCGCCGCGGAGTGACTCCTACGAACCAGGCATTGTCCTTGAAGTCGGCTTTTCCACGCGCCAATTTTGCTTTCGTCATATTGCTGATGGTCTGCGCGCTGCCTGTCTTGCCGGCAAAATCAATACCTTGCAAATGCGCACTGCCTGCCGTCCCCAGAGGAGTAGGCACGTTGGCCATGGCGTTAGTGATGATCTCCCAATTCTTGGGATCGATGGGTACCTTTACATCTCCATCCGACGCTGCGGCGGGAATCAGATTTGCCGGCAACTGCTCTGGAAATGCCACATGCGGACGGTGCATCATTCCATCGCTAGTGATTCCCGCGATGGCCCGCGCCAGTTGTAGAGGAGTCACTGCTACCGCGCCCTGGCCGATGCCCACAGAAATGGTTTCACCCGCATACCATTTCTGCTTGAAGGTGCGCAGCTTCCATTCCTCGGATGGCATTACGCCGCTGGCTTCCTGGGGCAGGTCAACGCCAGTTTTTTGCCCCAATCCAAAGGCCGCAGCGTACTTCGCAATGCGTTGAATACCGAGTTTTTGTGCCAGCGTGTAGAAGAACACGTCACAAGACTGGTATATGCCCTTGCTGATATCCACCAGCCCATGTACGCGGTGATCCGCGACTACCCAGCATTTGAAATAGCGTCCATAGAAACTCGCGCCACCGTTGCAGGTTACTTTCATGTCCTGCGCGATGCCTTCCTGTAGCCCGGCAGTCGCCATGATGATCTTGAACACCGAGCCCGGAGCTAACTGGGCCTGGATTGCCTTGTTCAGCAATGGGTGATCCGGGTCGTTAACCAGTTTCGTCCACTCATCCCGCGAGATGCGGATGGAGAAATCATTGGGATCGAAAGTTGGCCGGCTCACCATGGCCAGGATTTCACCGTTCCGGGGATCCATCGCCACGATGGCTCCGTTCTTTCCTTCCAGGGCCTGTTCCGCGGCGATCTGGAGGTCGATGTCGATCGTGAGCTTAAGCTGCTTCCCCGGTACTGCCGGAGTTTCATCAAGCCGTCCAACTTCTTTTCCCCGACTATTCACGATGGCGCGACGGTAGCCGTTCTTGCCCATCAAAATCGGGTTGTATTCCAGTTCCGCGCCTGACTTCCCCACCACGTCGCCTGGGTTGTAGAGTTCCCAACGCGCCTGGTTCAACATTTCTTCGCTG